>Ga0116225_1000002_pt1 | contig 328364 bp, 287 predicted proteins | sample Sb_taG_8_FD_88968 | JGI IMG/M metagenome (GOLD analysis project Ga0116225, IMG submission 88968) | Peat soil microbial communities from Weissenstadt, Germany - Sb_50d_c_BC metaG | ecosystem: Environmental > Terrestrial > Soil > Wetlands > Peat | place: Germany: Weissenstadt | collected 2010-09-21 | reverse complement strand
CGCCGTGTAGTCCGTGCCCGCAATGGCGCTGCCGTTGGCCGTGCCATAGCTGGCGGTCACGATCCCGCTGGCACTGCCCAGGCGATTGACCGTGATGGTGACGGCGCCCGCGCTCGGGGTGACGCTGTAGTTCGCTGCGGACAGCGCGATCGCGCCCGCGTCGGCGCTGATGGAAACGGTAGCGTTGAGCGGCGCTGCAAAGGTTGCGCCGATGACGGAGAGCAGAGAGACGGCGAAGCTCCCGCCGCCGGCTCCGCCGGGGGCGACGGGTACCACGAAAGTCCGCGGGGTGCTGTCGCCGTCGGGCCAAGTCAGTGTGCCGAAGGTCGCCGTGTAGTCCGTGCCCGCAATGGCGCTGCCGTTGGCCGTGCCATAGCTGGCGGTCACGATCCCGCTGGCACTGCCCAGGCGATTGACCGTGATGGTGACGGCGCCCGCTCTCGGAGAGACGCTGTAGTTGGCTGAGGACAGCTCAATCGCGCCCGGACTGGCGGTGCTGGAGGTCGTACTGGCAGCGCAGGTGAAGATCACCAGAAGTGCGCAACACAATCCGAGCCAGTGGGCTTTTCTGTGCGACATTAAATCTTCCCTGCCACCAGCCAGCAAACTGCTTGCCTGGGATCGTTCGTGTCGTTAACTAACGTGCAGGGATATTGCCTGTTATGTCGAGCGCGTTGGTTACGGATTTATGACGAATGCGCTTTATTTCTGGCCTCAGCGTCATTGTGAACGATCGATTTCACAGAAAATCCTTATATTGCTGACAAGTGTCAGCGGCGGCACCGATGCATTCCCGCTGTCGGCGGTTCGACACCCGAGGCGCGGCCGGCCTACCAAATGTCAATCGACGTGCGGCATTCGCCATCCAGGCACACCGATGGCAAAGTAGGGCCGGAAACCGGCAAGCCGTCAGCTGACTCTCTGATCCGCACACAACTCTCGTTGGTCTTGTGGAGGACCTCCGCATGATGACACTGGAAACGCGCGCGCTGATGCTTGCCGCGATTGTCATGCCGCTGGCGACGGCCGCGCCCGCGGCGGTGCCAGCGCCAGCACCAGCACCAGCAGCAGGGCCAGCGCCGTTCTCTTTCGATGCGGCCCCTGGCCGGCTACCGAAAAATGTGCTGCCGCTCAACTACAATGTCAGCATCACGCCCAACGCCACTGCATTGACATTCAGCGGTACTGAATCGGTGCAGCTGCAGTTCCGGTCTGCAACGGCGACGCTGGTGTTCAACTCTGTCAACGAGACCCTGCACGACGTGCGCCTGGACGGCACGCCAGTCGAGGCCGTGGTCTCTGACGACAGCCAGCAGCTGACCACCGTGACGCTGGCAGCGGCGGCGCCTATCGGACCGCACAGGCTGACATTCTCGTATAAGGGAAAGATTGAGAAGCAGCCGCACGGCCTGTTCGCGCAGCCCTATTCCATTGCCGGCGGCGGGCAAGGGCTGCTGCTGTCGACGCAGATGGAGGCCACCGACGCGCGGCGCGTGTTTCCGTGCTGGGATGAGCCGGCCTATCGTGCACGCTTCCAATTGAAGGTCGTGGTTCCGGCCAACTGGACGGCGGTATCCAACATGCCAATCGCCAATCGCGTCGTGCACGGCACGCTGGCGACGGTGACGTTTCAGCGCTCGCCGAAGATGCCGTCCTATCTGGTCGAATTCTCCGCCGGCGATCTCGCGCAGATCACTGCCACGAGCGGCGGCGTCAAATTCGGCGTTTGGGCGGTTCGCGGACACGAGCAATACGGCAAGGTTGCGCTCGCCAACGCGCAGCAGATTCTGGCGGACTACAACGACTACTTCGGCTATCCGTATCCGTTGCCTAAGCTCGACTCGATCGCGGTTCCCGGTGGATTCAGCGGCGCCATGGAGAATTGGGGCGCGATCACCTACAACGACCAGGTGCTGCTGATTACGCCCGCCAGCACGATCGGCGACCGCCAGCAGGTATTCAGCATTCAAGCGCATGAGATGGCGCACCAGTGGAACGGGGATCTGGTGACGATGGGCTGGTGGGACGACATCTGGCTCAATGAAAGCTTCGCTTCGTGGCGCGCGGCCAAAGAGACCGAGCTGCGAAATCCGAGTTGGAAATGGTGGGAGAGCGAGGACTCCAGCAAAGAGCAGGCGATGCGAGCCGATGCGCGCGTGTCCTCGCATGCGATCCAACAGCACGTCACCGACGAGCTGCAGGTGGACAACGCCTTCGATCCGGAGATCACGTACAACAAAGGCCAGGCAGTGCTGCGCATGTTTGAGGCCTATTTGGGACCCGATACCTTCCGCGACGGCATACGCAGCTACATTAAGGCGCATGCATTTTCCAATGCCACGACCGTCGATCTCTGGAACGCTCTGAGCGCGGCCAGCCGCCAGAATATCGGCGAGATCGCGGCCGATTGGACCGAACAGGCGGGATTTCCGCTGGTCACGGTCATCTCGAGCTGCGATCCCTCAGGTATACGCACCATTGCACTGTCGCAACGGCGCTTCCTGCTGCACGGCGCCGATACCCACGACTCAAGGTGGCGTATCCCGCTGCAGATACGATCCGGCGCGGCGGGCAGGTCGCAACCCGTGCTGCTGACACAGGATGGGCAGAAGGTATCGGCCGGCCGATGCGACGAGCCGCTGAGCGTGAATGCCGATGCGATCGGTTTCTACCGCGCCAGGTACGATGAAGCCGCGTTTGGCGCCAATGCCAGGAATTTCAGCGGCCTGCCGGACGGCGACCTGATCGCGCTGCTGGACGATCAATGGGCGCTGGTCGAGTCGGGCACGGAGCCGCTGGCGACATACCTGACACTGGCATCGGCGATGGGTGCCAAGCTTGATACCCGCGCGTGGGAGCAGATTGCCGAGGCCCTGGGTACGATCGAATATGACGAGCGCGGGACGCCCGGGCATGATGCGTTCGCCGCTCTTGCCCGCTCGATCATCAAACCGGTCGCCGATCAGCTGGGCTGGGATGCGAAGTCCGGTGAGACCCCCGACGTGCAGAGGCTACGCCGACGGTTGCTGGGCGATCTCGGAGCCTGGGGCGATCAAGACATCATCGGCGAGGCGCGTCGGCGCTTCAGTGCGTTTGTCAAGGATCGCAGCACCATTGGGCCCGACGATCAGGCGGTCATACTTTCCGTCGTTATGCATGACGCCGACGCGGCGACCTACGAGCAAGTGCATGCGATGGCGAAACAGGCCAAGGACGAAGCGGAGCTGGAACGCTATTACAGGGCCCTCGTCAATGTGCGTGATCCGCAGCTCGCGGCGCAGGTGGCGCAAATCGCACTATCGCCGGAACTGCCGCCACAGGCGGTGCGGCTGCGCCTGGGGCTGCTTCTGGGTCTTGCCAGTGAGCATCACGAATTGGCCTGGTCCACGTTCAGTAACAACGCGGTCACTCTGCTGTCACCATTCCCGAGTTTCGCGCCATTGATCATCGCGCAGTACATTCCCGCCGCGTTTTGGGACGCCGTGCCGTTGGATCAGCTCGAAGCCTGGGTGCGCTCGCAGGTCCCGGCCGAGATGTCGGCAAATGTCGACCGTGGCATGGAGAGCGCGCGCTTCATGTTGTCCGAAAAGCAGGCTCTGGTCCCGGCTGCGGATGCATACGTCCACTCGATCGATACTCGGTGACGGTCCGAATGAGCGCGGGCTGGGAGAACTGCTACTGGGAGCCGTGGCGCCGACTGCTGTCCAGGGCCTAGCGTGATCGTTGACGTCTGTGCCTGGAGTGAGCACAGTAGCCGACACATTTGGAGGAGCGGGTGATGAATCGCAGGCCTGGGTCGATTGTGGCGGCTGCGCTGGCCTTCGCAGTGCAGGCGGCCCAGCTGCCATATGATGAGACCGCGAACGCGGCGGCGGATCTGCAACGCGCGCTGGCCGCGGCGCAGGCGAATCGTAACGACGTGCTGCTGGTGTTCGGCCCCAATTGGTGTCCCGACTGCCGTGAGCTCGATAAGGCCCTCAACGGCAGCAGTCACGCGTTGATCGCCGGGCGTTTCCAGGTGGTCAAGGTCGATGTCGGCAGGTTTGACAAGAATTTCGACGTGGCCAATCAAAACGGCAATCCGATCAAGATCGGCATTCCCGCGGTGGTCGTGCTGACTGCCGATAACCAGATTGTCTTTTCGAGCAAAGCCGGCGAACTGGCAAACGCGCGCAAGATGGGGGACAAAGGGATCTACGATTTCCTGTCGAGCCATGTGGCCGCGGCGCACTGACGCTGCGCGTCTCATGGCTGTCTATGACTTCACCGTCAAGACCATTGACGGTACCGAGCAGAGCCTCGCCGCGTATCGCGACCAGGTCATCCTGATCGTCAACGTGGCCAGTAAATGCGGCTTTACGCCGCAATATGCCGGACTGGAAGCGCTGTACCGCAAGCTGCATGGCCGCGGTTTCAGCGTGCTGGGTTTTCCCTGTGATCAATTTGGGCAGCAGGAGCCCGGCGATGAGAACGAGATCAAGCGCTTTTGCTCCTTGACCTACGACGTGACGTTTCCGATGTTTGCCAAGATTGAAGTCAACGGGGCGCGCCCGCATCCGCTCTACCAGTATCTCAAGCAGCAGCAGCCGGGGATTTTGGGGAGCGAGGCCATCAAATGGAATTTCACCAAGTTCCTGATCGACCGGCAGGGCCAGGTGCGCAGGCGCTATGGGTCGGTGGAAAAGCCTGAATCGATCGAGCCGGACGTTGCAGCTCTGCTCGACTGACTGCCAGAAAGCGGGGAGCCGCAATCATGAAGCTGGGATTCATCGGGATCGGAGGCATGGGCGCGGCCATGGCGGCCAATCTGCTCAAGGCCGGGCACGAGGTGACGGTCTATAACCGTACCCCCGATAAGGCTCGGGGGCTGTCGAGTCTGGGAGCTCGGGTCGCCACCCGCGTAGCGGATGCCTGTCGCGGTGAGGCCGTCATCACGATGCTGTCGAACGATGAGGCGGTGCACAGCGTCGTGTTCGATGACGGCGGCGTACTGGCGAGCGCTGGCAGCGGCGCGGTGCACATCTGCATGAGCACCATCAGCGTCGGCTTGTCGGTCCGGCTCGCCTCGGCGCACGCCGCCTCGGGGCAACGCTTCGTCGCCGCGCCCGTCTTCGGGCGGCCGCAAGCTGCCGCTGCCGCGCAACTGTACATCGTCGCAGCGGGTGCGCGCGCCGCTGTGGATGACTGCGCACCGCTGTTCAGTGCCATGGGGCAGAGGCTTTTCTACCTCGGCCCCGAAGCGAGCGCCGCTAATCTGGTCAAGCTCAGCGGCAATTTTCTGATCGCCTCGGTGATCGAATCGCTCGGCGAGGCGATGGCGTTGATTGCCAAGGGCGGGATCGACCAGCGTGTCTACTTGGATCTGCTGACCTCGACGCTTTTCAATGTGCCGCTGTATAAGACTTACGGTGGCCTGATCGTGGAACAGAGCTTCGAGCCCGCGGGCTTCGCTGCCCCCTTGGGGCTGAAGGACATCCGTCTGACGCTGGCGGCGGCCGAGGAACTGCGGGTACCGATGCCGCTCGCCAGCCTGTTGCGCGATCGACTGCTCAGATTGCTGGCCGGCGGCGGGGAAGCTCTGGACTGGTCGGCCATCGCGCGCCTGTCTGCTCTGGACGCCGGACTGGAGCGTCGACCGCCGTAGTGCCGCCCTAATGCCGCCGGCGCTCGCCGGGACCGTGCACTGCCGCCTCAATGCATCCGCCCGAGGCGGTCATTCGTATACATAGGCGAACAACTCATGGCACCGCTGGTGTCGCGTTTCCGTCATCGGGAGGTATCCGCTTATGTATTCCTATGTCTGGCGTCGCATTCTGGCGGGGGCGATTGCCTGCGTCATCGCGGGCACGGCCCTGGCTTCCAGTCACCGGGAGGCGCCGTTCATCACCACCCGTCCAAAAGTGGACGGTACCGATTTCTACATGTTCAACAGTTACGAACCGGGCCGCACCGGCTACGTCACGCTGATCGCAAATTATCAGCCATTCGAGAATCCGCAAGGTGGTCCGAACTACTACACGATGGATCCGAACGCGCTGTACGAAATACTGATCGACAACAACGGCGACGGCGCCGAGGAACTTACCTTTCAGTTTCGCTTTACAACCGTCACTCAAGGCCTGTCGGTGATGGCGGGCACCAAGTCGATACCGGTGCCGTTGGGCAACATCGGCGCGGTCAGCGCCGGCAACATGAGCGCACAAAACGTCGCCGAAACCTACACTTTGACTCTGGTGCGCGGCGATCGCCGTTCCGGCACGGTGCAGCCAATCACCGATGCCGACACCGGCAGCACCAGCTTCACCAAGCCCCTGGACAATATTGGCGCCAAGTCCATTGCCAATTACGCGAGCTATGCCGGCAGCTTCGTTCATAACATCACCATTCCAGGCTGCAGCAAACCCGGCCGTGTTTTCGTCGGCCAGCGTCAGGACGGCTTTGTGGTCAATCTTGGCGAGACCTTCGATCTGGTGAATATCACATACCCAGTGGAAGAGTTGGCGCCTACGGGCGTGAATGCCCGGCAGTTGGCGCCGAATTCGCTCGCCGGCTACAACGTCAGCTCGCTGGCGCTGGAAGTGCCGGCGTCCTGTCTCACATCCGGCAGCGATCCGGTCATCGGTGGCTGGACGACCGCGAGCCTGCGGCAGGCGGAGGTGCTGAACCCGCAGCCGCAGAGCAGCAAGAGTGCGGTCAGCGTGGGACCGGTGAACAGTCCGACCGGTGCTGCGGTCGAGGGCGGCGCCTGGAACCAGGTCTCGCGCCTAGGTATGCCGCTGGTGAACGAGCTCGTCATCGGTCTGCCCGACAAGGATCGATTCAATGCCTCTGAGCCCAAGAATGATGCGCAATTTGCCGACTATGTGACCAATCCGTCACTGCCGGTGCTGCTGCAGGTGCTGTTCGGCGCGGCGGGGGTCAAGGCGCCCAATGTCTACCCGCGAACCGACCTGGAGGCGGCGTTTCTGACCGGTATCACCGGGCTGAACCAGCCCGCGAAGGCAACCCCCGCCGAGGAGTTGCGTCTGAACACCAGCACTGCGGTAACACCAGTGGCCTCGCAGAACGATCTGGGTGTGCTGGCCGGTGACGCCTCGGGCTTTCCCAACGGCCGTCGTCCTATCGACGATGTGGTGACCATCGAATTGCGTGTAGCGATGGGCGTGCTGCTGTCGCCGTTCGATGGCAGCGCGATGGACCCGGATCCTGCTTCGGATGCGTCGCGCCAGTTGCACTACACCGACGGTGTGGAGCCGAATCCGGCGAACTACCTGGTGGCATTCCCGTATCTGAACACGGCGCTCGCTGGCTCTCCCACCAGCGCCAATGACTAAGGGGTATCGCCATGAATCGCAAGACTGTCCTCCTAGGCGCCGCTGCAGTCGCGGCGGCTTCCCTGAGCGCCTGTGGTGACCATGCGGCTTCAGGATCGATGTCGATGCCGACCGCCCAGGAGCTGGACACCGCGCAGGTGCTGGCTCTGGCGCAGAAGACATCGGAGGTCAGTGCACCCATTCAAGTCGACGATGGTGCGCTGACGCTTACCGACACCAGTGAGACCACGGCAGCGATCAGCGTCAACGGGATGTGAGCCGTGCTCGCGCATTCGACCAACGCCAACCGTCCTCGAAGGACTCGAGCACGGTTGCTGGGCGCGGTGCTGGTCGGCATGGCGCAGATCGGTGTGGCCTGGTCGACACCACGTATCCCGAGCAGCGATGCGCAGGTATTGGCGGACCTGCCGGTCGGCGCGAGGCACGAGAGCGCAGCGGCACGGGAGCTGACGCGCTCGCGCTTCGACGTCGCGCTGCCGCTGGCGCAGTTCTACGTCTCCCGGTCACGCGCAACCGGTGATCTGCGCTATCTCGGCTACGCCGAAGCGGTGTTGCAGCCGTGGATGCAGCGCTCGGCGGTGCCGGCCGCCGTGCGGGTGCTCGAGGCGACAATCCTGCAGAGCCGTCACGCATTCGGCGCCGCGCTGGCGCAGCTGGACCTGGCGCTGCAGGATCAACCCGATAACGCGCAGGCATGGCTTACGCGGGCCACGGTGCTGCGGGTGTTGGGCCGCTACGACGAAGCGATGGCATCGTGTATGCATCTCGCGGCCCAGGCCGATTCGGCGATCACGGGTCTGTGCCAGGAGAGCCTGCGTGGGCTGACGGGGCATCTGCACTCGGCATACGCGGCGCTCATATCGTTGCCGCAGCAGGGGCTCGCCGCTGAGGCACGTGCCTGGCGTTATTCTGAGCTCGGTGAGATGGCTGAACGCCAAGGCGATGATGCCGCCGCCGAGCATTGGTTCGGCGAAGGTCTGCAGCTCGCGCCCGAGGATTTCTACATGCGCGCGGCCTGCGCCGATCTGCTGTTGCGCCAGCACCGCGCGGCCGAAACGCTGCAGCTGCTGGCCGGCTACGAATCGATGGAGCCGATGGTGCTGCGCATCGTCATCGCGCAAAAGCTGCTGGGCGACGGCCGTGGCGCGCAGGATCGGGCCATGCTGTCGGGCGCCTTCGAGGTCGAGCAGCAGCGCGGCGAGGCGGTGCATCGACGCGAGCAGGCGCGCTTTCTGCTCGATGTCGAGCAGCAGCCCGAGGCCGCGCTGGCCGCGGCGCAGGAGAATTGGCGCGTACAGCGCGAGCCGGACGACGTACTCATCTTGCTGCGCTCGGCGCAGGCGGCTCATCGACCCGAGGCGGCGCTGCCGGCGCTGCTGTTCATGCAGCAGCAGAGCCTCGAGGATGTGCGTCTCGAGCCGTACCGGCAGGGGTTGCGATGAGAGTCGCCGCCGCGCTGGCGCTGGCTTTGATGTTCAGCCCGGTAGTGCGGGCTCATGTTGCCAGCAACGGCTTTCTGGTCGTGCAGGTGCAAGGCCAGCAGCTCAGCGGCTCGATCGAGCTGGCGGTGCGAGATGTCGAACTCGCGATCGGCGTCGATGCCAATCGCGACGGCAAGGTGACCTGGGGCGAGCTTCGCGCCGCCGAACCGCGGCTGATGCAGTACGTCGCGCAGCATCTGTCTATCGGCGCGCAGAAGCGCGACTGCGCAATCAGCTTTCAGGGGCTCGAGGTCAATGAGCGGGTGGACGGTAACTACGCCTGGTTGCCCTTTACCGCCCATTGTCCGCTGGCGGTGCGACAGCTGAGCATTCGCTACGGCCTGATGGATGACATCGACCCGTCGCATCGCGGACTGCTGACGCTGACCGACGGTGCGGTGGCCCAGACCGGCGTGTTGGGCGGCAGCGCTACGCCGGCGCTGTTCACCGTCGATGCGCCGTCGCGATGGCGGGCGTTCGTGGAGTATCTGCAAGCCGGCATCTGGCACATCTGGAGCGGCATCGATCATCTGCTGTTCCTGTTGTCATTGCTGCTGCCTGCGGTGCTGCTGCGGCACAACGGCCGCTGGGAGCCGGTGCCGCGCGTACGTCCGGCATTCCTCAGCATACTCAAGGTCGTGACCGCCTTTACGCTGGCACATTCGATTACGCTGTCGTTGGCGGCGCTGGATGTGGTGCGGCTGCCGAGTCGACTCACCGAGTCGGTGATCGCGGCCTCGATCATCGTTGCGGCACTTAATAATATCTTTCCACTGGTCACCGAGAGCCGCGCCCGCATCGCGTTTGCATTTGGTCTGCTGCACGGATTTGGCTTTGCCTCAGTGCTCGCCGACATGGGATTGCCGCACGGTGCCCGTCTGATCTGCCTGCTGGCTTTCAACCTGGGTATCGAAACCGGCCAGTTGGCCGTGGTGCTGACGGTCATGCCGATCGTCTACGGATTACGAGCCGGCGCCGTCTACCGGCGAGCCGTCATGCCCTGGGGGTCGGCCGTCATCGCAGCAGTGGCGCTGGTCTGGCTGGTGCAACGGGCGGTCTTTCCGAGCGGCTAGTCATCAGGAGTCCCAGCGTGCGGCTGCGGTTCATCGCCGCCGGCCTCGAGGCGGCAGCCTCACTCTTTGCACATCGGCACGGATTCAATCGTCACGCCAGGAGCGACTGGGTAGTGTATTAGCTCGCCCGCTACGGGAGCCCAGGGCCTGATACAGACGGACACCAGGCAGGGTTCCCATCGGCTCGAAACGCGTGCAGCCACGCGCACGGGCCTCGGCCTCGCAGCGCTCGAGCAGGGCTCGGCCGACGCCCCGGCGCGCGTAGCCGGGGTCAACGAAAAAGGCGGGGATCTAGGCGGCATCGGTCAGTGGGGCCAGCTCGCGCGCATTGCGCCCGGTGTGGCTGTCGCCGCCGAACAGCGTGCGCCGCCAACTCCAGTCTCCGCAGCCTATGAGGCTGCCTGTCATCTCGGCGACGAAATAAGTGTCGTCATCGATCAGCTGACTGTCGACGCCGGAGGCGCCCTGAAGCGCGCCCTCGATCTGTTCGCGGCGGTAGTCGCCGGCACCGAGCACGCGCGCGGACCGGGCGAGCGATATCTGCAGGGCTGGACGATCGGCGCGGGTGGCTCTACGCAGCTGCTATTGCATCAAGCAGTCGATGTCGTGGTTTGCTCAGAGGGGTGCACGCATCACAAGAATCGCTGGATCTATAGGGAATCTTTGACGATACCTAATACCGCCGAGAGCTCCCGAGCCGTCATGCTGTCCTCAGCGAGGGCCGCTATCGGTGTGGCACTATTGCATCAGTGCGACCACCGCATCGATCCGGGCTTAATACCGCGGTCACGCGCGCCGTTTACAAGCAATCTATCCATGAGGGTCGCAGATGGTGTGGCGTAGCTGGATCTTAAGTCTGCTGGCGGGCGTGCCGATCGCCATTGTCGGCGGCAACACCGAGGGGTCGAATCTCTCTCCCGGCTCCGAGCCGCTATCCGCCGAGGCGGCGGCGAATCCCTGGCCGCCCCCGCAGACGAGCCTGAGTTGGTCGGATCCAGCAGCGGCCGGACGACGCACGGTGCATCTGCAGCTGCTCGGCTTCAACGATTTTCACGGTAACCTGCAAAGCCCCACGGTGTCCTCGGCGCGGCCGGTCGGTGGCGCCGCGGCCTTGGCGGCGTATCTCAAGGCCTTGGAGCGCGCAGCCCCGGGGCATACGCTGATTGTGCATGCCGGGGATCAGCTCGGCGCCAGCCCTCCCATCACCGGCCTGTTGCAGAATGAGCCCGCGATCGAATTTTTGAATCTGCTGGCCAACTCGTATTGCCACTACGGCTCGGCGATGCAATTCTTCGACGCGGCACATTGGCGGCGCGAGCCCAATCGCTGCAATGTGGTCGGCACGCTGGGCAACCATGAGTTCGACGCCGGGCCCGCCGAGATTCGCCGGCTGCTCGAGGGCGGAAATGCCCCCGAGGACCCGTTTCTGGAGGATCCCTATCGGGGCAGTCGGGTGCCTTACGTGTGCGCCAATGTGATCGATCGGCGCACCGGCAAGCTGTTGTTGCCTGCCTATGCCGTCGTCGTGCGCGGCGGTATTCCGGTCGGAGTCATCGGCGCGGTACTGCGTGATACGCCGAGCATGGTTCCGGCCTGGGCGGTGGCCGATCTCGAGTTTCTCGACGAGGCGGAGTCCATCAATCGCGCCGCATCGGAGCTGGCACGCCGCGGAATCCATACCATCATCGTTCTCATCCATCAGGGCTTGGTGCCGGTGCCGAGCGCAAGCGGTTATGACTGGCAGGGGCCGCTGCGGGCCATCGTCGCGCGGCTCGATCCGGACATCGACGTCGTGCTCTCCGGACACACGCACAATTACACCAACGCGCTGCTGCCGGCACGCGGCGGAGCACCGGTACTGGTCACACAAGCCTATGCCTACGGCGTGGCGTTGGCGCAGATCGATCTGCGCATCGATCCTGTGACTCGAGATGTGGTGACAAAATCCGCCCGCATCGTGCCAATCTGGGCCGACTCGCCGCCCGGCCAGCCCGGCGACCCAGGCGCGCAGCGCCTGACGGACGCAGCGCAAAAACTCGTGGCCGCGAGCGTAGGACGCGTCGTGGGCACGCTGCCGCGGCCGGTGACGCGCGCCCTGACGGCGGCCGGCGAATCCACACTCGGGGATCTCGTGGCCGACGCGCAGCGCGCTGCAACCCATGCCGACATGGCGCTGATGAATCCGGGTGGCCTGCGGTCCGATCTGCGCGCCGGTCCGGTCACCTGGGGCGACGTACTGACACTGCACCCGTTTGCCAACCATCTAATCACGCTCGATATGACCGGGGCGCAGTTGCTGGCGGTGCTCGAGCAGCAATGGCCCGCCGAGGCCGATGCTCTGCCCCGGATTCTCAAGACCTCCGGCCTGTACTACAGCTGGGATCCTGCCAGGCCCGTCGGCGCGCGCATCGTCGAGGCCTGCGACGGTGCTTACGAGGCTCTAGACCCCGCGCGTCATTACCGTGTCACGGTCAATGACTTTCTGGCCAATGGCGGTGACGGCTTTACGACGTTCAAGGGGCTCGGACCCGGCGAATCCGGCCCGCTCGATCGCGACGCGCTGGAGCAATACCTGCAAAGTCCGGCGCCGGCGCCGGCGCTGGCGCCGGCGACGTCCGCGACGCAGCCGCGAACAGCGCGCGCAGACCTGTCCGGATCGCAGCTCTGCTCCTCGCGCTGAGCCAGTCCGCGGCGCTTTTCCGCGGGGCGCTGCAATTTGACAACGTATAGGGATAAGTGCAGCCTGATTAAGGATGACCGGTGTTGTAAGAAATCGACGCTGAGTTTTGCCGGCGAACAAAAGGCTTTGGGCGGACTGCCTACGAGAACAGGCAGCGATACACGGGGCGCGTGCCGGGCGAGCCAGTCTTTGCAGCCGGCAGACGGATTGCGGGATGCGGGGGGAAGCGGTGCGGCATCGTCGTTCCGGGGCATCTCGGCGACGATGCCGCCCGGCTTCGATTCGGAGCGCAATCCGAGCTGGCACGTGGTGACGATCTGCGCAGCCGCGCCCATGGGCAGCGAATAGCTTGAGCTCGCGCCAAGATCAGAATATCTCGCGCCAAGATCCGAGAACATATAGAGACTGGACGACTGCGAAACCCGCACTGAGATCATTGCTGCGGCTCCACAGCGAACCCTGGGCCGGCGTCACAGCCGCGTCGCGCCCGGCAATCACCCGCCCGTTCGGGGAGTACCGCGACGCACGATCGGCGTGCACTCTGAACTTGCAGTGCGCGGTCATCCGATGAGTGGTCATGTTCGTGAGGTGAGCCATGGATGCAACAACTGTCTTGCAACAATGGTCGCGGGAACGCTCGCACCTCGCGGCTGCACTGGCGCCGCGTACGGTCGCCATTGCGCTCGGTCCACGTCGATCGGTGTCCGGTATTCGTTGGCACGGAGCATTCGTAGTGACCGCCGCCGAGGCGCTCGCCGGTAGCGATGAGGTGGTGGTCGTGTCGGACTGCCGCGATACGCGGGGGTCAGTCATCGCCTGCGATTTGGCCACCGACGTGGCGGTGCTGCGCATCGGTGCCGAGGAGCGGCCCGACGGGGTAAGCGCGGGCGCAGCACCGGCGGTCATCGATCCCACGCTCGAAGCCGGTGCTGGTGTGGTCATCGTGGGCCGGTCACCGGCGGGCCCGCTGGTGGGCTTTGGCACCGTTCGAGTGGCCGGCCCGGCTTGGCGATCGCGTCGCGGGGGTGCCATTGCCCAGCGCCTGGAATTCGAAGCCGCGCTCGATGGCCGCTTCGAGGGTGCTCTGGTTGCCGATTTTGGGGGGGCTCCGAAAGCGATGCTGGTGCCGGGGCCGCGAGGCAGGCTGCTCGGCATTCCCGGCCCGACCATTCATCGGATCGTGGCCGCGGTGGAACAGCATGGGTATCTGCCGCGGCCGTATCTGGGGCTGCGATTGCAGGCCCTGTGGCTCGATGAGGCAACCCGCAGGCGGTGGGGGCGCACGGCGCGCAGCGTGGCCGCGGTGGCGGGCGTGGAGCTTGAGTCGCCGGCCGAGGCAGCCGGAATTGCGCCGGGTGATTTGCTCGAGGCGATCGACGGGGTGGCGATCGATGACGTGGAGGGCTTTGCCGCGCAGCTGGTCCAATCGATCCCGGGTCGCTCGCTCGAGCTGCGACTGCGCCGCGGCGGGCGGCCCCAGACGGTCGAGATCAAGGTGGGCGAATGGCGCCGGCCTCCGCACTGAGGGCCTTGCAGTCGGCGACGGCGCCACCATTACCGAATCGGTGAATCTGATCGTCCAACGCAGCTCGGCGCGACTGACGGCGCGCGAGCGCGAGGTTCTGGCTCTGGTAGCCGCCGGAACCTCGAACAAAGGCATCGCCCGAGAGTTGCAGGTGTCGCCCAATACGGTGAAATTTCATATCGCTGCGATATTCGAGAAGCTCGACGCGGCCACGCGGGCCGAGGCGGTGGTCGCGGCGCTGCGATGCGGCGAACTCACGCTATGAACACGCTCGCTCAGCCGGCATACGACGCCGTCCAGGGCCAGGACGAGCCGCTGCTCGACGCCTACTCGCGCACCGTGACCGGCGTCGCCGAGGCCGCCACGTCCGCAGTGGTCGCGATTCACACCCGACGCTCAGCCGCGGCCGGCATGCAGGGCGGCAGTGCCTCGGGTTTTGTGTTCACTCCTGACGGCCTGATTCTGACCAACAGCCACGTGGTGCACGGGGCGAGCGCTTTGCGCGTCGCTACGGTACGCGGCGAGGAATTTGAGGCCGATCTGCTCGGCGAAGACCCGCATACCGACACCGCGTTGATCCGGGTGAGCGCCGCGATGCCGGCAGTGACCCTGGGGCGCTCGCATACACTGCGGGTCGGACAGCTCGCGATCGCGATTGGCAATCCGCTCGGCTTCGATTGCACGGTGACCGCCGGCGTGGTGAGCGCCCTGGGCCGCTCGTTGCGCGCCAGCTCAGGGCGCCTGATCGAAGACGTGGTCCAGACCGACGCTGCGCTCAATCCGGGCAATTCGGGCGGACCCCTGATGGACTCGGGCGGCCGCGTGATCGGCATGAATACCGCCATCATTGCCGGTGCCCAGGGGATCTGCTTCGCCATCGCGATTGACACGGTGCAGCGGGTGGCGCTCGAACTGCTGCGTCACGGCCGCGTGCGACGCGCCAGCATCGGCATTGGTGGACAGATCGTCGCCGTGCCACAACGCCTGCGGCGTCATTTCGAATTGCCGCAGGTCTCGGCGGTGCGGGTCATCAACGTGCTCGACGGCGGCGCCGCGGCCCAGGCCGATGTCGAATCGGGCGACCTGATCGTGCGCTTCGACGGTCACTGGATCGGCGGCGTCGACGATCTGCACCGGCTGCTGATCGACTCACGCATCGGCGCGTCGACGGCGCTCGAGTTGCTGCGGCGGGGGCGACGCCTGAGTATCAACGTGGTTCCGCGCGAAAGCGACGCGGACTGAAATCACCGCCGCGCTCAGCCCAGTACGGCTCGCCAAGCACTTTCCCAGGCCGCCGGGTCGGTCACGGCGACGAAGGCGAGACCGGCCAGCGCGCCGTCGAAATGCGCGTCATGATTAATCCGTCCGCGCCCGCGGCGCGCGGCGTAGAAGGTATAGACGAGGTAACCGATTGCAAACAGCGGCGCGGGTATCGGCAACGGGATCGGCATGATCATGATCGACTGCCGCGGAAAATACACGATCGAGGCGAACAGCACTGCGAGTATGGCGCCGGAAGCGCCCAGGCAGGCGTAATCCGGATCGCGCCGGTGCTTGAAATAAGTGCCGATATTGCTGGCCACGAGGCCGACGAAATACAGCGCTACGAAGCGCGGTGTGCCGATTGCGCGCTCGAGAGGAAACGCAAAGAACCAATAGGTCACGCTGTTGAACAGCAGGTGAGCGAAGTCCGCGTGGACGAAGCCGCTGGTGATCGCGGTCCAGTACTGCCGGCGTGGCAGAAACCAGAAGGGCCGGAACAGATTTCGGTCGATGATCCAAGGCGCGGCCAGCAAGCCCAGCAGGCTGACCGCTACCGTGACGCCGAAAATGATAGTGGCCGCCATGGTCTCCCCTGTTCGCGGCGCGCGCCGGTTACGCCGGACGGCGCCGCAGCATCAGCACGTTGCCGCCCAGGCAGAGCGCGATGCCGAGAAAGGTCTCAAGCTGCCAACGCAGGTGCTCGAAGGCGGTAGACAGCAGCAGCGCGACCACCGGAATGGCCACGGCCGTGTAGGACGCACGGTCGGCGCCAATTCGTCTCATCAATGTCAGATAGGCGCCGAACGCCAACGCCGAGCCGAACAGCGAAAGATAGATCAGCGAGGCGACATAGGGCCAGGAGACATCGAAGGCGAAGCGCTGTCCGGTTGCGAAGGCAACGACGGCAACAAAGACAGCGCCGTAGAGCATCGACCAGGCATTGATCTGCGTTACCGGGAGCTGCCGCCGATGAATGCGCGTGGCTACCATATTGCCTAGCGATGCCACGGCCGTGGCCCCGACTGCCGCCGCCAGCCCATAGAACTGCTCACCCGAACTCGAGAAGCGCCGCATCTCCGGCCAGAACACCAGCGTCACGCCGGCGACACCGACGACGGCCGCGACAATGGTGGCCGGCCGGATCGGCAGCGAAAAGAACAGCCGCATGCCCACGGCATTCATGAACACCACGATTGAGAACACGACCGCGACCAGGCCCGAGGTCAGATACTGCTCGGAGAGGTAGATGCCGGCATAGTTCAGGCCGAACAGCAGCACGCCCTGCAAGGCAATCCACAGGTGATCGCGCGCGCTGAAGCCGAGCGGCCTGCGCCTGAATGCGGAGTAGGCGAGCAGTATCAATGCCGCGAGCGCGAAGCGCCAGGCCACCGAGACCGTCGGTGGCACGACGCCGAGCTGAAACTTGATGACGAGCCAGGTCGAGCCCCAGATCAGCACGGCGACGATATACAGGCCGAGGTTGCTCATCGTGGAGGTGTTTAGCTGACGCTCTCGGCGCTGTAGCGGGCCAGCAATCCGCTGCGCACGGCGTAGCGAAAAATTCGCGTGAACAACCAGGCCGCCAGCAGGATATCGAGCAGCGCCAGGGCGATGCCGATCAGCAGGCCACTGCCCGAGTAGCCGTGGCGGCCGACCACCGAGCGCATGTTTTCAAAGACGTAGGACGGCGGCAGCAGATGACCGACGGCGCGCATCCAGGCCGGCAGAGTCGACAGCGGATAGAACACGCCCACGAATGGCGACAGCAGCGCGGGGATCGGCCACACGAGCCACTCCGAGGCCGGTCCCAGGCGCAGTACCATGGCACTTGCGAGTACCCCGAGCGCAATGCCGAACAGGAACAGTACCAGCAGGAACGGCAGCAGCAGCAATCCCAACGAAAAGAACGGCAGGCCGAACAGCCAGGTCGCCAGCACCAACATCACGATCAGCCCGACCAGGCTGGTGGCCACTCCGGTCAGTACCAATCCGGTGAGGTATTCGGAGATCAGCAGTGGCGTTGCAAAGACGTTGATGAAATTGCGCGACCAGACGTCCTCGAAGAACGCCATGGTTACGCCCTGCATCACCCGGGTGAAGAAATCCCAGAACAGCACCGCGCCGAGCAGGCTCGCTATAAAATTGATGCCGGTGGACGCGACGGTGTTCAGGTAGCGCGAGATGAAGCCCCACAGAATGATATCGATCGCGACCCAGGCGATCATCGGTAATACCCGCGTCGGGCTGCTGCGCATCAGATAAAATTGCCGCAGCGCAATGGCGGCGATCGGGCGCAGCTTCATCGTGGTGCCCCGGGACCGTCGCGATGCTGAGCCAGCGGCTCACGCGCCAGCCGGATGAACAGCTCCTCGAGCGAGGCCGCACCGTGTGCACGCGGCAGAGTCTTGGGATCGCCTTCCAGCAGTATCCTGCCGCGCGACAGGAACAGCACGCGATCGCAGGTCTCCTCGACCTCGTACATGTTGTGCGAGGTCCAGAGAATGCCGCAATCGCTGCGGGCGGCCATTGCGCGTATGCGCCCGCGAATCAGATCGGCGGCAGACGGATCGAGCGAGGCCGTGGGCTCATCGAGCAGCAGCAGTCGGGGTTTGTTCAGCAGCGCCTTTGCGAGCGCCAGCCGCGTCTGCTCGCCCGAGGACAGCACGCCGCTGCGGGTATTGCGCAGGCGCTGCAGATCGAACTCGGTCAGCAGCTGTTCGATTCGGGTCGAGCCCGCGGGGACGTTGTAGATCAGGCTGAAAAAACGCAGATTCTGATAGACGGTCAGATTGCCCGGCAGGGCGGCATAGACCGCAGCGAAATTCGTATGCGCCAGCGCCTGTGAACGGTGACGTGCCAGCTCGATGCCTTCGATGCGGATGTTGCCTGCGCTCGGCTGCAACACGCCCAGGACCATATTGAAGGTCGTGGTCTTGCCGGCACCGTTGGGTCCGAGCAGTCCGACGATTTCGCCGGCATGCACGCCGAAGGCAATGCCGTCGACGGCGAGGGTATCGCCGTACTGTTTACGCAATCCGTCGACGCGCAGCGCGTAGTCCGCGGCCACCCCGGGGGTGGCCACCCCGGCCGGTCTCGGCACGCTCATGCGCGACGAGACTCGCGGCCGACGGCGGGTGGCGCCGGGATTGGTTTACCCAGGCTGGTGCCGACGCTAATGCGGATCGCCACCTGGATGTGAATCTTCCATCGGGAAGGTGTGAACGTCGCCCGAGGCTGCCGGGCCGGAAGGCGCGACGGCGTTCGGCGGCGGCGCCGGTGCGCCGGCGGCTGCCGGTGCGGGCGCGCTGTCACCATTGGCGCTGGCGGCTACGGCCGCGAGAAAGCGTCGTGCCGATTCCGAATGGGTCGTCACTTTATTGCCCGTGATCATGGCGGTGGTCACATCGTCATTGTCGTAGAATTCGCGATTGGCACTGCGGTCGAAGGCGATCACGGTTCCATCGAGCGCGACCCCGGCAAACAGGCCCCGCGAGCGTGAATAGGAGTAGATCTCGGCGGCGATGCCGGCCGCGGCCTCGGTCTGGCGGCCGACCGGTCCGGCGGCCACCGACGCGTCGGCGCCGAGCGTGAATTTGCCACGCGCGAAGTTCTCCACGCTGCGCGGGGTCACGAATACCAGCACGACATCAGTCGAGGTGGCACCGACCTGCCAGCCGACGCTGCCCCCGGCAAGCGAAATGAAAATCGGATTGCTGAATCGGCCCGCAGGATCGCGCACGCTCATGACGCCGCTGCCGTAGCGGCCACCGAAAATGAATGCGCCTTTGATTACTTCCGGAATGATCGCAACACCGTAGGCGCGCTGCATCAGCCAGTCCGGCACGCGCTGGTCCGGGGTCGCAAGCAGCTCCTCGAGTACCTGAGTGGCCGTGATCAGCCTCGCGTCCTCGCGCGACTGTTCGCGGGTCTGTGCCAGTGCGCTGTTAAAAGGTGCCACGAGCGTTGCCGTGGAAAGGATCGCCAACAGGAAATAGCTTCGGATCATGATTCGCCTCCAGGGCATTTGAGCCCAAGGGGCGGATGATCGTTCAGTACCAGAAGGAAATAAAGAACTGCGTGACGTTGGCGTCGAGCGTGTAGAGCGGCTCGTCCCCGGGTATGACACTGAGGATGAGATTGTCGTGAAAGTCCTGATAGTCGATGCGCAGGTGGTTAAAGTTGAGGTTCAGCGTCCCCTTGTCCACCCAATGCGGCCAGGCCGGATGGAACTCCCAGCTGGCGCCCAGCCCCAGGGTCAGGCTGCGGAACTGCGCCAGTTCGCGGTCGCGGGATAGGAAATTCTGCGAGTTCTGATAGGGATACAGATCGCTGTAAAAATTAGCGTGGCTCTGCCAGTAATAGCGCGCGGTGGCCTCCAGGGTCCAGGCCGTGAACAACGGCTGGGTGTAGCCGAGCTTCACGGTATTGGCGAGAATGCCCCAGGTGTCGCTGTAGAGGCGGTAGTTGCCGTCCACCGCCGCGTGCCAGGGCAGGTAATACTTGAGCTGTCCCGAACCGGCATTGCCGGTGCGGGTATTCGGAGCGCGCGCCGGTCCAAAGCTGTAGCCGCGCGCGACCGAGGGATCGACGAAACGTACCCCGCGATACGGATTTTGCAGGTAGCCGTCGCTCTCATCGGTCTCGAAGTTCAGGCCCAGCAGCAGGTTGCGCGTGAGCACCTGTGACAGACCGACTGACCAGTTGCGATGGTCTGCGTCCTCCGAGAACGAACGCACGACGATGCCGTGATCGACCTCGCCGACCTTGTCCCAGCCGCGCGTGAAGCCGAAGGACACGGTGGTCAGGTCGCCAAACATGCTCTGGCTGACGGAGAAGAACCCGGTATTGGATTTGTAATCCGGCTCGTCGCTGCGGATGTAGCCGACGCTGTAGAGCGTGCTGCCGTGCAGGTAGTCGAAACCAATGTTGTGCTGGGAGCGCCGTTCCTTATAGGCGCTGGCCTGCGTCACGACGTCGATGGAGGCGCTGGAAATCAGATCTTCGTAATATTGGTAGGAGACCGATAGGGAATCGCCGAACTTCTTTCGCACCAGCACCGATGGACCCTGGACGGTGAGGCCGCCGCCGTCGTAGCGGTGGTAGAGCACATCGGTGCGATCCTCCGGCAGCACGTCGGCCCGCCCGACGGCGCCCAGCCCAAAGGCCGCCGCGGCCAGCCAGCGCGTTCGCAGATGCAGCCGCGTAATCACGTCCAAGCTGTCCGGGGGTCGCTCACGAGCCGCGTGGCGCTAATTGCAGCCGCATCCGCCACCGACGCTACCGGTGGCGCCGCGGGCGCCTTCGCGCACCTCGAACACGTGATCGAGGTAGCCGCTGGAGATCGGATTGCGATCGAACGACATGATCGGGTCGGCAAGGTGTTCGCGCTCATAGGGTTTGACCCATGGCTCGATCGGGCTGCAGCCCCCCAACAGCATGCCGCCCAGCAGCAGCGCCGACGCGATCTTCCACGAATGCATCCTCGACATCATCGCTCCCGAGGCCGCATCACTCGCGCAGCAAGCTGCGGATCTGATCCTGGTATTCGCTTTCGTCGCCAGGCTTGTAGCCGTGGTGCACGTAGCGCACGTTGCCCTTGCGGTCCACGATCACGGTGCTCGGCATGCCCGAAACCTCATAGAGGGTACTGACCTTGCTTTGCGTGTCGAACAGTATCGGAAAAGAGACAGGGGTCGCCTTGAGGAAACCGAGCGCGTCAGCGGATTTTGGTTCGACATTCACGCCCAGCAGCGTGAATCCAGCGGCCTTGTACCTGCGGTAGAGCTGATCGAGTACCGGCATTTCCTGGCGGCAGGGGCCGCACCAGCTGGCCCAGAAGTTGATCAGCACCACCTGGCCTTTGAGATCCGCCAGGCTGACGGGGTCGCCGAGGGCTGCCGGCAACTGGAACGCGGCGGCCGGCGCACCGGCGGCAACGCTCGCCGCCGACAGCGCAGGGGCGAGCGGCAGGCTCAGGCCGAGGATCAGGAGGGAAACCTTAAATGCGTCAGCTTTCATGACTGCCTCCATTCAATGCGATCGAGCGCTTGCGGCGCAAGCTCGCTAGAAGAACACGGTCGCGCCGATCGTCGCCTGAAGATTGTTCTTCAGCTGATAGACGCCGATGTCGTTGGACTTGAACACCAGGTCCTGGACGTCGATATGCAGCGCCAGCCAATCCGTCGGCAGCACGCGAAAGCCGGCGCCGAAATTCACGGCAAAATTCTGATCGCCAGCAAAAGTGACGTTGCCCATGCCGCCGATCATGTACAAGGCGCTGGTCATGGCGAGATTGCGACCGATGAATACCTCGCCCGGGAGGAAGTTGTAGCCCAGCGACAGGTTGTAGTACGTGAAGCGTCTCTCAGCATTGGAAAGTAGCTGCACGTTGCCGCTCAGGTACTCAAAGCTGGTCCTGCCGCCCTTGGCCCGCCCGTAGGTCGCCTCGAAAAACAGGTCCTCGCTGATGTGATAGTCAAAGCGCGCCCCGGCGACCGGTTGGGCGCCGAAGTCCTGGATCGAAATCTCGCCGTAATAGCCGCCCAATTCGATGTCTTTGGCTCTGATCTTCGGCACTTTGACCTCGCGCCGCTCGACCTGCGGTTCGATCACCGACGGCGGCGGCGCATTGAGATCGTCGGCGCTCGCCGCTGCGGTCGACGCGGCATCGGTCTTTGGGTGATGCCATGGCCAATGCATCGTCGCGCAGCCACTGCAGGCGGCGACCGCGATGCTCAATAGAAGAAGGCGAATCCGAGTCTCCATTCCTCGTTGACCTCGTTTTCATTGGTCCTGGTGAACACGACGTACTTGCGGAAGTCGCCGCGCAGAAAGAAACGCCGGGTAAGATAGAAGCGGGCGCCGGCACCGTAATACCCCACCTCATCGCTGCGATCCACCGGGGTGGCCAAGGTGGCCTTGGGCTGCACCCAACGATAACCGGTACCCAGTTCGACCAGCGGCGAGAAGCGCCACTCGGGCATGAACACGTGCGCGAGGCCGATCTCGGCCAGCTCGCCGTCGGAAACGTTGCCGAGAAACTGCGACACACCGACCTCGATCTTGAGGTTGTCGGTGATCGACATGGCGCTGTAGGCCGATATCAATGTAGCGCCGGCGTAGGCGCCCGCAAACACCCCGCTCTCCCACCGATGGGAGGCGAATCCGGCACGATCGCCCATATTCACCCGGAAGGGGGCGCCGTCGGCCATCGTGGTCAGGTTCAGCTCTCGGGCCGAGGCCCAGCCTTCTACGCCGCGCTCGGTGCGCACCTTGAACCAGTCGGTGCGGCGGAACAGGACGTCCACCGATTCGCCGCGGGCAACGACTTGCGTGACTGGATAGCCTCGGCCCGGTCCGGTGTGCAACTCCAGGTAAGGCTGGGTGACGAACAGCTGCAGCAGTGCGTGTGCGGCCCTGGCCGGAGTCGACACCAGCGACACCGCCCAGAGCGAGAGCACGAGCGCGAACTCAATTCGTCGGAGCGTCAAACGGATTGTTGTAGTACTGGGCGCCAATGTCTACCCATTCTGACAGCAGCCGCATCTCAGCGGGAGATAGCAGGCCGATATGCGTGGCGTCGGTGACAAAGACCTGGAAGAAGTGGGAATCGAGCGCATCGCCGGAAATGAATTCCTGCGAGCGTACGACTGTTTGCGTGGTCGCTCCAGTTGTGGCATTGGTCGTGGTGACACTGAAGGGATTCAGCAGCTGCTGATAGGCGTTGTCCTGGTTGGCATCGGTAGGCGACGGACCGTCGGCCAGATCCAGGTAGCCAGTCGCCGCCGTAGAGGCAGTATGGCAGTTGACGCAGGTGTTGGCGCCACGGACTTTGTCCCACAGCGGCTGGATGTTGATCGGATAGCTGATGATGACGCGACAATTCGAGGTCCAGCCGCCTGGCAGCGCGCAGGCCTGCGAGGTCGGCAGTGGCGTGGTGAACGTCGGATCGTCATAGGACAGTAGCACCGGCTCATTGCCGACGCCGCCGCCGAACCACGGGTCGTTGAAGACAACATTGACGCTCGGCGTTGCCGCCGCGGTCGCCGAGGCGCCGCAATTCCAGCCGACCAGCGCCTCGGCCATGGTCTCGCCAGGACAGGTCGTGTACGAGCCCTGTGTGCCCGGGAACAGACCGGTTGATGTCGATCCGGTCCAGGCGGAGGTGAAGGTACCCGGACGGCCATGAGAATAGAAGCTGCCGCCCGGCACCGGGTTCTGCTGCGCGGGTGGCAAATGACAGCCGTTGCAGCTCAGCACCTCTCCCGGCAGCAGCTGCAGCCAGGCGCGATGCAGCGGAAATATCTGTTGGGCGTTGGCGTCGACCACGGAGACCTGAAAGGCCACATTCGCGGGCACCGTGACGCGCACCGAGCCGTCCGGCTCGATCGGGACATAACCGAGAATCTGGCGCATGTAGTTGCCGGCGGCGCCGAATGCGGTCGCTTGATCAAAATTGAGTGTCTGCTTGTTGGGGATCGCCACCGCTTCCACCAATCGCAGAAAGCGCGCCGGGCGCTGATCGGCATCGGTCTGCGCCATGGCGGCAATCCCGCCGGCGCCGGTGCCGCTCCACGGCGCGCCGTCCCAGTCGTAGACGCTGCGGATGTCGATGATGCCTAACGGTGGCGTGCTGCTGGTGTAGCTGTCGGAAATGTACGCGGGTGGAGCGGGACGCGGCTGCAGCGCCACGATGTCGGTGACGAACACGCCTTCGGTCGGCGTCACGATCGGCTTGAAGGTGTCGGCGACTGGATCGAACATCCATGCACTGTATAACACCGGTGCCGCCGTGAGCGTGGCGTTGGCCGCGGCGGCGGCGGCGAGATTGGCAGCGGTGCACGGCAGGAAGGTGCCGGTAGTATCCTGCAGCCGGCATTCACTCCAGGTCACCAGAATGCGCCCGGTGCCGTCCCACAACGGAAACGCCGAGGAAAAGCGTCCACCGGGAGAGATTACCGGAATGTTCATGGTGGTGTTGACCGCGGTCAACACCGCATTTTGGGTCGCCGCCTGTTCGGCAAAGCTGGTGGTGGAATAGCCGAGATTGTTCGCCGTATCCGGGTAGGCCTGGTTGTTCTCGGCGTAGTTCTGCACGTCGATGATCGTAAGATTGCCGCCGTAACCGGCCTCGTCGAATGGACGCACCAGGGCCAGCACTTTGCCGTCGGGCAGCTCACGTGCCTTCACGAACTGCACCGTGCAGTCCTCACCGGCCGGACAGGTATCGGATCCGCCGGGGTTGGTGCTGAGCGTGTTGTGGCTGCCGCGGCCATACAGCAGTTCGACGTCGGTACCGTCGGGGTTGCTGGTGTACAGGTGGATACCGCTGTTGCCGTTGGCGTGATCCCAGCGGCTCCACATCACGCGGCCGTTATTCAGCACGGTAGCATCGACATCGTGGCTCGGGTTGTAGGTGATCTGGTGCATGTCGGTGCCGTCGGGGTTCATCACGTGCAGCACGAACGCCGACTCGTCCAGGTCCTCGGTCTGTCCCTCAAATTCCGGCTCGCCTTCATTGAGCAGAACCGCGCCAGAGCCAATCTGTCGCGTAGTCGCAAACAGGATGCGTCCGTCGGGCAGATAGTGCGGTGAGATGTATTGCGAGCCGGTGCCCAGTGGGTCGGAGCTCGGCAGTACGGTGTGCAGGTCGTTGGTCGCGACAACGTATTCCCAGATATTCCAATTCGGCGGATCCAGGTCTTTCTGGGTAGGCGTCAGCGGGCCGCGCATTGCAAAGATTACATGCGAGCCGTCGCTCGAGACGTCGACGTCCTTGAGATCGTAGAACGTGCCCTTCGGGGCGGTTGAGGTCACGCGCGTCGTGATGTTGACCTCATTGCCGCCGGCACTCGTGGGATTCAACAGATAAAGGTCGGCCTGCGGCAGAAAGGTTCGGCGCAACCGCAGGTCATCCTGGGTCGCCGGCGTCGTGGGCGGCGGCACGGTACGTTTGACGTAGACCATGCCGAAGTCGGAGGTCTGGGAATCCGGGGGCTGGGAGTTGGCAATGGTTACCGAGCCGCCGCTGCCGTTGCTGCTACACGCCGCAAGCAGCACGGCGCCGAGCAGCGCCGCGGGTAGTACAAACTGACGTGCACGCATTTTATGTTCCATCTTCAATCCTAAACGCCGCCAAACGCGTCACGGTATTCGCGCGTGGTTCGGAGTCTGCTCTGCAAGGTATCGATATGAGATCAGACGCACAGTTTTGAAACCGTGCGTTGGGTCGTGTTCGGGCGATCGAATGCGGGCGCTACGGCGCTTTTTCATGGCGATAAGCATAGCGCTATTGACGTAACGGCACGGAGCGTCGTCGCGTGGCGACATTACGCGCGTGACTTCAACGTGCATATGATTGCAGCCAGATTCATCGTGGTCTCACCGTAGTCGGATAGCAGTCGCAACGCAGGCAGGAGCTCAAGGCAATGTTCGTCCGCTCAAACATATCGGGTGTGCGCAAGACACTCGCAGTCGCTGCGGCTCTGCTGCCGGCGCTGCAACCCATTACGCCAGTGCTCGCCGGTCCGAACGAACAGGCCGAACGGCTGTTCGGCCGCATCACCGGCAGTGAGCCGAGTGCGGCGGTGCTGGCGCAGATGTCGAGCGACATCACTGCCAACAATGCGACCGGTGCGGCGCAGCTCGCCATGCAGGATCCGAGTTTCTACAACGTCACGCTGCGCAACTTCGCCGCCCCGATGACCAACAAGGCGCAGTCGGTGTTCGTACCGTTGAACGATTATACCGCCACCGTCATCGGCATGATCCGCGACAACGTTCCGTTCAACACGGTGCTGTCAGCCGATCTGATCTACACCGGTAACATGTCGGGGGCGCCGGCCTACTCGCCCGCGAACAACAATCACTACCAGTACCTGGATACCAACGGCGCGGATCTGTCGAAGGTGCTGGTGCAGCAGACGCAGTCCACGCTGGTGGGCATACCGTCGTCGGCGACCGCGGGTGTCATGACCAGCTACGGCGGAGCCTCAGCCTTTTTCTACAAGGGCACCAACCGCGCGATGGTGCGCTTCACGATGATCAACTACATGTGCGACGACCTGAACACGATCATGGACATCACTCGGCCGCCGGACCGGATCCGCCAGGACCCATCGCGATCCCCGGGCGGCGACAGCCGGGTGTTTCTCAATACCTGCATCGGCTGTCACTCCGGAATGGATGCGCTCGCGGGCGCATTTGCGTATTACGACTTCAACCTGATCGCTGGGCAAATGGTCTATACGCCCGGGCAGGTACAGGGCAAGTACGCCATCAACACGGGCAACTTTCCGTACGGACACGTCACCGTCGACGACAGCTGGCTCAATTACTGGCGCAGCGGCCCGAATGCGCTGCTGGGCTGGAGCAGCACGCTGCCGGGCAGCGGCAATGGAGCCAAGTCATTCGGCCAGGAAATCGAGAACTCGGCGCAGTTTGCCAACTGCCAGGTCCAGAAAGTGTTTCAGGCGATGTGTCTGCGCCCGCCGGGCAACGCGGCTGATCGCGCGCAGGCGGCGAAGATCACTTCTGACTTCGTCTCGTCGAACTACAACATGAAGACGGCGTTTGCAGAATCGGCCGTCTACTGTATGGGCCAGTAGGAGGCCGCGCCGTGAAAGCCCCGATGACACCAGTGACGGTACCGTTCCTGCTGGCAGCCATGACGGCGGTGCTGCTCGGCGCCTGTTCCGGAGGCGCACCGACCACGCAGAGCCCGAATCTGCAGGCCACGGCGCAAATCGACACCTACAGCGGTCCGCCGCCCGGCAGTGCCGATGTGCAGGCGTTCGAGTCCAATCTGTGGGTCAACATTTCCCCGAGCAACCGCTGCGGCAATTGCCACAAGGCGAGCGGGCAGACCCCCATGTTCGCCCGTTCCGACGACATCAATCTCGCCTACAGCGCCGCGCTCACGGTGGTCAACCTATCGCAGCCCGAAACCTCGCTGATGGTGCAGAAAGTCGCCGGTGGCCATAATTGCTGGCTCTCGAGCCCTCAGGCCTGCGCCGATATCCTGACGACCTGGATCAGCAACTGGGCCGGCGGTGGCTCCGGATCGTCGGCCGGCACGCAGATTCCGCTGACGGCGCCGCCGTCACAGACGGTCGGTGCGACCAAGGTGTTTCCGGCCGATCCGACCCTGTTCAGCACCACGGTCTATCCGGTGGTGCAGCAGTGGTGCTCGCGCTGCCATTCCGATACCGCGTCCACTCCGCAGTCGCCGTACTTTGCCAGCAGCAACCTGGCCTTGGCCTATAGCTACGCGCAGCCGGAAATAAGCCTCAATACACCGAACACTTCGACCTTCTACATCCGCCTGGCGCAGCAGTCGCACAATTGCTGGGGTAACCCGGTGAACTGTCCGGCCAGCGCCGCCGTCATGCTGGCGGCCATCCAGGCATTCGCCAATGGCATCGCGGTGACCCCGGTCGATCCGACACTGATCGTCTCGAAAGCCCTGTCGCTCACCCAGGGCACGGTGGCCTCCGGCGCCAATCGCTACGATGCGCACGACATCGCCAAGTGGGAGTTCAAGGAAGGCACTGGCACGACCGCCTACGACACCAGCGGCGTGGATCCGGGCATGGACCTCACCCTCAGTGGGGATGCCGCCTGGGTCGGCGGCTGGGGCATCAGCTTCACCACCAATGGCCGGGCCCAGGCGAGTACTGCCACCAGCTCGAAGCTTTATACCAAGTTGAGCGCTAGTGGCCAGTACAGCATCGAACTGTGGGTCAACGCCGCCAACGTGACGCAAACCAAGGCCTACATGGCCAGTTACTCGGGCGGCGACACGTTGCGCAATTTCACCCTGGCGCAGGATGCGTTCCAGTACGAAGCATTCGCACGCAGTAGCGTGACCAGCCTGAACGGCGCACCATCGCTGTTGACCAACGCCAACAATCAGCTGGCACAGGCCGCGCTGCAGCACGTGGTGTTGACCTACACTGCGACCCAGGGGCGCCGGCTGTACGTCAACGGTGTATTCACCGGCGACATCGACAGCTCCACCGGTGGGGCGATCAATAACTGGGACAACAGCTTTGCCTTTTTGCTGGGCAATGAGACTTCGGGCGATCACCCGTGGCAAGGCTCAATCCGATTTGCCGCCGTGCACGACGTGGCGCTCACGCAGCAGCAGATTCAGCAGAATTACGCCGCCGGGGTCGGCGCGAGCTACTACCTGCTGTTCGATGTCAGCAGCCTGATCAACACGCCGCAGTCGTACATCATGTTTACCGCCAGCCAGTATGACAGCTACAGTTACCTGTTCGATCGGCCGACGTTCATCAACCTCAATCCGGCCTTCACGCCGACCAGTCCCATCCAGATCTCGGGCATCCGCATCGGCATCAACGGTGCGGAGGTACCGGTTGACCAGGCCTACATTCCACTCAGCGTCAACATCGACAGCGCCGACTACTCGCCCACCAGCGGGCAGCTGCTGTCACCGCTCGGCACCGTGATGCCGGTGCAGAACGGGGCGGCCTCGGATCAGTTCTTCCTGACGTTTGCACAGATCGGAACCAATACCCGCGCCTATACCACGCCCACCCCGGTGGCACCGGCGCCGGTAGATCTGCCGGCCTCGTCCGATATCGGCGTGCGTGTGTTCAATGAAGTCAACAGCACCATGTCGACGCTGACGACCGTCCCGGCGACCAACCCGGCGGTCAATGCGACCTACCTGTCGGTGCAGACGGGATTGCCGACGGTGTACAACATCCAGAGCGTGAGTTCTGGTTCGCAGATCGCCAGCGCGCAGCTGGCGATGCAGTACTGCCAGGCACTGGTGAATGATCCGACGCTGGGGCCGGCATTCTTCCCCGGCATGAGCTTCACTGCGGTGCCGAGCGTCGCGTTTGCCACCGCCAGTGGCATGAACCAGGTGGTCCAACCGCTGATCAACAACCTGATCGGCCAGAACCTCGCGTCACAACCGGCCTCCACGGCGGTGAGCTCCGAGCTGTACAACCTGATTACCAACCTGTCCGCCTGTGGTGGCGGCACCTGTCCTACGGGCCGCACGGCGACTATCAGCATGGCGGCGTGCACTGCGATCCTGTCGAGCGCCACGACGTCGATCAAATAGTCATGTCTACCGCCAACCTACTTATGACCCTGGAGAGGCCGACCCAATGAAGAAGCATCCACCCCGGCGCCCACCGAGTCCGCATGCGCTGCGGAACCTGGATCATCGGCCGCCGGTGACACGACGGGAATTTCTCGGCCGCGGCCTGATCGGCACCAGTGCCACGGTGATCGGCATGTCCTCGTTCTTCAGCATGTTCGCCAATCCGCGCAAGGCCTATGCGACGCTTGCGCCTGACATTCAGGCGCTGGTGACCTCGCCCTGCAACATCCGCGCGGGGGCGGGCAAGGTACCGTTCATCGCGTTTGACCTGGCGGGCGGCGGCAATATTGCCGGCTCCAATGCGCTGGTCGGAGGCGCGGGTGGGCAACTGAATTTTCTGACTACCGCCGGCTATAACAAGCTCGGTTTGCCCGGCAACATGATTCCCAATTCATCGATCGGCGCCGGCAACTTCGTCAACACGTCGCTGGGTCTTGCGATGCACAGCGATAGCGCTTATCTGCGCGGCATCTCGCAGCGCGCTGCCATGACCACGATGAACAACGTCAATGGCGCGGTCATTCCGGCCATCAGCCAGACCGATACCGATCTGAATCCGCACAATCCGATGTATGGGATTCACTCGGCCGGCGCCGCCGGCGATCTGCTGGTGCTCATCGGCACCGAGGCAACCGCCTCGGGCGGCAATTCGATGGCGCCGGCCTACATGATCGACCCGACGGTGAATCCGACCGTGGTAACGCAGCCCTCGGACGTCACCGGGCTGGTCAACACCGGCTCGCTGGTCGGCCTGCTCGATCAGTCCGATGCGGTCTCGGTGCTCGAGTCGGTGGAGCGCATCAGCGCTGCCAAGCTCGGACAGGTCAGCACCAACATCCCGGGCCAGGACGTGGCGATCAAGAACCTGGTGCAATGCAGCTACGTCGATGCGGCCTACCTCGTGGACAAGTACGGCAACGCTCTGGCGGCGCTCGATCCGACCCAGGATCCCAATATCACCGGCAGCGGCGGCATCTTCAGCGCGACCGATCTGCAGGACTCGGACTTTTTGGCGACCGCCTCGGTCATGAAGATGGTGGTCAACGGCTACGCCGGCGCCGGCACCATCGAGATGGGCGGTTTCGACTACCACGACAGTACCCGCGCCACCGGCGAGACGCGCGACTTCAAGGCCGGACAGTGCATCGGCGCCTGTCTGGAGTACGCCGCGCGCGTGGGTGTGCCGCTGATGATCTACGTATTCAGCGATGGCTCGCTGGTGTCCAACGGCATGCCCGACAATTCGGTCGCTGGCCGCGGCAAGGGCATCTGGCTCGCCGATAACACGGCGACCGCGGCCTCGCTGATGCTGGTGTTCGATCCGAAGGCCAAACCGACGGCCATCATGCAGCAGATCGGCAGCTACAATTCCGACGGCTCGGTAAACTCGACCTCCAGTCCCGCGGCGAATGCGGTCAACCTGCTGGCCGAAACGGTGATCCTCAACTACATGGCGCTGCACGGTCAGGCGGGCGCGTTTCAGACGATGACTTATGCCAGCGGCATCGGCACCGGCCTTGGGGCGGCTTCGACCTATGACAGTCTGATCGCGTTCGGCCAGCTGGCGTCGGTGGTCAACGGCCAGATTACGTGATGGCGGCGTCCCGCCGCGCGGCGGGTCTTGCCCGCGTCCTTGACCCATCGGATCGTAGCCACGCGAATTGCCGTTTCGGGACCACGCTCGCTCTCACCGCGTAGCGAGTGAAATGCGAGCGGCGTCATGTATTTACGGTTTGACAGTCGCCGCGCGCCGGCGAATGATGTCAAATTAGCTGCGATGACAGATCGTAGCCCTACAATCCGTCGCCGGCTGGTCGCTGTGCCGGGCCTCGCGCTACTGGCGGCGCTCGCCACGACGGCCGCGGTCGCTGCTGAAGCCAGCCTGATTGGCCAGACGGCACCCGATTTTGCGCTGCCGGCCGTGGTCGGCAGCAACGTGCGGTTGTCGGAGTATCGTGGCCAGGCGGTCATCATTTCTTTTTGGAGCAGTCGATGCGGTGTCTGCGCCAGCCAGCTGGCGCTGCTCGATCGGCTCTATAACACCTATCGCTCCGCCGGGCTCGTCGTCCTCGCAGTCAGCGTCGATGACGAGCCGATGCACGCCGAGCAGTATGCGCGTGCCCACGCAGCCGGGTTTCCGCTGCTCCTCGATACCAGCAAGGCAGTCAGCCGCGCTTATGCAATCGATCGGCTGCCCTCGACCGTGCTGATCGATCGTTCCGGGATCGTTCGCCACCGGCACGACGACGACCGTGCTGACGATGGCTCCTATGTTGCACAGATCCGTGCACTGCTGGACGACGCCGTGGCGGCGCCATGAATTTCTCCTTGACGAATAAAGAACCATGAACACACCGCCCCTGTCTTGTTTGCGAGGCTTTGCCTGCCCGCGCTCGCTGCTGCTGTCGCTGCTGTTGACGGGCTTGATTCCGTGGGCCACATTGGCCGACGCCGCTGCGGCGTCACCCGCACCGGCGCCGGCAGCCACAGGCGCAGCGGCGCCGCCGGCCGCCGCCGCGCCGGCTCCCAGCGGCCAGCAGGCGACCGATAGCGCCGCCGATGCGACCGTCACGGGCGCGCCCGCGGACAGCGGCGGCACTCGCGCGCTCGATCAGCAGATCCAGGATCTGAAGAAAGACGTAATCGATCTGAACCGGGATCTGTTCGTGCTCGAGGAGGAGCTGCTGTTCCCCGCCAATACACAGGTAGCGGTGTTCGTATCGATGGATGTCGGGGATTTCTTCTCCCTGGATTCGATCACGCTGAAGATCGATAACCGCGATGTCATGAATTATCTCTATACGCCGCGGGAAGTGGCGGCGCTGATCAAAGGCGGCGTGCAACGCCTCTACGTCGGCAATCTCAAGGCCGGCGGACACGAGCTGGTGGTGTTGTTCAACGGCAAGGGTCCCAACGAACGCTACTATCGACGCGGCGCCAACCTGCGGTTCGAGAAGGGTGTCGGCGCCAAGTATCTCGAGGTCAAGGTTACCGATCACGCGCGCGCGCAGCAGCCCGAATTCGAGATCAAGGACTGGGAATAACGCGCGCATGAGAGCTGGCCGCCGATCCCTGGGACTGGCTACAGCGCTGCTGGCCGCCGGCCTGCCGCAAGTCTGGGCCGCGCACCGGAGCGATCCGGACAAGCTGCCCAGTATTCGGGTGCAGGATCTGCACTACGGCGACGTGTTATTCCACTACTGGGCCGACGAGGATTCGGGCCTGCAGGCATTGACGCGGCTCGAGGCTTATAACCATTGGCAGCGCATGCCGCACCATGCCGTCGATGCGCAGTTGCTGGCGGCGGGACTGTATCTGCAGCTCGGCATGCACAATCAAGCCGGCGAGCGTTTCGAGACGCTGCTCGGCGACAACATTCCGCCGGGCGTGCGCAACAAGGCCTGGTTCTACCTGGGAAAGATCTGGTACGAGCGCGGCTACTTCGATCGCAGCGAGCAGGCGCTGAACCGCATTCAGGGCGAACTGTCGGCGCAGCTCGAAGCCGAGCGCATGCATCTGCTGGTCAATGTGCTGATGCGCGAGCAGCGCTACGATGAGGCCATCGCGCGACTCAAGAGCTGGCAGGGCCCGGCCGACTGGATGGCCTACGCGCGCTTCAACCTCGGCGTGGCCCTGGTGCGCGCCGGCCGGCTGTCGCAGGCCGATCCGATTCTTACGGCGCTCGGCACGCTCCAGACCGACAGCGACGAGCTGCTCACCATGCGCGACAAGGCCAATCTGGCGCTGGGTTTCGCGTACCTGCAGGCGGACCGGCCGGCGCAGGCGCGCGTGCCGCTGGAGCGTGTGCGTCTCGACGGGCCGTATTCGAGCCGCGCGCTGCTCGGCGATGGCTGGGCGCAGGCCGCCCTCGGCGACTACCGCGCGGCACTCGTGCCCTGGCTCGAGCTGCACCGGCGCAATCTGCTCGACGCGGCGGTGCAGGAGTCGTACCTGGCAGTTCCTTACGCTTACGGCAAGTTGGACGCCGCGGGGCAAGCGGCCGAGTACTATGAAGCGGCCCTCAAATCCTTTGCCAGCGAGTCCGACAATCTCGAGGCCACCATCGGGCGCATTCACGATGGCCATATGCTCGATGACCTGCTGGCTACCGATAAGGATGCGCGCTATGGCTGGTTCTGGCAGCTCAAGACACTGCCCGATGCGCCGCAGTCGCGCTACCTGTACTCGCTGCTGGCAGATAACGATTTTCAGGAAGGTCTGAAGAATTTCCGCGACCTGATTTTCCTGCAGCATGGGCTATCGGGTTGGGACGACAGCATGCAGGCGTTCGGCGCCATGATCGACACGCGCGAGCGTGCCTATGCCGAACGTCTGCCGCGCACCGACGCACTGCTGGCGACCGATGCGCCGACACGGCTGCGCGCCGCGCGTGCCGCGGTCGACTCCCGGCTCGATGCCATCGAGACCGGCAATGATGTGGCCGCGCTCGGCACTGCCGAGGAGCGTGAACAGTGGGCGCGAATCGCAGCTTTGGAGGAGCAGGTCGCAGCGCTGCCGCGCGGCCTCGAACGCGATGAGGCGGCCGATAAGCTGCGCCTGATCAAGGGCGTGCTGTATTGGCGGCTCGATGCCGCATTCAAGGAACGCAGCTACGGTCAGCGGCGCGCGCTGCGCGAACTCGACGCGTCGCTGGAGGAACTGCAGAACCGTTGGGTACGGGTGCAGCGCGCCCGTGCCACGGTGCCGACCAATACCGGGGAATTCGCCGACCGCATCGCGGCACTCGCCGAGCGCATCAAGGCGGTGCGTGAGCGGCTGACGCACACCGCGGCAAAGCAGAGCGATTATCTGCAGACGGTGGCCGCATCCGAGCTGAGCGCACAGCAGGAGCGGCTGGCCGCTTACGCAGTGCAGGCACGCTTCGCGCTGGCGGATATCTATGATCGTACGGCCGACCAGGCCGATGGTGCGGCTGGCGCAGGCGCGGCCGCTCCGAGCCCGCCCGCCGCGCCGGCACCGGCACCGGCACCGGAGCGGTGATGACGCTGGCCTCCCGCCCAAGGCTGCAATGGCAGTTCGCAGCGCTGCTGTGCGCCGTGGCGCTGCCCGCCGCGCAGGCGGCGCAGCCGACCAAGGCGGCGCCGACCATCGGTGATCTGAATGCAAAGTCGGTACCGATTCAGCCCAACACGGTGCCGAGCGGCGGGGCTGCCAAGGCGATGGAGAATTACCGCCAGTTTCTCAATCTGCAGAATACCGACCCGAAGCAGCGGGCCGAGGCTCTGCGCCGACTCGGCGATCTGAATCTCGAGTCGGGTGAACTCGAGCGCATGGCCAGCGAGGTCACGCAACTCGACATGCAGGGCGCCGAGGCTATCCGCCTCTACTCAACGCTGCTCAAGGCGTACCCGAATTATCCGCGCAACGATCAGGTGCTCTATCAGCTGGCGCGGGCTTACGAGACCACCGGACAGAGCGATCGGGCGCTGGCCACGCTGGATGCGATCGTCGCGCGTTATCCGCAGAGCCGCGATTACCCCGAGGTGCAGTTTCGCCGTGGCGAACTGCTGTTTTCCAATCGTCGCTACGCTGACGCGCAGCGTGCCTATGAGGCGGTGCTGGAGCGCGGCCACAGCAGCTCGAATTTCTATGTGCAGAGCCTCTACAAGCACGGCTGGTCGCTGTTCAAGCAGGGCCAGAACGAAGACAGCCTGAAATCCTTCGGCGATCTGCTGGATCTGATGCTGATCGAGCCGAAAGATCACGCCCACATGCGCGATATGAATGCGCTCGGCCGCGCCGACCGCGAGCTGGTGGACGATACGCTGCGTGTCATGAGCATCGCCTTCGCCTACCTGGATGGCGCCAAGTCAGTCGATGAATTTGCCGGGCATCGGGCACAGATGCCCTACGCCTATCTGCTGTATTCCCGTCTTGGGGATCTGTACGTCGAGAAGCAGCGCTATCAGGACGCGGCCGCAACCTATCGCGCCTTTGTCAGCCGCGACCCGGTCGACGGCCACGCACCGGCACTCACCAACGCCGCGATTGAGGCCTACCGCAAGGGCGGCTTCGCCGATCTGATGCTCGAGGGCAAGCTCGAGTATGTGCAGCGTTACGGCTTCGACGCTCCGTTCTGGAAAGGTCGCGAACCGCGCGCCTATCCGCAGGTGGTCGAGGAGCTCAAGACGAACCTCAAGGACGTGGCGCAGTACTATCACGCCAGCGCGCAGAAGAGCAAAAAGTCCGAGGACTACGCCGCCGCGGCGCGCTGGTATCGCGCCTACCTGAGTTCGTTTCCGGGCGAGCCGGATTCGGCCGCGACCAATTACCTGCTCGCCGATGCCCTGTTCGAGAGCAAGCAATATGCGGACGCGGCGACCGAATACGAGCATACGGCCTACGACTTTCCGAAGAACGCGCGTTCGGCCGAGGCCGGCTATGCGGCGGTGGTCGCCGATCAGAGGAATGAAGATGCCCTGCCGGCCGAGTCGCGTGGCGCCGCGCATCAGCTGGCGACGGCATCGGCGCTGAAGTTCGCCCAGACGTTTCCAGAGCACCCCGAGAGCGCCGTGGTGCTGACGCGCACGGCGCAGGACATGTATGCGGCCGGCGACCAGGCGCGTGCGGCGCAGAGCGCCCAGGCGCTGCTGGCGCGAACGCCCAGCGTCGATGCTGCCAAGCAGCGCATCGCCTGGACCATCATCGGTCAGGTGAATTTCAACCAGGGTGACTTTCCCCAGGCCGAGAACGCCTTCACGCATGCGCTCGCGGTCGCAGCCGCCAATGATCCCGAAAGGGGCGATATCACCGAGCGGCTGGCCGCCGCCGTTTACAAGCAAGGCGAAAGCAAGCGCAGTGCCGGCGACCAGGCGGGCGCGGCCGAGGATTTTCTGCGCGTGGCGCGCGTAGCGCCCGGCTCGAAGGTGATCGCGACTTCGCAATTCGATGCCGCGGCCGCACTGATCAATGCCCAGCAGTGGAATCATGCGATCGAAGTGCTCGAGGCCTACCGGCGCGACTATCCCAAAGGCGAGTACAGCGCCGATGTCGGCCGCAAGCTCGCCGTGGCCTATGTTGCGGCCGGCCGCGCCGGGCCGGCAGCCGATGAATTCGAGCGTATCGCCGCCGATGTGCACGAGGCCCCCGCGGTCGTGCGCGAGGCGCTGACCAAGGCCGCGGACCTGTACCAGCAATCAGGCAATGCGGCCCGTAGCGTTGCCGCGCTGGAGCGGTTGGTCAAGGACTACCCGACGCCGGTGCCCGACGCGATCGAAGTGCGCCAGCGGCTCATGGAAATCGCGGCCAAGAATGGCGATCTCGAGCGACAGCGCTATTGGCAACGCGAGATCGTGAAAGCCGACGCCACCGCGGGAGCGGCGCGCACTGATCGAACCGAATACCTTGCTTCCAAGGCGCGGCTCGCCCTGGCGATGCCCGCGCGCGATCAGTTTCGCAGCGTCAAACTGGTCGCGCCGCTCAAGCAGAGCCTGATGGCGAAGAAGAAAGCCCTCGACGCGGCGGTGCAGGCGTACAAAGAGGTAGCCGAGTATCAGGTAGCGGAGACGACCACTGCCGCCACCTATGAGACCGCCGAGCTCTACCGCACCCTGGCGCACGATCTGTTGAAATCGGAGCGACCGAAGAAGCTTTCGGGCGACGAACTGGAACAATACGACGCGCTGCTCGATGAGCAGGCATTTCCGATCGAGGAGCAGGCGATAGCCATTCACGAGATCAATGCGAAGCGCGCGCAGGACGGCGTGTATGACGACTCGGTGCGCAACAGCTTCCAGGCATTGGCCGAACTCAAGCCAGCGCGCTACGGTAAAACCGAGCTGAGCGCGGGCTGGGTGGCGACACTGGCTGCGCCGGCGAGCAGCTCCGGCGCTGCCGGCGCGGTGCCGACCGCTGCGGCCGTGGCCGATTTTCATCGCGCGACCGATCTGACCATCGCCGGCAAGGACACGGATGCCGAGCTGGAGCTCAAGCAGTTCGAGCTGCAGCACCCAGGATTTGTCGCGCCGGCGCTCGATCTGGGCCTGCTGGCCCGTCGTCAGGACAAGCTGCAGGACTCGGAAGCCGCGCTGCGGCGGGCGACCGCGCTCGATGCCGCCAATGCCGCGGCGTGGAGCGAGTTGGGCGTGACGCTGCGGCTCGAAGGCAAGTTCACGGAGGCGCGCGCAGCCTACGAGCACGCGCTTGCCGCGGATGCCGACTATGCGCCGGCACATCGCAATCTCGGTGTATTACTTGACCTGTACCTTGGCGATCCGGCGGCGGCGCTGCCCGAGATGGAGCGCTACAAGGCGCTGACCGCCGAGGACAAACCGGTCAGCTCGTGGATCGCCGAGCTGCGGGCACGCACCGGTATCAAGCCGCCGGCGGCGCCGACGCCGCCCGGCGCGCCCGATCCCAGGGCGGCGGATCCCGGCGTGCCCGACGCGGCGAGCGCGGCCGATCACGGAGGACCGACATGAGAACATTCAATACCGCTTTGGCCGCGCTGTGCCTGGCGCTCATCGCGAATGCGGCGAGCGCGCAGGAGCTGGAACCCGGCGTCCAGACCTCGAGTGCGGCCGTGCCCACTACCAGCACGGCGAGCGCCAAGCCCGCCGCCGCCGCCCCGAGCGCGGCGCCCAAGGCCGGGAAGTCCAGCGACCATATCGAGCTCGACACCACTCAGATCAGCGGCAATCGCGAGCTGCCGAAGGTGATGTACGTAGTGCCGTGGCGCAAGGCGGACCCGGCTGAATTCACCGGTCGGCCGCTCAACAGTCTGCTCGATGAGGCGCTAACGCCAGTGGATCGCGACGTGTTCAGGCGGCAGAACCGCTATTACGCCGCGCTGCAGGGCGAGGCAGGGTCGGCCAAGTCACAGCCCGGAGCTGCCGGCGAGGACTCGGCAGCGCCAACACCCAAGGATGAGAAGTAGGTCGCGGTATCGAGTGTTTACGTCACCTTAGTTTGACCATCTTATGTAGGCCGTAGCGGCATGGCACGGGAGTCAGCACGATGAGTATGTTCAGTCACATAGTCCGGTTCTTCCAGGGCGGCGGGGAAATGATGTACCCGATTGCCGCGGTGCTCGTGGTGGGTCTGGCGATCGCGATCGAACGGTGGGTCTATCTGACGATCACGGCCGTGAACAATCGCAAGCTCTGGAACGCGATCTCGCCATTACTGGCACAGGGCAACTTCCGCCAGGCGGTGCAGCTGACTTCCAAGTCGACAGCCGCGATCGGTGAGATCCTGAGCTACGGGCTGGCGCGCATCTCCTCCGCGCGCCGGCGCGAGGATATCGAGAAGGCCATGGAAGAGAGCCTGATGGATATCATGCCGCGACTCGAGAAGCGCACACACTACATCGCGACCTTTGCCAATGTCGCGACGCTGCTCGGCCTGCTTGGCACGGTATTCGGCCTGATCAATGCCTTCGCCGCGGTCGCGACCGTCAATCCGGCGGAAAAAGCCAATCTGCTCTCGGCGAGCATCTCGGTGGCCATGAACTGCACCGCCTTTGGTCTCTTGACCGCGGTGCCGCTGTTGCTGATACATGCGGTGCTGCAGACCAAGACCACGGAATTGATCGACAGCCTGGAGATGGCCTCGGTCAAGTTTCTCAATGCCGTGACCGAGCGGCCGCAGCCCACTCCGGCAGCGGCCTGAGCGGCCGCGCCTGTCAAGCGAAGTAGAGCCAGAACATGCGCCGGTCTCCCAGCGTCCGCAGATTGCAGCGCCACCACTATCGGCCGTCGGAGCTGATGCTGGTATCGATGATCGACATCTTTACCGTGCTGGTGACTTTTCTGCTGATGACGGCGGTGTTCTCGCGCACCGTGATCCTGGAACTCAAGTTGCCGCCCGCCAATGCCGAGTTCAAGGAGCCACCGCCGGGATTGCAGCTGGAAGTCACCGTGCGCAAGGGCACTCTGCAGGTTGGCGACCGCAACTCGGGGCCGCTGGCGTCGTTTCCGAACAAGAACAACGCCTATGACTTCGACGGACTGTCGGCGTACCTGCAGCAGGTGAAGTCAAAATTTCCCGACAAGACCGATGCCACGATTCTGCTCGAGCCGGACACGCCGTACGACATCGTCGTGCAGGTGATGGACCGGATCCGGGTGCTTGAAGTCAGCGCCGGACTCAACGTGATGCAGTACGAGCTGTTTCCCGATATCTCGATCGGCGACGCTCCGGTGATGGTCGCGGGCGGCACTGACGCGGCCCCCGCTCCGGCGACCGGCGCGAGCCCGGCCGCGGCCGCCAAACCATGATCGGAGCCCGCGCATGAGCATGTCCAGCCGAGCCCGACGGATGCTGCAGCACCAGATGCGCCATCGCGCCGACGCCTACCTCAACCTGATTCCGATGATCGACATCCTGAGCGTCATGGTGTCGTTTCTATTGGTGTACTCCACCAATGTCGAGGTACTGCAGAACACCAAGGCCATCGAAATTCCGCAGTCGATCGCAGAGCAGCAGCCGCGGCAGACCGTGGTCGTCATGCTGACGAGAGACGAGTTGTACGTGCAGGGCGAGCCGATTGCCACGGTGGCTGAGATCCACGCCACCGACGGCGACATCATTGCGCCGCTGCGCGAGGCGCTGAAACGTCCGACCCTGGTCGGTCAGGAGGTCACGGAAAAGGACCTCGCCGAGCGCGAGATCACGGTCATGGGCGACAAAGCGCTGCCCTACGAGGTATTGAAAAAGGTCATGAGAACCTGCACCGACGCCGACTACGGCCGAATCTCGCTGGCGGTCTTGCAGAAAGACAAGCCGGTGCCGCCCGGAGCAGTGCGAACCTCCTGATGCAGGAACATCCGCATGCAGCTCACTGAGTACTACCGTCGCTACGAGCTGCCTTGGGAGAGCGATCCCGAGGATCAACGCCGTTTACGCAGGCCGCTGGCGGCCGGATTGCTGCTGTTCGTGCTTTTCGGCCTGATTCTGCCGTTCATCCATCTGCCCAAGCTGACCGAGGCGCCCGCCGAAGCCGTACCGGAGCGCCTGGCGCGGCTGATGGTTGAAGAGAAGGCCAAGCCGCCGCCGCCGGTCGTCGAGCAGCCCAAGCCCAAACCTGAAACCAAGCCGGTCGAGGCACCCAAGCCGGTGGACCGCACGGCGGAGGCGCGCAAGAAGGCGCAGCATTCCGGGTTGCTCAAGTTCCAGGACGAGCTTGCCGATCTGCGGCAGAACGTCGATCTGACGCCGCTCGGGCAAACAAAAAACCTGCAGGGCGCGGTCGGCCAGGACAGCCATGCCGAACGCTCGCTGATTGCCTCGAAGGCGGGCGGGGCTTCGGCCGGAATCACCACGGCGAGCGCCAGCCGAGGATTCGGCACCGGCGCGGGCTCGCTGACCGGTCACGATACCACGGTGGTGAATTCGCGCATTGCCGCCGCCGGCACGCCGGGTAATATCGCCAAGGGCGGCAGCGGCAAGCCCTCACGCAGTCAGGAAGAGATCGCGCTGGTGTTCGACCGCAACAAGGGCGCGATCTACGCCCTCTACGGGCGCGCGCTGCGCGATACGCCCGATCTGCAGGGCAAACTTGTGCTTGAGTTCACAATTGCCCCGTCCGGCGAAGTGACAGAATGCCACGTCGTGTCGAGCGAGCTGAAAGATACTGACCTGGAGCGCAAGATCGTGGCGCGCGTGAAGCTGTTTCGCTTCGAAGCCAAGGACGTGGCGGCGATTACCACGACCAAACCGATCGAATTCGTGCCGGCGACGTGACTGGATACCGTGAATCTACAATCCGAAATTGAATACTTCAGCGAAGTGCTGCCGGTGGACCAGGCGCGGCTGCTGTCGGTATTCCTGCACGAGTTGGCAATCGAGGCCCGCAGCACCTACGGACCGGGCGTGGACCAGGTACACGATGGAGCGCGGCTGCGATTTGTCAACGAGATCGTCTGCCGTCTCGCAGGCTTCATCGAACAGCTGCTGGCTGACGATCACACGCGGCCCGCCGATGATGTGGTGCTGCGCATGCTGCTGACACCGCGCACCGATACCGTCGCCCAGGATCTGGTGCTCAATGCCTACCGCCGGGCGATCCACGGCTTCGACCGCTACGATGCCACGGTGGCAATGGACAACTGACGCGCACGCGCCGTAACGTCACGGTGTGCCCGTACAGTCGCTCGGCCAAGTCCTGATACTCCTGCTCGCTTCGGTGCTGGTGCTGGCGTTGGCGCGGCGCATCGGTATGCCGGCGATCCTGGGCTATCTGATCGTCGGCATCGTCCTCGGGCCGTTTGCGTTCGAGGTGCTGCCCAACAGCGCCCAGACGCAGGCGATCGCCCAGATCGGCGTGGTATTTCTGCTGTTCACGCTGGGACTCGAGTTCTCCTTCCCACGCATGGTGGCGATGCGACGCGAGGTGTTCGGGCTCGGTTCCGCGCAGACCATCGCGGTCGGCGCCGCGGGTACGCTCGCGACCCATGCCATCGGTGTTACCTGGCCGAGCGCGATCGTGGTCGGCGGTGCGCTGGCGATGTGCTCGACCGCGATCGTGCTGCAACAGCTCGGCGACCAGGATGAGCTCAACCGTACGCACGGTCGCCTGTCGTTCGCGGTGCTGCTGTTTCAGGATCTGGCGTTCGTGCCGTTGCTGGCCCTTGCCACCGTGCAGACGCAGGGGCACTCGGGGTCGGGCGCGGCGCTGCTGCTGCGTCTGGTGGCGCTGGGATTGCTCGCCCTGGTCGCGGTGCTGGCGATCGGGCGCTGGCTGCTGCGGCCGGTGCTGTATGAAATCGCGCATAGCCGGCTGCGCGAGCTGTTCACGCTCACCGCGCTGCTGATCGTGCTGACCGCCGCCTGGATCACCCAGCGACTGGGGCTGTCGATGGCGCTGGGCGCGTTCCTCGCCGGCATGCTGCTCGCCGAGACCGAATACCGTCACCAGATCGACGCCGTCATCCGGCCGTTTCGCGAGCTGCTGCTGGGTTTGTTTTTCATCACGGTCGGCATGCTGCTCGATCTGAAAGTGCTGTTTGCCGACTTCCCGCGCATCGTGGCTTTGCTGATGCTGCTGATCGCGGCCAAGGCGCTGCTCTCGGCGCTGACGACGCGCATGTTCGGCGTCGATCGCTTCAAGTCCCTGCGCACCGGGCTGGTGCTTGCCGGCGGCGGCGAGTTCGGCGTCGCGCTGCTGACGATAATGGCGCGTGGGCCCGATCTGATACCGGCGCGTCCGACCCAGCTGCTGCTCGCCGTCGTGGTGCTAGGCATGATCGTGAGTCCGGTGATCATTCGCTACAACAAGCGCATCGCGCGCCTGGTGCTGCGCGAACAAGGCCCGCCGACCACGGCGATCGAGCGCGAGCAGGCCGCCACCACCGAGCTAACCCGGCGCGAGCACGTGATCCTCTGTGGCTTGGGCCGCGTCGGTGGTTACCTCGCGCGGGTACTCGATTCTCAGGGCTTCGAGTATCTGGCGGTCGATCTCGACCCGGCCAGCGTGCGCACCGCGCGCCAGGCAGGCGTGCCGGTGGTCTGGGGCGATTGCGCCGACGAACAGTTATTGCACAATCTCGGTCTGGATCTGGCGACCGTAGTCATCATCACGTTCGCCGACCCGACGGTCGCGATCGGCGTGATACGCGCGGTACGCCGTCTGCGCGCCGATGTGCCGGTGCTGGTGCGCACCGCGGATGATTCCCGGCTCGCCGAGCTGTCGGCGGCCGGCGCCACGGAAGTGGTTCCGGAAATCTTCGAAGCCAGCCTGACCCTGGTTTCGCACGCGCTCACGCTGCTGCAGCTGCCGGCGGCGCAGGTCGGGCGCGTCGTCGAATCGCTGCGCAAACAGCGCTATGCGACGCCGCGTACGCGGGCTGGGGCCGCGCGGCTCGAACCGGACGACGAGGCGTCGGCTGACCAGCTGCGCTCGGTGGTGCTGCCCCCCGGCGGCTGGGCGGTCGGTCGTCGGCTCGAGGAGATCCGGGCCCGCGGCGCCGAAGTCGCCTTCACCGCGATCCGCCGCCAGGGCATCACCGGTCGCGAACCTGCCGGGGACACCGAGCTGCGCGAAGGCGACGTGGTGGTGATTTACGGCGTGCCCGAGGCGCTCGAGCATGCCGAGGCGGTGTTGCTGGCGGGGTAGGGCGGGGCACGCTGTGGTGGGCTGCTACGTCGAACGGCCGTCGGCCCCGCTTGCAGGTAGAATTCCGCCCCCCATGAATCATGAAGACATCCAGTTCCCGACGCGCCAGCATTCGCTGCGGGAAGACATCCGCGCGCTCGCGCAGCTCATGGACGACGTGCTGCGCGAGCAAGGTGGTGCGGAACTCTGGCAGCTGGTCGAGCAGGACCGGCTGACCGCGATCCGCTGGCGCGAAGGGGTGGCGGGTGCCGCCGAGGCGCTCGCGGTGCGCGTGCGCGGGCGGCCGCCGCGCGTGGCGCGCGAGCTGGTGCGGGCCTTCTCGGCCTGGTTCCAGCTGGTGAACGTGGCCGAAAGGGTGCACCGCATCCGACGCCGGCGAGAGTATTTTCAGCAGGACAGCGAACGGCCGCAGCCCGGGGGCGTAGAGGACGCGCTCTTCGAGCTCAAGTCCCCGGGCCTGAGTCTGCAGGAAGTGCTGGCGCTGCTCGCGCAGCTCTCGATCGAGCCGGTGCTGCTGGCGCACCCGATGGAATCGACACGGCGAACCAGCCTGCGCCGCCAGCAGCGCATCGCCGCGCGGCTGCTCGACCGCGACAACGCGACTCTGGCGCCCAATGAGCAGCGCGCGCTGCTCGAGCGCATTCGGGTCGAAATCAGCGCCGATTGGCAGACCGAGGAGCATCCGCGCGAACGCCTCACGGTCGCCGATGAGCGCGAGCACGCGATTTTTTATCTCGCGGAAATCCTCTATCGGATCATTCCCGCCTTCTACCAGGAAATCGCCGCGGCGCTGGGCAAGCTCTATGGCGTCGCACCCGAGACCGTGGAGCTGCCGGTCATCGTGCGCTTTGGCACCTGGGTTGGCGGCGATATGGAAAGCTCCGCCGACGTGCATGCCAAGAGCATCCGCGATACCCTGGCGCGCGCCCAGCAGGTCATCATCAATACCTACCACGACGAATGTCTGCAGCTGGCACAGACGCTGTCGCAGAGCGCGAGCCGCATTGGCATCTCCAGCGCGGTCATGCGCCGGGTCGAGGAATACCGCACGCTGCTGCCCGGCGCCGAGGCCATCACGCCATCGCGCCATGACCGCATGCCGTATCGGGTGCTGCTCGGACAGATCGCCGAGCGCCTGCACGTCACCTACGATGGGCGTTCCAACGGCTACCAGGACCCGGCGCAGTTTCGGGCCGACATTGCGCTGATCGCGCAAAGCCTGCTCGCCAATCGCGGTGCCAACGCCGGGTATTTCCAGGTGCGACGGTTGCTCTACCGCATTGATACCTTCGGTTTTCACCTGGCAACGCTGGATGTGCGCGCGCACACGGCAGTGCATCACGCGGTGCTGGCGCAGGGGATGGATGACCCGGGTTGGAACAGCCGCAGTGCCGCCGAGCGGCACGCGCGCCTGATCGAGATCCTCGAGCGCGATATCGGTCCGACCGGCAGCTTCGATGCGCTCGCCAAGCGCACGCTGGCGGTGTTCGACGCTATTACCCAGTGCCGCCACCGTTACGGCGCCGATGCCATCGGACTCTATATCGTCAGCGGCGTGGCGCAGGCCGACGACGTGCTGGCGCCGCTGGTGCTGGCGCGCTGGGCCGGGGCCTACGACAAGAGCAATGGTGAAGTGGCGCTCGACGTCGCTCCGCAGTTCGACCGCGTTGAGACGCTCGAGCGTTGCGGCGCGGTCATGGGTGAGTTGCTCGAGGATGGCGTATACAAACGTCATCTGGAGGCCCGCGGCCGGCTGCAAACCGTGCTGATCGGCTTTTCCGACAGCAACCAGGAGAGCGGCATGATCGCCTCACGCCTCGCCGCGTACCGCGCGCAACGCCATCTTACCGACGCGCTGCGACAAGCGAAAAAACAGCACGTCCTGTTCTATAGCCGCGGTGGCAGCATTCCGCGCGGCGGCGGCCGCATCGATGCGCTGCTGCGGGCCGCTCCCGCCGAGTCGATCAATGGCGTGCTGCACTTCACCGAGCAAGGCGAGAGCATCAGCCAGAACTATGGGCTGCTACCGAACGCGATGCGCACGCTCGAGCGCGCTTTCAGCACGCTGGCACTGGCGACAATGGCGGTCAAGCGCGGCATCGCGGTGCGCGAGAGCGCCACGCTGGCTGAATGTGTCGGCCTGGTCGCAGGCCGCAGCGCTCAGTTCTGGCGCAGCCTGATCTACGAGCAGGCGCAGTTCCTCGACTTTTTTCGCGCGGTCACGCCGATCGACGTCATCGAGCGCATGCAGATCGGTTCCAATCCCGTGCAGCGCAGCGAGCGAGGCGGCGTCGACGCCATACGGCCCGCGCTCTGGGTGCTCGCCTGGTCGCAGTCACGCCACATGCTGCCGGCCTGGTTTGGAGCCGGCACCGGCCTCGAATTCGCCAAAGCCGAGCGCAGCATCGAGCTGCTGCGGCGCTGCTACCGCGGCTGGCCGTTTTTCCGCAATCTGATCGACGATATCGAGGCCATGCTGGCGCGCGCCGATCTGAGCGTGGCGGCGCATTATGATCGGCTGGCGCCGCCGGATTTGCGCCCATATGGCCTGCAGCTGCGAGCGGAGTACGAGCGTACCTGCGCGTTGGTATTGGAAGTCAAGGAGTGCATGGCCCTGCTCGACACCGATCGTACGCTGCAGCGGGGAATCATGATGCGAAACCCCTACATCGACCCGATGCACTTCATGCAGGTCGATCTGCTCGAACGCTGGCGCGCCAGCGGCCGGCAGAATCGCGAACTGTTCGAAGCGCTGCAGGCAAGCGTCAGCGGCATCGCGCGCGGCCTGCAGACCACCGGGTAGCACGGCGGCGGCTCGAATGGCGCCGCCTTAGGCCCGGCGGTCGATATAACAAGCGCAGACCATGATCATAACCGGCCCAGCGTTTATCCGGCAGTCGCGCCACATTAGAGTACGCTTTAGCCAATCAGAGCACACGCGTGTACCGATACGACCAAATCGATCAGACCCTGGTCAACGAGCGGGTGACCCAGTTCCGCGATCAGACCCGTCGTTTTCTTGCCGGCGAGCTGACCGAGGACGAATTCCGTCCGCTACGGCTGCGCAACGGGCTGTATATCCAGCGCTTCGCGCCGATGCTGCGGGTGTCGATTCCGTATGGGCTGCTGTCCACCGGGCAGCTTCGCATGCTGGCGCACATCGCGCGCAGCTACGACCGCGGCTACGGCCATTTCACCACACGGCAAAACATTCAATACAACTGGCCGCAGCTCGAGCGGGTGCCCGATATCCTCGCCGATCTGGCGAGCGTCGAGATGCACGCCATCCAGACCAGCGGCAACTGTATCCGCAACATTACCTCCGATCATCTGGCCGGCGTTGCGCCCGATGAGACCGCCGATCCGCGGCCGTACTGCGAGATCATCCGCCAGTGGGCCGCGCTGCACCCCGAATTCAGCTATCTGCCGCGCAAATTCAAGATCGCCGTGACGGCATCGCCGGCCGATCGTGCCGCGGTCGAGATCCACGATGTCGGTGTGCGCATCAAGCGTGTCTCGCCCCACGCCGAGATCGGATTCGAGATTCTGGCCGGCGGCGGCCTCGGCCGCACGCCGATTCTGGGCAAGGTAATCCGGCCCTATCTGCCGCAGGCCGATCTGCTGGCGTACCTCGAGGCGATCCTGCGCGTCTACAACCGCCACGGTCGCCGCGACAACATACATAAGGCCCGCATCAAGATACTGCTGCGCACGCTGGGCGCGCAGGAATTCACACGCCAGGTAGAGCACGAGTTCGAGGCCAATCGCGAATTCGCCCCGCGGCTCGAAGCGCATGAAGTCGAGCGCATGCGCGGCTTCTTCGCGCCGCCGCCGTATCAGCGGTTCGAAGACGGCGCGCCCGATTGCGGCAGCGTCGGGTCCGGCAAGCCGGCCTATGACGCGTGGCTGCGCTACAACACACGCCGCCACAAGATCCCGGGATATCGCGTGGTATTCGTGTCGCTGAAAAAGCACGGAGAGGCCCCCGGCGACATGAGCGCCGAGCAGATGGAGGCGCTCGCGCAGCTGGCCGATCGCGTGAGTTTCGGCATGGTACGCGCCACGCATGACCAGAATCTGGTGCTCGCCGACGTGCCGCAATCGGCGCTGCCTGAGGTTTGGCGCCAGCTCGACGCGCTAGGGCTCGCGACCGCGAATATCGGTACGCTGACCGACATGATCTGCTGTCCCGGTCTGGATTTTTGCAGCCTCGCCAATGCCGGTTCGATCGACGTGGCTAAGCAGATACACGCGCGCTTCGACGATTTGGACTACCTGTACGACCTCGGTCCGATCGAGATCAAGATGTCGGGCTGCATGAATGCGTGCGGCCACCACCACATCGGCCACATCGGTATTCTCGGCGTCGATAAGCACGGCAAGGAGTGGTATCAGATCACGATTGGCGGCTCGTCGACCGGTCCGGCCGCGCTCGGGGAAGTCATCGGCCCATCGGTGCCGAAGGACCAGGTGGGCGAGACCATCGCCCGGCTGCTCGAAGTCTATCTACGCGAGCGGCAAGGTGAGGACGAACGCTTTGTCGATGCCGTGCGGCGCATCGGTATCGAACCGTTCCAGGAGCGGGTGTATGAGACGAATCATTCGCTGGCATGAGCTGGTCACCGACGACGCGCGCTACGCCGGCGAAGAGGCCGGCATCGAAACCCGCCCGGTGCAGCCGGCGGCGGAATTCATCGCCGCGCCAGCGGGCCAGACGGCCGGGTCCGGCGCCGCCATCCTGATCGGCCCTGGAGATGAGCTCGAACCGCTGGCGCCGCATTTGGCGCTCCTGAGCCTTATCGTCGTGGATTTCCCCAAGATCGGGGAAGGCCGCGGGTTTTCGCAGGCTCGAATGTTGCGGCAACGCTATCGTTATGCGGGCGAGCTGCGCGCCCGTGGCGCGCTCAAGCGCGATCAGCTGTTTTTCCTCGCGCGCTGCGGCTTCGATAGCTTCGATCTGGATCCTACTGAGGACCTGCAAGCCGCACTCGCCGCCCTCAACGACTTCAGCGTCGCCTACCAGGACGGCAGCGACGCCGTGGTGAAAGTCCAGCGGCGCGCCGGCTCTGCCTGATCCAGCGGGCCCCGTCTCGGCGCCCGAGCGTCCTCGTAACACCAATTCCGCGTTTGCCTGACAGCAGTTGCCGGTGCGGACCGCAGGCCGGGGCCGCGGTGGTTTGCGCTATCATGGCGCGGGAGTCTTCAGCATCGGCTGGGGTCAAGGCACGGGATGTGAGTGGGCCATCTAAGTCGTCGGGGTTATCATGCAAAAGAAGACAGGGCCGGTTACGGATCTTGAACAGCTAATCGAGTCTACGCCGTCCGTCGACCCGGAGCTTCTGAGCGATCCCGCGGCGGTCAAAGCGCTGGTCGAGGGCCGGATCGGCGACCCGTTTGCGCTGCTCGGTCCGCACCCTTGCGCGCACGGCACGGTGGTGCGCGCCTACCTGCCGCCGGCGGAAGGCGTCGCGGCGATCGATCGCAGCGGTACGGTGCTGGCGACGCTGCAGCCGCTGCAGACCCCGGGCCTGTTCGCCGGCAAGATCCCCTCGGCTACGGCTTATCGATTGCGCATCCACTGGCCCGGCGGGCTGGTGCAGGAAACCGAGGATCCGTATTCGTTCGGCCTGCTGCTCGGCGAGCTCGATATCTACCTGCTCGCTGAAGGCAGCCACCTTGAATTGGGCCGCTGCCTCGGTGCCCAGCCCATGCACGTCGATGGCGTCCCGGGCGTGCGTTTCGCGGTCTGGGCGCCGAATGCACAGCGCGTCTCCGTCGTGGGCGATTTCAACGTTTGGGACGGTCGGCGGCATCCGATGCGCAAACGCGTCGAGGCCGGGGTGTGGGAGCTGTTCATTCCGCGGCTGCCGATCGGCACTCTCTACAAATACGAAATTCTCGGTCCGTACGGCCTATTGCCGCTTAAGGCCGATCCGGTCGCGCTGCAGGTGGAAATACCGCCGCGCACGGCCTCCGTGGTGGCGGATCCAACGCCGTTTCGCTGGAATGACGGGCGCTGGCTCCAGGCTCGGGCCGCCAACAGCGCGCTGCTGCATGCGCCGTTGGCGATCTACGAGGTGCATGCCGAATCGTGGCGACGCGTAGCGGAGCACGGCTGGCGGGCGCTGAACTGGGATGAGCTCGGCGATCAGTTGGTCGCCCACGTTACCAGCCTGGGCTTCACCCACATCGAACTGCTGCCGATAATGGGGCATCCGTTCAGCGGCTCCTGGGGCTACCAGGTACTCAGTCAGTACGCGCCGCAGGCCACGTTCGGCGATCCGGCCGCATTCGCGCGCTTCGTCGATCGCTGTCACGCCGCCGGTATCGGTGTGATTCTCGACTGGGTCCCGGGGCACTTTCCCACCGACGCGCATGGCCTGGCGTGGTTCGACGGCACCCCGCTGTACGAACACACCGACCCGCGCGAGGGGTTTCATCAGGAGTGGAATACCGCGATCTACAACCTCGGTCGGCGCGAAGTGCACGCGTTCCTGGTTTCGAGCGCACTGCACTGGATCGAGCGCTTTCACGTCGATGGGCTGCGTGTCGATGCGGTCGCCTCGATGCTCTACCGCGACTATGCGCGCCGTGAAGGCGAGTGGATTCCGAACAAATATGGCGGCCGCGAGAACATCGAAGCCATCGATTTCCTGCGGTATCTCAACGACGCCGTGGCTCAGCGATTTCCCGGCGCGCTGATGATTGCCGAGGAATCCACGGCCTGGCCCGGCGTGACGCGCTCGACCCAGGATTGGGGCCTGGGATTTTCCTATAAATGGAACATGGGCTGGATGCACGACACGCTGCGCTACATGAAGCTCGATCCGGTGCACCGCTCTTACGATCACCACGACATGACCTTCGGGCTGCTGTATGCGTTTTCCGAGCGCTTCGTGCTGCCGCTCTCGCACGATGAAGTGGTGCACGGCAAAGGCTCGCTGATTGGACGCATGTCTGGGGATACCTGGCAACGGTTCGCGAACCTGCGCGCCTACTTCGGCTTCATGTGGACGCAGCCCGGAAAAAAACTGCTGTTCATGGGCGGTGAATTCGGCCAGGACTGGGAATGGGATCACGACGGCCAGCTCGACTGGGCGGCGCTCGAGCATCCCCTGCACCGCGGCGTGCAGCAGCTGGTCGGCGATCTGAATCGGCTCTATCGGCAGGAACCGGCCCTGCACGTGTTCGACTGCGACAGTGCGGGCTTTCATTGGATCGTCGCCGACGATTACAGCAATAGCGTCTTCGCCTACTCCCGCCAGGGCCACCCCGACTCACCGCCCGTGATCGCCATCTGTAACTTCACGCCGGTACCGCGAATGCACTACCGGCTCGGGGCCCCGCGCGTCGGGGTCTGGCGCGAAATCCTGAACACCGATTCGGAGCTCTACGGCGGCTCCAATCTGGGCAATGGCGGGCGGCTGGAAGCCACCACCACGCCTTCACATGGACTACCGTTTTCGCTGGAACTAACGCTACCGCCCCTGGCCACTGTATTGTTGCGCCATGGGGGGTGATCGCCATAGAGGATCGCCGTGCATGCATTCCGACCTGCCGAAAGCCCCGCTAGCGGGTGCCCCCTATCCGCTAGGTGCGACCTGGCAACCCGAAGGCTGCAATTTTGCCGTCTTTGCCGGCAGCGCCGAGCAAGTCGATCTGTGTCTGTTCGACGCCGGCGGGCGGCAGGAACTGCGGCGGCTGTCGCTGCGCGAATGTACCGACGGTGTCTGGCACGGGTTTGTGACCGGAGTCGCGCCAGGCCAGCTCTACGGCTACCGCGCGCACGGACCCTATCAGCCTGAGCAGGGCCATCGTTACAACGCCAACAAGCTGCTGCTCGATCCGTACGCGCGCAAGCTCAGCGGCTCGATGCGCTGGAGCGACGCGCTCTACGGCTACCGGATCACCTCTCCCCGCGCCGACCTGTCCTTCGATCGGCGCGACAGCGCCTTTGCCATGCCGAAGGCGGTGGTCGCGGTCGATCGCTTCGACTGGGGCGATGACCGGCCGCCGCGTATCGCATGGAACGATACGATCATCTACGAGACGCACCTGCGCGGTCTGACGATGCGGCTCGATGGCATTGCGGACCAGGTGCGCGGCACCGCGGCGGCGCTCGGCCACGAGCGCACCGTCGGCTATCTCAAGAGCCTCGGCATCACGGCCATCGAGCTTTTGCCCATTCATGCCTTCGTCAACGATCGTGCCCTGGTGGAACGCGGGTTAGCCAACTATTGGGGCTACAACACGCTCGCTTTTTTCGCGCCCGAGCCGCGCTATCTGTCCGACGGCAGCCTCGATGAGCTCAAAACCGCCATCAAGGCGCTGCACGCCGCCGGCATCGAAGTGCTGCTCGACGTGGTCTACAACCACACCGGCGAAGGCAGCGAATTGGGCCCGACCCTGAGCATGCGCGGACTCGACAATGCCGCTTACTATCGCCTGATGCCGGACAATATGCGTCACTGCATCAACGACACCGGCACGGGCAATACGGTTAATTTCTCGCACTCGCGCGTGATACAGCTGACGCTCGATTCGCTGCGCTACTGGGTCGAGGAATTTCACGTCGACGGTTTTCGCTTCGATCTGAGCGTGACTTTGGGGCGCGAACAAAACGGCTACGATCCGGGGTCCGGGTTCTTCGATGCACTGTTGCAGGATCCGACACTGGCGCGCGTCAAGCTGATCGGCGAGCCCTGGGATCTGGGTCCCGGCGGCTACCAGGTGGGCAACCATCCCGCCGGCATGGCCGAGTGGAACGACAAGTTTCGCGACGATGTGCGCCGATTCTGGCGCGGGGATCCGGGTCTGCGTGGAGCGCTGGCCGCACGGCTGCAGGGCTCGGCCGATCTGTTCGATCATCACGGACGCCGTCCCTGGGCTTCTTTGAATTTCATCACGGCGCACGACGGTTTTACGCTGCAGGACTTGGTGAGCTACAGCCAGAAACATAACGAGGCCAACGGCGAGGACAACCGCGACGGCACCGAGAACAACGCCAGCAATAACTGGGGCGTCGAAGGGCCCACGGACGCCGCGGCGGTACAGGCGACGCGCGAGGGCGTCAAGCGAGCAATGCTCGCGACACTGCTGTTTTCGCATGGGACGCCGATGCTGCTCGGTGGCGATGAGTGTGGCCACACGCAGCATGGCAACAACAACGCCTACGCCCAGGACTCAGAGCTGTCCTGGTTCGATTGGACGCAGGCGCTGTCGCCGGCGGGAGTTGAGCAGCGGGCTTACGTAACGCGGCTGATTCGGTTGCGCCGCGAGTTTTGCAGCTTGCGCAGCGACTACTACCAGCACGGGCGGATCGAGCCGCTGCCGCAGGTGCGGGACATCGAGTGGTTCGACGAAAGCGGCGACGTCATGCGGTCGGAAGACTGGCAGTACGCCGAGGGCCGGTTGCTGTCCGTGCGCCGTGCGCGGCGACTGGACGAGGCGCGCGTCGAAATCAGCCTGTTGTTGACCAACAACACGCCCGACTCGCACAGCTTTCAGCTGCCGGAGCCGAAGTTTCTCTGGAGGCTGCGCCTGAACACCGCCGAGGTGCATAGCGCAGATCAGGAAATCGAGTGTCCGGCGATCGACGTGGCGGCACACAGCGTGCAACTGCTCACCGCGATCGTTACGATAACTCCAGACAGCCTGGCGGCTACATCGATCAGCAAGGCGGCGGCGTCCGAGCCTGCGCCGGCGCCCAAAGAAACCGAGAATGCATCAGCCGCTGCTGTCACCGCGGATCACTGAGGCCTGGAGTGCGAGCAGCGCCTCGGCGAGTGCATCAACGTGCGCTTCGGTATGCGCCGCGGACAGAAATCCGACTTCGTAAGCGCTCGGCGCTAGATAAATCCCAAGTTCGAGCAGCGGATGAAACAGCGCCGCAAAGCTCTGGCCCGCATCGGAGGGTAAGCTCTGTGGCGAGCGCATCGGCGTGGCAGGGCAGCCGCGCCTGGAGCTGCAGATCCAGAACACCGAACCTACGCGCTGTATGGCGAGCCCAGGCACGTCGCTGACCGCGCGCTGCAATCGGGCGCCGAGATCTTCGAGCCGCTGGTATAGCCTGCCATCCTCCAGGCGCTGCAAGGTTGCGAGCCCGGCGCACATCGCCAGCGGGTTCGCGCTCAAGGTGCCGGCTTGGTAGACCGGGCCGGACGGTGCGACCAATTCCATGAGGTCGCGGCGGCCGCCATAGGCGCCGACCGGAAAGCCCCCGCCGATCACTTTGCCATAGGTCACCAGGTCGGGGCGAATGCCGCTCAGGCCGGCGTAGCCCTGAAACGAAAGCCTGAAGCCGGAGATCACTTCATCGAAGATCAGCAGGGCGCCGTGCGCATGCGTGACCCGTGCGATCGACCGCAGGAACTCCGGCCGTTGCGGCAGCAGGCCGTAGTTTGCCGGCAACGGCTCGATAATCACCGCGGCGATCTCGCGGCCGTGACGCGCGAACACCGCCTCGAGTGCGGCCTCGTCATCGAGCGGCGCGATCAATGTCTGCTGCACCACGTCGGGCGCCAGGCCCGCGCTATCGGGCAGCGGCGCCTCGGCGAGGCCAGAACCGGCGCGCAGCAGCATCGAGTCGGTGTGCCCGTGATAACAACCCTCGAATTTCAGGATCTTCGAACGGCCGGTCGCCGCGCGGGCCACTCGTAGCGCGGACATCACCGCTTCGGTTCCGGAATTGACGAATCGAATGCTCTCTACCCAGGGAACATGGGCCGTAATCAACTCCGCGAGCTCCAGGCTGTAGGGCTCAGCGGTACCGAGGCTCCAGCCGCGCGCCAGCGCCGCTTCGGCGGCGAGCCGCACCTCGGTGTCGGCGTGACCCAGGATCAGAGGCCCGAAAGCCATGCAGAAATCGAGATAATCTCGGCCGTCGACATCGCGCAGATAGGCGCCGGCGCCGCCGGTCATGAATCGCGGTGTCCCGCCGACGCCGCGAAAGGCACGCACCGGGGAATGCACGCCGCCCGGGGAGACGCGCCGCGCACGCATGAACAGCTCCTCGGAGCGGCTGATCCCGGCGCTCAAGCCGACAGCCAGTCGCGCGCATAGCGCGCACCGTAGGTGATGATCATGCTGGCGCCTGCTCGCCGGAACGCGATCAGAATCTCCCGATGCAGTGCCGCACGATTGGCGAGGCCTTGAGCGGCGAGCGCTTCGAGCGCCGCGAATTCGCCGCTGACGTGATACACCGCCCAGGGCTTGCGGATCGCGCGCGAGAGCTCGCGCAATATATCAAGGTACGGCAGCCCGGGTTTGACCATGAGGATGTCGGCGCCCTGCTCGGCATCGCGCTCGGCACACAGCCAGGCGTCGTTTGGCCGCGCCGGATCGAGTTGATAGCTGGCACGGTCTTGCAGCGACGAGCCGGATTTGGGCGCCGAATCGGCCGCGGCCCGAAATGGGCCATATAGCGTCGAATGAAATTTGACCGCGTAACTCATGAGAATGGTGCGCTCGAGTCCGGTGCCGTCGAGCGCCGAGCGAATGGCACCGACGCGGCCGTCCATCATGTCACTAGGGGCGACACAGTCGGCGCCGGCCTGGCTGTAGGCCAGGGCAGCCTGCACCAGTTCGGCAACGCTGGCATCGTTATCGAGATGATCGCCTTCGGCACTGAGCACGCCACAGTGGCCGTGCGGCGTCGATGAGCACAGGCAGACATCGGTGGCCAGCCAGATGTCGCGGCCAAAGCGCGCCTTGAGCGCCCGGACCTGGCCCGCAGTGAAAGACCAGTCGATCTGCCGCTCGGCCCGCGCCCGCGGAACGCCGAACAGCAGGAACTTCTGCACCCCGGCCTTGAGGTCTTGCTCGACCTGTCGCAATAGCGACTCGCCGCTTTCCTGGTGCACTCCGGTGAGACCGGGCACCGGCTCAGGACGCGTTACGCCCTCGGCGACGAACAGCGGCTGGATCAGCTGATCGAGCTGCACGTGGACTTCGCGCGTCAAGGCGCGGACATGCTCATTCTGACGCAAACGTCGCAGATCGAGAGAGCTCATGCTGTTCGGTTGGAGTCGCAGTGATCGCCTAAGCTGACAGTGTGCCGCGAGGCAGCGCGCCGCCGGTCACACATTGTCACATTGTCCATGCCACGGTCATGGCCTGCGAGGACAATCCCGGCAGCAGCGCCCTTGGTCCTTAACTTATAAGCCAATGTTATGAGGCGGGCGAGCAAAATCGCCTCCCTATGCCTGCGGCCGCCGGTCAGCTCACAACAACCGATTCGGCTCTCGCCGCCAAGGTTGCAACCAGCCTCGCGCTGCTGGGCCAGGGGGTTCATGATTACGGCCGCGTGGTGTACGCCAGCAGTCTTGGCGCCGAGGCCATGGTGCTCACCGACCTGATTTGGACCCATGTGCCGGGGATCGACATCGTCACCATCGACACCGGCCGGCTGCCGGAGGAGACCCTGACGCTGCTCGAGCGCCTCGAGCGCCGCTATCGCCGTCGAATCAAGCTGTACTACCCGGATGCGCAGGCGGTGCAGGCTTACGTGCGCGAGCACGGCATCAATGGCTTTTATAACAGCCTCGCCGAGCGCATCAGCTGCTGCCAGATTCGTAAGCTCGAGCCCTTCATTCGTGCGGTAGCCGGGTACGGGGCCTGGGTGACCGGCGTGCGGCGCGAACAGTCGGAGCAGCGTGCCGAGGCGCAACCGATAGCCCGGGACGAGCAGTCCAGCTTGCAAAAGATCAGCCCGCTGCTCGATTGGACGGAAGCGGAGATCTGGACGTATATCCGTGTCCATCAGCTCTATTACAGCCCGCTGCATGACCGCGGCTATCCGAGCATCGGCTGTGCGCCCTGCACCCGAGCCATCGAGCCTGGACAGGATCATCGCGCCGGCCGCTGGTGGTGGGAAAATCCCGACTCCCGCGAATGCGGCCTGCATCCGCGGCAGCTCACGCGGAACACTCAGGCCGGCTCCTAAGGCACTCCGGCGCAGCCGCCTCCTCGGTGGATCTCGGTGGACCTCGGTTGCCGAGGTCAAGCGCCGCCCGATCCGCTAAAGTCTGCCCATGGATTATCTACCGGTCTTCCTCAACCTGCGCGATCAGCTGGCACTGGTGGTCGGTGGCGGCGCGGTGGCGACCCGCAAGGTCGAATTGCTGCTGAAAGCTCATGCGCGCGTACGGGTGGTGGCGCCGCGGTTGCATTGCGATCTGGCGCTGTATCGCGACGCCGGCCGGATCGAACATCTGGGTTGCGAGTTCGAGCCGCGGCATTTCGACGGCGCGATATTTGCGATCGCGGCCACCGATCGCGGCGAGGTCAATCACGCGGTGGCCGCGGCCGGCGCCGCGCGCGGCATCTTCGTCAATGTCGTGGACGATGGCGGCGCCTCGTCCGCCGTGATGCCGGCCATTGTCGATCGCTCGCCGCTCGTGATCGCCATCGCAACCTCGGGACAATCGCCGACGCTGGCGCGGCGCGTGCGCGCCCAGATCGAGGCGATGTTGCCCGAGCGACTCGGGGATCTGGCCCGACTGGCGGGTTCCGCACGCGGACGCGTCCAGCGTGCGCTGCCCGATATCGAGCAGCGGCGGCGGTTCTGGGACGGTCTGTTTGCGGGCAGCATCGCCAGCAAGGTTTTCGCAGGCAGCACGCGCGAGGCGCAGGCGCTGCTGGATGCGGAGCTACGCGCCGCCGCTGATGGCACGCGCCAGGCCCGCGGCGAGGTGTATCTGATCGGCGCCGGGCCCGGCGACCCGGATTTGCTCACGCTGCGCGCGCTGCAGCTGCTGCAACAGAGCGACGTCGTGCTCTACGATCGCCTGGTGAGCGAGGCCGTGCTCGAACGCGTGCGGCGCGACGCCGAGCGAATCTTCGTCGGCAAGGAATCGGGCCGGCACCGGGTCACGCAGGAGCGCATTCATTCGCTGTTGCTCGAGTATGCCGGTCGCGGATTGCGCGTCGCGCGTCTCAAGGGCGGCGATCCTTTCATCTTTGGACGTGGCGGCGAGGAGCTCGACGTATTGCAGCGCGCCGGCATTCCGGTGATCGTGGTACCCGGCATCACCGCGGCCCTGGGTGCGGCCGCAGCGGCGGCGCTGCCGCTGACTCAGCGCGGCCTGGCGCCGTCGGTCACGTTCGTAACGGCGACGGGCGAGGGTGCGGAACGCCTCGACTGGCGCTCGCTCGCCGCGCCGCTGCAGACGGTCGTGTTCTACATGGGTGTGGTACAGCTGCCGCGGATCGTCGAGCTGCTGCGCGTACACGGGGCCCCCGCCGACCGTCCGGTCGCGATCGTCGAGCAGGCCACCCTGCCCGGGCAGCGGGTTATCCCCGGCTGCCTGGGCGATATCACCGCGCAGGCGCAGCACGCGCAGGTGGTGGCGCCGGCGCTGCTGATCGTGGGCGAGGCGGCTGGCCGCGCTGCGCGCTCGGCAAATCTGCTGCAGGCATCGGTCGCTACTGGAACCGCCAATCCATGAATATCGCCGAGGACTTCGTCGATGCGGTGGGTCACACGCCGCTTATTCGGCTGCGAACCGTAAGCGACGAGACCGGCTGCGAGATTCTCGGTAAGGCCGAATTCATGAATCCGGGCGGCTCGGTCAAGGATCGTGCAGCCCGTGCGATCGTGCTCGACGCCGAGCGGTGCGGGCTGCTCAAGCCGGGCGGTACCGTGGTCGAAGGTACCGCGGGCAATACCGGGATCGGCCTGGCGCATGTCTGCAACGCACGCGGATATCGCTGCGTGATCGTTATGCCAGATAACCAATCGCCGGAAAAATATGCGTTGATCGAAGCCCTCGGGGCCGAGGTGCGCCGCGTCAAGGCGGTGCCTTACAGCGACCCGAACCATTATCAGAAGACCGCCGGCAGACTGGCGCAGGAGTTGCCGAACGCGATCTGGAGCAATCAATTCGATAACACCGCCAATCGCCGTGCCCACCTGGAGACCACCGGTCCGGAGATCTGGGAGCAGACCGACGGGTGCATCGACGCCTTCGTGGCCGCGAGCGGCACCGGCGGCACGGTGGCGGGCGTGTCGGAGTTCCTCAAGTCGCGCAATTCCAAGGTACGCACCGTGCTGGCAGATCCGCCCGGAAGCGCTCTCTATGAATTCATCCGCCATGGCGTAGTCAAAATCACCGGCAGCGGCTCGATCACCGAGGGCATCGGCATCGGACGCATCACCGCCAATATGCAGGATGCGCCTATCGACGATGCGGTGCATGTCGAAGACGCTGAGACCGTGAGTTACGTTTACCGGTTGCTGCGCGAGGAGGGCCTGTTCGTCAGCAGTACCAGCGGCATCAATGTCGCGGCCGCCGTGCGCGTCGCGCGCGAGCTCGGGCCAGGTCATACCGTCGTCACGGTGCTGTGTGATACCGGTGCGAAGTATCTGTCGCGATTGTTCAATCGAGACTGGCTGGCACAGAAGGGTTTGCTCGAGGCTGCCGGTCTGGCGGCATCGCCAACATGAGTTGTTCCAGGTGCGCGCTGCTGATGCTGAGCATGCTGGTTACGGCGCCGGCGCATGCACAGTGGTTGTCACGCACGGTCGACGGCATCATGGGCACCCGCATTTACGTCGAGATCTGGGCCGATGACCGGGCCAAAGGCGAGGCGGCGATCGATGCCGTGATGGACGAGATGCGGCACATCGATGAGACCATGAGCACGTATAAGCCGACCAGCGAGGTCTCCAAAGTCAATGCGCTCGCGGCTACGCAACCGGTGCCAATCAGCCTGGAACTATTCAAGCTGCTCGGAACGGCGCTGGAGTACTCGCGCATCACGGAAGGCGCCTTCGACATTACTTATGCCAGTGTCGGCTACATGTACGACTTTCGCGAGCGCAAGAGACCGACCGAAGAGCAGATCCAGGCGGCATTGCCGGCGGTCAACTATCGGCATGTGCTGCTCGACGCCAAGACGCACTCGGTGCGCTTCTCGCAGCCGGGTGTGCGCATCGATCTCGGCGGAATCGCCAAAGGCTATTCGGTCGATCGTGGTATCGAGATTCTGCAGGCGCGCGGCTATACCCATGCGCTGGTCAACGCCGGCGGCGACAGTCGCGTGATCGGTGATCGCTTCGGCCGGCCGTGGGTGGTGGGCATCCGACATCCGGATCACCCCGATCAGGTCATTACGCGGATACCGCTGGTGGACGCCGCATTTTCGACCTCCGGCGACTACGAGCGCTATTTCGATGAGGACGGCGTGCGCTACCACCACATCATCGATCCGCACACCGGTCATTCGGCCAGCAAGGTGCGCAGTGCCACCGTCATCGCTCCGACCGCTATACGTACCGACGGGCTGTCCAAGACCGCATTCGTGCTCGGTCCCGATGAAGCGATGAGAATCTACAACCAGCTCGATGACGTCGACGCGGTACTGGTCACGCTCGATGGACGGATTCTGTATTCCAAGGGCCTGCAGCCGGGCGTCACGCCATCGGCTGCCGCTACGCAGCCACATGCCGCCGCACCGCCGGATGCCGCCGCACCGCCGGATGCCGCCGCACAGCCCGGTGCCGCGGGCCCATCGGCGCCGGCCGCGCACTGACAAGTCAAAAATGTCTGGCGAAGCCGATCGTCAGGCCTCGCGGCAGAATCTGTACCACCACGGGCGTCTCGCGGTTGGCGGCCCACTAGCCTGTTGCCGTGCCAAGCGCCCAGCCTGCAATCGTGTCGCTCTGCCGGTGGTCCTGATGTTTCAGGCGGCCGAGCGCGTCGTAAATCGGCAGGATCTCCAGCACCCAGATTCAGGGCTCGCTATGTGCGTAATGCAGAATGATCGGGGTCACGAAGCTCGCCTGCAGGGTCACCTGCCCGCTGGGAAAGCTGTCGCAGCAACTGCCCTGGAACCATTTGTCGGGGCCCAGGCCCTGGTCTGGCCGCGCCCGGCTGAAAGCGTATTTGAGCACTTCGGCGCTGATGCCGGATACTACAGACGAGTCGACCGACTGCCACAGCGCCTGGCCGAAGTCGTCCTCGTTGCCGAGCCATACAGCGCCGCCGGCTTCGAAGAGCATGACACCGTATTCGAGGCCCTGTTCGTAACGCGTCGACCAGATGCCATGATCGTCGTAGGTCCATTCATGATCGATGCCCAGCGGGTCGCCACCGGCCCGCGCCAGGTTCGGGCTAAGCCCGAACACCGCGAGCACGACGATCGCCAGTGTTTCGTCGATAAGCTTTGCCGGCAGAATCAGTCTGAGCCCGCAAATCACGGCATCCAACGTATATCCGTTCCGGCACCTTGGGTTGCAGCCGGGCATCATAGCAAGGCGTCGCAGCGGACATTGATGGCGAGAGTCTAAATGAGCACGCGTATCATTCCCTGTGGCCGCTCACATGCCGGCGCCATCCTGGCCATCCTGAACGAGGCCATCGAAAACTCGACCGCGCTATACGACTACCAGCCACGCACGCCGGCAATGATGGACGCCTGGCTCGACGCCAAGGAAAAGGCTCGCTATCCCGTAGTCGGCGTCGTCGACCAAGCCAGCCAGCTGTTGGGCTTCGGCTCTTACGGTCCCTTTCGGGCATGGCCGGCTTATAAATACACCGTCGAGCACTCACTCTACGTCGCGCGGTCTCATCGCGGCCATGGTGTCGGCAAGCTGCTGCTCGCCGAGCTTATCGGGGCAGCGGCGCATCAGGACTACCATACGTTGATCGGCGGCATCGATGCGCAGAATGCAGCCAGTATCGCGCTGCACCGGCGACTCGGCTTCGAGCAGTGTGCGCACATCCGACAGGCCGGCTTCAAGTTCAATCGCTGGCTGGATCTGGAGTTCTATCAGCTCGTGCTGAATACACCCGCCCATCCGGTCGACGGCTAGCCGACGCGATACCCGTCGGCGACTACGCAAAGTACAGGGTGTTGCCGGCTCGAATTCCCGCGGCGGCGAAGGTAGCTGACGGAAAGCCGCGACGCAGCGCCGTGCCCAGCACGAACAGGACCGCCGGGCCGGGAATTAAGCAGAGCATCGCTTCCGTGAGACAGAACAAAAGCCAGGATTGTAATGTCATAGCCTGATCATGCAAATTATGCTCCCTGTTTGGCCACGGCGTTTTGAGGTGCCTATGCGACGACACTTGCTGCTGCTCCTGGGGCCGCTGCTGGGATCGCTGCTGCTGGGATCGCTGCTGCTGGGATCGCTGCTGCTGGGGAGCGCTCCGGCGGCGTACGGCGCTGCCGCCTGGGTCCAGGGCAGCAACTACTTTCTGATCGAGCCCGCGCAGCCCCCGGCCCTCGCGTCTGGCAAGATCGAAGTCACTGAAGTCTTCTCCTACGCCTGTCCGGCCTGCAACCGCTTCCATCCGGTCGTGGACCGGCTGCGGGCGGCGCTACCTGTCAATGCCGAACTCGACTTTATCGCGGCAGCTTTCCGCGCCGATGAGGACTGGCCGATGTTTCAGCGCGCCTACTACACGGCGCAGCTGCTGGACATCGATAAGCGAACCCACGACGCCATGTTCGACGCGGTGTGGAAGACAGGCGAGCTGGCGGTATTCGACTTGCGTACCCAGAGGATCAAAGTGCCGGCCCCGAGCATTGAGGATGCGGCCCGGTTCTACGCTCGGGTCGCCGGCGTGAAGCCGGAGACATTCGTTGCCACCGCGGGTTCTTTCGGCGTCGATGTCAAGATGCGCCAGGCGGACCAGCTCATCCGGGCCGAGCAGGTCGATGAGACACCGACGATCGTCGTTAACGGCAAATACCGTATTACGCTGGCCTCCGCGGGCGGTGATGAGCAGCTGATCGAACTCGTAAAATGGCTGGTGGCGCAGGAGAGCGCGAGCCGCGCGACGCCGCAGCGGCACTGACTCGCCTACGCCCTGACCCGCGCCCGAGAACCATTCAGCCCGTGTTCCTCGCCTTGAAAGCCTGCAGTTCGCTGTTGAATTTGTCAGCCAGCTTCTGCACCTTGTCGACCTCGACTTTGGTGCGCCGGCTCTATTCATCGGCGAGCCCGTCCTTGTCGCCGCCCACGGCCGCCTTCGCCTGTTGCTCCTGCTGCAGCCAATCCGAATAGGCCGTGACGGCCGTGTCGTAGGCCTTCACGGCCTTCTGCGCAGCGAGCATTTCATCGCGTATCGCCGCCGACCCGCTGGGTATCGGCACCGAGCCATCCGACGCTGCGCGGTTGACAAAGGCCGGACCGGCGGCGAGTGCCGCCAAAAGAGTAGCAGCTCGCAGGACTTTCCTCGTCGGGCCTGCCACTTGTTCACCGGGTCAAGACAACCCTGTTATCGGCAGAGTCACGAAGGCCTGCAGCGCCATGATCACCCGATATGACATAAACCTGGCCGATGCGGAGGCAGGTATGCGACAGCTCGCAAATCCGCCCTTGTCGCGCCGCGAAGCCACGGCGCTGGCACTGGCCGCTGGAGTCCATGCGGCTTGGCCGCCGCAGTCCTCAAGCGCATGGTCGAGTTGGGCGGCTCGGTGATCGACAGCGCCGCGATGTACGGCGAGAGCGAGCAGGTCATCGGCGCGCTGGTAGCCGACTTGGGGATTCGCAACCGGGTGTTTGTCGCTACCAAACTGATGGCTGACCCGATGCGGATGGCGCCGCCGGACTTCGGCGGCGGGGTCGATGGCAAGCAGAGCTTTGAGCGCTCGCTCGATTGCCAACCGCGATGCGGCGATGAGCGTGTTCCCGGTAGCACTCGAGCGCAAGATTGCGGTGATCGCAAACGTGCCATTCAGGGGCCGCGGCGGCGCGAACCTGGTGATGAGCCAGAATCATCCGTTACCGCCGTTCGCTGCCGAGTTCGGCGCGACCGACGGGGCACAGCTCTTGTTGAAGGACGTCGTTTCGCATCCGGCCGTGACCTGCACGATTGCCGGCAGCACCAAGGTTGAGCATCTCGAAGACAAACAGGCAGCCGGTCGCGGTCCGCTGCCCGATGCGGCGGCGGCCGGCCGCATCGGGCAATACTGGGACGCTCAAGCTTAGGCGATCGTCTTGGTATAAGCGATTGGCCGCGCCTACTGGCGACTGGCTTGATACGCGCGCCAGCCGCGGTAATCGGTGATGTCCTGTGCGTGGCTTGCAGCGTGCGCCTCACACAGAAAGCCGCTGACCTCACGGCCGTCGGCGAGGGTTAATTTGCCGATGGCGAGCGGCGCGGGTGTGCCGGCGACGAAGCTGCCGAAGGCCGCCTCGGGTACCGACCAGACTTCAACCTCGATGGCGGCGCCCTGGGCTTCGACGCGGACCAGACCCGGACGATCGGGCGGCCCTCCAGGCAGGGCATACAGGCGATAGTTCGGCGCTGTGACCGTGCCCTCGAGCAGTACCGCGCCGCGCTCGACCAGCTGGTGATTCAAGGGCAGTCCTTGCAGGTGCGCGCCGCAGACGGCGACTGGAATGCCGTCCATCAACCCAGCCCAGTCGAAGGCCGGCGCCGCGCCGAGCGGCATCGGCAGGGCACCGAGACGCGCCGCTCCGAAACGCTGCAGCCTCGCGGCCAGGCGCAGCAGCGCGAAATCGCCCCAGGCGGGACCGGCGAGCGTCACGCCAAAAGGCAGGCCGGCGCCGGTGAACCCGGCAGGCACGGCCACCGCCGCCAGATCGAGCAGGTTCATGAAATTCGTATAGAAGCCGAGTTGGGTATTGAGACGCACCGGGTCGGCTTCGACTTCAGCAATGCGATAGTGGGTGCCGGCGGTGGGTGTGAGCAGCACATCGATCTGCTGCCACACCTGCTCGGCGGTGCGGCGCAGGTCCTGCAATCGGTACTGCGCGCGGAACGCGTCCGCCGCGCTCGGTTTTGCCCCGCCCTCGATGATCTGACGCGTGACCGGATGTACGGCTTGCGGGTCGCGGCGCAGCAGCGGCTCGACCACGACATAGCGCTCGGCGATCCACGGTCCCTGGTAGAGGAGCTGCGCGGTCTCGAGAAACGGCGCGAAGTCGAGCATCACTCGCTGACCGCCGAGGCGCTCGAGATGTGCCACGGCGGCATCGAACAGGCGCGCATAGTCGTTGTTACCAAAGAACTGCAGTTGATCGGAACGCGGCACGCCGAAGCGGAACGGGCCGTGCGCAAAATCGGCGAGCCGCGTCGGCTGGCCGGGCCGGCGCGAATAAGCTTCGACCGCATCGAAGCCCTCGGCGACGCGGCAGATCTGCGCCGCATCTTCAGCCGTGAGTGCCAACACCGAGACGGTGTCGAGCGTACGGCAGGCAGGCACCACGCCGCGCGGGCTCAGGCGTCCAAGAGTCGGCTTCAGCCCAATGAGGTTATTGAAGGCGGCCGGAACGCGGCCGGACCCTGCCGTATCGGTGCCCAGCGCGAAACTCACCAGGCCCATCGCCACGGCAACCGCGGAACCGGAGCTCGAACCGCCGCTGATGTATGCCGGATCGAAGCTGTTGCGGCACACGCCATACGGCGAGCGGGTGCCGACCAGGCCGGTCGCGAATTGATCCAGGTTGGTCTTGCCGATTGGAATCGCGCCGGCGTCGATCAGACGCCTCACCACGTAGGCCGACGCCGGCGGCGTGTACGCAAACGCGGCGCAGGCGGCGGTCGTGGCCACGTTCGCCAGATCGATGTTGTCCTTGATCGCGAATGGAATGCCATAGAGCGGCAGCGACGCCGGATCGCGACCGGCGAGCAGCTCAGCCTGTTCAAGCACGCGCTGCAGCGGCAGCAGCGTGATCCAGATGCCGTGATTCATGTGGGCGGCGATGCGCGCAAACAGTTCTTCGACCACGGCGACCGGCGTCGTGCGTCGCTCGCGGTAGGCGGCACTCAGGTCGGTGACGGCAAGGCTACGCGCACTGGTCGGCCGTGAGGTGTTCATGATGCTATGGGTCTCAGATACGCAGTATCAGCAGTGTCTCGCCCGCCGACACGGGCTGGCCGCGTTGGCAACACAGTTCCACGACCGTACCGGGCTGCTCGGCCTGTACGGCGATTTCCATCTTCATCGCTTCGATCACGATCAGCGGCGCACCGGCCTCGGCGCGTGCCCCGACCTGCGTATGGAGTTGCCAGACGCTGCCGGTCACCGGCGAGCTGATCGCGATGCAGCCAGCCGGGACAGCGTTGATCCTCGTGGTCGCGGCGGCGGCGCCATCGACCGGCAGCTCGGCGTTGTCGTCATCCTCGCGGGCGCCGCTGCGCCAGCGCTCACGCTCGGCGTCGAACGCCGCCTGCTGTCGGGCTTTGAACGCGGCAATCGACCCCGCGTTCGCAGCCAGAAACTGCCGGTAGTCGCGCAGCCGCAACGTGGCCGGCTCGATCCGCAGACTGGCCTTGCCGTACGGAAAGTCGGCGCGCAGCCGCAGCAGCTCTTCGGCCGACACCGGATAGAAGCGCAACTGATCGAAGAAGCGCAGCAGCCAGTGCTTGCCGTCGCAAAATTGCGCGGTCAGGCGGTAACGGTTCCACATCTGCACAGTGCGGCCGACGAGCTGATAGCCGCCGGGTCCTTCCATGCCATATACGCACAGGTAGGCGCCGCCGATGCCGACGGCGTTTTCAGGCGTCCAGGTGCGGGCGGGATTGTATTTGGTGGTGACCAATCGGTGGCGCGGATCGAGCGGGGTGGCGACCGGGGCGCCCAGATAGACATCGCCGAGGCCCATCACCAGATAACTGGCTTCGAACACGATGCGGCGCACGTCCTCGATCGAAGCCAGGCCGTTGATGCGGCGGATAAATTCGATGTTGCTCGGGCACCAGGGCGCATCGGCACGCACCGACTGCGCGTAGCGCTCGATCGCGAGCCGCGTCGCCGGATCATCCCAGGACAGGGGCAGGTGCACGATCCGGCCGGCGACCTCGATGTCATCGATCGGCGCCAGCGCCGCCTCGACTTCGAGCAGCGCATGCATGATCCGGCTGCGACTGGTGCGGCGGCTATCGAAGTGCACCTGCAGCGAGCGCACGCCGGGCGTCAGATCGATCACTCCGGGCAGCGGCTCGGCCCGCAAGGCGTCGAGCAGCGCCTGGACGCGGAACCGCAGGGCCAGATCGAGGGTCGGTTCGCCATACTCGATCAGCACGTTGTCCTCGCCCGCCTGGCGATAACAGACCGCTGGCCGTGTGGCGGTCGCGGCGTAGCGATCCAGGATCGCCTGGCGCGAGGCCGCGTGTCGCCCTGCCGCCGACACCGACGCCGCCGGCGAGAGCGAGCGTATCGTCTCGTCCTGCGCGAGCAGCGCGACGTGTGCCTGTTCGGCGGTCACTGTCCGGAAGCGCACTCGATCACCGGGCCGCAACTGTCCGACCTTCCACAGATCGGTCAGCGCTATGGTCGCCGGGCAGACGAAGCCGCCGAGGCTCGGGCCGTCGGGACCGAGTATGACCGGCATGTCGCCGGTGAAATCGATCGCGCCGATCGCGTAAGCATTGTCGTGGATATTTGACGGATGCAGCCCGGCCTCGCCGCCATCATGGCGCGCCCATTGCGGCTTGGGGCCAATCAGCCGCACGCCGGTTCGGCTCGAGTTGTAATGCACCTGCCAGTCGGTGGCGAAAAACGTGTCGATGTCGGCTTCGGTAAAGAAATCCGGTGCCCCGTGCGGCCCGTAGAGGACGGCGATGTGCCAATCCTGGCCGTACGACGGCCGCACCGCCGGCGGCACGGTTGCGCCCGCGAGCCTCGCGGTGTCGCCGGCATCAGCGGCCGCGTCCGCGCCGATGCGCAGCACATCGCCGGTACGCAGCGCGCGTCCGGCATGACCGCCAAACTGGCCGAGCGTGAAGGTGGCGCGACTGCCCATGTAGCGCGGTACATCGAAGCCGCCTCGTATGAGCAGGTAACTGCGCTGACCGGCGCCGGCCTCGATGGCACCGAGCTTGAGCACAGCGCCGGCTCGCACCGGCACGGCGCTCCAGATTTCGATCCCGACGCCGTCGAGCTCGGCGCGCATGGCTGCGCCGGTCAGGGCGATGAGCGCCTCGCAGCTAAATTTCAGCGTCGGCCCGGTCACCGTCAGCTCCAGGGCGGCACAGCTGTCGCTATTGCCTAAGAGGCGATTGCCAAGCCTGAAGGCCAGGGGGTCCATCGGTCCCGAGGGCGGCACGCCCACGTCCCAGTATTGCAGACGCCCGGGCCAATCCTGAACGGTGGTGTGGGTGCCGGGCTGGAGCACCTCGAGCGTGCGGGAGCTGAACTGCAGCGAATTGAGGAATCCGGTCGAGTAATCACCGCGGCGGAAACCGGGCTGCCGCAGAATCATGCGCAGATATTCGAGGTTGGTTTCGATGCCATAGAGCGCGCTTTGTTCGAGTCCGGCATCGAGCCGATCGATGGCCGCTTCGCGCGACGGCGCGTGCGCGATCAGCTTGGCGAGCATCGGATCGTAGAACGCCGGCACCTCGCTGCCGGAGTCGATCCCGGCATCGACGCGCAATGTGTCGGGCAGGCGAACCTCGGTGAGCAGGCCGCTCGAGGGGCGAAAGCCGCGCGCCGGATCCTCCGCATACAGCCGCCCCTGGATGGCGACGCCGCTCGGCGCATGGCGATAGCTCTTGAGGTCGGGCGGCTCGTTGGCGGCGAGCTGGATCATCCATGCGACCAGGTCGACGCCGGTGACCGCCTCGGTCACGCCGTGTTCGACCTGCAGGCGCGTGTTGACTTCGAGAAAATAAAATGCGCCGGGGCTGTCCTCGGCAACACGATCGGCGTCAACGATGAACTCGACCGTGCCGACCGACCGATATTGCACCGCGTTGCCCAGGCGCATCGCGGCCTCGCACAGTTGTGTGCGCAGCCGATCCGTGAGCCCCGGCGCCGGTGTTTCCTCTATCACTTTCTGGTTACGCCGCTGCATCGAGCAATCGCGCTCGCCGAGCGCGATCACCTGCCCCGCGCCGTCACCGAACAGCTGCACTTCGATATGGCGTGCGCGCGCCACGCACTTTTCCAGGAAAACGCCGCTGTCGCGAAAGTGACTGCCGGCGATACGACGCACGCTGTCGAAGACCGTACATAGTTCCGTCTCGTTGGCGCATTGCTGCATGCCGATGCCGCCGCCGCCGGCGGTACTCTTGAGCATGACCGGATAGCCGATGCGTTGCGCTTCATCTCGCGCCTGCTGCAGATCCGCCAGCAGCTCGCTGCCCGGCAACAGCGGCAGGCCGTTGGCCGCGGCCAGCGCACGCGCCGTGTGTTTCAATCCAAAGTCGCGGATCTGCCTGGGGGTCGGGCCCACGAAGACGATGCCGGCGCGCGCGCAGTCTTCGGCGAACTGCGCATTCTCGCTCAGGAAACCGTAGCCCGGGTGGATCGCCTGCGCGCCGGTCGCGATCGCGGCTTCGAGGATGCGGTCCGAGCGCAGGTAGCTATCGGCGGCCGACGGGCCGCCGATCAGTACCGACTGGTCGGCATTGCGCACGTGCAGACTGCCGCGATCCGCCTCGGAATAGACGGCCACGGCGGCGATGTGCAGCCGGCACAGCGTTTGCTGAATGCGGCAGGCGACAGCGCCGCGGTTGGCGATCAGGACTTTGTCGAACAACCCGTGCCCTCGAGCGCGCGCCGGGCCGTCCCGGCAAGGAATCAGGAGCTGCGAGTCGTCCCGCAGTCCGACGGGAAGTTCAGCCCGCCGCCCAGATCAGGATCTGTATCGGTGTCGGATTGAAGGCGTTACAGGGGTTGTTGAGCTGCGGGCAATTGGAAATCAGCACGAGCACGTCCATCTGCGCGCGCAGCTGCACATATCGACCTGCCGCCGATATGCCGTCCGCAAATTGCAGGCCGCCTTCGGGCGTCACCGGCACATTCATGAAGAAATTGATATTGCTCGGCAAATCGCGCTTCGTCAGTCGGTAGTCGCGACGCGCCAGCGCCAGCAGAAAATTGTCGCGGCAGCTGTGCATGTAACGCCTGTCAAGCGCATAGCGCACAGTATTGCTCTCGGCCGAACAGGCGCCGCCGAGCGTGTCGTGGCGGCCGCAGGTGTCGTCGATGATCGTCAGCATGGTGGCGCCCAGATTCGAGCGCAGCGCGGTGCCGGTGCTCAGATAGATGTTGCCTTGGGCGCGGATGGTGTCGACAGCGCTATAGCGCTCCGCGGTATCGTTGGCGTTATAAAAAAGCGTGTCGACGGCCTGATTACCCTCGAGGTCGACGATGCGAAGGATCTGTTCCGCGGCTACGGTGCCCATCCAGGGCTCGCCGGCGGCCACGGTCTCGTCGTGGATCGCGTCGCGCCGGTCGAGCGTTTCGATGGCGGCCGACGCGTTGCCGCCCGCGGCCGGCACCTCGATATTCGGCGAACGTGGATTCATGCCAGGAACATCATCTCGGTGTTGCGAAAGCCGCGGGCATTCTCCTCGCAGCGACGGCGGCAGGGATCGTGCTCGGGCGCCGGTCCCGAGTTCCAGGCGCGCAGCGCGACCGGTCGCGGGCGATATTGAGTGTCGGGGTCGAGCGGATGCGGGCAGGTCGACAGCACCAGCAGCGTGTGCATCTCGAAGCGCAGCTCGACATGGTCGCCGGCCCGGCAGTGCTGTTCGTCAAAGTGCAATGTGCCGCCAGCGTCCGCCGTGACGCGGCTGAAGAAATTGATGTTCGCGATCAGGTCGCGCTTGCCGAGACCATACTTGCCCAACTCGTTGAGCATGCTGTCACGGCCGTTCTTGAAGAGCTCGTTGCGCCGTTCCTGGAAGCGGCTGGGGCCGAACTTCGCCACGACCATGGCGGCATCCGACAAGCCGCAGATGGTGTCGTGCCAGCCGCAGCTGTCGGCCGTGATCGAGCACAATATTCGGCCCATATCTGAATAGCACACGCAGCCGGCCGTGAGAAAGGCGGTATGCTGGGCCTTGAGCGTATCGGCCAGGTTGTAGCGCTCGAGCAGCGACTCATAGTTGTACATCATCGCCGCGACATTGGCGCGCGCCTCCAGCGCCGTGATCCGCAGCGAGGCGCCGCGGCGCAGGACTCCCGACCAATGTTCGCCCGGCTTCAGGGTCTCGGCCCACAACTCGGAGGGCGGGGTGCGCGGCGTGCTGCTGGTCATGGGTCGGCTGCGGTTGGCGTTGAGAGCTACATGAATCGCATGGACAAGTGCGCAAACTAGTGCAAGCGGCCGGGCGCGTAAAGCCCGGCGTGCGCACCACGCCGGCTCGCGAGCGAGGCCCTGGGCACTATAGCGGTGCGTCCCAGGCGCGGCAGACCCGGTCTAATGGGCCGAAAGCGAGGCATAAGGTTTGCAAAGACACCGTAATACGGAAGCCTGAATTCGTAATAACACAACGCGCGAGCAATGACGATGGTCCGCAGAGCCGCCCTGGTCCTAGTCCTCGCGTGGCTGGCCGCCAACACCGCCGGCCCCGCACAAGCGGCGGCGCTGCGGCTCGGCTATAGCGACTGGCCGGGCTGGGTGGCCTGGCAGATCGCGATCGACAAGGGCTGGCTGGCGCAGGCCGGGCTGGACGTGAAATTCGAGTGGTTCGACTACTCCGCTTCGATGGAAGCGTTCGCGGCCGGCAAGATCGACGGCGACTGCGTGACCAATGGCGATGCCCTGGTCATGGGCGCGGGTGGCGCGCGCAATGTCATGATCATGCTTACCGACTATTCCGACGGCAACGACATGATCGTGGCCCGGCCCGGCATCAACAGCCTCAAGGATCTCAAGGGCAAGAAGATCGGCATCGAGACCGGGCTGGTCGAACACCTGTTGCTGCTCGATGGCCTGAAGAAGCAGGGCATGACGCAGGACGATGTGACGCTGGTGAACTCCAAGACCAACGAGACGCCGCAGGTGCTGGCTTCAGGGCAGGTCGATGCCATCGGTGCCTGGCAGCCCAATTCGGGTCTGGCGATGAAGGCGTTGCCGGGAGCGCACCCGGTCTATACTTCGGCACAAGCGCCCGGCCTGATCTATGACGTGCTGGCCGTCAACCCCACCGGGATCGCCGCGCACCGCGCCGATTACATCAAGCTGATCAAGGTTTGGGACCACGTGGTCAGTTACATCAACGACCCCAAGACGCAGGGTGATGCCGTGCAGATCATGTCGGCGCGCGTCGGCCTGACGCCGGCAAAGTACCAGCTGCTGCTCGCCGGCACTCATCTGATCGGAATTGCCGAGGCGAAGAAGATTTTCGTCAAGGCCGACGGGCTGGGATCGCTGTATGGCTCATCGCAGATCGCGGATGACTTCAATGTCCGCAATGCGGTGTACAGGCAGCCGCAGAAGATCGATGGCTACATCGAGCCGGCGCTGACCGCGACGCTGCCTTAGAAGCTGCCGGCGTGACCCCGACGGACAGACACTCGAGAGGTAACAAATCGCCGTGGCCAGATCGACCTTGTTTCGAGTCCTGCGGCCGTTGTCGCCGCGCGCGAAGCTCGTCATCGGCGTGCTGTCGTTCGTGCTGCCGGTGGGGCTGTGGAGCCTGGTCAGCTACGTACCGGCGGTATGGCATCCGCAGATCATGATCACCGACCCCGGCTCGGTGAGCTATCTCGATGTCGGCGCCCACCTGGCGCGCGACGCCTACGACAGTGAAGTGGCAGCCGCGAAGCAGGAGGGCCGGGCGGCACCGAAGGGGGTGCCGGCCAATCCGATCTATCTACCTTCGCCGGGCGAGGTGCTCAGGGCCTTCTACAGTTCCTTCAGCACGCCGCCGGAAACCAAGGATGGCCAATGGCTGCATCAGAGTCTGTGGCACAGCATCCGGATCATCTTCTGGGGTTACGTGATCTCCTCCCTGATCGGCGTGCCGCTGGGCATCCTGTGCGGCGCGTACGCGGCGATTGCGCGCGTCAATGAGCCCTTCATTGAGTTCTTCCGCTACCTGCCGGCGCCGGCTTTTGGTGCGCTCATGGTCGCCATTCTGGGCATCTACGACGGACCGAAAATCGCCATCATCGTCATCGGCACGTTCTTTCAGCAGGTGCTGATCATTGCCAACACCACGCGCAAACTCGACCCGGCGCTGCTCGAAGCGGCGCTGACGCTCGGTACCAGGAGCCGGCAGCTGCTCACGCGCGTGGTAGTGCCAGGCATCCTGCCCGACCTTTATCGGGATCAGCGCATCCTGCTCGGCTGGGCCTGGACTTATCTGATCGTCGCCGAACTCATCGGCACCACGTCGGGGATCACCTGGTTCATCACACAGCAGGCGCGCTACCAGCACTTCCCCAACGTCTACGCCGCGATCGCGATGATCGGCATCATCGGTTTGGGCACCGACATGCTGCTCGCCGTGCTCGGACGACGGCTGTTCCCGTGGGATCGTTCGCTGGCCAAGTTCGCCTGAAGGTTACGTACGGTGTCAGAGACACGAACAGACTGTAGCAACCGGCGCGAGCAGCCAGGCGCCGCTGATGAATGACATCATCATCCCGAGCCAGCTGCTGCCGTCCTATCGCGAACAGTCGCCGCCGGTTCGCGCGCGCTTCGACAGCCTGAAATCGCGCGAGATCATCCTGACGGTCTCGCACCTGCACAAGAATTTCGACAGCGAGGGCAAGACCACGGTGGCGCTGAAAGACATCAATTTCAGCACCCACCGGCGCGAGTTTTTGTGCGTGGTCGGCCCTTCAGGCTGCGGCAAGTCGACCCTGGTGCGGATTCTCGCCGGGCTGGAGGAACACAGCTCCGGCGACGTGCTGCTGCAGGGGCAGCCGGTCACGGGGCCAGGCAGTGATCGCGGCATGGTGTTCCAGGGCTACACGCTGTTCCCCTGGTTGACGGTGAAGAAGAACGTGATGTTCGGTCTCGAGGTGAACGGCCACGGCAAGCTCGAATCCAACCGCGAGGCGATGCAGTGGCTGCAGCTCATCGGCCTGGAGAAATTCGCCGACGTCTATCCGCATCAGCTCTCCGGCGGCATGAAGCAGCGTGTAGCCATCGTGCGCGCGCTGGCGAATCAACCGCGCATCCTGCTGATGGACGAGCCGTTCGGGGCGCTCGATGCACAGACGCGCGCCCGCATGCAGGCCCATCTGCTCGAGATCTGGCGCAAGATCGACATAACGATTGTTTTCATTACGCATGATCTGGATGAGGCGATCTTTCTGGCTGATCGCATCCTGGTGCTGTCGGCCCATCCGGGAGAAATCCAGGAACTGATCGAGGTGCCGGTGCCGCGGCCGCGCAGCATCGCGCAGGTCGTGACGGCGGAATTTCTCGCTACCAAGGCGCGGCTGGAGGAGCTCATTTACAGCGCGCGGCATGACCCGACCGAAGAAGAGGACTATCCGATCATGGCGCGCATGACCAACGTGGCCGACAACGTGGAGTAGGGGCCCGATGTTTTGGTCACAGCGGACCTGGTCGGAGCTGCCGGGTGACTTGGCGGCCGTGCAGCACGCAGCGATACTGCCGGTCGGTGCCACCGAACAACATGGCCCGCACCTGGGCTGCGGCGTGGACGCGGTACTGGCCGACAAGCTGTGCGCGGCGGTCGCCGAACGTACACGCGTGCCGATGCTGCCGACGCTGCCCTACGGCTGCTCGCTCGGTCATAGCCGGCGCTGGCCCGGCACGATCGGTGTGCTGCCGACCACCTTGATCGATCTGGTCGCGCAAATCGGCGACTGGGCCTACCACAGCGGCGTGCGGCGCCTGTTCATGGTCAACACGCATGTGACCAACGCCGCGCCGTTGCGTTGTTCGCTCGAGATGCTGCGCGCGCGGCACGACGATCTGATGGTGGCGTTGTTCAATTCGGCCACCTTGAGCACCCGCGTGCGCGAGTTCAACGTCGCCGACGGGGAGGATTGGCACGCCAACAACGCCGAAACCTCGCTGATGCTGGCGATCGCTCCGCAATTGGTGCGCCCGTCGGTGCTGCGACAGGCCGATGACCCGGACCGTACCGCCGGTCTGGTGTTCGCGCATCCCGTCAATCGCACCAGCACCAATGGAGTCACCGGTACGCCGAGTGCCGCCAGCGCGGCCCAGGGCCGGCGCGCTTTCGAATGGATGGTCGAAGATCTGAGCGCATTGGTCGAGCGGGGGCTACGCGAAACGCCGCCCCTCGATCAGTCGTATTTCTCGTCGGTTGTTCCCTGAACAGGACCGCCACCGCATGTGCAGCAGCGACAAGATCCGGGAAACACAGCAGCGTCTGGCCGAGCGCGGGGTGAAGTACTGCGTCGGCGCCTATGTCGACATTCATGGCGTGCCGAAGGGCAAGGTGGTGCCGCTGGCGCATCTGCCACAGATGGCGCGGGGCTCGGAGCGCTATACCGGCTACGCGCTCGATGGCCTCGGACAGGCACCGCACGATGACGAGCTCACCTCGGTGCCCGATCTGGATCAGGTGGTGCAACTGCCGTGGGAGCGGCGCGTGGCGTGGATGCCGGCGGACAACTATTTTCAGGGCGAACCCTATCGCCTCAGTACCCGGGTCGCTCTCAAGCGGGCGCAGGCCGAGGCGGCCATGTTGGGCTTTGGACTGAATCTCGGCATCGAGTGCGAGGTCTATCTGCTCCGGCAGAACGCCGACGGCATGCTCTCGATCCCGAACGCTGACGACAAGCTGGTGAAGCCGTGCTACGACGTGCGCGGTTTTCTGCACAACCTGACCTGGCTTGACCAGGTCGCCAGTTGCATGAACGACCTGGGCTGGGATCTTTACTCTTTCGATCACGAGGACGGCAATAGCCAGTACGAGTTCGATTTTCACTATGCCGATGCGCTGACCATGTGCGATCGGCTGATCCTGTTCCGCGAGATGGCGAAGCATTACGCCCGGGAGCAAGGCCTGATCGCGACCATGATGCCCAAGCCGTTTTCCCATCGCACCGGCACCGGCGCTCATTTCAATATGTCGCTGTACGAGCTCGGCAGCAAAAAAAATCTATTCGCCTGCGCCCCTGGCGACGACCGGCGCGGCCTGGGGCTGACCGAGCTCGGCTATTACTTCATCGGCGGCATCATCCGGCACGGCAGGGCGCTGTGCGCCGCCTTCGCTCCGACCGTGAACAGCTACAAGCGGCTGGTGCGGCAGGGCGCGATGAGCTATTTCTCCTGGGCGCCGGTGTTCAATTCCTACGGCTCGAACAACCGCACCAACTCGATCCGTGTGCCGGCCGGCGGCGGCCGCTGCGAATCGCGCAACGCCGATGGCTCGGTCAATCCCTATCTGGCGGCCACCCTGGCGCTCGCGGCCGGGCTCGAAGGTATCCGCGAGCGCATCGATCCGGGCGAACCGAACGAGGACAATCTCTACGCCATCGGCGAGGACGAACGGCGCTCGCGCGGCATCGAGTTCCTGCCGCAGACGCTGCAGGAGGCAGTCGCGAGCTTTGCCGCCGACCCGCTCATCGAGCGCACGCTCGGTCGGGAACTGCGTGATGAGTTCGTGCATTACAAGACCGTGGAGTGGGAGTCGTATCACCTGAGCGTGAGCGCCTGGGAAATCGAACGCTACAGTCATCTGTTCTAGGGGACGGCATGTACGCCATCGCACGTCAACAGAACCGCCCGGTGAGCCGCATCAGCATATCGCTGCCCTATGGGCTGCTCAAGGAACTCGACCGCATGGTCGGCGAGCGCGGATTCATCAGCCGCTCGCAGGCGATCAACGACATGCTGCATCAGTTCCTGATCGAGCATAAGCGCGAGCGTGGCGACGACATCATGGTGGGCACCGTGACGCTGGTCTATGACAATTCGGTGCCGGGCCTGCAGAAACAGCTGGCCGATCTGCAGTCCCGCCATATCGACGAGGTCATCAGCTCGCTGCACGTACACCTGCTGCGCAACCAGACCATGGAGGTCATCCTGGTGCAGGGGCCGGTCAAGGATCTGCAGGCCATCGCCGATGAGCTGATCTCGCGACGTGGCGTGACCTCCGGAAAGATGCAGCTGGTCGCAGCCCTCATTCCGCAGGTGCATCCCTTCATTCGAGCGAATCGCTAGAATGCCGCCGTGGCGATCAGGCCTGTATTGCGGATGGGTGATCCGAGATTGCTGCGCCGGAGCGAACCGGTGCGCGAGTTCGACACGCCCGAGCTGCGCGCGCTGCTGGTGGATTTGCTCGACACCATGGCGGCGCTCGACGGCGCCGGTCTGGCCGCACCGCAGATTGGTGAACCCTGGCGCGTCGTGATCTTCGGCACCGATGCACCCAATCCGCGTTACCCCGACGCCGAGATCGTACCGCGCACGGTATTGATCAATCCCGAGCTCGAACCTCTGGACGCGCAAATGGAACAGGGATGGGAGGGCTGTCTGTCGGTGCCGGGAATGCGCGGGCTGGTGCCGCGCTACCAGCAATTACATTACCGCGGCGTCGACCAGCAGGGGCGCGCGATCGATCGGCACGTGAGCGGTTTTCACGCGCGCGTCGTGCAGCACGAGGCCGACCATCTCGACGGCATTCTTTATCCGATGCGCATGACCGACCTGAGCCAGTTCGGATTCAACGAAGAGCTGTTTCCGGGGCAGGAGCTGCAGGACGACTGAATTCACGCCACGGGTGCCAACGGCACCAGGCGGTTTCGGCCTCAATCCGCGCGCCGCGCGGTGACTGATGTCAGGCCGCCGTTCACGGCGACTTCGATGCCGAGCTCGATGGGGCAGCAGCAGATCTGGCAATCCTCGATATATGAGGCGGACCCGGCGGATAGATCCACCAGCGTGTCGAATGGCTCGCCGCAATACGGGCATTGTACCGTCGTAAACTGCGCCCCACCGGCGCTCGTGGCGCTCGCGGGCGCGGTCTGCTCCGGTTCGAACACCGGTTCGAGCCCGTAGAGCCCGTCGATCACCTTCTGGTCGAGCGATGAAGCCGGAGTGGTTCGTGACCGGGTGCGGCGTGGTTTCATGGGTCCGAATGGACACGATAACAAACGTCGGGGCCAATCGCGTAATATTGTACGCGATGGAAAAACAAAAGCCGACCTCGAAACATCTGCAGCAGTCGCTGTCGCAGTTGCACGCCGTGCTGGTGCGCACCCCGCGCGTGGATGAATCCTCGAAACGGCTGCTGCGCGAGGTACTGAGCGACATCGAGCGCTTGCTGAGCAACGGCGGGGCCGTGTCCGCAGCCGGCTCAGGGGCGCCGGCGGTATCGCAGTCACGGCTCGAAGCCCTGGCGGTCGAGTTCGAGGCCGAGCACCCATCACTGGCCGCCAGCCTGCGCGAATTCATCGACCTGCTCGGGCGCGCGGGCCTGTAGCGGCGGCCGCGAGTCGGCGGCCGGCCCCGCACGGCCAGCCGCCAGCCTCGCAAGTCGGCGGCGATCTCTATCTCAGGTCATCTCAGATCGCGCCGTGCTGCGCCATCTTCGCTTTCATGGCGGCCAGGACCTGCGGCAGCTGCTGCTGCTGCTCCGGCGTCAGCACTTTATAGATTGCCTGCTCCGTCTGGCTTTGCTCCTGGATGCGGTTGGACACGCGCGTCTGCAGATTCTGCAGCGCAGTCGCATAGTTCGGATCGCCCGGATTCGACAGCACCGTGAAGTCCGGTCGACCGCCGGCCTTGCGTTCGGCTGCGAACTGCGATCGAGCAGCGGTGAGAATGGTATGAACACTCTGGCGCTGTGCCGCAGTCAGATTCAGCTGGTGCATGGCGCGCAGCAAACCTCCGCCGACCATCATCCCCGGGTGATGATGATGATAATGCCAATCGTGCGCGCCAGGAGTGCCGGAGCCCGAGCTGCCGGAACTGCTGCTCGTGTCACCCAACACTGCGCCCGCGACTCCGGTCATTGCCAGGGCCACCATCAACCACTTCGTTCGGTTTTTCATGTCTCCTGCCTCGGTGAGAGTTACGCTAAGCACTGGAACGCCCAGCTTACGATTTGGTGGACAACTGCGCTTAAAACTTAGATTAAATCTGCATAATGCGGACCAATAAGGCGAGCCGCGCATGCCGCCCTGAGAGCGCCTAAGCCTTTATTTTATTTAATTTTATAAGCGTTCTAAGGCGACGATGCCGGGCTGTTGCAATGATCGCGTTCTGCACCATGGCTCTAAAGTCATAGGCGCAATTGCTCGGTTCGTGCAAGTTGCCCGCTACGGCGCGACTGGGAGCGCTTGGTCGGCCAGTAATATCCGGGGCCGGTCACGGCGAGCCCGACGATCCACGACGAGTCGATGCCACCCATCGCCCGGGCGATGGGGCCGGTGTACGGGGGTGTGGCGATCAGCGGCAACTGCACCAGGATGCCGATGAGGTAGCATTCCACAGCCACATCATTGATCCGGCGATAGATGCCTCCATCCTGCCGGAAGAATGATTGGACATCGTACTGACCGTGACGCAGAAGATTAGTAGTCGACCAGGTTGATCGCCGTCCATGGCACCAGCACATCGAGCAACAACAAAACAAAATCCGTGTAGTTGTCGAGAAACGAGTCCTTGCCGATATGCGCCCGCGTGAATTCGGGCAGGCGATTCCGGCATCCCGTATGGTACCGACCCAACGAAGCTCGCCTTGTGGCAAACGGCCGGATTCCCGGGGGAAGTACCGGCTAATCTCGCGGCTTTACACTCCACGGCGAAGGCTGCTGCGACTGCGGGTGCCGCGCTGCTGTTATGCCCGGAATGCTGGCTTTGCGGCTACAACATCGGCGATGCCGTAGCGGTGCTGGCGGAGAGTTTCGATGGTGCATCGGCGCAGCGCATCGCCGAGATCGCCCGGCAGAATAACATTGCGATCGCCTATGGGTAGGCTGAACGCGATGTGACCAGCGGGGATATTTATAGCGCACCGCAGGTCATCGGCGCCGATGGATCGGTTCTGTCGCGTTACCGCAAAACCCCCATCTGTTCGGCCCTGGCGAACGCGCTGCATACCGTCCGGATATTCAATTCGAGCCGCCGTTCAGCTTCGGCGGTTTCAAAATCGGGCTGCTGATTTGTTACGACGTAGAGTATCCCGAAGCGGTGCGGAGCCTGGCGCTGATGGGCGCGGACGTCATCTTGATTCCGACCGCGCTCACCGATGACTATGGGGCGGTGCCGGATTTTCTTGTGCCGGCGAGGTCCATCGAAAATCAGGTGTTCCTGGCCTATTGCAATCATGCCGGCGTGAAAAACGGCATGCGGTTTCTGGGAGGTTCTTGCCTGACCGGCATGGATGGCAAGGCTTTAGCCACCGCCTCCTGCAAATCGGGGCGGGAAACCGAGTGACCGACACCAGATGTTTTGAATCAGCAACAGAATATCCGCGTGGCACTGCGCGCATCCGGCGCGCTTATAGAGCGTGCGGGACCTTGTGCGCCCCATTGCCGTGCGCTCAGGCGCAAGCGCCGGCTGATTGCGACAACGCAGGGACGTTTTAAGTCTTTATTTTGCCGTTGTTTTTCGGCCTGCTCCGGTGATTCGCAGGGCAATTCACTGCACGGCACAGAGCTTGCAGAAACAACAGTGCAATGTGCGTCTAGGGTTCCGGCTGAATGCATTCAGCGCTGGTCCGAGAGAGGCAGTCCCGGCCGGTGATATCGGCGGGATACACGGCGGGACAAAAGCCCGGGAGGTCCGCGCGGGGAGGCTTCGACCCCGGGTTGGTCTCCGCTGAGACAGCAAACCCGGGGCAGCCCGAGGTCTTCCTGCAGTAGTGCCGCAGGCACGGCTTGAGACAGGAGGCTTCGCCCGATGGGTCTACAACACGCTCGACGGCTCGTGGTCAGCATCGCGGCCGCTACGCTGCTGGCCTCGGCGGCATTGGCTGCGAACACAACCCCGCCCGCCGATTTCTCCGATGCGGTGGTGGCAGCATCAACCACGGTGGCGACCGGACCTGCAGCGGCCGGCGCCGGGGCGGGAGGCGCGCTCGATGAAGTGGTGGTATCGGCCGAGAAGCGCACCGAGGACATCAAGGACGTGCCGATCAGCATCTCGGCGGTCAGCGGCGATCAGCTGCAGGCCGAACGCATCATCGACTACGACGACGTGAGTCGCGCAGTACCCGGTGTGAATTTCAATTCCGTGTCCGGTACCGAGGGCACGACGAATATCGAAATTCGCGGCGTGAGTTCCACATCGGGCTCTGCCACGACCGGGCTGTACATCGATGACATATCGATCACGACCAAGAATTTCTTCTACGACGGCGCGGCATCACCGCGGCTGTTCGATCTCGATCGCCTGGAAGTGCTGCGCGGACCACAGGGCACGCTCTACGGCGATAGCTCCGAAGGCGGCACGATTCGCTTTATCACGCCGAAGCCGAACCTAACGCGTTGGATTGGCGAACTCACCAGCGACTTCTCGCAGACCGAACACGGGGGCAACAATTATTTTGAAGGCGCCGTATTCAATGTGCCCATCATCTCGGACGTGTTCGCGGTGCGCGGCAGCGTCGGCTATACCAGCGACAGCGGCTTCATCGATCACTACAGCAACCCCGGAGAAAGCAGCCCCACGACGCTGACCCAGGTCACGCCGTATTTTGCATTGGAGAAGAAGGGCGTGAACAGTGACACCGTGTTCGTGACGCGGCTCAATGGTCTGCTCGAGGTCTCGGATGCTCTGACCATCTCGCCGAGCTTTTTCTATCAACGCTACAAATACGGCGACAGCGATGCGTTTTACCCGCCGGGGCAGCTCTCATCGAGTAATCCCCCGGGACCCCCGATCCCCGGACTGTGGATTCAGGACAAGGAGACCTCTGAGCCGGGCCTGGACGCCCTGCTGCTGCCGAGCCTCAACATCGGCGCCAAGCTCGGTTTTGCCGACCTGACCTCGGTCACCGGACTGTTCCTGCGACAATACGCCCGGCGTATCGATGGTACCTATTACAACAGTGGCGCCTTCGCCAGCCTGATTGATATGCCATGCCCCAGCCCGGGTCCTGGTGTAATTACCTACCCTAACGGGTCGCCGAATTGCGATTCCGCACAACAGCCATTGGTCGATTCCATCATCGCCAACCTGCCCTCGGCGGTGCATCTGAGTAACCACTACGGACAGTTCTCGCAGGAATTGCGGCTCTCCTCCCCGGCCGGCTCCGACAGTGCGCTCAAGTGGGTTGCGGGTCTGTACTATGAGAATTCCTGGATCCACGACCGCGACTTCCAGCAGATCCCAGGCATCAGTACCGCATTCACCGGCATCTTCGGCGTGCCGATGGAACAAAGCTATGTCAATACGCTGTATGGGCCACCGAGACCCGGCTCCACGCTGCTGTTCCCGGACGACATCGACGAATTTGACAACCGTTTTTACAACGAGACCCAGTACGCCGGATTCGGACAGCTGGATTACACCTTCCTGCAGAGCCTGCATGGCTCGCTGGGCGCCCGCTACGCCACCACGCACGAGACCTATACTTCGGCCGAGATCGGCTTCTATCAGATCCCGAATATCAGCCCTTTCTACCAGAGCGGCACCTTCAGCGCCTTTACGCCCAAGGCCTCCCTGAGCTACGACCTCACGGCGGGCTCGAGCATTTACGGCTCAGCCGCAAAGGGCTTTCGCAACGGCGGCCCGACAGGTCCAATCCCCTACGGTGGCCTCAACGGCGGGGTGTGCGGCCCCAATCTGCAGCAGTACGGCCTGTTTTCGGGCCCGAACCATTTCGACTCCGATTCGCTCTGGACCTATGAGCTCGGCAGCAAGAATCGCCTCGATGACAACCGCTTGTCGATCGACGGCGCCGTGTACACCACGAACTGGAAGAACATCCAGCAATCGCTCTATTTGCCAACCTGCGGCTACTACTTTACGGCCAATGTTGGTGATGCAACGATCTATGGCGGCGAGCTGGAGATGAACTATCGGCCGATCCCGCAACTGACCCTCGGCCTCTCGGGCGGTGCCCAACATGCCTACATCTCGAGCGCCGCCAACTCGAGCGAGGCGACGGTCGGTTCCTGGCTGATCGATGTGCCCGAGTACAACTATGACGCTTCGGCTGCCTACAATATCAAGCTCAAGGCCGGTAACAGTCTGGTCGGCCGGGTCGACTACAGCTATAGCGGCAGCTCGTATGGCAGCTACCAGCCGCTGGATTACTTAAATGTTCCGCCAACCACGAATCCCAACTACCATAATCCCGGCTACGGCGTGCTCAATGCCAGCTTTGGGCTGAGCAGCAAGATCTTCGATATCAGCCTTTACGCCAGGAATCTGGCCAATGATCGCAAGATCATCCAGGAGCCGGAGGTCAACACCGTATTCGAGGCCTACACGGTGCGGCCGCGCACGGTGGGCGTTACGCTGAAACTGCGATTGCAATAAGCGCGCTGGGGCAGGGGTCTTTCAGACCACCGAGGTCACCTCCTCGCGTGCCGCGCGCTTGCGCTCGTGTTCCTTGAGGTGGCGTTTGCGCAGGCGGATGCTCTGCGGCGTGACCTCGACCAGCTCGTCTTCGGCGATGAATTCGACCGCGTATTCGAGCGTCAACGGGATCGGCGGCGTCAGCACGATCGCTTCGTCCTTGCCGGCGGCGCGGATATTGGTCAGCTTCTTGGTCTTGATCGGGTTGACGACCAGGTCGTTGTCGCGACTGTGAATGCCGATGATGATGCCTTCATAGAGCTTGTCGCCGGGGCTGACGAACAGCCGCCCGCGCTCCTGCAGGGCAAACAGCGCGTAGGCGACCGCCTCGCCGTCTTCGTTGCTGATCAGCACGCCGTTGCGCCGGTCCGGGATCTCGCCTTTGACGGCGGCGTAGCCGTCGAAGATGTGACTCATGAGCCCGTTGCCGCGAGTCAGGGTCATGAACTCGCCCTGAAAGCCGATCAGGCCGCGCGCCGGCACGCGGTATTCGAGCCGCGCGCGAGCGTTGCCGTCGATCGCCATATCGGTCAGTTCGGCACGGCGGCCGCCGAGCGCTTCCATGACGCCGCCCTGATGCGCTTCGTCGATGTCGACAGTCAGGGCCTCGAAGGGCTCGAGCACCTGTCCGTCGACGATCTTCTTGAGTACCTGCGGCTTACCCACGGCGAGCTCATAACCCTCGCGCCGCATGTTCTCGATCAGGATCGTCAGATGCAGCTCGCCACGGCCGAGCACGCGGAAGGCATCGGCGTCGGAAGTGTCCTCGACGCGCAGCGCGACATTGCTCTGCAGCTCGCGATACAGCCGTTCGCGGATCTGGCGGCTGGTGACGAATTTGCCTTCACGCCCCGCCAGCGGCGAGGTGTTGACCTGGAAGGTCATCGCCAGCGTCGGCTCGTCCACCTGGATCGGCGGCAGGCCTTCGGGCTGCAACGGATCGCAGATCGTGATGCCGATGTGGATGTTCTCGATGCCGGTGATGGCGACGATATCGCCGGCGGCCGCTTCATCCACCGACGAGCGTTGCAGGCCATGGAAGGTCAGCACCTGGGCGATCTTGGCGGTGCCGCGGTCGTCATCGCCATAGCGCAACGCGACGTTGCGCCCGGCATGCAGGGTGCCGCGGCGGATGCGGCCGATGCCGATGCGGCCCACGTAGGAGTTGTAGTCGAGGGTCGAGATCTGCAGCTGCAGCGGCGCGTCGATCTCGGTCGGCGGCGGCGGCACGTACTGAAGAATTGCTTCGAACAGCGCCGACATGTCCGGGTCGCGGCGCGTCATGTCAGTGCTGGCCCAGCCCTGCAGCGCCGAGGCGTAGATGACCGGGAAATCGAGCTGCGCATCCGTGGCGCCGAGCTTGTCGAACAGCTCGAAGGTCCGGTCGACGACCCATCCCGGGCGCGCCCCTGGGCGGTCGATCTTGTTGACCACCACGATCGCCTTATGCCGAAGAGCCAGTGCTTTGCGGGTGACGAACCGCGTTTGCGGCATCGGGCCTTCAACCGCATCGACCAGCAGCAGCACGCCATCGACCATCGACAGCACGCGCTCGACCTCGCCGCCAAAATCGGCGTGGCCTGGGGTGTCGACAATGTTGATCCTTGTGCCCCCGTACTCGATCGCGCAGTTCTTGGCGAGGATGGTAATGCCGCGCTCACGCTCGATCGCGTTCGAATCCATGATGCGCTCGCCCATCTTTTCGTGGGCGGCGAAGGTCCCGGATTGCTTCAGCAGGCAATCGACGAGCGTGGTCTTGCCGTGATCGACGTGGGCAATGATGGCGATGTTTCGAATGGGACGTTGCATTGGGTTGCGGGGAATAGTTATGTAAAGTCAAAGAGGTACGGAAGTGTCGAAACGTGCTGCCAAAAGGGCGACGAGGGTAGCAGAACGCCCCTCCGACCTGTTAGAGTATTTTAGCATTTATAAAGATATGTTTATATGTTTAAGGACTATGTTTAAAGGGTCGTTCTCCAGCCAGGATCTTGCGGAAGTCGTGCGCGCGCTCAAGAGCGCGGCCGAGCCCACCCGGCTGCGCCTGCTGTTCCTGCTCAGCCAGGCGGAATATACCGTCGGCGAGCTCGCCACCGTGCTGAATCAAAGCGAGCCTCGCGTATCGCGCCACTTGCGTCTGCTGACCGAGGCCGGGTTTCTGGACAGATTTCGCGAGCAGCAGTGCGTTTATTATCGCGCCCCGATCAACGGCCGTTATCTCGAGTGGCAGCGGCAGCTGCTGGCGATGGCTGATCCGGATGCCCTGGTGCTGAAGCGGGATCGCGAGCGCGCGGCGCAGGTCGTCGGGGACCGGGGGCGGGTCGCGGCGCGACAGCTCGGGGCCGCGGAGTCGGCCGCGGCCGCGCGCGGTGCGGCTGGTCCGCGGGCCGCGGATGCGGCGACGACCCAGTTCTCGCCACGCGAAGAGCTGGCGAGATTACTGCTCGAGGAACTCGGCCCGGCCAGCGTCGGCGAGCTGCTCGATATCGGTACCGGGTCGGGGCTGATGCTCGAAATCCTGGGGCCGCGCGCGCGGCGTGCGCTCGGCGTGGATATCTCCGTGCCGGCGCTGCGGCTGGCGCGCACGCGCGTCCATGGCGCGGCGGGTCTCGCCCACTGCGAATTTCGCCGTGGTGACATGTACAGCCTGCCATACGACGATGCCAGCTTCGATACCGTGTCGATCGACCGGGTCCTGGCCTCGGCCGAACGGCCTGCGGTCGCGATCGCCGAGGCGGCGCGCACGCTACGGCCCGATGGCCGGCTCATCATCGTTGAGGATTTCGATCAGATCGACGCACGCGCCGGCGATAACCCGCTATCGCAGCTGCGGCGCTGGTTCGCGGCGGCCGGGATGAGCGCGGACCGGCTGCGGCCCTGCGATCTGGCTGGGCGGCACTTCATCGTCGCACTCGCGCACCACGGCCATCGGCCGTCCCGCATCATTGCTCCACAAAAGTTGGCAGGTCTCGCATGAATTCCTCGTCTCTCGCCGGCCGGATCGGCAGCAGCCTGAGCGCGCTCGCGCACCCGGTGCAGGTATCGTTCGAATTCTTTCCGCCGGGCGACGAAAAGATGGAGCAGACGCTGTGGCAGTCGATCCAGCGACTGGCACCGCTCAATCCGCGATTCGTGTCCGTAACCTACGGCGCCGACGGCTCGACCCGTGAACGCACGCATAACGTGGTCACACGTGTGATCAGGGAGACGACCCTCACCCCGGCAGCGCATCTGACCTGCGTCGGCATGGATCGCGAGCACGTGCTGGAGATCGCGCGCAACTATTGGCGCGCCGGCGTCCGCCACATCGTGGCGTTGCGCGGCGATGCGCCGCAGGGCAGCACCAGCTACCAGCCGCATCCCGGCGGTTTCGCATTTGCGGTCGATTTGGTGCGCGGCCTCAAGAGCGCGGCCGATTTTGAGATTTCGGTGGCGGCATATCCGGAGGTCCACCCGGAGGCGCCGAGTGCGGCATTCGACCTCGACAACCTCAAGGCCAAGCTCGATGCCGGCGCCGATCGCGCGATCTCGCAGTTCTTCTTTGAGCCCAGCGTGTTCCTGCGCTTTCGCGACCGCTGTGCGGCCGCCGGCATCAATTCAAGCCTGGTGCCGGGCATTCTGCCCATCACACGCTTTCCGCAGATGCTGCGCTTTGCGGAGCGCTGCGGCGCCACGGTGCCGGACTGGTTGCGGCTGCGCTTCAATGGTCTCGATGACGATGCCGACACGCGGCGCATGATCGCCGCGGCATTCGCGATCGGGCAGGTGGAGGCGCTGTCGCGCGAGGGCGTCGATGAGTTTCATTTCTATACCCTCAATCGCGCCGACCTGACGTATGCGATCTGCCACGCGCTCGGGGTTCGCCCGGTGCAAGCCGAGCCACCGGCAGTGATGGAGCAACTCGCATGAGCCGCGAGCAACGCATCCACGAATTCAAACGCCTGTTGACCGAGCGCATTCTGGTGCTCGATGGCGCGATGGGCACGATGATTCAGGGCTATGCGCCCGATGAGGCGGCCTATCGCGGCCAGCGCTTTCACGACTGGCCGAGCGATCTAAAGGGCAATAACGACCTGCTGACGCTGACGCAGCCGGCGCTGATCCGCGAGATACACGGCAGGTATCTGGAAGCCGGCGCCGATATCATCGAGACCAATACTTTCAATTCCAGCGCACCCGCCCAGGGCGACTACCGCATGGAAGGCATCGTCGTCGAGCTCAATCGCACGGCGGCACGCCTGGCGCGCGAAGTGGCGGATCAGTACGCCGAACGTACCGGACGGCCGCGTTTCGTGGCCGGCGCGATCGGTCCGACCAATCGGACCGCTTCGCTGTCACCGCATGTCAACGATCCGGGGTATCGCAACATCAACTTCGACCAGCTGGTCGCGACCTACAGCGAGGCGGCCGCGGCGCTGATCGAAGGCGGCGCCGACCTGATCCTGGTGGAGACCATATTCGACACGCTCAACGCCAAGGCGGCGCTGTTCGCCGTGCGCCGCGCCATGCGCGAGCTGTCGGTCGAGCTGCCGATCATGATCTCGGGCACGATCACCGACGCTTCCGGCCGCACGCTCTCGGGCCAGACGGTCGAAGCATTCTGGAATTCGATCCGGCACTCTGAGCCGACCGTGGTCGGACTCAATTGCGCGCTCGGGGCGAAGCAATTGCGGCCCTATGTCGAGGACTTCTCGCGCATCGCCGACATCGCGGTCTGCGCCTATCCCAATGCCGGGCTGCCCAACGCCTTCGGCGAGTATGACGAGCAGGCTTGTGAGACCGCGTCGCTGGTGCGTGAGTTCGCCGAGCAGGGTCTGGTCAATATCGTCGGTGGCTGCTGCGGCACTACCGCCGAGCACATCGCGCACATCCGCGAGGCGGTCGCCGGCCTGCCACCGCGTGTGCCGCCGCGCCTGAGCCCGCGCTGCCGCCTCGCCGGCCTCGAGCCGCTCGACATCGGACCCGACAGCCTGTTCGTTAATGTCGGCGAGCGCACCAATGTGACCGGTTCGGCCAAATTCCGCCGCCTGATCGAAGCCGACGACTATGACGGTGCGCTCGACATCGCGCGCACCCAGGTCACCAGCGGTGCGCAGATCATCGACATCAACATGGACGAGGGCATGCTCGACTCGGAAGCCGCGATGGTGCGCTTTCTGAATCTGATCGCGTCCGAGCCGGACATCGCCCGGGTGCCGGTCATGATCGACTCTTCCAAGTGGTCGGTGATCGAGGCCGGCCTCAAGTGCCTGCAGGGCAAGGGCATCGTCAATTCGATCAGCATGAAGGAGGGCGAGGCGCCGTTCCTCGAGCACGCCCGCAAGGTGCGTGCCTACGGTGCGGCCGTCGTGGTCATGGCGTTCGACGAGCAGGGCCAGGCCGACACGGTGGAGCGCAAGGTGGCGATCTGCGAGCGCTCCTACAAGCTGCTGACCGAGCAGGTCGGCTTTCCGCCGGAAGATATCATCTTCGACCCGAATATCTTCGCGGTCGCGACCGGAATCGAGCAGCACAATGCTTATGCGCGCGACTTCATCGAGGCCACGGCGCTCATTCGCGAGCGCTGCCCGCATGCCCTGGTCAGCGGCGGCGTCAGCAATGTCTCGTTCTCTTTCCGCGGCAATGCGCCGGTGCGCGAGGCCATGCACTCGGTGTTCCTCTATCACGCGATCCGCGCCGGCATGAGCATGGGCATCGTCAATGCCGGCCAGCTCGCAATCTATGAGGAGATCGAGCCGGAGCTGCGCGAACGGGTCGAGGACGTGATCCTGTACCGCCGCGAGGACGCGACCGAGCGCTTGCTGGAAATCGCGGCGCGCTATCAGGGCGAGGCCGGGAGTAAGCGGGCCGAGGATCTGGCGTGGCGCAATTGGCCGGTCGCCAAGCGTCTAGAGCATGCCCTGGTGCGCGGTATCGACGAGTTCGTGATTACCGATACCGAAGAGGCACGCAGCCAGTTCGAGCGGCCGCTGCAGGTGATCGAAGGGCCGCTGATGGACGGTATGAACGTGGTCGGCGATCTGTTCGGGGCCGGCAAGATGTTCCTGCCGCAGGTGGTCAAATCGGCGCGCGTCATGAAAAAAGCCGTCGCGCATCTGATCCCCTATATAGAGAAGGAAAAGGCGGCGGGCGGCGGCGAGCACCGCAGCAATGGCCTCATCGTGATGGCGACGGTCAAAGGCGACGTGCACGATATCGGCAAGAACATCGTGGGCGTGGTGCTTCAGTGCAACAATTTCGACGTGATCGATCTCGGTGTCATGGTGCCGTGCGAGAAGATTCTCCAGACCGCACGTAGTAAAGGCGCCGACATGATCGGATTGTCCGGGTTGATCACGCCCTCACTCGATGAGATGGTGCATGTCGCGCGCGAGATGCAGCGGCAGGGCTTTACGCTGCCGCTGCTGATCGGTGGTGCGACCACGTCGCCGGCGCACACCTCGGTGCGCATCGACCCGCAGTACGAAGGCCCGGTGGTCTACGTCAAGGATGCTTCGCGCTCGGTCGGCGTGTGCCAGCAGCTGGTAACCCCGGCCACGCGCGATGCGTACACCGCGCGCATCAAGTCGGAACATGGGCTCAGACGCACGCAACATGGAGCACGGCGCACCAAATTGCCGCAGTTCACCTTGGCGCAGGCGCGTGCCAACCGGACGCGCATTGACTGGCAGGCCTATGTGCCGCCGGTGCCGCGCATGCTCGGCGTACGCAGCTTCGAGCACTATTCGATCGAGGAGCTCGCGCGCTACATCGACTGGACGCCGTTTTTCCAGGCTTGGGAACTGCGCGGCAAGTTTCCCGATATCCTCACCGATGCGCAGTTCGGCGAGCAGGCCAGCAGTCTCTATGCCGATGCCCGCAAGATGATGCGTACGCTGATTCGCGAGCAGTGGCTGCAGGCGCGCGCCGTGATCGGCTTCTTTCCGGCCAACTCGATCGACGAGGATGTCGAACTCTATGCGGACGACGCGCGCACGCGGGTTCTGGATTGCGTGCACTTCCTGCGCCAGCAGAAGGACCTGCCGCAAGGCAAGCCGCACGGCGCGCTCGCCGACTATGTCGCACCCAAGGGCAGCGGCGTGCGCGATTATCTGGGCGCCTTCGCGGTGACGGCCGGCGTCGGTATCGAACCGCATCTGCAGCGCTTCGAGGCGGCCCACGACGACTACTCGAGCATCATGCTCAAGGTGCTGGCCGACCGCCTCGCGGAAGCCTTCGCCGAACGGCTGCATGAACGCGTTCGACGCGAGTTCTGGGGCTACGCACCGGAAGAGAAGCTCGGCAACGAGCAGCTGATCCGCGAGGAATACCGTGGCATCCGGCCCGCGCCCGGCTATCCGGCCTGTCCGGATCACACCGAGAAGGCGACGCTGTGGCGGCTGCTGGATGTCGATCGCAACGCCGGCATCGCGCTGACCGAGTCGTACGCCATGTATCCCACCGCGGCGGTCAGCGGCTGGTATTTCTCCCACCCCCAGAGCCGTTATCTTGCCGTCGGCCGCATCGATCGCGACCAGGTCGCGGACTATGCGCGCCGCAAGGGCATGAGCGTGGAAGAGGTCGAGCGCTGGCTCGCGCCCAATCTCGGCTACGAACCCGAACCGGTGGCCCTGCTGATCGCATGAACCCGCACGCCGCGCGAGCGAGCGGCGCCGCCGCGGCCGCGCCGGCGGCGAATCGCGACGTCCTGCTCGGCTTCTTCGGCGTGTTTCGCTACAGCCGGCGCGCGATCGAGCTGGTCTGGGACACCAATCGCGCTTTGTTGCTGGCGATGGCTTTGCTGACGCTGGCTGCGGGCCTGCTGCCGGCCGCGGTGGCCTGGATCGGAGCGCAGATCGTCGATGCCGTGGTCTCGGCCCGCAGTGCCGCCGGCCACAACGCCGCCCGGGTGCTGCGACTGGTGCTGCTGGAAGGCGCCCTGGTAGCGGGGGTCGCCGGCGCGCAGCGCGGACTGTCCCTGTGTCAGGCGCTGCTGCGTGCACAGCTCGGCCAGCGCGTGAATGTGATGATCCTCGAGAAGGCGCTCACGCTCGAGCTCAAGCATTTCGAGGATTCCGAGTTCTACGACAAGCTCACGCGTGCGCGACGCGAAGCCTCGAGCCGGCCCCTGAGCCTGGTGACGCGGACCTTCGGTCTGACGCAGAACGCGATATCTCTGTTGAGCTTCGCCGCGCTGCTGGTTCGTTTCTCGCCCTGGACCATGCTGGTGCTGCTGGTGGCGGGCTTGCCGGCCTTCGTCGCCGAAGCGAAATTCTCGGGCGATGCGTTCCGCTTGTTCCGCTGGCGTTCACCCGAGACGCGCATGCAGATCTATCTCGAGACGGTGCTGGCACGCGAGGATCATGCCAAGGAGGTCAAGCTGTTCGGGCTGGGTCCGAGGCTGCTGCAGCGTTATCGCGACATTTTCACCCGGCTCTATCGCGAGGATCGAGCACTGTCGATCCGGCGCGACAGCTGGGGCTTCGGTTTGAGCCTGCTTGCGACGTCAACGTTGTACGGCGCCTACGCCTGGATCGCGGTTTCGACCATCCGCGCCAGCATCACCCTGGGGCAGATGACGATGTATCTGCTGCTGTTCCGCCAGGGGCAGGCGGCCGTGTCGGCCATTCTCTCCGCGGTCGGCGGCATGTATGAAGACAATCTGTATCTGTCAACGCTGTACGAATACCTGGAGACCCCCGTCGCCCCGGCTATCGGCAGCGCACCGCGCGGGCCGATCCCGTCCGACGGCGTGCGCTTCGAGCATGTGAGTTTTACTTATCCAGGCGCGGCAGAGCCGGCGCTGACCGACATAGATCTGCACCTGCAGCCGGGTAGCAGTCTGGCGCTGGTGGGAGAGAACGGCTCTGGCAAGACCACGCTGATCAAGCTGCTGACGCGGCTCTACAGTCCCGATTCGGGCCGGATCCTGGTCGATGGGCTGCCGCTGCCGGAGTGGAGCGAGGACGCGCTGCGCGCGCGCATCGGCGTGATCTTTCAGGATTTCACCCGCTATCAGATGCTGGTGGGCGAGAATATCGGCGCCGGCGACGAGCGCTACTTCGAAGACGAGGCGCGCTGGCAAGAGGCGGCCGCCAAGGGCCGAGCCGCCGATTTCATCGAGCAATTGCCGCGGCGCTACCAGACGCAGTTGGGCAAATGGTTCCAGCACGGCCAGGAACTGTCCGGCGGCCAGTGGCAGAAGATCGCGTTGGCGCGCGCATTCATGCGCACCGACGCAGATATTCTGGTGCTCGATGAGCCGACGGCAGCCATGGACGCGCGTGCCGAGGCCGAGATCTTCGAACATTTCCGCACGCTGGCGCGCGATCGCATCACCATTCTGATATCGCACCGTTTCTCCACGGTGCGCATGGCCGATCAGATTGCGGTGCTCGATCGTGGCCGCATCATCGAAAAGGGCAGCCATGAGCAGCTCATGGCCGACGCCGGTCATTATGCTCAGCTGTTCGCCCTGCAGGCGCGCGGCTATCGCTGACGAGCGGACGCGGTACAATAGCGCCACTTATGGACGAAGCCGCTGATACCTTCGATGCCGCGTTTTCCAAAGCGGTCGATCTCGGCAATCGACTCGCCGGCAAGGACAAGGAAGCCGATCTCTGGGACATCGCTGACGGTCTGCTGGCCGGTGCGGTTCAATATTGGCTTTATTCGCGCCAGCCCTGCGGCGATCCGCGCTGTGAAGACTGCGTGCCAATCAGCACCGCCGAGGCGCGGATGGCCGAGCTCAAACGGCTGATCGACCAGCTGGCGGCGGAGAGCGAATACTTTCACGCGCCGACCGATGCCAATGCCGGCAGGGCGTAGAGATCGAGCCACGGTAATCGGATATCACGCACGGCGCGTTTGAGCCATGAACGCATTTTTCATAATGAAAAATGCGTTCATGGCTCAAACGCGCGCAGCGATAGCCGTGATTACCAAGGGTTGACCCCGGACCCTGCCGGCGTTGTGCCGTCAGGCGGTCGCGGCGGTCGGTGCTTCGCTCACTTCAGCCAGCGCTGCATCCAGCCGATCAAGCCCTTCGCCGAGCAGCGCGTCGCTGATCGTCAGCGGCGCGAGGAAACGAATGACGTTTCCGTAAACGCCGCACGACAGAATGATCAGGCCGTGACGCGCAGCCGCCTGCACCAGGGCGCGGGTTAGATCAGCATCGGGCTGTTCGGCGCTGCCGTTCTTGACCAACTCCATCGCCACCATGGCGCCCAGGGCACGCACCTCGCCGATCGCGCTGTACTTGGCCTGCAGCGCTTTCAGGCGGGTGATCAGCCTTGCTCCCAGCTGCTGCGCGCGCTCGAGCAGGCGCTCGTCGGCTATCACATCCAGCACCGCGAGGCCCGCGGCGCATGCGAGCGGCGAGCCCGCATAGGTGCCGCCGAGTCCGCCCGGCGGCGGCGCATCCATGATCTCGGCTTTGCCGACCACTGCCGATAGCGGCAATCCGCCCGCGATGCTCTTGGCGAGCGTCATCAGATCCGGTTCGATGCCGGCGTGTTCGAGCGCGAACATGCGTCCGGTGCGCGCAAATCCCGATTGGATCTCATCGGCGATCATCACGATGCCATGGCGGTCACAGAGCGCGCGCAGGCTGCGCAGAAATTCCGGCGGCGCGATGTAGAAGCCGCCCTCACCGAGCACCGGCTCGATGATGAGGGCCGCAACCCGTGCGGGTTCCACATCGGCCTTGAACAACTGCTCGATCGCGGCCAGGCAGTGCTGCGGCGTGACGCCGTGGTAGGCCATCGGGTACGGCACGTGAAACACTTCCGGCAGCAGCGGGCCAAAGCCGGCCTTGTAAGGCTGCACTTTGCCGGTCAAGGTCATGGTGGCGAGCGTACGGCCATGAAAACCGCCGCTGAAGGCGACGACGGCCGATCGGCGCGTGTGGTAGCGTGCAATTTTCAGCGCGTTTTCCACCGCCTCGGCCCCGGTCGAAAACAGGATCGACTTCTTCGGTGTCGGACCGGGTGCGATCGCATTGAGCCGCTCGGCGAGCGCGACATAACTCTCGTAGGGCGTCACCTGGAAGCAGGCGTGCGACAGCTGCTGCAGCTGCTGCTGCACGGCCGCGACCACGCGCGGATGCAAATGGCCGGTATTGAGCACCGAGATGCCGCTGGCAAAGTCGATGTAGCGCCGCCCCTCGACGTCCCAAAGCTCGGAGTTGTGCGCGTGATGCACGTAGACGCTGAGCGAATTGGCCACGCCTCGCGCCACCGCGGCGCCGCGACGACGCTGCAGATCGGTATTGCTCCCCATATCGGGATCTCCTCCAGTTTGGCAGACTATAAGCCCAAGGCACGAAGCTCTAAACCGGTTTTTGATTGCCCTGGGCGCAGCCGCGTCGCTAGAATTTCGCGGCCCTATCAAATCTGTGAGCGGTATCCCCTTGAGCGACAACGACATCACCACGGAAGTGGTTATCATCGGCGCCGGTCCGGCCGGCCTGTTCCAGGTCTTTGAACTCGGCTTACTCGGCATCAAGTCGCACGTGGTCGACTCGCTGAAGCAGGCCGGCGGGCAGTGCACGGAGCTGTATCCGGACAAGCCGATCTACGACATTCCGGCGTTGCCGATCTGCGGTGCACAGGAATTGATCGATCGCCTGATGCAGCAGATCAAGCCCTTCGGCGCCCAGTTGCACCTCGGTGAGGAAGCCGTGCAACTCAAAAAGCAGGAAAATGGCCGCTTCCGCGTCGTCACCGCCGCCGGCACGGTGTTCGACGCGGGCGCGGTGGTAATTGCCGGGGGCGTCGGCTCGTTTCAGCCGCGCCGCCTGGCGCTCGAGGGCGTCGAGTCGTTCGAAGGTAAGCAGGTCCACTATAAGATCAAGAACGTCGCCGACTTCCACGGCCGTAACCTGGTCATCTTCGGCGGTGGCGATTCGGCGCTCGACTGGGCGCTGGCTCTGGCGCCCAAGGCCTCGAGCATCGCGCTGGTGCATCGTCGGGCCGAGTTTCGCGGCGCTCCCGCCTCGGTCGCGCAGCTGCGCGAACTTCAGGCCGCCGGCAAGCTGCGCTTCATCGAGGGCCTGGCGCACTCCGTGCACAGCGAGGAGGCGACGCTCAGGGGCGTGCACGTGAAGGATGCGAGCGGTGAACTGCACCGGCTCGATGCCGAGCATCTGCTGGTGTTCTTCGGCCTGGCGCCGAAACTCGGACCGATCGCCGAATGGGGGTTCGAGCTCGATAAGCGCGCGATCAAAGTTGACACCGAGAGATTCGAGTCGAACATTGCGGGCGTGTTCGCTATCGGTGATATCAACAGCTATCCGGGCAAGAAAAAGCTGATTCTCTCCGGTTTCCACGAAGCGGCGCTGGCGGCATTCGCGATTCAGCACCATCTGTATCCCGCCAAGAAGCAGTTCCTGCAATACACCACCACCAGTCCAGCCATGCAGAAGCGCCTGGGCGTCGCGACCGCCTGATGCATCCAGGGCTCGCCGAGCTGCTGCGCCTGCTCGAACTCGAACGGCTCGAGATCAACATCTTCCGCGGTGTGAGCCGTGACATCGGCAGCCCGCAGGTATTCGGCGGCCAGGTACTCGGTCAGGGGCTGAGGGCCGCCTATGACACCGTGGAACCGGACCGCATCGCGCATTCGTTACATGCCTACTTCCTGCGGCGCGGGGATTTCAACGCGCCGATCGTCTATTTCGTCGACCGCAGCCGCGATGGCGCAAGCTTCACCAGTCGGCGCGTCACGGCGATCCAGCACGGCGAGCAGATCTTTCATATGTCGGCGTCGTTTCAGGTGGACCAGCCGGGTGTCGAGCACCAGATAGCAATGCCCGACGTTCCGCCGCCGGAATCATTGAGGGAATCGGACCCGGTGCCGAAGGCCGCGCTCGATGCACTTCCGGAGAAGACGCGCCGGCAGTATGCATCCGCCCGGCCGTTTGAATTTCGGATGGTGGAGCGGGTCGACCCGATGCACCCGAAGAACGCGCCGCCGGAGCAGCACATCTGGATGCGCGCGATCGACCGGTTGCCGGATGACGATATGCTGCATCGCTGCCTGTTGGCCTACGTGTCCGATTTTTATCTGCTCAAAACGGCAACGCTGCCGCATGCCGAGCTGTTGATGAGCGGTAAGCGGTTTCTCGCGAGCATCGACCACGCAATGTGGCTGCACCGGCCGATGCGCGTCGATGAGTGGTTCCTGTGTTCGTACGACAGCCCGGGCGCCGCGGGTTCGCGCGGATTTTCGCGCGGCAGCGTGTTCACCCGCGACGGCCGCCTGGTAGCGAGCACGGCGCAGGAGGGCCTGATGCGCGTGAGCGGTGCGGCCGCGGGATAGTTTTCCAGCGCCGCGCGCGCACCCGGTAAATCGAGGCTAGGCGGCAAACCGCCCGCTGCGGTAGTCCTCCATCGCCTGCTCGATCTCCTGGCGCGTGTTCATCACGAACGGGCCGTATTGCACCACCGGCTCGTTGAGCGGCCGCGCTGCCAGCAACAGCAACCGCGCCCCGCGCGCGCCGCCCTCAATGCGCACGCGCTCCCCGTCGGAGAGTATGCCGGCGGCGCGATGCGGCAGTGTCTGCACGCTCTCCCGTGGTCCGACCCGTGCCTCGCCGTCATAGACGTATACAAAGGCGTTATGGCCGCGAGTCACCGGCACGACGATGTCCGCGGCCGCGGGCAGATTCAGGTCGAGGTAGAGCGGATCGGTGCTAAGGCGCTCATCCGGGCCATTGACCGGTCCACTGGCCGTCTGGCCGTCCAACTGCGCCGTTCCGGCGATCACTTTGGCGCTCGCGCCCGATGGCAGCCGGATGGTCGGAACCCGCTGCGCCGGAATGTCGCGGTAGTGCGCCGGTTTCATCTTCTCCTTCGCCGGCAGGTTGATCCAGAGCTGGAAGCCGCGCATGCGACCTTCCGTCTGCTGCGGCATTTCCGAATGAATGATGCCGCGCGCGGCCGTCATCCACTGCACGTCGCCGGGCCCGAGATCGCCGCGGTTGCCGAGGTGGTCCTCATGCCGCATATGTCCGTCGAGCATGTAGGTGACGGTCTCGAAACCGCGATGCGGGTGCGCCGGGAATCCGGCGATGTAATCCTTCGGATCGTCCGAATAGAACTCATCGAGCATCAGAAACGGATCGACCTGAAGGCCGCGCTGGCTACCAAGGCTGCGGCGCAATTTGACGCCGGCGCCGTCCGCGGTCGCTATCGAGGGAATGATTTGCGTTAGGGTGCGCATGGTTCTCCTAGGCCGCCAGGCGCTCGATCTGTGCCGCAGCCGACGCAAGCCCCGAGGCTTTACTCTCCGGACTGATCGCCAGGCCTTCAGCGTAAACAAACTCGATGTCGTCGATACCCACAAAGCGCAGGAAGTCGCGCACGTAGTTGGTCTGTGTATCAAGCGCGGTGCCGGCGTACAAGCCCCCGCGTGCGGCGAAGATATAGGCCTTCTTTCCCTGCAGCAGCCCCACCGGACCGTTCGCGGTATAGCGGAAGGTCTCGCCGGCGCGGGCAATATGGTCAAAGTAAGCCTTGAGCTGGGACGGCACGCCGAAGTTATACATCGGCAGTCCGAGGACGATCACGTCGGCCTGTTTGAGCTCGGCGATCAGCGCGTCGGAATAGGCGACCACGTCGCTCTGCGCGGCGCTACGCTCTTGCGGTTTGCTCAGAAATGCCGCGAATCGCTCGGCGCTCAGGTGCGGCACCGTATCGCTCGCCAGATCGCGCAGCACAACACGCAAATCCGGACGGGCACGGCTGAAAGCCCGCACGAATTGTGTCGCCAGCTGGCTCGACTGGCCGTGGTCCGCATGGATGCTGGCGTTGATCTGCAGCAGCGTGCTCATAGTTCGATCCTCGGTGGATGGCTTGATTGCGTGACCGATAGTTAACTATTTGCTGATCAGATGAAAAAGTAGAATAATCGGTTAAAGGTAATCTAATAAACTAATAGATCATGTCCTCAGCCCCGCGGATATCGCTCGAACAATGGCGCGCGTTGCAGGCCGTGGTCGACGCCGGCGGCTATGCCCAGGCCGCCGCCAAGCTGCACAAGAGCCAGTCCGCTATTACTTACGCGGTGCAGAAAATCGAGGCGCTGCTCAAGCTGAAGATCTTCGAGCTCAGGGGCCGCAAGGCGCGGCTCACCGGTAGCGGCGAAGTCCTCTACAGACGCGCCAAAGGTCTGCTCGAGGAGGCCGAGTCGCTCGAGGGCGCCGGCCGCCAGCTGGCGCAAGGCTGGGAGAGTGAACTCAGGCTCGCGGTCGAAATCATCTTTCCGACCTGGTTGCTGCTGCGCTGCTTCGGGCTGTTTGCGCAGGAGCATCCCGAGACGCGCATCGAGCTGTATGAGACCGTGCTCAGCGGCACCGACGAGGCGCTGATGCAACGGCGCGTCGATCTGGCGATCTGCTCGCTGGTGCCGCCGGGATTCATGGGCGATGCACTGATGCCGATGCGATTCATCGCCGCCGCGCATCCCGACCATCCGCTGCATAAACTCAAACGCAAGCTCACTGCGCAGGACCTGCGCAAGTACCGCCAACTCGTGATCCGCGACTCCGGGAGTCAACGCAGCCGCAGCGCGCCGTGGCTGGGTGCCGGACAGCGCTGGACCATGAGCCACAAGGCGACGCAGATCCACGCCGCCGGCATGGGGCTGGGCTTCGCCTGGTTTGCGCAGGACACCATCCGCACCGAGCTCGAGCAGGGACTGCTCAAGCCGCTGCCGCTGCGGGAAGGCGCCGAGCACTACGCGGAGCTGTACCTGATCTATGCCGATCGCGACTACGCGGGTCCGGGCGCGCAGCGCCTGGCCGGCATTGTGCGCGATCAGGTCAAAGCAGCTTGCCAGGGTTCATGATGCCGTTCGGATCGAGCGCCTGCTTGATCGCGCGCATCGCGCCAAGCGCCACCGGCGAGGCATAGCGCCGCAGCTCCTCGCGCTTGAGGCGGCCGATGCCGTGCTCGGCGCTGATGCTGCCGGCAAACTTCGCCACCAGATCGTGTATTGCGCGGCGTATCTGCGGCTCTTGCGCCAGAAAGGTCTCAGATCGGGCGCGGTCGATCCCGCTGATATTGAAATGCAGATTGCCATCGCCCGCGTGTCCGTAGCAGACCAGTACGCCATCGCGGACGTGTGCCTGCACCCAGAGTGAAGCCTCGCTGATAAACGCCGGCAGCGAGGCTACCGGTACGCTGATATCGTGCTTGAGGCTCGAACCCGCAAGGCGCTGCGCCTCCGGCACGGTCTCGCGCAACCGCCAGAAGGCGGCACGCACGCGCTCGCTGGTCGCGAGCGCCGCATCGAGCAGCAGTGAGCGTTCGGCGGCGTCGGCCAGGGTCTGCTGCAGCAGCTCCGACAGCGGCTCGTCCGCGGCCGAGCTCAGCTCGCACAGGATGTACCAGGGATACGCAGTCGTAAGCGGGTCGGTGACACCGCTGATGTAGCGCGTCGTGAGCTCGATCGCGATACGCGGCAGCAGCTCGAACGAGCTCAGACGCTCGCCGGCCTGGGCACGCAGCACACCGAGCAGCTTAACGGCATTTTCAGGCGTCGCCAGGGCGACGAAGGCGGTCGCGCTGCTGCGCATTTTCGGCCACAGCTTGAGCGTCGCCGCCGTGATCACGCCGAGCGTGCCTTCGGAGCCGACCAGCAGCGATTTCAGGTCGTAGCCGGTGTTGTCCTTGCGCAGCGACTTAAGACCATCGAACACCTGGCCGTCCGGCAGCACCGCCTCGATCCCGAGCAGCAGGTCGCGCGCCATGCCGTAGCGCACGACATTGAGCCCACCGGCGTTGGTGGCGAGATTGCCCCCGATCTGGCAGCTGCCCTCGGAGCCCAGACTCAGAGGAAAGAAGCGCTCGAGCGCATCCGCGGCCTGCTGCACGCTCGCGAGCACGCAGCCCGCCTCGGCGGTGATCGAAAAATTATCCGCGTCGATCGCACGGATTCGATTCAGTCGGCGCAACGACAGCAGCAGCTGCCGGCCCGACTCATCGGGCGTCGCCCCGCCACAGTAGCCCGTGTTGCCACCCTGGGGTACCAGGCCCAGCCGATGCTCGTTGCACCAGCCGACGACGCGCGCGACCTGCTCGACCGTGCGCGGTAGAGCTACCGCAAGCGCGCGGCCACGATACAAGCGCCGCTCGTCCACCAGAAACGGCGCGGTATCGGCGCCTTCCGTGAGCACGCCGTCGGCGCCGACAAGGGCGCGCAGCTCTGTGCGCAGCGCATCGTCGTCCTTCATGCCCTGCGTTCAACCGGTCGCAACTTCATGTTTCTAAAGTTAATTTGCGGAAGACCCGCGCAGGGCCGCGATCCGTTCCTCGATCGGTGGATGGCTCATGAACAGGCGCTGCAAACCCCTGCCCTCCCCGCCGGAGATGCCGAATGCGTTCAGCTGCGCAGGCAGCGGCTCGTCGTGGGCGGCTTTGAGCCGCTCCAAGGCCGCGATCATCCGGTCGCGACCCGCGAGCCGGGCGCCACCGGCGTCGGCGCGGAATTCACGCTGCCGCGAAAACCACATGACGATGATTGTGGCCAGAATGCCGAGTACCAGCTGCGAGACCAGCACGGTGACGAAATAGGCCGGGCCGCGGCCGTCGCTGTCGCGTGACATGGATCGATCGACGATGTTGCCGACGATGCGCGACAGAAAGATAACGAACGTGTTGACCACGCCCTGGATCAGCGTGAGCGTCACCATGTCGCCGTTGGCCACGTGGGTGAGCTCATGGCCCAGTACCGCTTCGATCTCATTCCGGTCCATCGATGAGAGCAGCCCGGTGCTGACCGCGACCAGCGCGTTGTCGCGCCGGGGGCCGGTGGCAAAGGCGTTCGGCTGAGCCGAGTCAAAGATGCCGACTTCGGGCATGCCGACGCCGGCTTTATTCGCCAGCGAGCGTACGGTATCGAGCAGCCATTGCTCGTTCGCCGACCTGGGCTGCTGGATGATCTGCACGCCCATGGCGCGCACCGCCATCCATTTGGAGATCGCCAGCGAGATCAACGAGCCGGAGAATCCAAATAACGCGGCAAACACCAGCAGGCCTTCGAGGCTGCTGCCCTGCTGGGCCAGCCACGCATCGAGCCCGGTGACCTGGGCGACGATAGAGAGCACCAGGACAATCGCGAGATTCGTCAGGACAAAAAGGAATATGCGCTTCATAGTAATTACCGAAAGAGCTCCTGCCAGGTTGTTAGCGCCTCGCTGGGCGCAGTGCTCGCCATGCTTAGATGACGGCGACGCCCAGGAATTCAACTTCCGGCAAGGCCTCCTTGTAAAATCAAGGACATACTATCTAGTGCCGCTGCCGTAGCTCACCGAAGCGCCGGGCGCGCCGCCGCGGCCCGCGAAGTCCCCGCCGCGGCCCGCGAACTCGCCGCCGCGGCCCGCGAAGTCCCCGCGTGTGCGCCACGGGGGGCCGCAGTCAATAGTTGTCGCTTTCTTTCTCGTTCTCGTCCCAGTCCTCGTCGTCCTCGTCGTCCTCATCGTCGTCCCAGGTCTCGTCGAGGTCGTCGTCCTCTTCTTCTTCCTCCTCCTCTTCTTCTTCGTCCTCAGCACTGCCAGCCCAACCCTCGGGCTCATCGATCTTCTCGAGGTCGAACTCATGCCAGGTTTCAAGATCGATCTCTTCGATATCGCCATCGAGGTATTCGATCTCGACCAACTCGGCATCCTCATCCATCGACAGCACGCGAAAGCTCTCGTTCTCGTCAATGTTCTCGTACCACTGGCCCACTACGGGCTCGTATTCTCTGGCCACCTGACTGATTCCTCGACGGCTGTGTGGCGCGCACGATGCGCCGCGCAACGATATTAGGGCGGCCGCCGCAGTCAGGCAATCCGGTGGTCGCACTCTCAGTTGCTCTACAATAGCGCGGCCGCTCATGATCGATCGCAGAACAAACCGATCACCCACACCACTGACGGCCGCACGGCGCATTGTCGTCAAGGTCGGTTCGGCGTTGCTGGTCGACGCCAGGACAGGGCGCCTTAATCGCTCCTGGCTGGAAACACTGATCGGTGACCTGCTGCGTCTGCACCGCCGTGGCCAACAAGTCATTCTGGTATCTTCGGGCGCCATCGCTCTGGGCCGCCGGCACCTTGGGCTGGCCTCGGGGACGCTGCGACTGGAAGAGAGCCAGGCCGCCGCCGCGGTCGGCCAGATCCGTCTGGCGCACGCCTACAAAGAACTGCTCGAAGCCGGCGATGTGACCGTAGCGCAGGTGCTGCTGACCTTGGAGGATAGCGAGCAGCGTACGCGGTATCTGAACGCGCGCGCCACGCTTGAAGCGCTGTTGGCGCTCGGCGCCATCCCGGTCATCAACGAAAATGACACGGTGGCTACCGCCGAGATCCGCTACGGCGATAACGACCGGTTGGCCGCCCGTGTGGCGCAGATGGCCAGCGCCGATTGCCTGGTGCTGCTCTCGGATATCGATGGCCTGTATACCGCTGATCCTCATCGCGACCCCAGCGCGCAGTTCATCGAGCGTGTCATGCGGGTCACGCCCGAAATCGAGGCTATGGCCGGACGTTCCAATTCCGAGGTCGGCTCGGGCGGCATGGCGACTAAGATCGCTGCGGCCCGCATCGCCGTGAATGCCGGCTGCTACATGTGCATCGCTTCCGGGCACCAGCGTCATCCGCTCCGGCGCCTCGAGTCCGGAGCTCGCTGCACCTGGTTCATGCCGGCCTCGACGCCGCTGGCGGCGCGCAAGCAATGGATAGCCGGCACGCTCAGGCCTGCGGGTGCGATCCATATCGATGCCGGCGCGCTGCGCGCGCTGCAGGGCGGCAAAAGCCTGCTGGCGGCCGGTGTTACCGGCACGCTCGGGCGCTTCGAAAGCGGCGATACCGTCAGTGTGCTGGCGCCCAACGGGGTCGAGGTCGCGCGCGGCATCGCCGCGTATTCCGACAATGACGCGACCCGCATCATGGGCCGCAGGAGCAGCGAGATTGAGGCGATCCTGGGCTTTCGCGGCCGCGAGGAACTGATACATCGTGACGATCTGGTGATTCTGCAGCATGATTATCGGCCGCAGGAACACAAGCCCGCGCCGCCTGGCGCCTCCGAAGGATTGGTCGAGGTGAAACCATGACGAACGTCGTCACATCGATCGCGGAGCGCACGGATTCGCCCGACCTGCACGCACTGATGCAGAATCTGGGACAGGCCGCCGTCGCTGCCGCAGAACGGCTCGCGCTCGCCGAGAGCAGCGTCAAGAACCAGGCGCTCGGCGCCGCCGCGGCCGCCATACGTGCACAGGCTGCGGCGATTCTCACGGCCAACGCCGAGGACATGCGCGATGCGCAGGTCGCAGGCATGAGCAACGCGCTGCTCGATCGGCTCAAGCTCGACTCCAAGCGCGTTGAGGCAATGGCGCGCGGTCTGGAAGACGTCGCCGCGCTGGCAGATCCGATCGGCGTGGTGATCGCCGAGTGGACGCGACCCAATGGGCTGCGGATCAGCCGCGTGCGCGTGCCGCTGGGGGTCATCGGCATCATCTACGAGAGCCGGCCCAATGTGACGGCCGATGCCGGCGCATTGTGCCTGAAGTCGGGTAACGCCGCGATTCTGCGCGGTGGATCGGACAGCCGCCGCTCGAGCGCGGCCATCCACGCCTGCCTGGTCGAAGGACTGAAGACGGCGGGTCTGCCGGCAAGCGCTATCCAGTTGGTGCCCACCGCCGATCGCGCTGCCGTAGGCGAGATGCTCTCGGGGATGCAGCAGTTCATCGACGTACTGGTGCCGCGCGGCGGTAAGAGTTTGGTTGCGCGCGTTCAGGCCGAGGCCCGCGTACCGGTCATCGGCCATCTCGAAGGCAACTGTCACGTCTACGTCGATCGGGATGCCGAGCTCGACATGGCCTGCAGGATCACGACCAACGCCAAGATGCGCCGCACCGGCATCTGCGGCGCGGCCGAGACGCTACTGGTCGACCGCGCCTGCCCGCCGCTGCATCTGGCCACCTTGATCCGTGAGTTGATCGCGGCGGGTTGCGAAGTGCGCGGCGATGAGAGCGCGCGTGAGGCCGATCGGCGCGTCAAGCCCGCCACCGAAGCTGACTGGTCTACGGAATACCTCGATGCCGTCATCGCCGTGCGCGTAGTCGATGGCGTCGACGAGGCGATCGCTCACATTGCCCGCTACGGCTCGTCGCATACCGATGCGATCGTCACGGCCAGTGTGGCGACCGCGGAACGTTTTCTGGAGCGCGTCGACAGCGCCATCGTATTGCACAATGCGTCGACGCAGTTTGCCGATGGCGGCGAGTTCGGCATGGGAGCAGAGATCGGTATTTCGACCGATCGTTTCCACGCCCGCGGGCCCGTCGGCGTGGAGCAGCTCACGAGCTACAAGTACGTCGTCCACGGCTCCGGCCAGATCCGGCCCTGAGCCTCGCAGGCGATCGCATATCACCTAAGGTGGTATTGGACCATGAGAGCGGTTTTTCATTACGAAAAACCGCTCTCATGGTCCAATATCAAATCAGCGGCATCCGCAAATACCCAGGGGCTCAGGGTCATCCTAGCCGGTGCGGTGTCCCTGGTCGTGATGATGGTGGTCATGGCCGTGGTCAGGAGTCGCCGGCTGTAGCGCCGCACGAGCGTCGTGCGGCTGCGGAGCCGCGGCGGCACAGCGCTCGCAGTTGACCCAGCCGGAGTCGCCGTCCTGGTAGTACTCCTTCTTCCAGATCGGCACGCGGTGCTTGACCTCGTCGATGATGTAGCGGCAGGCATCGAACGCCTCGCCGCGATGCACCGCGCTGACGCCGACCCAGACCGCGAGCTCGCCGATCGCCAGTGGCCCGACACGATGCGCACAGCGGGCACGCTCGACACCGAATCGCTGTCGCGCTTCGGCGAGTATGCGCTCGCCCTCGCGCACCGCGAGCGGCGCGAAGCCTTCGTACTCCAGCCGTAGTACCGTGCGACCGTCATTGTAGTCGCGCACCCAGCCCTCGAAGGCGGCATAGCCGCCACAGGCTGGATCCTGCAGTTCCTTGCGCAGTAGCTCCGGTTGCAATGGCGTCTCATGCAGGCTGAAGCGATTCATAGGTGCCTCGAGTATCCGAGCGTTTAGCCGTCGGTGCGGCGAGCGCCCAAGGGATCAGCCGCCCGCCACGGGCGGCAGGAAAACCACCGTGTCGCCGTCGGCCAGTAGTGAGCGCCAGTCTCCAAACTCGTCATTCACGGCCACACGCAGGATTTCCGGCGCCAACGTCAGCCCGCGTCGACGACGCAGCTCTTCGTACAGCTCCCGAGGCGTGGTGGCCTGCGTCTCGAGCTCTTCGGCGCTGCGGCCGGCCTGCTCGCGCAGCATCGCAAAATAACGCACGCGCAGGCGCCGCGACGCGCCGGCCCCGGCCGGCATCGGCCCCGCGGTAGTGCCGAGCGTCGCTTTCGCCGCGGCATACTCCTCGCCGGTATTGACGTTATCGAGCGCCCGCGGGTTTGGCAGATCCAGCAATTCAACGTCGGCGCGCGACAGCAGTGCGCGTGGGCATTGCTGTCCCCGGGCGAGCGACTCCTCGATGATTTGGCGGCTGCGTGGTTCGAAGATCGCACACAGCGGTTCGGGGAGCGCATCGAAGCTGCTGCGATACGCTGTTGCCACCCGCGTGGCCGCTCGGCGCGCGATCAGGTGCTGCAGCGTCGCGCGATCGAGGAACGGCAGGTCGCATGCGAGGACCAGCCACGCCTGATCGGGGTGGGCATGCAGCGCTGCGTGAATGCCGCCGATCGGCCCCAGGTTCGGCTTGATGTCGGCAATGGTGTCGTAGGCGGCGCGGTGCGGGTCATAGAGCTGGTCGGCGCGGACCGACACGAAACAGCGCGCCACCAGCGGCGTGAGCAATTCCATCGCGCGTGCGAGCTGCGACTTGCCGGCATATTCCAAGCTGGCCTTGTCCCGGTGCATGCGGCGACTGCGTCCTCCGGTGAGCACCAGCCCGTAGAGTTCCGGCGCGCTCATGCGGCCATCCTCAGGCGCGCACGTGCACCCACGCGCGCACGGACCACGCGTTTGCCACCGCTCTTGGACAGCAACCGCACGCTCGCAATGCGGATGTCGTGAGATAAGGCTTTGCACATGTCATAGATGGTCAGGGCCGCGACGCTCGCGCCGGTCAGCGCTTCCATTTCCACCCCGGTCTTGTGCCGTACTTCGACGCGACAGTGCACCACTATGACGGCGGCGCCGGCGGCGCCCGGCGCGAAGCCGATATCGATCCGGCACTGCTCGAGCGCCAACGGATGGCAGAACGGAATCAGCTCTGACGTGCGCTTGGCCGCCATGACGCCGGCCACGATCGCGGTATCGAAGACCGGGCCTTTTTTCGTGCGATGCCCGCTGCGCCTGAGCGCACGGGCAACCGCCGCCGGCAAACGTACGCGCGCTTCCGCCTCGGCGATGCGATGGGTAATGGGTTTGGCGCCGACGTCGACCATGGTGGGTCGGGAGCGCGCATCCAGATGCGTGAGTCGGGCGTTGCGGGTGCGGCGCGGCATGCGGCTCTTAGCCCCCGACGTAATTCATTTCGACGTGCTGCACGCCTCGGGCGCGCAGGTTCTCGCGCAGCTCGCTGTAGCGGTCCGCGCGCCGCTCCCAGACCGCGCGGATCTGTTGCAGCAGCTCCTCATCGCTGGCACCGGCGCGCAGCGGCGCGCGCAGGTCGGTGCCTTCGGCCGCGAACAGGCAGGTGTAGAACTTGCCGTCCGAGGACAGACGCGCGCGCGAGCAGTCGCCGCAGAAGGGCTGCGTGACCGAGGAGATGAAACCAATCTCACCACCGCCGTCGTCGAACGCGTAGCGGCGCGCGACCTCGCCGGAATACGCCGGGTCGAGCGCAGTCAGCGGCCAGCGCGCGTGGATGTGTTCGAGCAGCTGCTGCGAGGGTACGACGCGCTCGCGATTCCAGTCGTTGCGGTTGCCGACGTCCATGTACTCAATAAAGCGCACGATGATGCCGGAGGCGCGGAAGTGCTCGACCAGATCGAGGACCTGGTGATCATTGATGCCGCGCTGGACGACCGCATTGAGCTTGATGGGTGAGAGCCCGGCACGCTGGGCGGCGGCGATGCCCTCGAGCACGTCCTGCACGCTGCCGAAGCCGCCAGACATTTGCGCAAACACGGCCGGGTCGAGACTGTCGAGGCTCACCGTGACACGCTGCAGGCCGGCGGCGCGCAGCTCGGCCGCATGCTGCGCGAGCAGCACGCCATTGGTGGTCAGGGCAATGTCGTCAATGCCGGGCAGGCTGGTCAGGTCGCCGATCAGATCGGCCAGGCCGGCGCGCAGCAGCGGCTCGCCGCCAGTGACTCGCAGCTTCACCACGCCGAGCCGCAGGAACAGCCGCGTCAGCCGCAGCAGCTCATGGAAATCTAGGCGCTCATTGGATCTCAGAAAACGATACTGATCGTGAAAGCGCTCGCGCGGCATGCAATAAGGACAACGAAAGTTGCAGCGATCGATGACCGACAGGCGCAAATCGCGCAGCGGGCGGCCCAGGCTGTCCTGGACCAGGCGCCGGCGCGGCAATATCGGCTGAACCTTGGCAATGACCATGCGCTAAGGCTACCAGATCGAGCGCTGTGCCAAAGCAATGTAGGTCCCAGGGGCCGGTTATTACCAGCGAAACAGGCGTGTCACATAACCTTTGGCGAAATCGGCCGGACCGGGCGGCAACTCGATGAATCCGTCGGTCATCGCCAGGGACGCGAAATCGCCGGAACCGTTGGTCGGACAGGGCGTGGCCCAGGGCCGCGCCCAATCATCGTGCGATACGCGCACGGGCACGAATCCGGTCATCTGCGCTGCCGAATGGATCGGCGCCGCGAGCGCGACCCGTTCGCGCGAGGCTGCCGGCATGCCCATGGCGGCGTACAGCGCCGGCACCACGTAGCGCACCAGGCACACCAGCGTCGACACCGGATTGCCGGGTAACGCAAATACCGAGCGGCCTTCGTGCGAAGTGCCGTACCACATCGGTTTGCCCGGACGTTGTGCAATCCCATGTAGCACGCAGCGCACGCCTATATCCTCGAGCGCCTTGGGGACTAGGTCGAATCGCCCCATCGAGACCCCGCCCGAAATGATAAGCACCTCGTGCGTATGCAGATGCAGGCGCAGGCGCTCGCGCAGCCGCTGCGCGTCATCAGGCAGGTGATCATCGGCGACGCGCTGAAAGCCGCGTTGGCGCAGGGCGGCGACCACGGCGTAGGCGTTGGATCGCCGGATCTGATGCGGCGCGATTGGATCGCCGGGCTCGACCAGTTCATTGCCCGTGGATACAACGACAATCGCCGGCTGGCTGCTGACGCGCACGCGTGCCATGCCGGCCGAGGCCGCTACGGCGATCTCCGGCGCATTCAGCACGCTGCCTGCGGCCAGCAGCAGCGCTCCCTGGGTACGGTCGCTGGCCCGCCGATGCACGTTCTTCCACGGCACGCTCCCCGCGCCGCCGTCGATCTCGACGTAGCCGTCGGCGCTTTGCAGCCGTTCGACCGGCACTACAGTGTCGCAGCCTCCAGGCAGTACGGCGCCGGTCATGACTTCAACGCAATTCTCGTCCGAGGTGAGCGCCGTGGGCGGCTCGCCGGCCGCCTGCATTGCCTGCAGCTTGAAGCGTCGCCGGCCGCTCGCGGCCGCGCTCGAGGCCAGGGCCATGCCGTCCAGCGCCACCCGGTCGAACGGCGGCTGATCGCGTTCGGCGTAGACGTTCTCGCGCAGCACGGCGCCGGCACACTGGCCCACCGGCAGCGATTCGATCGGCAGGCAGACCAGGTGTTCGCTGATGAGCGTCTCTGCGGCTTGTGGTTCTATCATGGCCATATGTTACGCCGCTGCAGGCAGCAGGCTCTGGGCCAAATTTCCAGTCTCAATCAATGACTCGCGCCAACGCCAAGCCGGGCGGCTTGCGCACCGGAGCAAGCCTGGTTTTCAGGCGCAGTGTCGGCAGGTCGTGTGTTTCCCGCAAGAGGGCGGGCCGGTGGTGCGTTGGGGAGCTTCATGACAGGATGGGCGTTCGCCGCGCCCGTAGCTCAGTTGGATAGAGCATCAGGCTTCGAACCTGAGGGTCGGGAGTTCGAATCTCTCCGGGCGCGCAAATCGATCAATTACTTGCCGCTGATCGGCAATGCTCAATTGACCAAACGTAGCGTTCTCCGCTACGTTTTTGCCGCGCGGCGCGACCTTCAGACTTGCAACTGCCGGTTGCCGCTCGATGCGCCTGGCCACGGAACTCAGTTTCTCCGGGGCCAGGTGCGCATAGCGCAGCACCATCTCGTACGACCTCCAGCCTCCCAGTTCCATCAGCTCCTGCAGTGAGGTACCGCTCTGCACGTGCCAGGAGGCCCAGGTGTGCCTCAGGTCGTGGAAACGGAAGTCCTCGATGCCAGCACGCTGCTTCGCCTTGTCCCAGGCTGTCGAGCTCTGGTGGATGCGCTGGCCGGCGAAGGTGAAACACCAGCGCCGGTGCTGACCCCGCGTCGACTCGAGCGCCGCCACGGCGTCCGCATTGAGCGGAATACCGCGGCCTTCACCCGACTTCGTGGTGCCATGATCGAGCCAGGCCACCCTCCGAACGAGATCCACCCGGCTCCATTCGAGCCCGTGAATCTCGCCTGCACGACAGCCGGTCGCCAGCGCGAACTGCACGATCGGCTTCATATGCACGGGCAAAGCCGCGATCAATCGGTCAGCCTCCTCGCGTCTCAGGAAGCGCACGCGCCGCCGGGGTTCCTTCAGCATCCGAATCTTTGGAACCGCACGCAACCAACGCCAATCCTGATGCGCGACGTTCAATATCCGCCGAACCACCTCGAGAGCGCGATTGACGGTCGCGTTTGAGACACCATCCTTCGACTTGCGATCGCGAATGTATGGCTGCAATGCCGTCATGTCGATCGCATCCAACCGCAGAGAGCGCAGATAGGGATCGAGCTTCTTCAGATGATCCCTGTCATTGAAGAGGCTCCTCTTATCTGCAAACTCCTCGAGATACCGTATGACCGCTTGCTGCCATACGAAAATGCCGAGAAGCCCCTGCTGCCGAGCTTCAATCGCCTCGTTCTTCAGGCGGACTACGTAGGCTTCAGCCTCGGTGCGTTCGACACGCCCAGTGCTTTGGCATACGCGGCGTCCATCCGGGAGAACGAGGTTAATCCACCAGAACCGCGAATCCTTGCGGCGGTAGAGTCCACGTTCACGGGCCATAGAGTCTCCTTCCAGGCCCGCCCTCGGCACTTATCCTGCTGCATGCGCTCGTCCAGATCAATGCGGTCGTAGAGCTTGCAGCGGCCCTTGCGGATGAAGGGCATTCCCATGCCGTCGAGGAAGCGGACGCTGCAACGCACATAGGCCGCAGCCTCGCGGCGGGTGAAGTAGCGTGCAGGCGCGGCCGCTGGCTGAACGTCCGGCGGTGTCCTGGACAATGCCGATTCCCGGCGATGCCGAGGAGGTGAAAAATCCAGCGCCAACTGCCCAAGTGGCGGCGCCCTGTCCGGCAAACCCGCATTGTCAGCGCGATCCGGCATGTCGTCTTTCGGTTCCCAGCCATCATGTCGGCGCCTTTCCGGCATCGACTAGGAGCGCGGCAGAAGGTCAGCGCGAGACCTGGCGGATCATCGATCGGTCAAGTCTGGTGATCTTGCAGACCTGCGGTAGCCGAAGCATCTGGACATGAGGTGTAGTCGTGACAGTTCGGGCGTTCATAGGTGTGATGCCAGCGTGTGGTTCCGGTCGCTTCAGGGCACGTTGTCACGTGAAGGAAGGCTAGCGCTTTCGCGCGCAAGATGCGGGCAGGGTTTCGCAGTAAAATCAGCGATTCTCCAATTGCATGTTCTCTTGCCGCGTCGGGCCGTGTGCGGGTGAGTTGGCCTCATCGCGCTTCAACCAGGCACGACGGCGGCGATCACTTGGTGTGACGTTTCGCTGAATTTTGAGCGGATTGCAGGATAGCTTCGCGGCCGCTTTGTCACACACTAGGTCCCACGTGATGCAGTCAGCGTGGAGACGTGATCATGGCCAGGCACGCTTTTCGATTTGGCGAAGACCGGAATCCCGCGTTCGACCTTGTCAGTTATGGCCGTCGCGGTGCCGGCCGCCCTGCGCGTTTCACCCCGGAGCAAATCGCGCAGATTGCGCGCACCGTGGGGCGCGCGCCCGAAGTCATGCTGAAGGTTTCAGGCGGCGGCAAGACGACCGGCGCGGTCGCCGCGCACTTTGAGTACATAGACCGGCATGGTGAGCTCGAGATCCAGACGGACGACGGCGATCGGCTCCAGGGGAAGGACGTGGCGGCCAAACTCGTGGAGGATTGGGATCTCGATCTTGACGCCGCACTGGATCGATGGGATCGGATGGAGCGCGGCGGGCGCGTAGCCCAACCCAAGCTCGTGCATAACATCCTTCTGTCGATGCCAGCCGGCACCTCGCCGTCGCGGCTCCTGGCGGCCAGCCGGGAGTTCGCCAGGGAGGAGTTCGCCCTGCAGCACCGCTACGCGATGGTGCTGCACACGGATCAAGACCATCCGCATGTGCATCTCGTCGTCAGCGCCCACAGAAGGGAAGGCGGGCGGCTGAATATCCGAAAGGCTGATCTGCGGCGATGGCGGGAGCAGTTCGCCCGCCAGCTGCGTCGGCAGGGCGTGGCGGCGAACGCGACGCCGGCGCCGCTCAGAGGGCGGCTTTCCGACCACCAGAAGGATGGCATCTTCCGCGCCGCGCAGCGCGGTGAGTCGCGTGTGGAATGGGAGCGCGAGCGCCAGGCGATCCGGGACACCGGATCCGGCCCGGCAGGTCGATCGGCGAGCCTCGGTCGGATCTCGCAAACGGCCAAAGCTGTGCAGCACGACTGGCTTCTGACGGGCGCAGCGCTGGAGAGCCAGGGCTTGAACCGGCTTGCCGCCGAGGTGGAGAGGTTTCGGCGTTCACTGAGCGTCCCACGGACTCGGCAAGAGCGGGCGATGCCAGCGTTCGCGCACAGTCGCGCCGAACCTCCGCCCATGCAACTCGAGATTACGAGATAGGGTTGGCCCGTGAGTACATGAATGGCTGTAAGGGCATTGGCTGCGAGAGGCCATGGGTTTGATGAGGGCTGACGCTGGACCGAAGTGAATCCATCGTATAAACAAATGCATACGAGTATGATGGCAGGCGTCGTATGGACAGAATCTGAATTGTCGAGCATGAGTGACGTGAATCGTCATTGCGCGCGAGCGGGTCGCGCATGAAGGGCCAACGTGAGGGCCGAGCGCGGTCAGCGCGTCGGTCGCAACGAGCCGTGCCCGTGCGGGAACGGTAAGAAGTACAAGCACTGCCACGGCGATCCCGCGCGGACCGAGCCGTTTCTGCGCCCCGGCTTTGAAGAAGAAATACGCCGGGTGATGGCGGAAAACGAGGCCGCCGAAGCAAGACGCACGGCGCAGCAGGGACAGGGCCGGCCCATCATCAGCTTGGAGACTCCCCAGCACCGACTCATCGCCGTCGGGAATCAGATGCACTGGGGGAATTGGAAGACGTTTTTTGATTTCCTGACTCCCTACCTCATCACCGTCCTTGGGGCGGAGTGGGGCAACGCGGAATTGGCGAAGCCGCTGGTGGATCGTCACCCGATCCTGAAGTGGTACGACGCCCTGTGCACCATCCAGAGGCGGAACATCAAGGAGCCGGGGAAGATCCAGGCGATGCGCATGACCGGCGCCACCGCATTGTGGTATGGCCTGGCCTACAGCCTTTATCTGCTGCGTCACAATGCCGAGGTTCAGGCGCGGTTAGTGCGCAGGCTGAAACATCCGGATCAGTTCCAGGGCGCCTACTATGAAACGTTGGTCGCAGGATGGTTCATTCTGGCCGGGTTCGAACTGGAACTCGAAGATGCAGCCGATGGCAGCGGCACCCATGTCGAGTTCACGGCAACCAGCAAATCCACCGGCAAGATGTTCTCCGTCGAAGCGAAAGGACGCGGTCCGAACAAGGGGCATCTCGACGTCGGCAACCAGCTCGTAAAGGCCTTGCGTAAGACTGCGGCACATCCCCGCATCGTACTGATCGATGTCAACGTGCCTCATGATCCGCAGCGAACGGCAGAGGACTGGCGCCGTTCGGTCGCCTCGTCTGTCCGGGGAAGGGAATCGATCTTGATCGACGGCCAGCCAGCTCCGCCGGCCTATGTGCTGGTAACAAACCATCCGTTTGCATACGACCTTGAAGGGTCGGAGACCCCGCAGGTTGTTGTAGCTGAGGGTTTCAATATCGCTGATTTCGGTGGGTCCGTTGGCTACCCGAATTACGTGAAAGCGTTCAAGGCGCAGCAGCGGCACATCGATCTGTTTCGACTTGCGAAGGCGATCGCCCATTTCACGATCCCGACGACGTTCGACGGCGAGGTGCCGGAGATCGCGTTTGGCCAGGCAGAACGCAAGTGGAAAATCGGCGAGCGATACGACCTCGGCGGCCAGGGCACCGGGACACTGATGGCGGCGAGCGTTGCGGAAGAACGAAAAGAGGTGATGCTGACGTTCCAGACCGACACCGCAGGCGTTGCCATGGCGCGGGTTCCAATGACCGATGCCGAGCTGTCAGCTTATCGGAGCCATCCTGAGACCTTCTTTGGGGTGATTCGTCCGGTGGGTTCGTTGAAGTCGGAGATGGATCTGTTCGAGTGGTTTCACGACTCCCTGAAAGATTCGACCCGGGCGCAGCACCTGGCGTTCTTCAAGGATTCCCCCGAACTCGCGCGGCTTTCCGCTCTGTCCGACGAGGATCTCCTGCTGGAGCGCTGCCAGAGCATGACGTACGCCGTTGCACTCAAGCCCACACCGGCAAGGTCCTCCGGCTGACGCGCGAGCGGCAAGTTGTGACCCTCTGCGGTCGGTCGCGACACGTTCGTCGAACGGCAGCTTTTTTGGTCTGAGGCCGGCCCAGTGCTCTGCTCTGCGGTCGTCCTGCCGACCGGCAAGACATCCGAATAATTTCCAGCGCTATACTGCCGAGCAAAGATCAAAAAAACGGTTGGAGTGTTCCCGCATGAATATCCGCAGGCTCTCGCTCACCATCGGAGCTTTGATCGGGATCGCCGCGGGCGCCGTTCTCCCGGCCGTTGCGGAAGCTGGCTCATAACCCGGTTTTGCTCCATTGCTGCGGTGCGCGGTAGTCCCACTCATTGTCGGGGTCGGCCGAGCGTGTAGTCTTACTAGCCGCGACGGTCGTTAAGACAATGACGATGCGGGAATACGCTGCGGCCGGATAATCAGTGCTGTCCCGTCAGGAATTAGTATGACCTCGAAATCTGCGTTTTGCGTCCTGTTCCTGCTGTTGGCGCTGCGGACAGAGCTTGCTCTCGGGCAAGCGGACGCTGGATTCAAAAGCAGCAGCGACATCAATAGCTTCGTGCAGACGTACTATCAGGCGCCGGCGCCTGAGCGCATTGCGGACCTTATCAAGAGTCTGGACGCCTTCTACCCATTTATTAACAGTGGCAGCATCGGATCGATGGGCGGGTTCCTCGGGGAAGTATTCCGTGCCAACCCCAACAGCGTGAAAGCGTGGGAGGCAATTGGGGATACACGCGATCGAGGCACAAAAGAGGTCCTCGCTCTCGCCTCCAGGCTCATGAATAACAAGAACGGAGTTCTCGATGTCCACAATGTAGCTGCGGATATCAACGATATGTACTGGGGCGCATTCTTTGCCACCGGCGACCGGAAGTACATCGACAGATTGATCGATGAGCTCACGCTTTACGACATCAATCAGTACCCGCACAAAACCACGTATCGCTTCGACGGCAAGAACGATTTCGACTCGTTCTTCGCCGGAGCGACAGCTGCCTGGTCCCTGTCGGCGCTCCTCAACCATGCTCCGGTGAAGCAGTCGGTCACAGCGGCTGAAGCGCAGGCAAGCGGCCGTAAACGCGAGGTGCTAGAGGACGTGCTGACTAAGGCGCCGAACCAAATCAAAGTCGAGATGCGCTATGCGGACGTGGGCGCGCTTCAGGGGCTTTCCACCGACAGCGCCAAGATACAGCCGGACGCGATCACGGATTCAGGACTGCTCGCCACGAGCTGTGCGACCGCACTCGAGAAGGTGCGCAGCTACGTCTCCGTCTCCCACATGTTGAATCGAGCCAAGCCTCAACACGCCTTCAGCGGGTACCTCCTTGGCACATGGACGTCCGAAGCGGTAGAGCCTGACCGCGCTCATGTGTGGCAGACCGCTTGGAGCGGGGACGATCGAAAGTATCTTTTCGACGAGTACATCTTGATCAAGAACTCAACGTTCGCCAACGTTGGCATTCAGTGGTTGGAAATGCCGTCACGCAAAGATGTGGGGTCGGTAAATAAGCTAGGTTTGGGCAAATACGCACAGGTTCTACGAGACCAGCGGCCGACCAGCGCCGCCGCATACCTGTACAGCGGAAAACGCTACCTCTTGCTTTCCTACGTGCTACCGGTCGCCGGAGACTTGGCAGAATTCTTTATGACTCCCGGTACATCGCAGCAGCCCGGCAGATCGCTACAGCTTGAACTGTGGATTGACTCAACTTCCGGATTACTGGCAAAGGCCCGCGCGATTGAAAGCGACGCCCCGCCAGGCGCTGCGCAGCTGGAGTTCGAACAGCTATTCGTCGGATATTCGGACAGCATTGAGATCGCAGCGCCGCCTGGGGTATCCGGCCTTCGCTGACCACCGAACGGCAGAGTGCGAATGAGCGATTGATCCATCGGTCCGGCCCGCTGGGCCTCGTGGTAAACATGATCGTGCTGTGGAACACTCTCTCTACATGCAGGCCGCGATCGATCAGCTGCGCGCCTGAATCCGCACGTCCATGACCACATCAACATGCTCGGTCGCTACTCGTTCTCGATCCCGGAATCGGTCTCCCGCGGTGAGTTAAGCCCCCTCAGAAGCCCCTCCGATCCCGCTCCTTAACCCGGTTTTCTGTTCCATTGCTCCCGAAACCCCTCTATCGTGTGTGGGGCGAGGAACAGGGGTTGCGCATCCTGAATCTTGTGGATGGTTCGATCAGGACGCCGACGACAGAACCCGATGACTTCCCTGCCTGGTCGCCGACCGACAACGTCATTGAATTTACGCGGGCCATTGATGGCGCGTACGACATTTTCACCATTCGTTCAGACGGCACAGATCTGAAGCGTCTAACGACAGCACAAGGGAACGACGCTCATGGTGCGTGGTCCCCCGACGGCAAAACACATTTTGTTCAGCAGTGCGCGTTTGGGATTCAGGGATGAATCGCCGCTGTACGATGCATCGCCGCAACCCTATGCTGAGCTGTTCATCATGAACGCCGACGGCACCGAGCAGCGGCCGCTCACCGACAACAAGTGGGAAGATGGCACGCCCGCATCGCAGCCGGCGTTGACCGGCAAGTGATTGACTGGCCCCGGCCGACTATAGGACATCGTCTAACTTCGCACTCCATACCGGACGTACGCGAACCATCGGCGAACGACAGCTCATGGCCGGCTGCCGCCGGATGACTCGCGCGTTGAACACGCCCATTAAGGGACATTTATGGGAGTGTTGAGGCCTGCACCTCGCTAAGACCCTTGGACATCGACTGGGGGCAAAATGACACAATTAAGGTGATCCACATCTAGCTCAGCGCACGAATCAACGCTCCAAGTGTGCGCACAGCGCGCACCATTTCTGGCGTCCACGGATGTCCAAAGTTTAATCGCACGCAATGCCGATAGCCGCGTTGCGCTGAAAATAGAGGCCCTGGTGCGACGCTGATTCCTTCGCGCTCGGCAAGTTCATGCAAGCGCAGCGAGTCCACTGTGTGCGGGAGTTGGACCCACAGAAAGTATCCGCCAAGCGGACGCGTGACGCGGCATCCGGCGGGAAAACTCGCGCCGATTGCGGCAGACATCGCCTGCAAGTGCGCAACAAGCTTGCCACGCAATGCCCGCAAATGCCGCTCGTACGCAAAATGCCGCAGATAATCTGCAAGGGCAGCTTGCGTTAGCGACGCGGTGGCGATCGACGTCATCATCTTAAGTCGCGTCACCCGCTCGTGGAATCGCCCTGCGGCCACCCATCCGATTCGAAAGCCCGGAGCTAGCGATTTGGAAAAGGAACTACAGTGCATTACGAAGCCCGTCTGATCAAAGGCTTTAATCGGACGCGGTCGGGCGCCCGAGTGATATAGCTCGGCGTAGACATCATCCTCAATCAAAGGCACGGCATGACGCCGCAAAAGGCCAATCAATTCCCTCTTTTGTCCATCAACCATGGAGCTGCCAAGCGGATTCTGAAAGGCGCTCATCAGAACGCACGCCTTTACGTTGTGCTTGCGAAGCGATCGCGCCAACTCATCGATGTCGATGCCTGTGCGCGGATCGGTCGGGATCTCAACCGCACGAAGCTGTAGACGCTCGATAGCCTGAAGCGTTGCGTAAAACGTAGGTGACTCAATCGCGATTGCATCGCCCGGGCAAACGACGGCTTGCAGACAAAGGTTGATTGCTTCCAATGCGCCGTTTGTGATTAGGATGCCCTCCGAGTCCACATCGCAGCCGCTTAGCCAGTACCGCTGTGCAATGGCACGGCGCAGCGCGATATTGCCCGGCGGTAGGTCTCGCACGCTACTCCGCGGGTCGAGCCGGCGAGCGGCCGACGCCGCCACGCGGCCAAGCGTACCCAGAGGAAACAACTCTGGGCTTGGGAAAGCCGATCCGAGCGGCACGAGCGCCGATCCTTTAATCTCATCGAGCAGTCGGAATACGAGTCCACTGACGTCAACCGAGGTGATCTGACGCGGCGGCTTAGTCCGGCCTGGTTCCTTAAGGACTGCTAACCGAGGTGCGCGCACAAAGTAGCCGGATCGCACCCGGGCCTCAATAAGTCCGCGCGCTTCGAGTTCGGCGTAGGCTCGAAGCGTTGTGCCAAGGGCGATTCGATGGGCTCGGCTCGACTGGCGCAGCGACGGGAACCGATCAGCCGGTCGGTAGACGCCCCGCTTGATCGCGGAAGCAAGCGAATTGGCAACTGCTTCAAATCTTCGGATTGGCGTATTCACATCTACCTCTCGCTCGACAACAAATCTGTTATAGCGCGATTTTCGAGCATCTGCATCTGTGCCATTCCGCTCACAACTTGTAACCTGCATTCATCAGGGTAGTGGGTCGCGCCAGTAGGCGGCGCGGTGCCGCATAAACATGAAAGGAGCGATGATGTCGACATTAGCGTTGGTCTTTGGATGTGGGGCGATTGGCGGAGTCTTTCTATTCTTCATTTGTGAGAGATCTGGGTTGTTAGATAAATGGTTTCGGTAACCACGCGTCAAAAACGAGAACCCAGTGTGAATAAGGGAGGGCTCTGAAAATGCGGTCACGATATGCAAGTGGACTCATTGCCGTGTTGGTCGGTATGGCACTAAACATCATCGGAGACTTGGCACTCGGCGTAAGAATTGAGCATTTTTCTGGATTGGCAACATTCACGATCTGGTGGATGCTGGATATATTTCTGGTGCCATTTATTGTTGGGTTGGCGGTAGCCAGGATGTTTGGCAATGGAAGCAAGTGGTTGGCCTGTCTGCCGCCGATATTGGTGCGTGGTTTGAGTTATCTGTATCTATATTATTCGGATTCAAAGGGCGATTTTTTCCTAGACCTGCATCTCTTCTATTGGGGCCCATGTGTCATCTTGGCCGTTGAGTCAGCCAACTTCGGTGCGATTCTGGGAGAGGTGCTCGTAGGCGTGTATGGTCGCGAACGGCTTAGCCAACAATTAGCGAAATAGAAATGGAGGAATGATGTTCACGTTGCCGTTGATGGTTCCCTATGGGATCGTTGCTTTTAACATCACTGCGTCTGCAGCCGTAGCGCAGTTGAACTTTCTGGTCATCGACTCACCGATTGCCAAGATGGGCCTCTGGATCTTGGCAGCGGGAGCCTGGGCGCTGGCATACGTCAAGCGTAACAAATACATTGTGCTGTCATAGATGGCTCTAGTGCATCTGCGGTCATTGGGTAAGATGCGTGGGTGCTGAATGACGAAGCCGATCGCTCGTGACCCGATTTACCGCAAGCGCGCCTTCGGTGCGGACAGCACTATCTGTACCGGGCCGTCGACAAGCACGGCAAGACGGTGGGCTTCCTGCTTCGTCGCGACCGTGGGATCGCGGCCGCACAGGCGTTCTTTCGCAAAGCATTGGCGCTGAATCCGCCGCTGTTGGTTTTCTCGAGGCCTTCGCCATGGTGGGTAGTATAACTTACCCATTTAAGGCTCTTTATGGGAGGGATCTCGCACGTGTCAAAGGAAACCAACACGATGCTACTCATTGTAACTTCAAGACAATGATCAATAGCAGCGTGATGAGCGCAAATCCCACGAACAATACCCATCCGAGGGCTCGATTACTTTGCGCGCGTTTTGCCCGATTCTGGAACCTCTCCGATCTACCCGGCTGCTCGGCCGGCAGACCGGCCATGTGAGAAGCGACCTCGCCAACCAGTTCATCAAAATCAAGCAGCAGACCAGAGCATCTCAGTGTTTGGCCGTTGAGTAAATACATGATCAGCTCGGTACCTCCGCGTTTGATGACCCCCCAGTCAACCACATCGGAGAATAGGATAGTCCGTGGACGAATTGCGCCCGCAACCATAGTTTCCTCCGTCAACACAACTCGGTAGCGGAAATACCACGCTGCGATCGCAACAGCGGCCAAAGACCAGGGCGTAAGATCAAGCAGATACTTGGCAACCGGGATTTTGCCCTCAGCGCCAGGCAGAAGCGGTACAGCACTAATGACCAGTCCGCACGCGATCAACAAGTACCCGAGTACAGGAGATAAGACAAATGTGTCGGCGGCTTTCGAATTCTGACGATGCCGGCGTGCACAGACGCAAGCTATTGCCGAGAGCGTTAGGACTGTCACTAAAGGTATTAGGAACTGGAGAAGCATTCGGGGAGACATCGTAATTGATCTATATTCTGCTGGACGGATCTCAGAGCTGAGACCGATGTCCCCCGTGTCGTTTCGGGGGCGCACCAGTAGCGGTGTACGCCGTCACTCTGATTTTCAGCATTCCCATAAACGGCCAGGAATGGGAAAGTAGGCATGGCCTGCTGTGCAACGCTTCTCCGATCCGGCGAAGGGCCGCTCGGATCGTTGATTTTAGCCCTTCGAACGTCGCAACGCAGCAGCGAGTTGCCCGCAACGACTCTGCCACGCCGAGCGTCTTTGACCTGCACCGCCCGCGCCAGCGCAAGGCCGCAGTCACGGCCGGTGCTACCTTGAGCCGTGGCCGGGGGCATCCAAGCTACTTTTCGGCGTAGGCGGCCAGCAGAGCGGCCAATCTGAGAGTCACTGGAAACCAACCCGCAGGCATCGTAGGCTTTGCCGCGACGGGACGGCGTTGACGGAGCTAAGATGTCACGGACGGAAAGCAAGCTGGAAGATCTGGCGCTGGCGGTCATGTACTCGGCGCTACATGATGAGCGCTGGGTCTGGAAGACCATTCCGTTTGAGATTACCGATCGGTTGCACGAGCGGGGACTGATCGATGAGCCGCGCTCGAATCGCAAGTCGCTGTACCTCACGGATGAGGGGCTGGAACGCGCGAAGGCTGCCTTCGACTCGCTCTGCTCCGACCAGGACGGCCGGCAGGCGCCATTACGCTAACGGAGGCGAGCATAAATCATGGCCAAGACAGACCACGCCATCGCCCCGGGTGGGATCAGCTGCCAGGTGAGCGAAGACGGGCAGGGTGTGCGGCGCCACGTGCTGCAGGTACCCGCCAACGCCGTACCCATCGCCGAGGCCTGTGTCCAAGACCTGATGAGTGGCCGCTACGTCCAGCGCGACTGACGTGCCGAACACCTGGATCGTCGATCTTGGGCATTTCCTCGGACCGAATGGAGCGCTCGCGCCCCTATCGGGTCGAGGCCTGCGCCTTGCCGAATATTGGACGCAGATTGTTTCGCAGGCGACCAACTACGATGAGCCCACGACGCTGCGTTGCCGCCGGCGACCGGGACGACGACCCTGCACGGGGCTTCTCACGATCTTTTTTGATGTCGATACGAATGACGTTCTCTGGTTCTGTCCCGTCTGCAACGACGAAGGGGTCATTCGAGGTTGGCGGGACACCTTCTGGGACAACAGCGATCTGGAGGATACGATCTCGTGAAAGAGTTGCTCAGCGAATGGATCGAGACGATTCAGGACCACAAGATCGCGATCGCCCGGCTGATACGCCGCAGCCCGGAATCTCTCGCGGCCTTTGTCGGCTCGCTCGCTCGTGACGACGGGCCCATCGGCGAGCACGTGCGTACGTTCATCGTCGGGGACGACCTGGTCGAGACCGTGGCATCGTTGAAGGAGCGCATCGCGTCATTGCGTCATTCGGAACACCGGTACTATCGCCATCGAGACGGCGCGCAGATTGGCGAGCGACTCGGCTACATTCTGGATGCGATCGAGACGCTGGTGCTGCCGGCGCACCCCCAACAGGCATTTGAACTACTCGTGCTCCTGGTGGAGCGGGACGGGGATGCGATGGAGCAGTGCGCGGATCACTACGATACCGTCCAGAATGGCATGGAGCGCGCGGCAGGCCTGATGGCGCGCGCGGGGGAGTCATTGCCGCAGCGTGATGTGAAGGTGACGCTGGAGCGTCTTATGGCCGAGGACCGATACGGTGCGCGTCGGCCACTCGCGGCGGTGGTTGAGGCCTTCGCTCCTTAGCGGCATGCATTTCGGTTCGCTCAGCGGCTCCGGGTTGCCTGTGCGAGCTCCTCCTGCAATATTTTTCGCACCTGAGCGGCTGTCACGGGCTGCTCAGCATTGTTGACATGCTTCGCCAACGCATCGCTGATGAGCGTCTGGTGCCCCTTGCCGGTACGCTCCGACTCAGCCTTGAACCTATCCAGTATCACGTCGTCCAGATAAATCGTGATCCTAGTCTTGCCGGCTGTCGGTAGCACGGCACCCCGCTTGCCGCGGGAAAAGTCAATTTCCTTCTTCATACGCTCTTCGCTTCTTCGGCTCTGCCTTCCGAAACTTCAGGACCCCTGCAGCTTCTCCTGCAGCCAGACTTTTATCAGAGACTGATAGGGAACGTCCCTAGCGTTAGCGGCTGTCTTGATGGAATCAAGAAGATGTTGCGGCAGGCGTAACGATATTGTCTGGGTCGACGGCTTTAGATTTGGAAGCACGGCAACCTGTGCTTTCTTCCAATCCAGATACTCCGTCGAATCGTTCTTTTCCCAGAATGCTCGCTCGGCCGCTTCGCTGGGGAACTTTGGGACCGTTTTAAGACGCTTGCTCATAAATGGCTCGCTCCTTCCGATGCATATCTCTGGCCGAAATGACTCGAATGAGCTGGTCGCCATCTCTCAGCGTAAAGGAGATATGTAGCTTCCGGCCGTCATTGGTTTTTCCAAGGGCGTGAAAGCGCGGCTCCGTCCCACTGTGCTTGTCATCCAGGACCAGCAAGAGCGGGGCATTGAAAAATACCTGCTCGGCCTCCGCCGTCGAAACGCCGTGCTGCTCGTTCTTTCTGGCGTTGCCTTCATCCCATTCGAAGCCAATTACTTTCGAGAGGTCGGCCATTCATGTATATTATAGTAATATACATGCTAAAGGTCAAATTTTTCACGATTTCGGCAGAAATGGGAGGGTCGTGAAGCCGCTGCTGGTTCGGACGATCCCGGCTCAGGCGGCTTGGAGCACCGCGCGGCGGACGGCCCGCGGGAGCTCCGCCGGAATAAAGGATTTCTGGGGATAGAGATAGTCTTCCCCGGACTCATCGATCACCCGCAGCTGCCCGAGCTTCGCCGCCCGCGCGTCGGGAATCGACACGTAGATCTTCCGCCGCTCGAGCGAAACTTCGTATCCCGCATTGTCGAGGCAAATGACGAGCTGTCGTGCTGTTCGAGCCATTTGTATCCCCCCCTCACAGGAGGCGCTTGATCTTGAATTCCCGCTTGCCGATCCCGGTAGCCTCATACCAGTGTAACTCGGCGCCGACGATCTCGCCGCTGGCGAGCCGGACTTCGGCTATGCCCTTACGCTTCCGCCACCGGCCACGGCCATAGCGCTTCCTCAGCCGGCTGATTTCGCGGATGCCGGCCCCGGTCGCGATCGTCTCGACCGCGGAAATCTCCCCCAGAATCTCGAAATGCATGGATCATCGTTTCAGACTCGACGAGAGTGGTCAAACACCGGAGCAGGGGGCGGTCATTCAAGCCGCGAGAATCTCTTCCATCACATTAGAAACGGGTGCAGCCGCAATCCGCTCTGGCGCCTATATCTTCAGAGACTTCATGTTCGTACCATGGATGCCTCGATATGCCCAGATACCTGCGCCAGCCCGAAGCGCGACTCACGCCGCCGCCGCCAACGCCACGCCTCGTGAGCGCGCTCGAGGCAGAAGTCATCAAGCGCGTGTTACATCTGCGGGCGGCGGGCCCGCACTTCGACGAATTGCTCGCCTCCGTCAATCGACTGACGGTTCGTGAAGGCTGCAAGTGCGGGTGCGATTCTCTGTTCTTCGATGAACCCGGAGACAAGGGCCATCCCATTGTCAGCGGCGTCGGCCGCACCGCGGGGAATAACGAAGTCGAAGTGATCCTGTGGGCGCGCGAGACAACCTTGACCTTCCTCGAACTCGAGCCGTGGGGGAACACGCTCAAGCCGGTACGCATGCCGCTCGCCGAATCGATCGCGCCCTACCGAGAGAACGAAGAAGTGGAAGATGACAATGACCGGTAGCAAGAGACCAGTGAAGTCCGGCAGCGCCACTCAATCGAACGAAAGCCATCGCCACTGCTCGCGCGATCGATGGACGAGGCAGGGGCTTGGTAGATCTGACTATCACCACGGACTATCCCTATTGCGGCCAAAAATGGGCGCGTCGAGAAGGCGAGTCTTAGGCGCCTTTCCGCACATTTATTTCACCGCGTAGGCCTGCCGCTGCCGCCATGTTGACGAGGGTATCCAGGCCAAACAGGTCGATTTTCCCACGCATGAGGTCGCAGACCCGCGGCTGTGTGACACCGAACAGCTTAGCGATCTGGGCCTGGCTGAGGTAAGCGAAACTCGGAGACATACCGAATGGCAACTCGACACTACCCAAGAGGCCTCGACCACAGGCAGCGCGATCGCGACGGAGAGATTCGGCACAAGCGCAGCGACACGCTCGTTGGAACGCTCCGAAAAACGTATGGCGATGAGTTTGCCGCAGGGTACCGCTCGGATACAAAGCTGGGCACGGTGCTGAAAAAGGAGGGTGCCGAAACTTTGGACCAACTCCTGAAAAGACAGTAAGACGCAAACTGCGCTCGCAGCTCTCAACGGCGCTTCGCGCTGCGCGAGCGGGCTCGATCCGACGCGGCATTAGCTCCGCGCCCGGCGGGCGCGCGCGGCAAACCGGCGACGATCGCGTCGAATAACCTGGTTGATATCGAGTTCACCAGCCAGTCCGAAGTCGAGACCCTTCTGGATTTCCGACTGCAGCCACGCAAGCTGCTCGCTGCGAAGCTTCTGATGCAAGACAGCTGCGACAATTGCGGCATTGCGGTTGCGATACGCGCCGGCGCGCACCTGCGAGGCCACGAATTCTTCGAGAGCGGCTGGAAGTTTTAGCGCGGTGATGGCCATTGCCATTCCAGCATAGAACACGAGCCTCAGCGGTCAAACCGGAAGATCGGCACCGTAGCGAAAACGTAGCGTTTGATGCCGTTTCATGCGCTACGGTGCCTGTTTCGAGAGAGGGCGGGCCTGCTAACTAGTTGAAAACTAAGAACCTATAAAATCATCTTTGCGACTTCGAACCTGAGGGTCGGGAGTTCGAATCTCTCCGGGCGCGCCACCTCAGCAAGTGTCTATTCCGGTCACATAGGCAAGTAACAGATTATTCCGGCTGCTTATCGTCGCTAAGGCGCGGTACGACTGTAATGGAGTAGTCAGCGGACAGGAGCTTTCCTTTAGGGCCAATTCCTTGAACTGAAAAGTGGTCGGTTCCCGTAAAGTCGCTGTTTGATGTGTAGACGACGCTAATGCCGGGGTTCTTGTTCTTATTGCAGGCATAGAACGTTTGACTGCCCGATTGAAAATCAGTGTAGTCCTCGATGGTCACGAACGCGACCAAACCGTGGGCGGGGGGGTGTTTGACTTCCAAGTGCGTCAGCCCGGCCGATGTGCAATCTGGATTTACGGCGTAGAAAAATCCGACGCGTTGAGCTATGCCAGAAACTGCACCGCGCTCGACGCTATTTGTTGAAGACGTAACTTGAGCTCCCGCCGCACCGTTGTTCGGTCCCTGCGGAGATACCGCAACACAGCCGCTTACCAGCGTTACAAGAACAATGCTGATAATGATGCAAATTCTCAGCGCCATAGTGCCCCAGGCCATGCGGCCTTCCGTCCCAGATCAGTTCAGCAGGATCGGTATTTATTGTCAACGCATGTTGCGGGCTGGCATATCACGTCGGAGGCTGATGTCGTTACCTCCCGCCCGGCTCTGGCGGGCGAAGCGAAAATAGAAGCCGGGCGCGGAGCCCGGCTTCGTGTATCGCAACGGGTGACTCTTCCCTACTTGAGTTCAAGTACCTGCATCGTCGACGAGCCAAGCACCCGCCGAATCTTGGCGCGGTCAGCCTCCGACTGATTGGCCGCAGCCACGGAGCCTTCGATCTGCTTGTAGATCGCATCTGCCTTCGCGGTCGCCCCATCCAAGGCCGCCCAGTTTTTGGACCTGACCACCAGAAGAATATCCGGATCGTCCGGGCCACGCGGCTCGACCGTGAGTACTTCGTAGCTGAGGATGTAGCCGGCCTTCTTCGCGGCCTCCTGCTCCTGCTTCCACGTGGTATCAAGCCACTTCATGTAGTCGTCGAAGTGGCCGTCCACGGTTCGAATTCTGGCCACGTTTACGACCGAGCCCTCCGTATAGGCGTGATCGTCGGCAAAGGCGGTAACGCTCATGCACGCGAGACAGGTGAACGCCGCGATGGCGGCGAACCGATTTTTAATCGACATGTGAATATCCCTTTAGAAGTTACAGTTGTATTTGGACAGCTCAGGCGCGGTCCGATGCGCTGTGCAATAGCCTCAATAGCGTGGCCGATGGTACCTGCTTGTCCAGGCAACGTCGCGGCCTGCAGGCGGGCAGATTGTCCTCGGGCTAAATGCCCGCATACCATTCATAGCCGCGATCCTCCCAGTAGCCGCCACCGCCGCGACCGATTCCAGCGTAGCTGTCAACGAGCTGGACACGCATGATGTATTTCGCCATTTTGTATCCCAGTTGGCGCTCGATGCGCACCCGTAGCGGCGCGCCATTGGCGATGGGAAGACTTGCATCGTTGAGCTCATAGGCAAGAATCGTCTGGGGATGATAGGCATCCTCCATATCGATGCTTTCGTAGTATTTCGTGCCGGCATGGTCCATAGGATCGGCGCAATGGAATACCACATAGCGAGCCATTGAAGTCGGCCGCACCAAGGTCAAGACGTCGGCGAGCGGCACGCCTTTCCATTTTCCGATGGCGCTCCAGCCTTCGACGCAATCATGGCGGGTAATCTGCACTCTGCTGCGCATGGCGCGCAGTTGCTCCAAAGAGAACCCCAGCGGCTGCTCAACCAGCCCATCGACCTGCAATTGCCAGTCGGAAAAAGCGGCTTGCGCAAAGGCCTGATACGTCGCATCGTCGGGATTGGCAGTGCCGTTGCTGCGGAATGTCGGCGACAAATCGCGTTCGGTGAACTCCTGGGCCATCGATCTACGGGGCGTCACCGCATGCTGCACGCGGCGACTCAAGACTTCACCGGCCCTGAGTATCTTGGGGAACCATTCACTTCGCGATAGCGCGTCACAGCCGCCCAGCAGCAGACCGCCCATGGCCGTCAACAGGTTTCGACGCAGGCGGCGTGGTGAGTCGTTATTAGCGATCACATCGGCTCCCGGGAGCCGGGCCCAGGTGCGATCTCGTAGCGGCCGGTAATCATCGAGCGCAGATTGTTCCATACGCCGCTGATGAGGACCTCGAAGACGTGAATCAGCACAAACAGCACCAGTGTCCATGCCACCACGAAGTGCAGCGTGCGCGCCGATTGTCTGCCGCCGACGAAGTCGACCCATCCGGGCAACGCCGAATCCAGCCGCGGCGACATCGCCCAGCCCGTCAATATCATAAGCGGCAGCAATACGAAGATGACGGCCAGGTATGTGAGCTTTTGTAGCACGTTGTAGCGCGCCGCAGCCGCACCGGTAGGATGGCGAAAGCGCACATGATCGAGAATGGAGCGGCCGATCGAGCGCCAATCCGACCGGGTCGGAATCAGGTCACGCGCTACGTGATGCCTGAAAAATGAAAACGTCAGATACACGCAGCCGTTGATGACTAATAGCCATGCGAAGAAGAAGTGCCAGTGCCGCGCCATGGCCAGCCACTGAAAGCTCGGAATCGTAATCCAGGACGGGAAGCCTTTCGCGACCCATCTGCCTCCGTCCCGCGACAGGCCGAGAACACCCGTGGTGTTGAACGTGTGATTAAAAATGCGCGTGGCGCCAATTGTCCCGCCGTCCGCCGCTGTCGCGGCGCTAGTCTCGAATATCGGAGCGCGGTTGCTATAGGATGACTTGCCCCAGGAGAGACTCGGATGGGCATTGAAGATCTGCAGCCCGCTCATGAGGAGTATCGCGAGCGCAATCGCATTGCTCCAGTGGGTGATGCGCACGATGAGTGCATGGCGATGATATAGATAGCCACGCGGAGTAGAGTCCGACTTCGGTGTTGCCTCAGGTCCGGCATCGAGCATGGCGCCTCCAATGTCGCAATCATATCGCGGCGGCTATCGGGTTGCGCCCGCTTTTTTTTCCAGTTATGCGCTGTCAGTGCGCGTCGCGCCGGTCGTTCACAACCGCGAGATTGTTATTATTCCCCGCACGTCGGGCACGGCTCAAAGGTCGACGGGCCATACAGGTCCGTGATCGCCGGATCGGTCGGCCGAACATGCACAAAGCGGCGCACGCCGTCGCGGTTGCAGAAGAATGATCCGTAGCGTCCGTCGTCCTCGATGGTCCATCCTTCGGCCGCGAGCCGATCCATCGCGCGCGCAAGGACTGCGTACAGATCGGTTCCGGGCTCAAGCGATGTCGAGTCCAGGACGCAGCCCTGCATGTCGCTGACGGTGAGCCAGTGGGGATGCTGGCGATCGGCTAGGGGCTTACGGTCGTCGCGGCGGCGTATCATGCCGACAACGTATGAGCGCGATGCACCTGACGTCTATTCAGTAGTCCGCGGTGCAGCAAGCTGTATAAACTTCGAGCCACTTGTCATGTGCGGCCGCTACATCACCAAAGATCAAAGGGCGCTCGAGCGCGAGCTGCCCTTTCTCGACGTCAAGGACTGGCCGAAGTTTGAAGCCAGTTACAACATTGCACCCACGCAGCTGGCGCCGGTGGTCTTCGCAACCTCTGCCGGCAACGTGTGCCAGCCGATGCGCTTCGGCTTGATACCGTTCTTCGCCAAAGGCGTACCTGGCCAGTACAGCACGATCAACGCGCGCGTCGAGACCGTCGAGACATCATCGGCGTATCGCGGCCCCTGGAAGCGACACCAACGCTGCCTGGTCCTCGCCAGCGGCTTTTACGAATGGCATCTGCTGCCTGACGGCCAGAGCAAGCAGCCGTATTTCATCAAGCCGGCGGATCAGGACAGTTTCGCGTTCGCGGGTCTGTGGGATTCATCGAAAGCCGAAGACGACACAGTCACTCACAGCTTCACGATCATTACGCTGCCGGCATCGCCGCTGATGGCCGAGATCCATAACACGAAGAAGCGTGAGCCGGCGATCCTGACCCCGGAAGGCTGTCGCGTCTGGCTCGGCGGCACGGCGGAACAGGGGCGGGCCTTGCTCAAGCCCTATCCGGATGAATTGCTGGTCGCGTGGCCGGTCAGCAAGCGCGTGAATTCGCCGAAGAGCAATGACGAAAAGTTGATCGAGCCCGTGGAAATTGCATGAGTGTGTCGTGGGACTGCTTGCAATGACTCGCGTCGAGCCGCTCTGTGAAGGTATATTATTCGCGCAGATTCTTGCCCTCGGCTTGCGCCAACTCTGCCAATCGTGCCCCTGAGGACCATCACTGCTACGTGGCCGCTGCTTCTCGGCATGGGCGTGCTGATGCTGGGCGCAGGACTGCAGGGCACACTGCTCGCCCTGCGCGCCACGCTCGAAGGATTCCCTACGACGGTGACCGGCATGGTCATGTCCTGCTACTACGTGGGATATCTGCTGGGCACCATCGCCGCGCCGCGGCTGTTGCGGCAAATCGGGCACATCCGCGTATTTGCCGCCCTCGCGGCCGTGGCGTCTGTCGCGGCGCTGGTTCAGGCCTTGTTCGTCAACCCGTTTGCCTGGGGCGCCATGCGCCTGACTACCGGGTTGTGTTTCGCGGGCATCTACGTGGTTGCCGAGAGCTGGCTCAATGATCGCGCCAGCCGTGCGAACCGCGGCCGGCTGCTCGCCGTCTACATGCTGGTGTTGTACGTCGGGCTCGGCGCAGCACAGTTCCTGTTGATCGTCTCCAACCCGAGCACACCTGCGCCGTTCATGCTGGTCTCGGCCCTGATCTGCCTGGCAATGGTTCCCATCGTCGTCTCTGCGCGGCAAGCACCCGAACCCGCCGTGCCGCGCAAAGTGCGCTACCGCGACCTGTATCGCAATTCCCCTCTCGGCGTGGTGGCCGTCGCCGTCTCAGGCCTGATCTCCGCCATCATTTTCTCGATGGGCCCGGTGTATGCGCGCCTTAGCGGCATGGGCACGACGGGTGTTGCCACGTTCATGGGGCTGAGCATTCTTGCCGCCGTGCTGACGCAGTACCCCATCGGCAGGCTTTCCGATCGTATCGATCGCCGCACCGTGATCGCCGGCGTCTGTACGCTCGCTACCGTGCTAGCGGGCAGCATCGCTGTGTTCAGCGCGATGCCTCGTGCGCTCTTCCTGACACTCTCGGCTTTGTTCAGTGGCTTCGTGCTGACGCTCTATTCACTGGCGATATCGCACGTCAACGATAAGCTCGAGCCGGCGCAGACGGTGGCGGCGAGCAGTGCGCTGCTGCGCTTGAATGGCGCCGCTGCGGCCATCGGGCCGGTGCTTGCGGGCAGCCTGATGGCCGCCTTCGGTCCGCCGGCCTATTTCGCCACACTCGCGACCCTCACCGGCGCGCTCACCGTCTACGATCTGTGGCGCAAGAGCCGACGTCGGCCGGTGCCCAGCGCCCGGAAGGGGCCGTTCATCAACGTGCACCCTGAGGGGATGACGGGTCAGATCGCGGCGGACCTCGATCAGCGACCGGATTGGCCGGCGGGCGCGCACAGCGGCGTCGAACTCGGCGCAGCGTCGGGCAGCGGCCACAGCCCTCGAGCGCTCGATGGCCGATGATGCTGACGGTGACGCTAGGCGTGGTTGAGGCCTGAAGCGCGCATCGGCGCAGCGCTGCCGCCGCTCGGCTCGCAGCACCGTCAGGCACGCATGCGCGTGCCGTCCGGGTCGAAGGCCGGGGCGCTCAGCCGCATGGCCGGACGGCGCTCGCCGATCAGCTCGACCTCGAACCCATCCGTTTGGTGCGCGACGTCACGATTCACGTAGCCCAGAGCCAGTGATTTTTGCACGCTGTGCCCATAGCCGCCGGAAGTGATCCAGCCGACGACGCGGCCATCGTGCGAGATCGGCTCATCACCGATGGCATCGGCATCGCGAGCGGACACGTCGAGCGTGATCAGGCGCCGCTCGCCGCCGCCCGCCTGCTCCGCGGCGGCGGCATCGCGCCCGATGAATGGGCCCTTGCGCAGATCGATAAAGCGGCCAAGACCGGCTTCGTACGGTCCGTAGATGGGCCGGTATTCGCGCGCCCACGTGCCAAAGCTCTTCTCAAGGCGCATGGCATTCAAGGCGCGGCCGCCAAAGTGACGCAGACCCAGCTCCCGGCCTGCGTGTGTCAGCAGGTCGAACAGGGTGCGTTGATAGTCGGTCGTCACCCAGATCTCGTAGCCAAGGTCGCCGGTGAAGGAGACGCGTCCGACAAAGGCGGGCACCATACCGACATCGACTTGCCGGAAGCTCATGAACGGAAACGCGGTCGTTGACAAGTCCGCATCGACGAGCGATTGCAGCAGCTCGCGCGAGCGCGGTCCGGCCACCGACAGGCCAACGTACTCCATCGCGCAGGGGCGCACGGTGACGCCGGCGGCGCGCATGTGGCGCTCGAACCAGCGCAGGTAGTAGCGCTCGGCCGCGTAGGTGCCGACGAGGAAAAACCGCTCTTCTGCCGGCCGGCACAGCGTGAAGTCGCCGATCAGACGCCCGCGCTCGTTGAGCATCGGGGCCACGGTGATGCGACCGATGGCCGGAACGTGATTGGCCATGATGGACGATAACCACCCGGCGGCGGCGGGACCGCTGACCTCAAACTTGCCGTAATTGGAGATCTCCAGCAGCCCCACCGCTTCGCGCACCGCGCGGCATTCCTCGCCGACCACCGCGTGCGCATTGGAGCGGCGAAAGCTGACGACCTCACGCGGCGCCGTGCCCTTGGGCGCGAACCATAGCGGATGCTCCAGCCCGCAGTATTCGCCGAACACGGCGTTCTCCGACTGCAGCCGTTCATAGATGGGCGTGGTGCGCAGCGGCCGTGCCGCGTCCAGATCTTCGTTCGGAAACCGGATGCGGAAGCGCCTCGAGTAATTCTCGCGCACCTTGGCATTGGTGTAGGCACGCGTCGTCCAGTCGCCGTAACGGGCCACGTCCATGGCCCAGATATCGGCGCCAGGATCGCCATCGACCATCCACCGTGAAAGCGTGAGCCCGACACCGCCGCCCTGACTGAAACCGGCCATGACGCCGCAGGCGACCCAGTAGTTACGAAGCCCACGCACCGGGCCCACGAGCGGATTGCCGTCCGGAGCAAAGGTGAAGGGACCATTGACCACTTTCCTGATGCCGGCACTGGCCAGGCGGGGAAAGTGCTCAAAGGCCACTTCCAGGCTCGGTGCAATGCGCTCCAGATCATTGGGCAGCAGGTCCTGGCCGAAGTCCCACGGCGTGGTGCGCGGCGACCACGGGACACCCCCTCGCTCGTAGGTCCCCAACAGCATGCCGCCGCGCTCTTGGCGCATGTAAATCTCGCCTTCAAAATCGATGCAGTGCAGCTGATCCTTCTGCCCCGCGAATTCGGGCAGATCCTCGGTGATCAGGTACTGGTGCTCCATCGCCAGCACCGGCAGCTCCAGCCCCACCATGCGGCCGACTTCGCGCGCCCAGAGCCCGCCGGCGTTCACGACGTGCTCGGCGTGCACAGTGCCGCGCTCGGTGATGAGGTCCCAGCTGCCATCCGGCCGCGCCTTCATGTCCACGACCCGCGTCTGACGGTTGATCTCAGCGCCGGCGAGCTGCGCCGACCTGGCGTAGGCATGCGTCACGCCGTAGGGGTCGACATGTCCTTCGATCGGGTCATACATCGCGCCGAGGAAGTGCGCGCTGTCGAGCAGCGGATAGATCTTCTTGGCTTCCGCAACCGACAGCAGTTCAAGCTGCATGCCAAGGTAGCGGCCGCGGGCCTGTGCCATCTTCAGCCAGTCGAGCCGTTCGGGCGTGCCGGCGAGCATGATGCCACCGGTGATATGAACACCGCAGGATTGGCCCGAGATGCGCTCAATTTCCTCATACAGCTGGATTGTGTACTGCTGCAGCTTGGCCAAATTCGGATCACCGTTGAGGGTATGCATGCCGCCCGCGGCGTGCCAGGTCGAGCCCGAGGTCAGTTCCGCGCGTTCGAGCAGCACGACGTCATGCCAACCGGCTTTCGTCAGGTGATAGAGCACACTAACGCCCACCACGCCGCCGCCGATCACCGCTACCCTGGTGTGAGTGCGCATATCGAAGCTCAATTCATTGTTTGGCTAATCTTTTCCTGGCCGCGCGTCGGCGCGAGCCAGCACGGGCTTGGCCGCGTCAGCTCACCGGAGGCGCGCCACCCGCGGCGATGCGCCGTGCCACATAGTCATCCAGCGCTTCGATGACCGCCGGATCTCGCGCAGGCGGCACGTAATGAGTGAGCGCGTCCTGCCACAGCATGCTCGCCCGCTCGGTCGCTGTATGCGAGCCGGCCTCGGTCCACTGCCCGAAGTTGCGCCAGTCCGAGACCAGCGGCGTATAAAACGCCGTTCGGTACCGGGCCATCGTATGGGCGCAGCCGAAGAAATGTCCGCCGGGCCCGACCTCCGCAATGGCCTCGACGGCCAGGTCCTCGGTAGTCCCGCCGAGAGGCTGAAAAATCTCCGCAAACATCTGCAGCATCTCGATATCGAGCATGAACTTCTCGTAGGACGTAGTCAGGCCGCTCTCGAGCCAACCGGCGGCATGCAGCAGGAAGTTGCAGCCGCCCATGAGTGCACCCCAGAGGCTCATCTGCGACTCGTAGGCGGCCTGCGCATCGGGCGTATTGGACGCGGTCGCGTTAGAGGAACGCCACGGCAGGCCGAGATGGCGCGCCAGCTGACCGGCGCCGATGGAGGACTTGACGTACTCCGGTGTGCCGAATGCCGGCGAGCCGGATTTCATGTCGACGTTGGAGGTGAAACTGCCGTACACGACCGGCGCGCCGGGACGCACAATCTGGGCGAGCACCGTCCCTGCAAGCGCCTCGGCATGCGCCAGCGTCAGCGCGCCCGCCACGGTCACCGGCGCCATGGCGCCGGCGAGAGTGAATGGCGTGATGATGAACACCTGTCCCGCCGCGGCGAACTCAAGGATGCCGTTGCCCATCGGGATGTCGAGCTGTAGCGGCGAGTTCGTGTTGATGATGGTCGACACATAGGGCCTGGAGCGGAATTCCTCCGGCGTCAGTCCATAGGCAATCCTGATCAGTTCGAAGTTATCGGCAATCTGCGGCGAGCCGCGCGAAAAGACCTTGGGAATCTTGTCGGTCAGCGTCAGCATCGCCCGCGTTGTCTCCAGATGCCGGAACTGCACCGGCACATCCTGCGGCTCGACGCCACCGCCAAGCACATGGATGACCTCAAAACTCTGGCAGAGCTTCATCAGGTTGCAGAAATCCTCGAACGTACCCGCGCGCCGGCCGCGCTTGGTGTCCATGATGTTCGGCGGACCCGAGGTCGGCGCGAACACGACGTGCCGGCCGGAAATCGGCATGTTTCGTTCCGGATCATTGGCGTGCAGGGTAATTTCGCGCGGCGCTGTGATGAGTGCGGAGGCGACCAGGCCGCGGTCGATGCGCACCATCATCGTCGATTCATCGACGCTCGCGCCGCCCCTGGCATAGGTCTGGCGGGCCTCGGGAAGCAGCACGCGCATGCCCTGATTTTCCAGCACGTGCAGCGCCGCTTCATGGATCGCAGCCACCTGATCGTCCGAGAACACTTTTAATGGCTCGAACGGATTGACCAAATGGCGGTAGCTACGCGAGCGATCGGCAGCGGGAGCGGCTGCGCCGCCGCTGGCCGGCCGCCGACGCGGCCGACGCTCGACACGATCGCCGGATTCATTCATACCAATGGCTGCTCCGAACGGACCTGCAATGAGCCATGCCTTCGATGGCGCGATCGGCACGGTACCAAGCTGCAACGGCCCCAGCGCCGTCGCGCCCGGTCCTAGTCATTCGATGCGGCGAGGCGCAGCTCATTCGATACGGCGAGCCGCAGCTGCGGATCTTCGCTCTGCTTGCGGGGTCCAAAGTGCTCGATAAGCCATGAGCGGAACAGCGCCACGGCCGTATCGCTCAGCGCCTCGGGGTGGGTAATCAGGTAATAGCCGTAGCCGTCGTCGAGGGAGACGTCAAAGGGGCGCACCAGCCGGCCGGAGTGCAATTCCTCAGCGAACAGATTGACGTCCAGCAGCGCCAGGCCTTCGCCGCTGAGCGCGTACTCGATCGCAAGCAGCGCCGTATCGAAAATCAGCCCGCGCTCAAAATTGATCGGCCCGAGGTTGGCCTGACGGGCCAGCTGCGTCCAGACATGGTGCCGCGGCAGGTCGGCGATGCGCACATGAATGAGCTCGTTGTCGCGGATGAAAGTCGTCAGATCCTTGCCGGCGTGTCGCACGGCAAGATCCGGGTGGCACACGATGCTCAACTTCACCGGCCACAGCAGGTCACTGACATACTCGCTCACCGCGGGCTTTGAGTAGACCACCGCCACGTCCACGTCACTGGGCGGGGGGCCCACGCCGTAGGGACTCACCAGATCGATCTCGATTTCTGAGTTCGCACGACGGAAGTCGCGCAGGATCGGCACGGCCAGACGAACGGCAAAACTCGGTGGCATCTGCACGTGCAGTGTGCGCAGGGTCGGCGCACCGGCGTTGCGGATTTCATCCAACGAGTACTCGAGGCGGTCGAAGGATTTGATCACCGTCGGCAGCAGATGCTGCCCGGCCTTGGTCAGAACAAGAGCATGCGGCCGCCGGTCGAACAGCTGCACGCCGATGAGCTTCTCGATCGAGATGACATGGCGGGACAGCGCGCTTTGCGATATGCGCAGCGCGGTCGCGGCGCCGGTGAAGCTGCCGTGCTTGGCAACCGCTTCGAAGGCGCGTAGGGCATTGAGCGGCAGCCAGCGCCGGTCGATCCGTCCTCGATTGATCATTCGCCTCCCGGAAGTCCGCGGGGCTGACAGCCGTGCTGCCAGCCATCGATGGCGTGCATTCTAGCGCCGCGCCAGCCGGCGGCGCCTGCATCGCAGCGCCGACATCACCTGATTAGAGTGGGGCAACGAGTCGCCGGAGGCCAATGCCTTTTATTGATGAACCCGATCCAATTTCTCGGTTTGGAGTCAGACGCCGATCTATGGAAGTATTCGAAGGCAGGGGCCGCAGTGGATCGCCGCGTTATGGGTGTAGAGCACTTCGGCCGTAACGGGCTTGCGCCATGCTTGCCACGCACCGGATTGGCCATGAATGCTGTTCATCTGGCACGGGTTCCAGAGATCATCCAGGGCGCTGGAGCGCTCGAGGCGCTCGGCGCGACACTGGCGGGCTACGTGCCGCCGGGCAGCGCGATTCTGTTGGTCGCAGATCCTGGTCTTCGGGCCAGCGGCCTGATCGAGTCGGCAGCGGCCGCGCTAAGAGCCGGTGGCTACAGTGTGCTGGTCTGCGATGACCTGCAAAGCGACCCGACCATGGCGCAGGCTGATGCGGCCGCCGCGCTGGCCCGGCGCGAGCGCGTAGCAGGCGTCGTGGCGATCGGTGGCGGGTCGGCCATGGATGTGGGCAAAACCATCGCCGCGGTAGCGCTTGCCGATCAGTCGGTCAGCCATTATGGACTGTGCGCCCACCCGTTCCCGGCCAGAAGACTCGTCGCGGTGTGTCTGCCAACCACGTCCGGGACTGGCTCTGAGGCGACTCGAACGGCGGTGCTGGCAGCGACGGATCACTCCAAGGTGTGGCTCTGGGGCGATGAGCTCAAGCCGAGTCTGATCGTGCTCGATCCGGCGCTGACCACGGGCCTGTCGGCATCGCTGACCGCCGCCACCGGCATCGATGCCCTGGTGCATGCCATCGAGGCCTCGACCAATGCCAATGCACATGCCGCCAATGATGTCTATTGCCACGAGGCGATCCGGCTGGTCGCTGGACACTTGATCCGCGCCGTCGAGGCGCCGGCGGATCTGGAAGCCCGTGCGGGCATGCAGCGAGCCGCAACCCTGGCCGGGATTGGCATCGACAATTGTGGCACCGCGATCGCACACAACATCGGTCATGCGCTGGGCTCGCTGCGTCCGGTCCACCACGGCCGCGCCGTCGGGCTGGCACTGCGGGCAACCCTTGCCTGGAATGTCACCGACGATACCGCGGGGCGATTTGCGGCGGTCGCCGCCGCGATGGGCGAGCCGCGCGAGGCCGCGCGCCTGCCTGCCGCCTTTGAGCGGCTGCTGCGCCGGTCCGGGGTCAAGGTCTCGCTCGCCGGGGAGGGCTATGACGACATCCGCCCGTCTGATTTGGCGGCGCAGATGGCGCGACCCGAGAACGAAGCGATGCGCCGATCCAACCGTCGCCCGGTAGCGGATGCTGACCTGCTAACCTTTGCCACCGCCGTCCTGACAGCGGCCTGACATCGTGAATGCAACACTGACAGCCCGCGACCGTGCCACCTGGGAACGCAGCGCCGCGGCGCTGAGGATCGAGGGCCGGGCGTTCATCAATGGCCGTCATGTATCCGCGCGCTCGGGCCGCCGCTTTGATGACATCAGTCCGATCGACGGCAAGGTGATCGGCCAGGTCGCACGCTGCGAGGCCGCGGACATTGATATCGCGGTGGCCGCCGCGCGGGCCACATTCGAGAGCGGCGTATGGCGCAGGACCGAGCCGCGGGAGCGCAAGCAGGTGCTGCTGCGCTTTGCCGAACTGATCCAAGCTGACGTTGAGCGCCTCGCGCTGCTGGAGACCCTCGATGTCGGCAAGCCGATCCTCAATTCGATCAACGTCGACGTGGCCTCTGCCGCCAACTGCATCGCCTATTACGCCGAGTTTGCCGACAAGCTGGTCGATGAGATCGCGGCTACCGGGCCGAACGACCTGGCGATGATCCGCCGCGAGCCGCTCGGGGTCATCGGCGCGATCGTGCCGTGGAATTACCCGCTGATCATCAGCGCCTGGAAGATCGGACCGGCCCTGCTCGCGGGCAATTCGGTCGTGCTCAAGCCCGCCGAGCAGTCCCCACTCGGTGGCATCCGACTCGCAGAGCTCGCGGTCGAGGCGGGCCTGCCTCCCGGGGTGCTCAATGTCGTGCCGGGTTTTGGCGAGGAGGCCGGCAAGCCGCTGGCACTGCACCCCGACGTTGACATGATCAGCTTCACCGGATCGACGGAGGTCGGCAAGCTGATGATGCGTTATGCCGGCGAATCGAATCTCAAGCGCGTGGCCCTGGAACTGGGTGGCAAGAGCCCGCACGTGGTGATGGCGGATGCGGACCTGGAGGCGGCCGCCGCCGCCATTGCCTGGGGCATCTTTTACAACGCCGGCGAGACCTGCCATGCCGGCTCGCGCCTCATCGTGCACGAGCGGGTGCGCACCGGGCTGATCGAGGGCATCGAAGGGGTCGCCAAGACCATCACCTTGGGACATCCTTTTGATCCGGCGACCCAGATGGGAGCGCTGATTGACAGCGGCCATCTCAAGCGTGTGCTCGGCTACATCGATTCCGGCGTCTCCCAGGGCGCGCGGGTGGCCTTCGGGGGCAGGCAGGCGATGCAGGATACGGGCGGCTATTACGTTGAGGCCACGGTGCTCGACGCGGTGCGGCCGGAGATGCGGGTCAGCCGCGAGGAGATCTTCGGTCCGGTGCTGACGGTGACCGGCTTTCGCGAGGATAGCGAGGCGCTGCGCATCGCCAACGATACGGTCTATGGGCTCGCCGCGGCCGTCTGGACGCAGGACATGAACGTCGCCCACCGCCTGTCGGGCGCGCTGCGCGCGGGTACCGTGTGGATCAACAGCTTTGACCGCTCCTCGCTGGCCACACCCTTCGGCGGCTTCAAACAGTCCGGCTTCGGACGCGACCGTTCCCCGCACGCGATCGACAAGTATGTCGATCTGAAAACCATCTGGACGGCGTTTCGATGAACGCCACAACCGCCGGCTCATGCACACCGATCTGCCGGGATGGGCAGTGCCCAGGCGCGGAAGCGCCGGTGAGGACGCGAACGAGCCAGGGCCCGCCAGGGACCCGCAAGATGCGGATAGGATCAGCAGGGATGGGCCGCGTGTTGGTCAAAAACGCCACATTAAACCCGAGCTTTCCACGCGCGAAGATTGATTTGGCACCGAAATCGTGGGACTGGGCGCAACAGTCGCTTATTTCTCACAACCGGATGACGCGTCTGTTCAATCGCGAACCGGGCTGCGTCGTATCTAATAGTCACGCAGTGACTGCAACCGTAGAACAGCATGCCCATGTCTCGAGGGGAGCCGAAGGCCTGCGTGGCAGGCCGGATCGGGTCGCGGTCGAGCGCTCGCCCATTGAGATCGATGTGTCTTTGAGTGCACCGGCTGGTCATCGCCGCGGCGCCGGTCCGCCTTAGCTTGAGGTCTCGGCCACTACACCTACGATCGTCCCAGGGAGCCACAATGATTACAAACACAATGGATGCCAAGAGCGCCGTCACCCGCACGCGCCGGTCACTGTTAGTCGATGCCGCGGTCGCGGCCTGCATCATGGCGAGCAGGGTCGCGGCGGCAGATCAGTCCACCGAACCGAACGCCGCCGCCGGGGGCGGTACCGAGCTGTCGGAAATCACCGTGACCGCGGAGCGTCGCACGGAGAACCTGCAGGACGTGCCGATCACGATCCAGGCGCTGACGAGCGAGACTCTGACGCAATTGAATGTGACGACGTTCGACGACATCGTGAAATATGTGCCGAACGTGACCACCGCGAGCTGGGGTCCCGGCCAGGACCTGATTTTCATGCGCGGCCTGAGCACTGGCGCATTGGGCACGCAGGGCAGCGGCACCGATGCGAATTTCCCGAACGTTGCGGTGTACCTGGACGATCAGTCGGCGCAAATGCCGTATCGGAACCTGGACATTTACGCGGCGGACCTTGAGCGCGTCGAGATTCTCGAGGGGCCGCAGGGCACGCTGTTCGGCGCCGGCGCGGAAGCCGGTGCGGTCCGCTACATCACCAACAAGCCGAAGCTCGACGTCACCGAGGGCACTGTCAATGCGGGTTATGGCTGGACGACCCATGGCGATCCCAACACCAATGTCGATGCGACGCTCAACCTGCCGGTGATCGCTGACACCCTCGCGGTGCGCGCAGTGGTCTACGATGACAACCGGGGTGGATACATCAACAACGTGCCCGGTACCTTCACTCGGCAGAACACCGACTTGGGCATCATCCGATACGTCGGGGGCGCCGTGCCTGCCAATCCGGCGTCGATCAATAGCATCAACAACAACAGTACCGTGGCCAATGCGATCAACCCGGTGACCTATCAGGGCATCCGCGCCTCGGCTCTGTGGAAGATCAACGAGGACTGGAATGTGCTGCTCGCCCAGACGTTCCAGAACATGAACGCGCAGGGAGTGTTCTATCAGGAGCCGTACTCGACCGATGGCGTGCCGCTGGCGCCTCTGACGGTCACCACATTCAATCCCTCCTACGACAAGGACAGGTTCGAGAACACGGCGTGGACCCTCAATGGCAGACTCGGCCTCTTGAAGGCGGTGTACACGGGGGGCTACCTGGTGCGAAAGGTCGATGCGCAACAGGACTACACGGCCTACACCCGCGGCATTTACGCCGATTATTACCAATGTGTGTCGCCCAAGGAGAGCGCGAAGGATGGCGCAGCGGTCAGGTGCTATTCGCCGAGCGCCTACTGGCGCAATACCCAAAGGAACACGCATCAGAACCATGAGATCCGCTTGAGCACGCCGGATGACTGGCGCGCGCGCGCCATCGTTGGCGCGTTCTGGGAAGATTTCGTGGTGGATGACAATACCGACTGGCACTACAGATCGCTGCCGCCGTGCACAACGGTCGGGCAAGTCGGTTGCATGACCCAAATCATTCCGCCGGCGGGCTCCACCGCGACCAATCCCAATCTGCGCGACGTCAACGAGTCCTTCTTCGACGACATCCAGCGCGGCTACAAGCAGTGGGCATTCTTCGGATCGGCCGACTTCGACATCATTCCGAAGACGCTGACCGTGACCGCGGGCACGCGTTATTACCATTTCAGCAATACCGAGACCGGCAGCAACGTCTATTCGTTCGGCACCTACGACTGCGGGCCTGCGCCATGCGCCAAAGAAGATTCCAACAACATCAATGCGCTGAATCTGCATTCGACCTACAGTGGTTTCAAGAGCCGGGCAAACCTGACCTGGCACGTACTGCCGGATGCGATGGTTTACTACACGTTCTCGCAGGGCTTTCGCCCGGGCGGATTCAATCGATCCTCGCTCGGTCCTTATCTGGGTGGCGCGTTCAAAACCCCGCAGACTTTCGCTCCGGACACGCTGACCAATAACGAGGTCGGCTGGAAAACCGAGTGGCTCGATCACCGTGTGCTGTTCAATGGCGCGCTCTACCAGGAACTGTGGAATAACGTGCAGCAGCAGTTCTTCGATCCGGGCGCGACCGGCAATTTGAGTTACGTCACCAATGGTGCCAACTACCGGGTCAGGGGTCTGGAACTGCAACTGGTGGGGCGCGTGACCAAGGGTCTGACGATTCAGGGGGGGGCTTCCTGGAATAGCTCCAGCCTGACCAACTCCCCGTACCTGATCGGCAATGTTCCGGGCAATGCCGAGGACGGCAAGCCGCTGCTGAGCGCTCCGAGTCCCTTCGGCCTGAAGGGCAGCTCGCTGCCCCAGTCGCCGGCTTTCGAGGGCAACCTGCGGGCACGCTATGAGTGGTTCGTGAACGACTACCGTCCGTTCGTACAGCTCGGCGGCCAGCGTACGGCCCACTCCAGATCACTCCCGGGCAACGTGCCGGCCATCGCGGTCGGCGAGATCGTGACCCAAGAATTCGACCAACCGGGCTACTCGACCTACGACGCCTCGATGGGCATTGCGAAGGACAACTGGAACGTGCAGCTGGTCGGACAGAACCTCGGCAACACCAATGGCAAGGCTTTCATTTCGGCCTCCGAGGCCATCGAGACGCAGACGGTCATTCGCCCGAGAGTCATCAGCCTGAAGGCCGGCTACAAATTCTAAGGCCGGGCAGGGCGCCGAGCGGCGGCCGCCGCATCGGGCGCTCTGCAGTAGAATCAAGGGCGGGCAGCAATGCCCGCCTTTTTTTCAAGGACCCTGGATGCCCGCCGCAGCACTCAACCCGCCCAAGTCCAGCATCGAGATGGAAGTCCTGGGAATCCGCGGGCTGCTCGAAAAGAGCCAATTTGCCCAGGCGCTCGCCGCCGCAGAGGCGCTGCTCGCCAAGGTTCCCGAAAACCGCGACGTGTGGTACATGCTGGCGGTCGCTCAGCGCTACCTGGGCCGCATCCCGGAGGCTCTCGCAACGCTGGAGCGTTTCGAGACGATCCATCCCGACTACAGTCGATTATTCCAGGAACGGGGGCACTGCTGCGTGGCTGCGCGCGATCCGGTCGCTGCGATTGATGCCTACCTGCGTGCCGTGAATTTGAACCCGGCGCTGCCGGCGAGCTGGCAGGCGCTGCAAATCCTGTTTCGCTCGAGCGGGCAAGTCGCGGATGCCGAGACGGCCGCGGCCCACGTGGCCAAGCTCGCGAGCCTGCCGCTGCCGATCGTGACCGCCTCGAGCATGTTCGCCGACGGTGAGATCCATGAGGCGGAGCGGGTGGTGCGTCAATTCCTGCAGACGCATGGCGATCACATCGAGGCGATGCGACTGCTCGCGCAGATCGGCATGAAACTCGACGTGCTCGACGACGCCGAGTTCCTGCTCGAGAGCGTGCTCGTGTTCGACCCGGATTATCATCTCGCCCGCTACGACTATGTCGGTGTCCTGCTAAGGCTGCACAAGCACGCGAAGGCGCTCGAGGAAATCGCGACGCTGCTGAAGGTTGAGCCGCAGAACCGTGCCTATCGGATTTGCTACGCCAATGTCTGCGTCGGTCTGGGCAACCACGAAGAAGGATTGAGAGTCTTTCGCGAACTGTCGGCGGAAGCGCCGCTGCAGGCCGATCTGCATCTGTCGATCGCACACGCGCTGAAGACGCTCGGCAAGCAGCAGCAATCGATCGAGTCCTATCGCGCCGCCGCTGCAGTGAAACCGAGTTTCGGTGACGCCTATTGGAGTCTCGCGAACCTCAAGACCTACCGATTCACTGACGAAGAAATCGCACGTATGCGCGCGCAGGAGGCGGCGCCGGCCACCAAGCTGGTCGATCGATATCATCTGTGCTTCGCGCTCGGCAAAGCGTTCGAGGATAGCGCGCAGTACGCCGAGTCGTTTCGATATTACGAACGCGGCAATGCGCTCAAGAAGAGTGAGAGCCGCTACCGGCCCGGCCCGGTCGAGCGCAATGCCCGCCTGCAGGCGGCCGTTTGTACCCGTGAGTTTTTTACGGCGCGGCAAGGTGTGGGCTGCGATCGCACCGACCCGATTTTCATCGTCGGCTTACCGAGAGCCGGATCGACGCTGATCGAGCAGATCCTCGCCTCGCACTCGAAGGTCGAAGGGACGATGGAACTCGCGGACATTCCGCGGCTCGTGCAGCATCTGCAGGGCCGCGACCCGGACGACTCAAAGCCCCGATACCCTGGCGTTCTCGCCGATCTCAGCGCCGATCAGCTCAAGCGCTTCGGCGAGAAATACATCGCGGACACCCAGGTCTACCGCAGCGGCAAGCGCTTCTTCATCGACAAGAATCCGAACAACTTCCGGCATATCGGCCTCATTCACCTGATGCTGCCGAATGCCAAGATTATTGACGCTCGACGCGAGCCGATGGCCTGCTGCTTCAGCAACTTCAAGCAGCTGTTCGCCGCCGGTCAGGAGTTCACCTACAGCCTCGAGGACATCGGGCGTTATTACCGCAGCTATGTCGAACTGATGGCGCACTGGGAGCGGATATTGCCCGGTAAAATCCTGCGCGTGCAGCACGAGGACGTGGTCGAGGATCTGGAAGGCGATGTGCGGCGGATCCTCGACTTCTGCGGTCTGGAGTACGAGCCGCAGTGCGTCGAGTTCTACAAGACCGAGCGTAGCGTGCGCACTGCGAGCTCCGAGCAAGTACGCCAGCCGATCTTCAGGGAAGGCCTGGATCAATGGCGGAATTTCGAGCCGTTCCTCGGGCCCTTGAAGGCCGCACTCGGTTCGTCGGCTGCGACCTGAATCAGCGCGGCTTCACGCTGCGTTCCGTGCTACGCGTCCGCCTCATCCTGCAAGATCATCGCCGCGGCCCGCTCGGCCACCATCGTGACCGGGGCATTGATGTTGCCGGATGTGAGCGAAGGGAAGATCGAGGCATCCACCACCCGCAGTGCCGCGATGCCGTGGACGCGCAGCCGGGCATCGACGACGGCACGGCCCGGATCATTCCCCATCGCGCAGGTGCCGACCGGATGAAACACCGATCCGGCGCGCTGCCGGAAGTCCTGCAGCAGCTCCTCATCGGTCTGCAGCTGCGTTCCCGGCTGCAGTTCGCTCTCAATGAGTGCCGCGAGCGGTGGCGTTGCAGCGATGCGGCGCAGCAGTCGCGCTCCGATCCGCACCTCCTCAAGATCCGGCTCGGTTGACAGATAATTCGGGAAGATGGCCGGCGGCATGTCCGGGTCCGCCGACCGGATCGCCAGCTGCCCGCGGCTCGTCGGCCGGCAGGAATTAAAGGACAGCAGGAAGCCGGGGAACGCATCCGGGTTCATCAGCCGGCGGCCTCTGGTGCGCGTACTGGTGTAGCTGGCGGGATTGAAATACAGCTGCAGATCCGGGACCGGCTTGTCCGGGCTGCTGCGGATGAATCCGCCGGCCTGGTTGACGCTCATGGACAGCGGACCGCGTCGGCTCAGCAGGTACTCGATTCCCGCCTTGATCTTGCCTCGAAGAGGATACAGCGCGTTGTTCAGCGTCGGCACGCGACTGCGGTAGACATAATTGATCCCGAGATGATCCTGAAGATTCTGACCTACCGCCGCCGCGGCGTGCCGCACTTGAATGCTGAACCGGCTGAGCAGGGCCGGATCTCCGATGCCGGACAATTGCAGCAGCTGCGGGGAATTGATGCTCCCGGCGCTTAAGATCACTGCGCGCGCTGCCTGTGCGCGGTGCATGATCCCGCGCCAGAGGTAGCTGACCCCCGAAGCCCGTTGTCCTTCGAATTCGATATGCCGGACCTGCGCTCCCAGCTTCAGTGCCAGGTTCGCTCGAGCGAGCGCGGGCCGCAGGTATGCCGAGACGGTTGACTCGCGAAACCCGCCGCGCGTCGTGGTCGGGTAGATGCCGACCCCTTCGGGCTGCTCGCCATTGAAGTCCGGCGTATAGCGGTACCCGAGCACCTCACAGGCCTGAATGTAAGCGCGGCAGAGCGGATGCGCCATCGGGTTCACATCCGTCACCCGCAGGAGTCCGGGGCCACCGTTCGCATGGTTCTCAAAGGATTCGAACACCGGCCGGACATCGGCCCAGCTCCAACCGGGGTTCCCGCACGCGGCCCAGTTGTCAAAATCCGCGGGCTGTCCGCGCACGTAGACCATCGCGTTGATAGAGCCCGAGCCGCCGAGGACTTTGCCGCGCGGCCAGAAGCTGCGAGCGCCGTTCAGGCCCGGATCAGGCTCTGTTTCGTACATCCAGTTGACGCGCGGGTCATTGTAGGTTCGCCCGTAACCGATCGGTACGCGGATCCAGAAGCGCCGGTCCGAACCCCCCGCCTCGAGGACGAGCACCCGGTTGCGACTGCGCGCCGACAGCCGGTGCGCGAGCACACAGCCGGCCGTCCCGGCGCCCACAACGATGTAATCGAACGTTTCCATTCAGCAGCGCAGCGTGCGTTTCTGTTGCGTAGTCGAACCATCGTGCGGTCCGTCGTCCCGAACCGGACTTGCACCTGGCATCACTCAGGTCGCAGTATCTACGGCCCACCCAGAGCCCCGCAAAGTCAAGCCATGAGCGAAGTGCCCGCAACGTCCCGCCCACGCAACCGAGGGCGCGCGCCACGGTCCACCGGTCCCTCGCTCGCGCCCCTGCCGCGGCTCACGAATCGCTGGGCGCCGCTGGAGATTTTGACCGCCGAGCAGGTCGAACGCATTCTGGTCGCGGCCTTCCGGATTCTCGAAGAGGCAGGTCTCGAGATCCGCAGCCCCGCGGCACGCGAGGCCTACCGCAGTGCGGGCGCCCTGGTGGACGAGGAGACGCAGATGGTCCGCGTCGGCCGTGACATCGTCGAGGCGCATCTGGCCCATGCGCCCGAGCGCTTCGTGCTCCATGCCCGCAATCCCGGCCGGCATCTGCATGTGGGCGACAACGTAGTCAACTTCGGACCGGTCCACGGCGCACCGAACATCAGCGATCGCGAGGGTGGACGTCGCTACGGCGACCTCGAGGGGTTCCGCAATATCCTGCGGCTCACCCACACGCTCGGCATCCTCCACTGGCAGGGCGGCATCGTGGTCGAGCCGGTCGATGTGCCAGTGGCGATTCGCCATCTCGCGACCTATCAGGCCCACATCGAGTGCGCCGACATCGTGTGGGCCGCGCGCGGCGTCGGCGGCGTGCAGGCGCAAGACGCGATCGCGATGTCGGCCATCGAACACGGCTGCACGATCGAGGCGCTGGCATCGCGTCCGACGCTGATGACGGTGACCAACGTCAATTCGCCGCGCCGGGTCGATGCGGAGATTCTCGACAACATCATGGTCATGGCACGCCATGGCCAATGCGTGGTCATCACGCCCTTTACACTGATGGGGGCGATGGCACCGGTCACGCTGGCCGGTGCGCTGGTGCAGCAGACCGCTGAGGCCATGGGCATTGTCGCGCTGTGCCAGATGCTGCGTCCCGGCACGCCGTGCGTGATGGGAGGCTTCACCTCGAACGTTGACATGCGCACCGGCTCGCCGGCGTTCGGCACGCCGGAATACGTCAATGCGATCATGGCCAGTGCGCAGATCGGGCGCCGCCTCAAACTCCCGGTTCGCACCAGCGCGGTGAACGCCTCGCCGGTCGTGGACGCGCAATCCACCTACGAGACCGCGTTTTCGTTGCAGGCGGCGATCCTCAGTCACAGCCACCTGATCAACCATGCGGCCGGCTGGCTCGAAGGCGGCATGTCGGCGTCGCTCGAGAAGATCGTCGTCGACGCCGAACTGCTGCGCAACTGGGCCGAGATCTTGAGGCCCGTCAGCTTCAACGACGACGACCTTGCGGTCGACGCCATCAAGGGCGTCGCGGCGGGCGGCCATTTCTTTGGCGCGTCGCACACGCTCGCCCGCTACGAGACCGCGTTCTATCGCCCGCTGCTGTCCGACTGGTCGAACTTCGAGAACTGGACCGATGCTGGTGCCCGCAATGCGACCGAGCGGGCCACCGGCATCTGGAAGAAGACACTCGCCGCCTACGTGCCGCCGCCGCTCGACCCGGCGGTCAAGGAGGCCATCGGTGTCTACGTGGCCCGCAGGGGGCGCGAACTCGGCGCCACCGGATAACGGTCGGCCGCGAGCGCCGGGATACCATGGGCGTCGATTGACGACTGGCCGGAGGCCCCGCTGCGCATGAGCGAGTGGATTATGAACGCCCGCATGTACGCGGTGACCCCCGAGGTCGAGGCCGCCTGGCGGGCGTTGCTCGAGCACATCACGCGCGAGGCGGGGGTCGCACTCGCTTATATGCGCTACCCGGTGCCGCAGCCGCTCGAGGACCTGTGGTCGCGACCCGATCTGGGATCGGTGTTCATGTGCGGGTTCCCGATCGCGCTCAAGCTCGCTGAGGTCATTCCGCTCGCCGCGCCGATCCCTCGGGCCGAGTGGGCGGCCGGTCGCGCCGTCTACCGCTCCGACCTGATCGTGCGGCAGGATGCCCCTTACCGTTCACTCGAGGACACGTTCGGCGCGCGCGCGGGCTGGACGGTGGCGCACTCCCAGTCCGGATTCAATGCCTTCCGCCACCATCTGCTCGCCTACCGGACGCCGGAGCGGCCGGCGCTGTATGCCGAGATGGTCGGCAACCTCGTGACCGCGCGCAACGTGCTCGACAGCGTGCGGGAAAGGCGGATCGATGTCGGTCCCCTCGACGCCTATTGGCACATGCTGATCGCCCGCCACGCGCCGCAGCTCACGGCGGACATACGGGTGCTGACCTCGACGGCTGTGGCGCCGATGCCCGCGTTTGTCGCCGCCGCTGCCGCTCCAGCGCCCATGGTGACGCGCCTTCGCGCCGCCTTCGCGAGCGCCGCATCGCGGCGCTGGTTCGGCCCGTTCGCGGATTTTCTGCTGCTGGACGGCTTTGCCGAGGCCACCGAAGCGTCGTACGCGACGCTGCTGGAATGGGATCGGGCTGCGACGGCGGCCGGATTCGATCGGCCGGCCTGAACGATCGGAGCGCAGCGGGCGCCGGCGGGCCGGCGCTCAGGCAGGCGCGAGGGGCACTCGGCCCGTGGGGTGCTGGGGCTCGTCGTGCCGGCGAAACAGGAAGCGGCGCGCCACATCGAAATACGTCGAATAGACGAGCCCGCCGTTCTCCGCGATCAGGCGATCGCGAATGACGCGGTAGCGGGCGTTGTACTGGTACCACGGGATCCCGGGTGCTTCGTGGTGCAGCGAGTGCAGATTATTGAAGAGGAAGAGCGGGCCCAGGATCCACGAGCCCTCGACGATTGCGATCCGCGCCCGCGTCTCGGGTCGCGCGCGATGCTCGGCAAAAGAGCGGATCAGCTGGATGGCGTGCGCGGGGATCACCATCGCCACGAAGTAGAGCCACAGCGGCATGCCGCAGACCACCTTCACCCAGAGAATCACCGGCACGCACCACAGCAGGTGCTCGAGCCAGCTGGCCCGCACGCCCTGCTCGTTGCGGATTGCGGCGCGCCATTCGGCGTGGAAAAACCTTCCGATGGACCAGAATGGGCCGACTATGACCCGCCCGGCCAGCGTCTGCTGAATCTGCAGCAGCGCACGGGTAACCGGGCTGAGCCGTGCCCACTGCTCCGGTGTCCAATAATAGGATTCCGGGTCGTCGAGCGGGTCGGTGAGTCGCTTGTCGATGTGGTGCAGGTGATGACTGTGCCGATAGCGCTCGTACGGCAGCCACAAGGACAGCGGCATCAGGGCGAACAGCCGGTTGACGCTTCTCCAGCGGGTCGGGTGACCGTGCACGATTTCGTGCTGCAGCGAGCTATGCAGCGTGATCAGCAGCGCGGCGATCGGAGCGACGATCAGGAGCGGCCAGCGGCCATAGACAAAAGTAATCGCGAGCCATCCGCCATAGACGGCCACAATCAGGAGCAGTGTCGGTATTTCCACCGCAGCGCAGCGATCCGCGCGCGCTACACTCGTGCCGGGCGCGTCCCGGTCGATCGTCGTTACGGTGTCCAGGGTCGGAAACATCCTACCATCCAGCGTCGGAAACATCCTATTGTCAATTGTAGGCAAAATTATCCCGCGACGCCGTCGAACCCGTCGCATCCCGCGCGCCGCGCTCGCCTGGGGTCTCATTCGATGTGGGCGGCTACGCAGATTCGTCGCTCGACCGCGGCCATCGCATCATAAAGCAGGATCGCCATCAGGCCGGTCACCAATCCGCCCTGCAGGATGAAGGCGACATTGTTGGACAGCAGTCCGGCGATGATCACCTCGCCTAGTCCCTTGGCGCCCACCGTGGAGCCGATCGTCGCCGTGCCCACGTTGATGACCAGGGATAGCCGAATCCCCTCTAGAATCAAGGGCATCGCCAGCGGCAACTCTACGGACAGAAGGCGCTGGCGGGCGCTCATGCCCATGCCACTGGCCGCCCCAAGGACCGCGGGCGGACAGCCCCGCAGTCCGCTGATGGTGTTTTCGAAGATCGGCAGTAAGCCGTAGGCAAAGAGCGCGATCAGCGTCGGCTTCTGGCCGAAACCGACCAGCGGCACCGCGACGGCGAGCACCGCCACCGGCGGGAAGGTCTGGCCGATGTTGACCAGCGTGCGCGACAGCGGCAGGAACTCCACACCGTTCGCGCGTGTCACCAGAATGCCCAGTCCGACCGCCACGATGGTGCTCGCGGCTGCGGCGCAGCACACGGTACCGAGTTGCGCGAGGGCGAGCATCAAGAGGTTGCCCTGATCGTAGATCGGCGGCGAACCGTACTGCGTGAGCGGCGCGAACAACGGCGCGAAGCTCTGGGGTGTCAACAGGAACGCGGCCAGCAGGCCGAGGGCCGCGAATCGCAGGAGGGCAGCGGCGCTTGGCATCAGGTCGGTCGCCCGTGGGCGAGTATGGCGGCGATCGTGAGGCTTCCGCGCGCTGTTCCATCTGCGTCCACGACGGCGGCCGACTCGGCGCCTTGCCACACCAGGTCGGAGAGCACGTCGCGCAACGATGCGGATGCCGCGACCGCAGGGCCGTCCGAAGCCCCTGGTAGCGCCGCCTCGCCCGCCGTCGTCAGCGACAGCAGCCTCAGGGCTCGATCCGCACTGCCGGTCATGCGCGACACGAACGGGTCCGCCGGGCGCGTGAGCAGCACCGCGGGCCGGTCGTACTGCAGCACCCGGCCTTGGCTCATCACGGCGACGTGGTCGCCAAGACGGAACGCCTCGTCCATGTCGTGGGTCACGAGCACGATCGTCGTGCCGAAGCGTCGCTGAATGTCGAGCAGATCGTCCTGCGCCTTCGTGCGGATGATCGGATCGAGCGCGCCGAACGGTTCGTCCATCAGCAGCACGGCGGGTTCGGCAGCGAGCGCCCGCGCCACACCGACGCGCTGCTGCTGGCCACCTGACAGTTGATGCGGGAATTTTTCCGCGAACTCGCCGGGATCGAGCTGGAACACCTCGAGCAGTTGGTCGACACGGGCGCGGATGCGAGCCTCATCCCAGCCGAGCAGGCCCGGCACGGTGGCGATGTTTTCCGCCACGGTGCGATGGGGGAACAGGCCGTGGCCCTGGATCGCATAGCCGATCCGGCGCCGCAGCAGGTACGCGGGCTCGCTCGCGGTGTCGTTGCCGTCGATCAGTACCCGACCGCCGGTCGGCTCGACGAGGCGATTTATCATGCGCAGCAGCGTCGACTTGCCCGAGCCGGAGGTGCCCACGATCACGGTGATCGAATTGCGCTCGATGACCATGCATACGCCGTCGACGACCGTGGTGGCACCGTACTGCTTGCTGAGGTTCTCGACGGTAATCATTGCCTTGTCCGATCCATGATCTCCACCAGCGCGTCGAGGAGCACGGCGGCGGAAAAGGCCAGCGCTACTGTCGGGATGGCCCCGAGCAATACCAGGTCGATCGCGGTTTGCCCGATCCCCTGAAAGACGAACACCCCAAGGCCGCCGCCGCCGATCAGCGCGGCAATGGTCACCAGCCCGATGTTTTGCACCAGCACGATGCGGATGCCGGTAAGGATGACGGGCAGGGCCAGTACCAGTTCGACGCCCGTCAGGATCTGCCGGGCCGTCATCCCCATGCCACGCGCGGCTTCGACCGCGGCGGGCGAGACCCGCTTGAGGCCCGCGACCGTATTCGCGACGACCGGCAGCAGCGAATACAGGAACAGCGCGAGCACGGCGGGGGCTGCGCCGATGCCACGGATCCCGAGCTTCGCAGCCAGCGGCACGGCCGCGGCCAGCGCGCCGAGCGGCGCCATCAGGATGCCAAACAGGGCGATCGCCGGTATCGTCTGGATCAGGTTGAGCGTCCCCAGGATCCCTGCTCGGAGCCGCGGGACGCGGTGGCACAGGATGCCGAGCGGCAGGGCAACGATGACGGCGGCGGCGAGCGATCCGAGCGCTAGCAACACGTGCTGCCGGGCCTCGCGTGCAAAGCGACCGGCATTCACCGCGTATTCGCGCATCACCGACAGATTATCGAACGTGCCGTGTGCCAGCGCGAGGCCGGCAACGGCGACGAAGAGGACAAGCAACAGTACGCGCATGCCTGGCCCCGGTCGCAGTCGTGTGATCGCATCGGTTGCCATCAAGCCGAGAGCCACGAGCAGCACCCAGAAGCCGGCGCCGGGAGCAACTCGCACGACCTTGTTGCCGGCGGGTGTGAGCGCATTGCCGGCGGCCGCCACGGCCAGTGCAACCACGACGACTCCGAGCAAGGCCGCGGCGAGCCGGCCGCGGGCATTGGAAACACCGAGCGCCACGATCGCGACGAGGATCAGGGTCGCATGACAGGCGAGCGCCGCCCACATCGGCAGCACTTCCAGCAACCCCCGCGGATCGCCCGGCACGATCCGGTTCGACTTGAGAACGACGAACGGCAGGAACACGACCGCCGCGGCGCCGACGGCCGAGACCAGCGCACCGAGCCGGTCGATCCTATGCAACCGCGGCATTGTCATCGCCATCCGTTCTCCAGGCGTGATCCCACAGCCTCACCGGCGCCGCCAGGCGCAGCCGGTGGGGCTGCGCACCACGCTTACCTCAGGAACTCCCTCGCCTTCAGGTAGTCCTCGGCGACCGACTCCGCCGATTCGCCGTTGATCTGCACGCGCGCATTCAACTGCTGCAGGGTCTCGCGAGTGAAGCTCTCCATCAGGGGCTTCAACAGCCGGGCAATCTGCGGGTTGGCCCGGAGCACCGCTTCGCGAATGATGGGCACCGGCGCATAGACCGGCTGGTCGTTCCGATCGTCCTCCAGGATCTGAAGATTCGCCGCGTCGATCCCCCCGTCGGTGCCGTACACCATGGCTGTGTTGGTGCCGTTGGTGTGCGCAGCCGCGGCCCCGATGGTGGCCGATGTTTCGCCGCCGGCGAGCACGATCAGCTGATCGGACCGCATGGTGAACCCATAGGTCTTCTCGAGTGAGCGCAGCGTCCCGGCATTCGCGAACTCGGCCGAACAGGCGAGCACGACCTTGCCGCCACCCGCTACCCACCTCCCGAAGTCGCTCATCGTCTTCAGGTTGTTGGCCATGGCCACGTCCCGGCGCACCGCGAGGGCCCAGGCGTTGCTCGCATTAGCGGGCGTGAGCCAGACGATGCGGTTGGCTGCGTAATCGAGCCTGGCTCCGAGCTCGTAGCCTTTCCGCAGGTCCTTCCAGGCTGGATCGGATGCGTCATTGAAGAAGAAGCCCGCGTTGCCGGTGTACTCGACGTAGATATCGATCTCGCCAGACAGCAGCGCCTTGCGAACCACGGGCGTCGCACCGAGCGTCATTCGGTCCACCGTCTGGATGCCATCCGCGTTCAGCATCAGGCGGATCATCTGGCCGATCATCGCCGACTCGCTCGAGAGCTTCGAGGAAACGACGACTGCAGCCTGCAGCTGGGGCGATCCGGTGAGCGCCAGCGCCGCGGCCACGCAGAGCGACTGCAGAATGTTCGCCACCGGCCACCTCCATGCCGACCACCAGGACCGGTTCGAGCCGCGCCGTGCACGTTGTCGGTTGTTGTTCCGCGCGTCAAGCCCGCCCTCGACAACGCGACCCGAGCCGTTCGCCGTGCCCTGCGGCCGTGTGCCGGCCTGCTCTGCGCTTTATGATGGCGAGCACAGATGAATTCAGTGCCGAACTCCCGCCCGATAGCCTCGAGTGCCGACCGCGTGTCCAGCGGCCGTTATTCGGGCTGGCGCCTGTTTCTCGAGGGTCTCACCGGTCAGCGCGGCTGGTCGCGCGCCTGGGCGAAGGCGGTGCCGCGCTCCGGCTACCGCGTCGTGATAGTCGGTGGGGGCGGGCACGGATTGGCGACGGCCTTTTACCTCGCCGCCGAATACGGCATTACCGACGTGGCGGTGCTGGAGAAGGGCCCGATAGGGCTCGGGAACGTCGGGCGCAACACGACGATCATCAGGTCCAACTACTTCCTGCCAGACAATGTCCGCTTCTACGAGTTCTCGCTGAAGCTGTGGGAAGGGCTCGAGCGCAAACTGAATTTCAATGCGATGGTCAGCCAGCGCGGCACGCTCAACCTGTTCCACACCGAGGCGCAGCGCGATCTGTTTACGCGGCGCGCAAACATGATGCGGCTGCTCGGCGTGGATGCGGAGCCATTGAGCCGGGAGGCGGTCAAGGCCCTCGTGCCGCTCGTTGACCTCGACAATGGCCGCTACCCCGTACTCGGCGGGTTCCTGCAGCGGCGTGGCGGCACAGTGCGCCACGATGCGGTCGCCTGGGGCTATGCGCGCGCGGCCTCGGAAGCCGGTGTCGATATCGTTGAGCACTGCGAGGTCACCGGCATCCGGCGCGACGGACATCGCGTGACCGGCGTCGAGACCACTCGCGGCCTCATCGCGGCCGATACCGTCTGCCTCGCCGTGGCCGGGCATTCCTCGCAGCTCGCCGAGATGGCCGGACTGCGGCTGCCGATCGAGAGCCACGTGCTGCAGGCCTTCGTCAGCGAAGCCATCAAGCCGGTGCTCGATGTAGTGGTGACCTACGGTGCCGGACACTTCTACGTCAGCCAGTCGGACAAGGGTGGTCTCGTGTTTGGTGGCGCCATCGACGGCTACAACACCTACGGCCAGCGCGGCACACTGCCGGTGGCGCAAGAAGTGGCGGCGGAGGCCGTCACACTGATGCCGGGAATCGCGCGGCTCAAGGTGCTCAGGCAATGGGGCGGCGTCATGGACATGACCATGGACGGCTCGCCGATCATCTCGAGGACGGCGGTCGACGGCCTGATCCTGAATGGCGGCTGGTGCTATGGCGGCTTCAAGGCGATCCCGGCCGGGGGCATGACGACGGCGCACCTCATCGCGCGCAACGCGCCGCACCCAGTCGCGGCTCATCTAGGGCTCGATCGCTTCGCCGCCGGGCGGACGGTCGACGAGCGCGGGATTGGCCCGTTCCCCTACGCGCACTGAAAACACCGTCAATGCTGCGGATCCGATGCCCATGGTGTGGTGAACGCGACGAAACCGAGTTTCGCTATCGCGGCGACGCCAGCAGGTCCCGCCCTGCCGGCGATGCCGGACTCGCGGCGTTCACCGCCTATGCCTACGAGCGCGAAAACCGGCGCGGCTGGCATCTCGAGTGGTGGCTGCACGTGGGCGGCTGCCGCCAGCTGCTGAAGGTCGTGCGCCACACGCTGACCCATGAGATTCGCTCGGTCGGCGGTGCCGAGGAGCAGCCGTCGCTGCCGCAGGAGTCGCTGCCGCAGGAAGTGGGGCGCTGATGCGAGGTCCTGGCCGTATCGCCCGTGGTCTGCTGACCGACGCCGCCTGTTCCGTCGGCTTTTGCTTCGACGGGCGCCAGATGCACGGCCTCGCCGGCGACACGCTCGCCTCGGCGCTGCTCGCCAACGGCCAGCAGCTCGTCGCGCGCAGCTTCAAATACCATCGGCCGCGCGGCATTGTGACCGCCGGGCCGGAAGAGCCCTGTGCGCTCGTCGATGTGATCGGTGCCGACGGGCGCGAACCTAATCGGCTCGCCACCACGCTCGCTCTGCACGAGGGCCTCGTGGCCGAAAGCCAGAACCGCTGGCCGTCGCTCAGTTTCGATGTGATGGCGGTCAACGATCTCATCGCCCGGTTCCTGCCCGCGGGTTTCTATTACAAGACGTTCATGGCGCCGGGCTGGGCCTGGGAGCGGCTCTACGAGCCGCTGATCCGCCGTGCCGCAGGCCTCGGCCGGCTCGAGGCAGTCGTGGGCAAGCACGCCGCGCCCGCCGAGACGGTGCACGATCATGCGGACGTGCTCGTGGTCGGCGCGGGTGCCGCGGGCCTCGCCGCCGCGCATCGGCTGGGCACGAGCGGCCTGCGGGTGATGCTGGCCGATCAGGACGCGGTACTGGGTGGCGGCTTGCTGCTCGATGCACGCTGGACGGCTTGGTGGGAGACGACGTGCGCCGGGCTGGCGGGCGTGGCCACGGTGCGGTGCCTGCCCCGGACCACGGTGCTCGGGGCCTACGGTCATGGCGTATTCGGCGCGCTCGAAACATTGGCGCCCGCCGAAGCCGCCAGGTTCGGCGGGCTGCGGGAGCGGCTGCGGATCATACGCACCAGGCGCGCGGTATTCGCCACCGGTGCGCTCGAGCGGCTGATCGCCTTCCCAGGCAATGACCTTCCCGGCGTGATGCTCGCCGGCGCCGCGATCAGTTATCTGCGGCGTTACGGCGTTGCGGTCGGCCGCCGGCCCGCGTTTTTCCTCAACACGGACGAGGCCTACGAGACGGTGCTGGCGTTGACCGAGGCCGGTATCGAATGCGCCGGGGTGATCGACGTGCGGGCGGATTCCCTGGCGGCTGAGCGCGCCAGGGCGGTCGGCGTCGAGGTTCATGCCGGCGCGGTCGTCGAGTCGGTCTGCGGCCGCGACGGGGTTCGCACGGTCCGGGTTGCGGACCGCGACGGGCGCCGCCGCCGCGAGCTCGAGGCCGACAGCCTGCTGATGTCCGGAGGATATTCCCCGGCGACTTCGCTCGCGACCCAGCTCGGCGCCGGGCTCTCGTGGCAGGAGGCGATCGCGGCCTTCACCCCGGTTCTCGCACCGACGATCGGACGGGTAGCCGGGGCGGCACGCGGCGTATTCGGGCTCGCGGCCGCTGTGCGCGACGGGGACAGGGCGGCGCGCGCGATCGCCGCGGAGCTCGGTCGCGCGGCGGGTGCCGCGGACCCGGCGATGGACCTGCCGGTCGACCCGGACGCCACCCCGATCGCCGCGCTGTGGGAAGTGCGCGGCCGGGGCAAGGCTTTCGTCGATCTGCAGAACGATGTGACGGCCGCGGACGTGCGACTCGCCTATCGCGAGGGCTACGAGCACGTCGAGCACATGAAGCGCTTCACGACCCATGGCATGGCGAGCGATCAGGGCCGCATCGGCGGACTGCTCGGCAGCGCGGTGCTGGCGCAAGCACGCGGGCTGCCGCTGTGCGAAGTCGGGCAGCCGAAGCCACGCCCGTTCGCCCAGCCCGTGCCGTTCGCCGCGCTCGCCGGCGGCGATGTGCGGCAACACTTCAAGCCCAAGCGCCGACTGCCGCTGCACGACTGGCACGAGGCCGCCGGCGCGAGCTTCGTGACCACCGGCCTGTGGTTGCGGCCGCTCGTCTACTCGCGCCAAGCCGGCTGGGACCCGGTGCTGACCGAGGCGCGGGCGGTGCGCCGGTCGGTCGGCATCACGGATGTATCGACTCTGGGCAAGATCGACGTGCAGGGTCCGGATGCCGCGCAGTTCCTGGATTTCATCTACGCGAACACGTTTTCCACGCTCGCGGTCGGGCGGGCGCGCTACGGCATCATGCTGCGCGAGGACGGGATGCTGCTCGACGACGGCACCACCTCGCGGCTCGGGCCGGAGCATTTCCTCGTCACGACTACGACGGCCAACGCCACAGCGGCGCTCGAGCACATGGAATTCCACCGGCAAGCGGCTTGTCCACGGCTCGATGTGCTGCTGACCGATGTCGGCGACCAGTGGGCGCAGTTTGCCGTCGCGGGGCCGCGCTCGCGTGAGGTCGTGGCGGCGGTGGTCGCAGGCCTCGATCTGTCCAATGACGCATTTCCGTTCATGGCGGCGGCCGCGGCCACGATTGCGGGCGTCGCGGGACGCGTGTTCCGCATCTCGTTTTCGGGCGAGCTGGCCTACGAACTGGCCATGCCGGCGAGCCACGCCCTGAGGGCGTGGTCGGCACTGCTCGAAGCAGGCAAGCCCTGCGGCATCGAGCCGTACGGGCTCGATGCACTCAACAGCCTGCGCATCGAGAAGGGCCACGTGACCGGAGCCGAGCTGAACGGCAACACCAGCGCCGATGATCTCGGCTTTGCGCGGATGCTGAAGAAACACGGCGACTTCGTCGGCCGCACGCTGTCGCAGCGTCCCGGCATTACCGCGCCCGATCGGCTGCAGCTCGTCGGCGTACGGCCGGTAGACGCGACGCGTCGCCTGCGCAACGGCTCACAGCTGGTCGCGCCGCAGGCGCGCACCATGAGTCTTGGCTATATCACTTCCTCGACGCCTTCGGTCGAACTCGATGGCTGGGTGGGCCTCGCATTGCTGGCGGGCGGCCGGCAGCGCATCGGCCAGCGGCTGATTGGCACCTCGCCCATTCACGACGAGGCCACCGAGATTGAGATCGTCAGCCCGCACATGCTCGATCCGGAGAACCTGCGTGTCCGCGCCTGAGCCTCGATCCCCAGCTGACGCGGCTGCCGGCATGCGGCTCCGGTCCTGCGTGATGGATATCGTCGAAATCGCTGCACTGCGCGGGCGCGCGCCCGAGCTCGAGAGAATCGCGGGCGGCCGGGGCCTGCGCCTTCCGCCACTCTGCCGGGTCGCGGTCGCGGCCGATGAGCTGGCGCTTTGCGTCCGCCCGGACCGCTGGCTGCTGCTGAGCCCGCCAGCGTCCCCGGGGGCGACCGCAGGGGTCTGGCAGGCGGCCTGCGCGGGCTTCGGCGCCGCGGTCGATCTGTCGTGCGGCCTGACTGCGCTGCATCTGGCCGGCCCCGCAGCCCGCGAGGTGCTCGTGAGGGCCTGCCGTCTGGATCTCGATCCGGACGCATTCCCGGTGGGCGCCGTCGCCGCCACGATCATGGCCCAGGTGTCGGTGATCTTCGCGGCACTGCCATCGGGTCTGCTGCTGCTGACGCCCTCGACCACCGCCCGGCATTTTCGCGAATGGCTCGCGTCCACGGCGAAGCCCTTCGGGTTCATGCCGCAATCGGATTTTACTGTTGCCGCCCTGTCTGGAGATCAATTCTCATGAATGCCTCCGCGAGAGTCGTCGTCATCGGTGGCGGCGTGGTCGGCGCGAGCACGCTCTATCACCTCGCCAAGATCGGCTGGACCGACGTGCTGCTGATCGAAAAGAGCGAATTGGCCGCGGGTTCGACCTGGCATGCGGCCGGCGGCATGCACACGTTCAATGGCGAGGCCAACATCTCGCGGCTGCAGAAATACACGATCGACCTGTATCGCGAGATCGAGGCGCTGTCAGGCCAGTCCTGCGGACTGCATCCGAACGGCGGCCTGATGCTCGCGGCGACGCCGGGCGAACTCGACAGCCTGAAGCTCATCTGCTCGCGTGCCCGCTATCTCGGCATGGAAACCGAGATGATCTCGCTCGACGAGGCGAGGCGCCTCAATCCGCTGATCGACGCGACTCACTTCATCGGCGCGCTGTGGCGCGCCGACGGCGGCCATTGCGATCCGTCCGGAACCACCCATGCCTACGTCAAGGCGGCGCGACAGCTCGGCGCGTCGGTGGAGCGCTTCACCCGGGTGCTGTCGCTCGGGCAGCGTCGCGACGGCTCGTGGGACGTCGTGACCGACAAGGGCACGGTCCAGGCTGAGCACGTGGTCAATTGCGCAGGTCTGTGGGCGCGCGAGGTCGGCCACATGGTCGGCATCGAGCTGCCGGTGCTGGCGATGGAGCACCACTATCTGCTGACCGAGGACATCCCGGAGCTGCAAGGCCGGGACAAGGAGATCGTCAACACGACCGACTACGCCGGCGAGATCTACATGCGCCAGGAGCGTGCCGGAGCGTTGATCGGTACCTACGAACCCCACGGGGTCATCTGGTCGCCGGTGAAGACGCCGGACGACTTTTCGATGCAGCTCCTGCCTGACGACTTCGAGCGCCTCGCGCCGTACTTCGAGCTTGGCTTCCAGCATTTCCCGGCGCTGGGACGCGTTGGCATCAGGAAGGCGATCAACGGCCCGTTTACCTTCGCCCCCGACGGTAATCCGCTGGTCGGGCCGGTGCGGGGCGTCAGGAATTTCTGGGTCGCCTGCGCCGTCATGGCCGGGTTCAGCCAGGGTGGGGGCATCGGCCTCGTGCTGTCGCGCTGGATGGCCGACAACGATCCGGGCCAGGACATCATTTCGATGGATGTCGCGCGCTTCGGTGCGTTCGCGACGCCGAAATACACGTCCCTCAAAGTGCCCGAGAACTACTCGCGGCGCTTCCGGCTCGCCTACCCGAATGAGGAACTGCCCGCCGCCCGCCCGGTGCGCCGTTCGCCGATCTACGACAAGCTGAAAGCGGCCGGCGCGGTGATGGGTGCGAGCTTCGGGCTCGAGCATGCGCTGTGGTTCGCGCCGGCTGGCGTTGTGCCCTCGGAGACCCCGACTTATCGCCGGTCGGAGGCCTTCCCGATCGTGCGGGCCGAATGTGAGGCGGTCCGCAACACGGTCGGCCTCTACGAGACCACCAACTATGGAAAGTACGAGGTCACGGGCCGCGGGGCACGGGCGTGGCTCGACCGGGTGTTTGCATCCCGGATACCGCGACCCGGACGCCTCGGGCTCGCGCCGATGCTCAGTCCCACCGGCCGCATCGTTGGCGATCTGTCGATCGCCTGTCTCGCCGAAGACCGCTTCCTGATCGTGGGCTCAGGTTTTGCCGAGGAATTCCACATGCGCTGGTTCTGGGCTTCGGAGCCACCAGCCGACGTGTTCGTGCGCTCGGCGGCCTCGACGCTCACAGGCGTGTCGATCGCAGGCCCGAGATCGCGGAAACTGATGCAGCGGCTGGTGCGTGACGATCTGTCCGCCTCGGCATTCAAGCTGTTCCAGGTCAGGCAGACGGCGGTCGGCTTCGCGCCGGCAATCCTGACGCGCGCCGGGTTCACGGGCGAACTCGGCTACGAGATCTGGACCACGCCCGACTATTTCGCCTCGCTCTACGATGACCTCTGGGACGTGGGGCGCGAGCTCGGCCTGGCGCATTTCGGCGGGCGCGCCCTGTCGTCGCTGCGGCTCGAGAAGGGCTACGGCTCGTTCAACAAGGACTTTCGACCGGACTACAGTGCGGGTGAAACCGGGCTCGACCGCTTGGTCGACTTCGGCAAGTCCGATTTCGCCGGTCGCGCCGCTGCACTCGCCGAGCGCGCGGCCGGACCGAAGCGCCGGTTCGTGGTCATGGAGATCGCGACCGCGGATGCCGACGTGATCGGCTACGAGTCGATCATCAAGGATGGCGTCGCGGTCGGCTACGTGACGTCGGGCGCCTACGGCCATTGCATTGGCAAGAGCCTCGCCGCCGGCTACGTGCCGAGCGCGCTGGCGCGCGACGGCGAGCGATTCGAGATCGACATCCTGGGCGAGAGCCGTGCCGCGACCGTGCGGCTGCAACCGCTCTACGATCCGCAGGGACTTCGACTGCGCGCGTAATGCGCGCCCGTCCATGTGGTCCCGTGTACCTGCACTGCGAGCGCTGCTTTGTCCACAGCGTCAGCCGAGCGTTTCGCGATGAATGGCTGAACGCGCATCGATTGGGGTCGATTGACGACGCCCAGGCGAACAGGGAAGCTTGCTGTGTCCACGACAACGAGAACCGGCCTCACCAGGCGCCCCATGAGTTGACGTCGAATGCATGTGCCGCTCGAGGTCGGCCGCTGGCGACGCCGGAAAGCCGATACCCGCCGGAGTCCACTCCTCAGCATGGTCCGAGAAACCGAAGCGGTTCGGCACGGAGAAACTATGAAAGCCTTGCTTGCCAATGCTCTGCTGCTCGCCCTCGTGGCCCACGGTACAGCTGCCGCGGATGACGCCAAGAAGCTGCGCCTGATCACCTGGGCCGACTACGCGCCGGCCGAGGTCGTCGCGCAGTTCAAGCAGGAGACCGGCATCCAGGTGGAAGTGACGCTGTCGAATAACGAGGAGATGATCTCCAAGCTGCGGGCCACCGGCGGCGCCGGCTACGATCTCGCCCAACCGTCGCAAGATCGCATCACCGGGGTGCAGCGCGACTTCGGCATCTACAAGCCGATCGATCTGACGCAGGTCAAGGTCGAACAGTTCGTACCCGAAATACTCGAGATCACCCGCAAGAACAACACCCTCGACGGCAAGCTCTATGCCCTGCCCTATCTATGGGGCGCCGACGGTCTGGTGGTGAACACCAAGCGTGCCAAGGCCAGCGACTATCCGGACCTGTGCCGGACGGATCTCAAGGGCAAGACCTCGATGCGTCTGCGCCGCCCGACGCTGATGGCCTTCGCCTTCGCCGCCGGCAAGGATCCGTTTGCGCTCTATGGAGATCCCAAGGCCTACGCGACGCTCATGGAGAGCGTCGGCGCCACGCTCTCGGCCTGCAAGTCGAACGTGCGGTTCTTCTACGATAACAAGGACCAGCTGCTCAACGGCATGCGCTCGGGCGAGATCGTCGCGGCGATGATGTGGGACACCGGCGGCTGGCTGCTCAACCGCCAGGATCCGGACATCCAGTTCATCGTGCCGCGATCCGGCGCACTGGGCTGGCTCGACACCTTCGCGCTACCCGCCCGCGGTCGCAACGACGCCGCCGCGTACGCGTGGATCAATTTTACGATGCGACCGGACGTCGCGGCCAAGATCACCAACGCCATCGGCAACTGGACCGCCGCGCGCGGTACTGAAAGCCTGGTGAATCCGAGATTTCGAGCGCAGTTCGCCGCCAGCTTTCCGGAGGGGGCTTTCAAGGGCATCCACTGGTACCCGGCTATTCCCTCGGGCCTCGAAGAGGTGGAGGGGCGGATTCTCGATCGCATCAAGGCCGCCAATTGAGCATCCCCGATCTCAGCGTCGAGGCGCTCGACAAGCGCTTCTCCGACCATGTCGCGGTCGACCGCCTGTCGTTCGCGGTCGAGCGCGGCAGCTTCTTCTCGATCCTCGGGCCCTCCGGCTGCGGCAAGACCACGCTGCTCAGAATGATCGCCGGATTCACGGTTCCGGACGGCGGTGACATCCGTATCGGCGGACGCAGCATGCGCGACGTCGCGCCAAACCGCCGCCCAGTCAACATGGTGTTCCAGCAGCTGGCGCTGTTTCCGATGATGTCGGTCGGCGAGAACGTGACGTTCGGACTTGCCCGCCGCGGCCTGAAGCAAGCCGAGCGCTCGCGGCGCGCCGCGGCGATGCTCGAGCGCGTCGGCCTCGCCGGTGCGGGCCACAAGCGCGTCGACGAGCTGTCCGGCGGGCAGCGCCAGCGCGTCGCGATCGCCCGCAGTCTGGTGCTCGAACCCACGCTGCTGCTGCTCGATGAGCCGCTCGGCGCGCTCGACCTCAAGTTGCGCGAACACATGAAGATTGAGCTCAAGCAACTGCAGGCGGCGTTCGGCACCACCTTCGTCTACATCACGCACGACCAGTCCGAGGCGCTCGTGCTCTCGGACCATGTGGCGGTCATGAACCACGGCCGCTTCGAGCAGCTCGGCACGCCGCAGCAGCTCTACTACGAACCGGCGACCGCGTTCGTCGCCGGCTTCGTCGGCGCCAACAATCGCATCGCCGGGCGCGCCGTGGGCGTCGATGGGGATCTCGTCGAGCTCGTTACCCCGCAGGGCTGGGTGGTGCGCGCCCGTCGCAGCGGCCCGATCGCCGCCGGCGACTCGGTCGCGGCCTTCGTGCGCCCGGAGGCCGCGAGCCTCGAGTTCGACCCCAGTCGGCTGCCGCAGCACATTGCACGCTATGCCGGCGAGGTGCAGAGCCTGCTGTTCGACGGCGCCAACTCCGCCGTTCTGATCGTCGAGCAGCAAACCCGCTTCGAGTTCCGTGTAGCACTGCCGCAGACCGGTCGCCTGGCGGACCTGAAGGCGGGTACCCGAGTGTCCTTCGGCTTCGATCCACAGCGGGCGATGTGCTTCGCCGCATCGGCCGCCGTCGGCACCGAGCATGTCTGAGACGTCCACCCCCGCCCTGTGGCAGCGCCGGCTGATGCTGGCTGTGCTGCTCACCCCGGCGCTGCTGTGGCTGTTCGCGCTCATCATCCTGCCGCACATCGACCTCGCGCTGCTATCGTTTCGCGAGCGGATCGGCCCGCGCGCGTATGCGGCGAGCCTCGCGCAGTACCGGACCTTCTTCGCCGAACCGCTGTACTGGCGGGTGTTCGTCCGAACCGCCATTCTGTCGGCGGTGGCAACGGCGCTGACGCTGCTGGTTGCCTTCCCCGTGGCCTGGATCATCGCCAAGATCGCGCGCGGTCGAGCCAGTTCCCTACTGTTCGTCGTCTGCCTGATCCCGTTCTGGGTCAGCGAGACGGTGCGCGCGCTCGGTTGGCTGATCCTGCTGCGCGAATCCGGTGTTCTGCCGGCTCTGCTCGTCCGGCTCGGCATTACGGCGGTGCCGGTCGAGCTGCTCTACCATGACGCAACGATTCTGATCGGACTCGTCTATACGTCGCTGTTGTTCATGGTAGTGCCGCTCGTGAGCAGTCTGGAGAGCCTCGACAATTCGCTGATCGAGGCTGCCTATGACCTCGGCGGCAGCGGCTTGGCGATCCTGCGGCGCATCGTCATCCCGCATGCGGCGCCCGGAATCACCGCCGGTTGCATCGTCGTGTTCATGCTCACGCTCGGCAACTACCTGACGCCGAACCTGCTCGGCGGCAAGAATTCGCAGTGGTTCACCGAGCTCATCTACACGCAATTCATCGTGCGCTTCAACTGGGAGCAGGGCGCGGCTTTCGGCTTCCTGTTGCTCGCGCTGTCCACCGGCATGGTCGCCCTCGGGCTGCGGCTCAGCGGCCAGCGCTTCGTCGATGTGATGCGTCGCACATGATCGCCTCGCTGCCCCGTCCGGCCTGGCTGCGCGCGGCGACGGCGCTGTATCTTGGCGCCTTCCTCCTGTTTCTGTTCCTGCCGCTAGTCGTGGTCGCGGTGTTCGCGTTCAACAATGCGCCCTATCCGGCGCCGCCATGGCACGGCTTCACGCTCGACTGGTTCATCGGTAACGAAGCCTCCGGCCGAACGGGGCTGTTCCGCGACACGGAGCTGCTCGGCAGCATCTGGACCAGCGTCGTGGTGGCCAGCTGGGTAACGGCGCTGTCGGTGACCGTGGGGACGGCGAATGCCTTCCTCATGGAGCGCTATCGCTTTCCCGGCAAGCAGTTGCTGTCGTTTCTAATGCTGGTGCCGCTCGTCATCCCGGGCGTCATTCTGGGCATCTCTATTCTCGCTTTCTGCAGCCGCCTCGCTGAGCTTGCCGATAGCGCATTCGGATTCGATCTGGATTTCCTGCGGCCGGGGCTGGTGCTGGTCGTGCTCGGCCAGTTCTCCTACGTTGCGACCATCGCCACGCTGATGGTGAGCGCGCGCCTGAAGCGCTTCGACCGGACGCTCGAGGAAGCCGCGCTCAATCTCGGCGCCTCGCATGCGGCGGTGCTGCGCACGATCACGTTGCCGTATCTGCGGCCGGCGCTGATCGGTGCGGCGGCCATCTCCTTTCTGATGTCCTTCGAGAATTTCAACACCACTCTGATGCTGGTCGGAGCCGACCCGCCGCTCACTGTCCTGATGTACGGGCGCATGCGCGAGGGCGCCAGCCCAGTGCTGAACGCCGTGAGCCTGTTTCTGATGCTGGCATCGGCGCTGCTGGCGTTCAGCCTGATGGGCAATGGCCGGCGGGCGGCGAGGGCGGCCGAGGCGGTGTAGGGTGCCGGCGCAGTGCAGGGTGCCGGCGCTCCGGCCTCAGGCAGTCTTGACCTCGATCCCGGTAGCGCGCTCCTGGTCCTGGACCAATCGCCGGGCCGACCAGAAGTAATGAAATGTGGCCCAGAAGCCCGTGGGCGCGAGGCACAGCAGCGCCAGGCGCAGCGACGCGGCATTGGCGATGTGGCCGGGCGCGAACCAGTCACTTAGGAACCCCACGGCTTGCGGCGCGACCACCAGATTGAATACGTTGGCGACAAACAGTACTGCAGCACAGAACATGGCGCGCATGCGCGGCTCGGCCAGGTTATTCAGTAATCCAAAGCCGGGTCCAATATAAAAATAGATCGATGGAATAAAGACCCAGAACAGCGCCGTTGCCAGGCTGAGCGAGTGCGTCCAGTAGATCACGATCGATATGATCGTTGACAGACCGATAACGGTGCCGAGGAGCCACACGATACGCTTGGGGTTGGCCATCCAGGATTGCCCGAGTAGCCATGCGGTCAGCAGTGTGGCTGCAATGCCGCCGTACAGGTGCATGGGGGCAGTCACGGCCCCGGCTTGGCCCGGGCTCAGCGAGTAAGTTCGCATCAAGTACGTCGGCGTCCACCACATCAGGCCCCAGCCCCAGAGCGCGGTGACAGAAGTGGCCATCACCACGTGCACCGCCGAGCGCTGACTCCATAGGTATTTCATCGTGACCCAAAACGCGGGGCTATCCACACGCAGCTTGTGATCGAGGCAACCGCGTCGTGGTTCGCGCACCGTCGCGTAGAGCCAGATACCGAACACGAGGCCCGCTGCACCGAGCCACAAAAAGACCGTGCGCCACCCATACAGATCGGATATGCGGCCGGTAAAATCGGCCGCTATCCACGCACCGATCGGTGCGCCGAGCGCGAAGATCGTCAGCGCCATCGGCCGGCGTGAGCATGGGAAATAATCCGAGAGGATTGAGTTCGCGCCGGGCGTACCGCCCGCCTCACCGACCCCCACGCCCAGTCGCGACAGTTGCAGTGCCCGATAATTGCGCGCCAGGCCGGTGCAGAGGGTCATGGCAGACCAGGCCAGCACCGAGCAGGTGATGATGATGCGCCGGCTGGCCCGGTCCGTGAGCCAGGACAGCGGGAAGCCGAACAGCACATAAAACAGTGCGAGCGAGGTGCCGGTCAGAAAAGCAATCCCGGAATCGGTCAGATGCAGCTCCAATCGGATGGGTTCCAGGACCGTGGAGATTGCATAGCGGTCCGCAATGCTGAGCGTATAGACCGCCACCATCATCAGCAGCACGTACCAGCGCGCCATGAAGGACGCCTGAGCGGCGTCGACGGAAGCTGGCGGTACGGCGGCAGTGACTGAAATCTTGATCGCCCCCATTGCTGTTGACGGGACCGGGCTCCGGGGCGCCAGCCGGTGACCTGGGGACCTGTCCACAGCATGGTACTGGTTTTGCGCCGCACACGCAGGCCCCCGGTGCAGCCGAGAGCCGACGCGGGGAAGTCTGGCCTACGGGATGCCTTTGTTTGATGAGCCGTGGCCTTTTTCTGCATTGCAGTTGGCGTCTACTGGCTCTCGTTTGCGTCTATGCTTTACGTTAAACAGACGGCGCTTGACGAGCCAAGAGCGACCCCATGCAGCTAAAGGACATCAAGACTTTTGTCGTCGGCAATCCGCCGCCGCACTTCGGTGGCCGATGGTTCGTGTTTGTCAAACTGACGACGGACGACAATGTCTCTGGAATCGGCGAATCCTATGGCGTGCCGTTTCATCCCGATCTCGTGGCTAAGCTGCTCGAGGATGTGTTCGGGCGCTATATGGAGGGGAACGACCCGCATGACATCGAAGCGCTGTGGCGGCGCGTGTATTCCAGCGGCTTCACGCAGCATCCGGATCTGAGCATGATGGGTTTGCTCAGCGCGCTCGAGATGGCCTGCTGGGACATCATCGGCAAGGCCGCCGGCCAGCCGGTCTATAAGCTCCTTGGCGGGCAGGTGCACGAGCGCCTGCGCTCCTACACCTACATTTACCCGCGCGCGAATCAGGGCAGCGAGATTTATCATGACCCGGCGCTGTCAGCCGAGCGCGCACACGATTACCTGCGGCAGGGGTTCACGGCGATCAAATTCGATCCGGCGGGCCCGTACAGCGCTTTCGACGGACGCCAGCTGTCGCTCGAGGCGCTGGACCTGTGCGAGCAGTTCGTGCGAGTGCTGCGCGAGGCCGTCGGATCCAAGGCCGATCTGCTATTCGGTACTCATGGGCAGATGACGGCGGCCGGGGCGATTCGCCTGGCTCGCCGGCTCGAGCCCTACGATCCGCTGTGGTTCGAGGAGCCCGTGCCCCCGGATAGCCCGGAGGAGATGGCGAAGGTTGCTCGCGCGACCACGATACCGATTGCGACCGGCGAGCGGCTGGCGACCAAGTACGACTTTGCACGCCTGCTGCGGGCAGGCTCGGCCGCCATTTTGCAGATGAATCTGGGACGCGTCGGCGGCCTGCTCGAGGCCAAGAAAATCGCCGGGATGGCCGAGACCCAGCACGTGCAGATTGCTCCGCACCTGTATTGCGGTCCGGTCGTTGGCGCGGCCAACATCCAGCTTGCCACCTGCAGCCCCAATTTCCTGATTCTGGAGAGCATCGAGCGCTGGCAGGGATTTCACAGCGACATTCTGCAAAGGCCGATCAAATGGCAGGACGGTTACGTTATACCGCCGACGGATGCGGGACTCGGTGTCGAGCTCAACGAGGAGTTCGCGCTACGCCATCCGTACCAGGGCAATATGTTGCACTTGGAAATGGATGGACGGCCGGTCACCTGACAGCGCCTGCCAGCGGGCGGCCCCCCCCGGCCAGCCGGGTGCGGGGATGAACGCGATAGCTGATCCGCGAGCAGCAACGGGGCGCGCCCCGATTGGCGTGCCGCGCCTGATGAGCGGAGTCCTGCTGAAGGGCCATGGCGGCTTCGAGCAGCTCGAGTATCGTGACGATATCCACGTGCCGGCTCCCGGTCCGGACGATGTGCTGGTGCAGATCGGGGCGGCGGGGGTCAACAATACCGATGTCAATACCCGCATCGGCTGGTACTCGAAGGCGGTAGCCGGAGGTGAGGACACCGGCGGCGGCCGTCCGGGATCTGGCCCGCAAATCGGCGAGGATGGCGGATGGCTGGGCGCGGCATTGGCATTTCCGCGCATCCAGGGTGCCGATGGCTGCGGGCACGTGGTCGCGGTCGGTACCAAGGCCGATCCGGCAAGAATCGGTGAGCGGGTGCTGATCGAACCGGTGTTCCGAATGCCGGGAGCCAGTTCCCCATATCAGGTGCTCTATTTCGGTTCGGAGTGTGACGGGGCTTTTGCGCAGTTTGCCCGTGTTCCGGCCATCCACGCCCATCGCATCAGCAGCGCGCTGTCCGATGTCGAGCTCGCCTCGTTTCCTTGCGCCTACTCGGCGGCGGAAAACATGCTGCAGCGTGCGCAAGTGACTGCTGGTGAGTGCGTGCTGATCACCGGCGCCTCCGGCGGCGTCGGCTCGGCGGCGGTCCAGTTGGCCAGTCGCCGCGGCGCTTCGGTGCTCGCTATCGCGGGTGCCGCCAAAGCTGAGGCGGTCGCTGCGCTCGGCGCGATGCGCGTCATCGCGCGCGGGGCCGACCTCATGCGCGAGCTTGGCCGGGAAGCCGTTGACGTCGTAATCGATGTCGTGGGTGGCGACGCGTTTGCATCGCTGCTTGAGCTGCTGCGGCGAGGTGGCCGGTACGCAGTGGCCGGTGCGATTGGCGGCCCTCAGGTTGAACTCGATCTTCGGATGCTGTATCTGAAGGATCTGCGGCTCATTGGCTGCACCGTGCTCGATTCGGGCGTCTTCCGTGCCCTGGTCGGATACATCGAGCGCGGGGAAATCCGCCCGGTCGTCGCCCAGGCATATCCGCTGCGCGACATCGCCCGAGCGCAACAGGCATTGATCCGGCGCGAGCACACCGGGAAAATTGTCCTCGTGCCCTGATCGACTCGACATTGAACGCCGATGGCGAGCACCTCAGGCGGGCGATTCGCCGCGCCGGGCCACCACTTCATAGCCCCGCTCTTCAGGCTCATCATCGGTAATTTCCGCCGGGAAACCCCGGCCGAGGACCTTAGTGTGGCACGCGTCCTCAAGGCGCCGGATGATGTTGGGCGAGAATTCCCGCGGCCCATAGCGCTTCTGCCCGTCCTTGAAGATGTTGAGCACCAGCGGGGACAGTTCGAGCGGCACCTGGTGATCCTGCGCCAACTTGTCGAACAGACCCACATCCTTGATCACCAGATCCATGGTGAAATTGATATCCCGGCTGCCGTTTAGGATCACCTGGGATTCGGTTTCATGGACGAAGGAGTTGCCCGAGGAGATGCGGATCGCCTCGTAGGCGGTGTTCATGTCAAGGCCTGCCACTTTGCACACGGTGAGCGCCTCCGCCAGGGCCGCCACGTGCACGGCGCACAGATAGTTGGTGACAACCTTCAGGCGCGACGCCGTACCGAGCGGTCCGGTATGCAGGATGCGGCGCCCCATCGTCGTCAGCACCGGCAGCACGCGCTCAAAGGTCGCGCGCCGGCCCCCGGCAAAGATGGCGATGTTGCCAGTGGCGGCGCGATGGCAGCCGCCCGAAACGGGGCAATCCATCACCAGGCCGCCTTTGGCTTCAATCAGCGCGCCGAGGCGTAGCACTTCGGCGTGATCCGTGGTGCTCATCTCGAGCCAGATCTGTCCGGCTCGCAGATGGGCGAGAAAGCCGTCCTTGCCTTCCACGACCTCGGCGGATGCCGCCGGCGAGGGCAGACAGGTGATGATCAGATCGACCGACTCGGCCATTGCCCGCGGCGAGGCGGCGCTGCTCGCGCCGCGCGCCACGAAGGACTGCACCAGATGGTCATTCAGATCTCGGACCATGAGCGGATGCCCATTGCGAAGCAGCGTTCCGGCGAGCTTCCCACCCACATTGCCGAGACCGATAAAACCGATTTTCATGACTGATTACTCCGGATCGTGGAGTCAAAAACCAGCGGTTTTCTCCAGATCATTCTTTCATGATCAATAACTTACGGAGCGAGAGGATTGTTTGCTGCCGCTGCTCGACATATCAGTGATTGACTTGAGTGATTCTGCAGAAGGCGCCCCTTATGACACGACTACTTATGTCACGAAAAGTACGGCTATGCCCGCCGAAAGCCCGCGACGACGGGCGTGGCGGGCAGGGATGTCGCGCCGAGACATGTAGGGGTCGCGAAAGCGGCATTGCACGGCTTTGCCTGCCTGTACCATCGCCAACTGGGATCGTCCGTGGCCGAAATTCAGAACGCGCTTCGCACCAACTGTGGGAGAAATTCGATGGCCGATGGCCAGAACGAGGAATTTGATCTCGACAGCCTGAACGAGCAGGAGTTGACCGAGCAGGTGCACGACGATCTCTACAACGGCCTCAAGAAAGAGGTCGAGCAAGCGACCCGGATCTTTCTTGGACGCGGCTGGTCTCCCGAGAAGGTGCTGAACGATGCGCTGGTCGAAGGCATGCGCATCGTCGGCATCGATTTCCGCGACGGCATCCTGTTCGTTCCCGAGGTGCTGCTGGCGGCCAATGCGATGAAGGGTGGCATGGAGATTCTCCGGCCACTGCTGGCCGAAACCGGCGTCGAGCCAATTGGCAAGATCGTCATCGGCACCGTCAAGGGCGACATCCACGACATCGGCAAGAACCTGGTGTCGATGATGCTCGAGGGTGCCGGCTTCGAGGTCATCGACCTCGGCATCAACAATCCGGTCGAGAAGTATCTGGCGGCGATCGAGCTGCACAAGCCCGACATTCTCGGCATGTCGGCGCTGTTGACGACCACGATGCCCTACATGAAGGTCGTTATCGACACACTCAAGGAAAAGGGCATCCGCGACAAATTCATCGTGCTGGTTGGCGGCGCGCCGCTCAATGAGGAATTCGGCAAAGCCATCGGCGCCGACGCTTACTGCCGCGACGCCGCCATCGCCGTCGAGACCGCCAAGTCCATGGTTGCGGCGCGCCGGGCGGCGCGCTGAGCCGGACGTGTCTGCCGTGCGGTCCTCAGGCCGAGTGCTGGTGATCGCCTGCGGGGCGCTCGCGCGCGAGATCACGGCATTGAAGCGCGCGAGCGGCTGGTCCGCGCTCGACGTGACCTGCCTGCCGCCTGAGCTGCACAACCGGCCCGAGCGGATCCCCGCGGCCGTGCGCAGCGCGATCTGCGTGGGGCGCGCACGCTATGAGCGCATCTTCGTGGCCTACGCCGACTGCGGCACCGGCGGCGCACTCGATCGGATGCTGGCCGAGGAGGGTGTCGAGCGGCTCCCGGGCGCGCACTGCTATGAATTCCTCGCGACCTCAGAGGTCTTCGCGGCGCTGGCCGACGCCGAGCCCGGCACGTTTTACCTCACTGATTTCCTGCTACGGCACTTCGAGCGCCTCGTCGTCGGTGGTCTCGGGATCGACCGCCATCCCGAGCTCGCCAGGGAGTATTTCCGCCATTACCGCCGCGTGGTCTATCTCGCGCAGCTGCCCGATGCGCAGTTGGTGCAGCAGGCGCGAGCCATCGCCGCACGGCTCGGGCTCGCGTACGAGCAGCGCGACGGCGGCTACGGCGATCTGGCGACCAGCCTCACGGAGGTGGTACGCCGCGCCGGTATCCGCATCGTCGTCGAGCGCCCGGGTGCAGCGTCGGCGGCCTAGCGAGCAAAGTCGCATGGGTCAGTTGATCATCATCTCGTGGCGCGACATCCCCGCCCAGGTCATCGTCAAGCGTGGGCGTGAGACGGCGAAGGTGCAACTGTCGCAGCGCTTTCAGGAGGCCGTTGACCGTGCCGCGATGCGTGCGGGCAAGGGTAGCTCCCAGGCCTACCTCGCGGACTGGAAACGCAGCCCGCCGCGCCTGTGCGGTGATGACCTCCGGGCCGTGGCCGACGCGGAGGCTGCGGTCCTTGAGGCCCGCTACACCGACGAGGACCTCGAGCGCATGATCCGCTCCAAGGGCATCGACGACCGTCTGGCCGGCGACGCGACTTCGGCCGATGGTTCCGGAGCGCGCTGATGTACAGCGTGCGCCTGTGGTCGGTCCGACGTGCACGGGGCCTCAATCGCTTGTATAGCGCCTTCGAGCGCATGCTGGTGCGACTCGCCCCTGTCCTCAGGGCGATCGGCTACCAGCGACTGGAGCGGCCGTTCGTGAGCGTCGAGCGAACCGTCAAGGGGCTATTGTTCGATTGCCAGATGTGCGGGCAGTGCGTGCTCAGCTCGACCGGCATGTCCTGCCCAATGAACTGTCCGAAGAATATGCGCAACGGTCCCTGCGGCGGCGTGCGCGCGAATGGCCACTGCGAGATCAAGTCGGAGATGCGCTGCGTGTGGGTTCTCGCCTTCGCCGGCGCTGAGCGCATTCAGGGCGGCCGCGAGAAGATCCGCGTGCTCCAGCCTCCCACGGACCGTCGCCTTGAGGGGCGCTCCTCATGGCTGCGCGTCGTGCGCGAGCGGACCGAGTCGATGAGCACGGGACCGACGCCATGAAGTTCGAGGACGAGCCGGTACCCGGCTATCCCCTGCCAATCCTGCCGGGCCACGTCTCCCCGGGCCGCTTCGAGCGCGTGTTGCGCGCGGGCGCCTTTGCCGTAACGACTGAACTTGCGCCGCCGGATTCCGCCGACCCGCAGGAGGTCTACCAGCGCGCACGGGTGCTCGACGGCTACGTGGACGCGATCAATGCGACCGACGGCTCAGGAGCCAACTGCCACATGTCGAGCCTTGCGGTCTGCGCGTTGTTGACGCGCGTCGGCTACGCGCCGGTGATGCAGATCTCCTGCCGTGACAGGAACCGAATTGCAATCCAGGGTGACATTCTCGGCGGCGCCGCGATGGGCGTGTGCAACATGCTGTGCCTGACGGGCGATGGCGTGCAGGTGGGTGATCACCCGCAGGCCAAGCCGGTGTTCGATCTGGATTCGCTGTCGTTACTCGAAATCGGTCGGATGCTTCGCGACCAGCACCATTTTCAGAGCGGCCGCAAGATCTCTTTCTCGCCGCGCGTGTTGTTCGGCGCCGGCGAGAACCCGATGGTGCCACCACTCGAGCATCGTGCGCTGCGGCTGGCGAAGAAGGTAGCCGCCGGCGCGCAGTTCATCCAGACGCAGTACGTCTACGATCTGGAGCGGCTGCGCTCGTTCATGCGCGGCGTGGAGGAGCTGGGGCTGCTCGAACGGGTATTCGTCTTAATCGGCGCGGGTCCGTTGAAGAGCGCAAAAAGCGCCGACTGGATGCGCAACCACGTGCCCGGCGTACACATCCCCGATGCGATCGTCAATCGCCTCGCGGGCGCGCAGGATCAAGCGCGTGAAGGCCGCAACATCTGCGTCGAACTGATTCAGGAGATCCGTACCATCCGCGGTGTACGCGGGGTGCATGTGATGGCGTACCGCCAGGAAGAGGCGGTCGCCGACATTATTACCAGATCGGGCGTGCTCGACGGGCGCACGCCATGGCACCCGGGACGCGATCAGAATTCTGCTGACAGGAAAGCATCATGACCGATACCGTTATTAGTTCCGCCACCAGAGAGGTCGTCATCGGATTTGACCGCCCGTTCGTCATCATCGGTGAGCGCATCAATCCGACCGGGCGCAAGATCCTGGCGGCCGAAATGTCGGCCGGCGATTTCAGCCGCGTCGAGGCTGATGCTCGCGCCCAGGTGGAGGCCGGTGCCCAGATGCTCGATGTCAACGCCGGCATTCCGCTGGCGGACGAACCCGCGATCCTGGCGAGGGCCGTGCAGCTGGTGCAGTCGATCACTGATGTTCCGCTGTCGATCGATTCCTCGATCATCGCCGCACTCGAGGCGGGACTCGCGGTCTACAAGGGCAAGGCGCTGGTGAATTCGGTGACCGGCGAGGAAGAGCGGCTCGAGAGCGTGCTGCCGCTGATCAGGAAGTACGGCGCAGCGGTAGTGGCCATCTCGAATGATGAGACCGGCATCTCCGAGGATCCCGACGTGCGCTTCGAGGTGGCCAAGCGGATCGTGCATCGGGCCCTCGATCACGGCATTCCCGCGTCTGACATCGTGGTCGATCCGCTGGTGATGCCAATTGGTGCCATCAATCGCGCCGCCGTGCAGGTCATGCGGCTGGTGCATCGCCTGAAGACCGAGCTCAGGGTCAACACCACTTGTGGTGCCTCGAACATCAGCTTCGGGCTGCCGCGCCGTAACGGCATAAACGCCGCGTTTCTGACGATGGCGATCGGCTCGGGCATGACCTCCGCGATTACCAATCCGCTGCACCCAGAGGTCGTGGAGGCGGTGCTCGGTGCCGATGTCATGATGGGCCATGACCCGGACTGCGCTCGCTGGATCAAGAAGTTCCGCGAGCCGCCATCCATCGGAGCCGCAGGCGAAGCGGGTCGCGGTCGTCGCGAGGGCGGCCACCGGCGTCGTCCGACTCCCGCGGCCTAGAGCGCGTTCGTGACCGAACCAGATGCCCTGGTGGTGTTCACGCCGTCCGGCAAACGCGGACGCTTCGCGATGGGTACGTCACTGCTTTCGGCCGCGCGCACGCTCGGTGTCGACATCGATTCCGTCTGTGGCGGTCGGGCGCTGTGCACGCGCTGTCAGGTGCTAATCGCCGAGGGTGAGTTCGCCAAACACAATGTGCGCTCTTCGGCCCAGAACCTGTCGCTGATGTCGGCAGCCGAGCGGGGCCTCGCCGACCGCAAGGTGCTGGCGGCCGGACGCAGACTCTCCTGCCAGGCGCGCGTGCAGGGCGACGTGGTCGTGGATGTACCAGCCACCAGCCAGGTACACCGCCAGGTGGTGCGCAAGGCCGTCGAGGCACGCGACATCGAGCTCTACCCGGTCATCACACTTCACTACGTTGAAGTCACTGAGCCGGACATGCACGACCCTTCCGGGGACCTGAAGCGGCTCGCCGACGCGCTGGCGCGCGAGTGGCAACTCACGGCTCTTGAATGCGATTTGACAGTGCTGCAGGGCTTGCAAGCGGCGCTCAGGGCCGGCCAGTGGAAGGTCACAGTCGCAATCCACGACCGTTCACGAATCGTGTCCGTCTGGCCGGGCCTGCACGAGAAGGTCTATGGTCTCGCCGTCGACGTGGGCTCGACGACGATTGCGGCACAGCTGTGCGATCTGACGACGGGCAACGTGGTGGCCGCCGCCGGTCTCATGAACCCGCAGATCCGCTTCGGCGAGGATTTGATGAGCCGCGTGTCGTACGCGATGATGAACCCGGGCGGTGCCGCGCAGATGACCACGGCGGTCCGGGGCGCGCTCAGTGAGCTCGCGACCGACCTCGCGCGCTCGACCGGCATCGAGCGTGACGCGATCCTCGAGATGACGTTGGTGGGCAACCCGATCATGCACCACCTCGTGCTCGGTCTGGATCCGGTCGAGCTCGGTGGTGCGCCGTTCGCGCTCGCGGTCGACAGCGCCGTCACCGTCACGGCCGCTGAGCTCGGCATCGCCCTGAATCCAAACGCTCGCATTTACGTGTTGCCGTGCATCGCCGGCCACGTCGGCGCCGACGCAGCCGGTATGATCCTGGCGGAGCGTCCGGACCTGTCGGACCAGTTGACGCTGCTGGTGGACGTTGGCACCAATGCGGAAATCGTGCTCGGCAGCCGCGAAAAGCTGGTCGCGTGCTCGAGCCCGACCGGTCCCGCGTTCGAGGGCGCGCAGATCAGTTGCGGGCAGCGGGCGGCGCCGGGCGCGATTGAGCGCGTGCGCATCGATCGTGACACGCTCGAGCCGCGCTACCAGGTGATTGGCTGCGATCTATGGTCGGATGATCCGGGGTTCGCCGAGGCGGTCAGGAAGACGGGCGTCACCGGCGTGTGCGGCTCGGGCATCATCGAGGTGCTCGCCGAACTCTATCTCGCCGGTGTCATCAACCAGGACGGCGTCATCGACGGCTCGCTCGCCGCGAAAAGCCCGCGGGTGGTCGCCAACGGGAGGACGTTTTCATACGTGCTGGCCGACGGCGAACATCGGCTCGCGATCACGCAAAACGACGTGCGTGCGATCCAGCTGGCGAAGGCCGCGCTGTACGCTGGCACCCGGCTGCTGATGGAGCGCCTAGGCGTCGACGCCGTCGATCGGATCCGTCTGGCCGGCGCGTTCGGCAGTCACATTGACGTCAAGTACGCCATGGTGCTTGGCATGATCCCTGACTGCGAGCTGGCGCACGTCGGCTCCGCCGGCAATGCCGCGGGCACCGGCGCCCGGATCGCGCTGCTCGATTCGCGCTCACGGGCGATGATCGAAGCGATCGTTCGGCGCGTGGAGAAGATCGAGACTGCGCTCGAACCGCGCTTCCAGGCCCATTTCGTCGAGGCGATGGCCATTCCGCACAAGACCGCGCAATACACTCACCTGCGAGCGGCCGTGGGGCTTCCGGCGCCGAAGGCCGTCGTGCAGACCGATGGGCGCGAGCGACGCAACCGCCGTGCGATCAATCCCGGCTAGCTAGCCGGCCGCCAGCGTGCGACCATTATCAGACATTCGAGTCCGGAAACGAGCCCTTGCGACGGTTCATGTAGTCGAGCAGCGCCTCGTCGATCGCGGGATCAAGCGCCGGCGCCTGGTACCCGGCGAGCTGCTTTTTCCACAGCACGTTTGCGCGCTTGGCCATATCGCTCGCACCCTCAGCCTCCCACTGTTCGTAGCTGTTGTTGTCGGCCAGCGCTGAGCGGTAAAACGCGGTCTCGAAGTTCGCCTGCGTGTGTGCGCAGCCGAGGAAGTGCTTACCGGGGCCGACCTCGCGGATCGCGTCCATCGCCTGGCCGTTGTCGGACATGTCGACGCCCAACAGGAAGGTCTGCATCATGCCCGCCTGATCGACGTCCATGACGAACTTTTCGTAGCCCATCGCTAAGCCGCCCTCGAGCCAGCCCGCGACGTGCAGCACGAAGTTGACGCCCGCGAGGCAGGTCGGCAGCAGCGTATTAGCCGACTCGAACGCCGCCTGCGCGTCGGGGATCTTTGACGCGCACAGGCCACCACCGGAACGGAACGGCACGCCGAGCCGGCGGGCGAGCGCCGCCATGACGTAGAGCACGAGTGCAGGTTCCGGCGTTCCAAACGTGGGTGCGCCGGATTGCATCGATATCGAGGAGGCAAAGCTGCCAAAAATCACCGGCGCGCCGGGATTTATCAGTTGCGCGAAGGCCATGCCGGCGAGTGCTTCGGCCAGCGTCTGCGCCGCCGTCCCGGCGACCGTCACCGGCGACATCGCGCCGGCGAGGATGAAGGGGGTAACGATCGTGGCTTGGTTCGCACGCGCGTAGACCTTGAGGGCACCCAGCATGGTCGAGTCGAAGGTCATCGGCGAGTTGGCATTGATGAGGCTGACGAGCACCGTCTTCGGCCGTCCGGTGACCGGGTCGACGAAGTTCGGCCCAAACACGATCTTCGCCATCTCGACCGTGTCGGCTGCACGTTCGGGCCGCGTGACCGATCCCATGAACGGTTTGTCGCTGTACTTGATGTGGCTGTAGACCATGTCGAAATGCCGCTTGTTGACCGGCAGATCGACGGGTTCGCAGATCGTGCCGCCCGAGTGATGCAGCGAGGGCGCCATGTAGGCGAGCTTGACGAAATTCCTGAAATCCTCGATACGCGCGTAGCGACGGCCTTCGTCGAGACTGCGGATGAACGGCGAGCCGTACGCCGGCGCAAACACGGTGTGCTTGCCGCCGATGGCGACGTTGTGGGCGGGATTGCGTGCGTACTGCACGAACTCGCGCGGCGCGCTCGTCTGGATCAGGGAGCGGCACAGGTTCCGCGGGAAGTGCACGCGCTCGCCCTTGACCTCGGCGCCGGCGGTCCTCCACAGCGCGAGCGCCTCGGCGTCGTCGCGAAAGTCGATGCCAATCTCCTCGAGAATCGTGTCGGCGTTGCGCTCGATAGTGAGCAGCCCCTGCTGATCGAGGACCTCGTAGTACGGCAAGGCGCGCGTGATGTAGGGAATCGTGACGGCAGAACGTGCCGCGCGCGCAGCACGCTTTGCCTCGCGTCCGCCGCCGCGATTGCGTCGCGCCGATGGGGCTGGCTGATCATCCATAGGGGCTCAGTCTCCTGCCGCAATATACAAGTATGCTCAAGCGTCCGGGGCGGGGCTGATCAGTTTGCGGCATAGACTTGTTCCGGCGCGTCATCGCTGCTGGCGAATACCCAAGTTCAGCCGCTACCAACGCCAGGAAAGGCGGTTGTTCTTGAGGCGTGCCGCTCTGCGCGAGCCCGCCCAGCGGCGGCGCAGCCTCCTGGAGTTCTCCCCGCCCAGCGTTGCTTATACCCAACATTCAAGTCAAACGACGCCCATGCACCCAGAAACCGTGTTCATGCCCGATCATTTGCGCGACACCCGTTCGCTCGTTGAACTGTGCGCCCAGTACGGAATCTCGCGCAAGCCGGCCCGCGGTCGTGACCGGCCGTGATGCTCAATCTCGCCGGGCTTGTACGCAGGGAAAGCCGGCAAATGCAATTTGGGCCGCAAGCCCAATGACCCCGGCCACGGACCGGTAACCGGCAAAGTGTTGTGCCGCAGATCTGCCGAAGACAACAACTGAGACGCCCAATTCTGCGAGCATCAGAACACCAAAGGCGATTGAGCCCATCAGGAATCGCGCGGCGGCGTGGGTCGGCACTTGGAACCGGGCGGCGCTCCAATGTGAAGCCATCCAGCTGACAGCCAGCATGATGGGTGTCTCCAGCAATACGGCGTCCGTTTCGCCCAGACGCGACACGATCGACGTGACGCGCAGCGATCCGAATCCGAAGCTGACCATTAAAACCCGGCCGGGGCATTTCTGCCGTCGATTACGTATTAGCACCGGCGCACGTGCGGCCGCGCCCGGCGCGCGTTCTTATTGAAGTCTTTCTCAATCAGCCTTTTATCCGCTCGCGCACGTGAACGCAGGACTCCGCGTCGGCCTTGCCGACGATCGCGGCTGCATTGAAGATGGTGTCAGGGGCGCACGGCGGCATACACGATCTGTATCACCCGTGCCTATGACTGCTCAGCGGCGGGGTCCATTGTTCCATCGACCGATTGCTAGGACCAACCTGACCAGGTTCTTAGATCAGGTATCGGGTTCAGCTGTTGCAGGCCTTCAGTACGTCGTCGTGCATGCGGCCGGAACACTCTTTGACTATGCAGGCGGCTGGGCCGACATCCGGAACCAGAGGGCCATGACTTCCGCTACGACGCTGATGGCGTACTCGATGACCAAAACGTTCACGGCTGCCGCAATTCTGCAATTGGTGGAGCATGCCTCCTTGGCGTTGGACGACGAGGTTGACGAATATCTGCCAGACAGCACGTACGTCGGACACGGCATCACTATTCGCCAACTGCTCGACAACTGCTCGACCACACTTCCGGTATTCCCAATCCGATCCCGCTCCGCTGGGTGCATTTGGCGGAAGAGAATCCCACGTTTGACGAACGTGCGGCGCTTGCCAAAGTCTTGCGCAGCCACCCGAAATTGACATCCGAACCGGGCAAGAGGTTTGCTTATTCCAATATTGGCTATTGGCTCCTGGGCACGATTGTGGAGCAGGTGACCAAGCAGAGGTATTCGGACTATGTGCGATGCAACATTCTGCAGCCGCTGCGTCTCTCGGTGCAGGACAGTGATTTTGCGGTCCCCGATGTAACTCGCCACGCCAATGGTTACCTGGCCAAGTATTCACTGTTGAATCTGCTCAAGGGATTGATCACGGACAAGCAACTCTGGGGCGAGTACGAAGGCAACTGGCTGCGGCTGCAGAGCCACTACGTCAACGGTCCGGCCTTTGGCGGGCTGGTTGGGACGGCCCACGCCTTCGGAGAATTTTTGCAGGATCAGCTGCGGACGACGTCAGTTCTATTTGGAACCGAGACCAAACGGCTCTTTGAGAGTCGACAGACAGATCGCCGGGGAAAGCCCATCCCGATGACGCTCGGATGGCACGTCGGTGAAGCACGCGGGGTGGCCTACTTATTCAAGGAGGGCGGCGGCGGGGGCTTTCATAGCGAGATGCGCCTCTATCCCCGGACTGGCATCGGTTCGGTCGTGATGGTGAACAGCACCGAGTTCAATTCATCGAAATTCCTGAATCGAGTCGATATGCCATTTTTCCGCCTCAAGCATCGCGTGCGGGAAACAGCGTAAGTGCGCGTGCGGACTACCAGGTCAGGGGCACGCTTGTAGGACAAACACTGACGGAAAATTTTTCATGGTCCCACGCCATGATAGTCCGGGGCTGCTGCAGCCAAGCGGCACCAGTCGTTACAACTAGCGGCACAGATCTCTCTGATCGTCGCCCGACGAATTGCTGGAGACGGGAATGAATGATATTGCAAATTGGATGGTTGGCGGCTCGGCTGCTATTCAGGCGGTCCGCGATCTGGTGGACAAGGTGGCGCCGACCGACGCCACGGTACTGATTTCCGGCGAGAGTGGCTCAGGCAAGGAATTGGTCGCGCAGGCGATTCATGCGCGCAGCGCGCGCGGCTCTGGGCCCTTTCTTGGTATCAATTGCGGCGCCTTGCCGCCGACGCTGATAGAGTCGGAGCTGTTTGGCTTTGAGCGCGGCAGCTTCACCGGCGCCGCGCGCAGCCACGCAGGCATGGTAGAGCGAGCCTGCGGTGGGACCTTGTTTCTCGACGAAGTGACCGAGATGAGGGCCGATATGCAGACGCGGCTGCTGCGATTCCTGGAGACGCGCTGCTTCTTCCGAGTCGGCGGCACGCAGGAGATCAAGACCGACGTGCGCGTGGTCGCGGCGACCAATCGCTCGCCGGTGCAGGCAGTGCGGGAGGGCAGCTTGCGCGAGGATCTGCTCTACCGCCTCGCCGTGTTTCCGATCACGCTGGCGCCATTGCGCGAGCGTGGCGAGGATGTTGTGCTGCTCGCCGAACATTTCCTGAATGAGATCAATGCACGCCACGACACTGCGAAGGTGTTCAGCGGCAGCGCAAAACGGACATTGCGAGAATACCGTTGGCCGGGCAACGTGCGTGAACTGAAGAACGCGGTCGAGCGCGCATACATTCTGTACGAACAGGAGCTGCAGCTGCAGCCGATGAACCTCCACGCCGCGACGAGCGATGGTGTCGCGGCGCACGACGCCGCCGACGGCATTAGTGTGCCAATCGGATCGTCGCTGGCGGAGGCGGAGCGCTGGCTGATCGAGGCGACGCTGGCGCATTGGGCGGGCAACAAGAATCGAGCCGCCAGGACGCTGGGATGCAGCCTGAAAACGTTGTATAACAAACTGGCAATTTATGGACAAAAACAGGGAATGGAAGCGCACGCAAGAAATGCTTGAGGTTCCATCGGGATAGGTAAATCAATGTCGAAAGTATTGCTGGCCGATGACCACGCGATGGTGCGAGCTGGCCTGCGCCAGTTTCTGGTGGAAGATCGCAGCATCACCGAGATCGGTGAGGCGGCCTCAGGCAATGAGACGCTCGATAAACTACGTGCCGGCAGCTGGGATCTGGTGATCCTCGACATCAATATGCCGGATCGCAGTGGCCTCGATATCCTGCGCTACATACGAGCGAGCTATCCGGACACCAAGGTGCTCGTCCTCAGCGGCTTTCCGGAGCGGCAATATGCCATCAACGTGCTGAAGGCCGGCGCCGGGGGCTATTTGCCCAAGGAGTGCGCCCCCGAAGAGCTGCTGAAGGCGACGCGTACGGTGATGCAGGGGCGGCGCTACGTCAGCGCCAATCTGGCGGAGCTGCTGCTGTCGGATCTGGACGGCGACAGCGATCAGCCGCTGCATCGCCGCCTGTCGGAACGCGAGTTCCAGATATTCTGCAAGCTCGCTACGGGGCGGGCGGTCTCGTCTATAGCCGATGAGCTGTGCCTGTCGGTCAAGACTGTGAGTACCTATCGCACTCGAATCCTGGAAAAGATGAGCCTGACTACCAACGCCGACATCACGACCTACGCGCTCAGGAACGGAATCATCCAATAGGGAGGGCCGCTGTAGGCCATCTCCGATGGCGCTAGCTTCGTTACGCGAATCTAATTCGTAGCCTGCAGACCACAATCATCCTAAGCTCATGGACGCGCACGTTGTGTTTCTCGATTCGGCTCAGATGACTTCGCGCAACCTCTCGGTGCTGCTCGTGGAAGATTCGCGGGTGCTCGCCGAGCGGCTGCGTGAGACTTTGCTAAGCGTGCCTGGGGTACAGCTGGCGGGCACTGTGGACAGTGAGGCGGATGCGGTGGCCGCCCTGCAGCGCCACCCGGTCGATGTGCTATTGCTGGATCTGCACCTGCGCCAGGGGACAGGCTTCGGCGTGCTGCGCGCGATTTCGGGCAGCCCGGCCGCGAAGGTCGTCGTCATCGTGCTGACCAATTACGATCTGGCAGAATATCGCCGCGCTGCAGCAGCGCTCGGAGCGCGACATTTCCTCGACAAGCTGCGGGACTTCGATCGCCTGCCGGCCCTGCTGCAGCAGATCGGGGCCGACATCAATGATGCGGCCGGGGACAATCCGCACCAGGGAACCGGGTAGGGCCGCAGTCGGGGCGGCAGTCGCGGCCGCAGGATGTCCCTCTTCCGTGCGTAACGCCGCTAGTAGCCGTTGGCCGCGGGCTGGATGGCGTGTGTGCCCGGATCCTGCACGATAACCGCCCGCGGTACGCGTGCGCGCACCCTCGTCCCACCCTGCGGCGGTGACTCGATTTCGAGCGTACCGCCAAAACTGCGCACGCGATGGCGCATGGTTGCCAGACCGTGCGAGCCGACCGCCTCGCGGCGGTCGGTGTCGATGCCGCTGCCGTTGTCTTCGATCAGGATCATCAGTTCATCGGCCTGTACGGCAATTTCGACATGGACCTGCGTCGCGCGCGCGTGCTTGACGATATTGACCAGCGATTCCTGCACCAGCCGAAAGGCCATGATCGCAGCATCATCGATCAGCTGCGGCTCATGCTCAGGATAATCTTCGGTGTAATGCAGCCCGGCGCGCGTGCAGGTCTCCTGCGTGATCCACCGAACTGCCGGCACCAGGCCGATATTGTCGAGCAGCGTCGGACGCAGGTTTTCAACGATGCGGCGTTTGAAGCCGACGCCGTCGTCGAGCGCCTTGTTGACCCGCGTCCAGCGAGACTGGATGTCCGGGTTGGTATTGGGCAAGCGCTTCTGCAGCCAGGAGACATCCATCTTTGCCGCGATCAGCAGGCCGCCAAGCTCATCGTGCAGCTCACGCGCTAGCGCCGCTTTTTCCTTCTCCGACAGCCGCTGCAGGTGGCTCGACAGCGCCGAGAGCTCAGCCGTCCGGCGCCGTACCCGCCGCTCCAGCTCCTCGTTTTCAGTCGCGAGCCGTTCAGTGAGCTCGACGCGGCGGCGCGCCTGCCGCGCCCACAGCGCCGCGGCGAGGATCAACAGAGCGATATTGAGCACCACGACACCGCCCATCAGGGCGCGCGAGACCAGCTGCAATCGCGCGGCGCGGGCGAGCGCTACCCTGATCGCGTCGTGTTCCATATTGCGCAGCTTCGAGGCTTCATCGCGAATCTCGCCCATGGTGCGGCTGCCAAGGTCAGTGCGCATCAGCGCCAGGGCCTGTTCCGCGCCCTGCGAGCTGTGGAGTGCCAGCGCGGCCGCGAGCTCGCCCAACTTGGCGCCGACCAATACGCGCAAATGACGCACGACGTCACGCTGCTCGATGCTCACGAGCAGCCGGTCGTTATCGCGGAACAGATTGGTAAGTTGATCGAGCGTCGGCTCAACCCGGTCGCGCGCCGCCTGATAGGGTCGCAGATAACTTTCGTCGTCGGTCAGAAGAAATCCGCGTTGTCCGGCTTCAGCGTCCGACAGCTCGCTCAGCAATTCCACCAGCAGCACCTGTCGCTGCTGCGAAAGACTGATGATGCGGTTGATCTGCTTCTGCCCGCTCTGGTTGATCTCCGCGATGACCACCAGCGCCACCAGCATCAGAAATGCAACCGCCAGCGCAATCGCCCTCGATACACGGCCGGAAACTAGCATGGGCTGCACGCTGTGAGCTGGTTCCTACAGCGCCTGGCGCGCGCTGCCGAGAATATAGCCGAATACACAGTGGCATGCTCGATAGCGCCCTCATTCCGATCAACGGCCACTGCAATGAGAATGCGCAACGATGTCAGCATATCTGGCCAATCCTCGGCGCGACCGGATTCATCCGTTCCTGAGCAACGTAGCCGAGATCCGGCGGCGGCCGCGCCAGCACATCGAGGAAGGCGCCGCGACCGCGGGCCATGCCACCGACCGGGAGGCGGTATTGCGACTGTTGAATGCGGCGCTCGCCACCGCACTCGTTTGTGCGCTTCGCTACCGGCGCTATGCCGTCATGGACACCCAAGCGGTGGCCGATGCGGTCAAGAATGAATTCATGAAGCGTGCGCAGCAAGAGCAGAGCCATTCGGATCAGATCGCCGCGCGCATTGCGATCGACACCTATCGCGAAATCCTCCGCTATCTGGGCGGGCACGACACCGCGACGCGGCGGCTGATCGAACGGATACTGAGCGTCGAACAGGAACACGCCGAAGGACTCGCGAGCATGCGCGAGAGCGTGCGCTGCCAGGGCGGCGCCGCAGCCGTCGCCAATCACAGAAGCCGTCCAAGTGCGGCATTGCGCTGACCGGATCAGTCCGACCACTTGATCTCTCGAGCCAGCAGTGGCGACGCAAAAATTCATCAAGCTGCGGTCAAAGACGTGTTCGGTTCAGCGGCCCGTGGCGGGTTTGCGTCCCGGATACATGATCCCCGGGTCGGCCGCATCGTCACCTTTGGAACGGTCCCGGCCAACGAAGTCCGTAACCTCCCGGCGATAGCGGCGTGCTGCCTGGTAATCGCCTTCGCCCTGGACGGTTTCATTCCCTTGTGGCTTGCGATTCTTGCGCGGACGCTTGTCGGTATGCTCGCTCATGATGCTTCCGCCGGTATGGGCCCGTGTTGTGGAGTAGGCAGCATAGAGCGGAGACCGTGGGCGCTGATCTCCACGGGTGGCGCTATCGGCTGTCGGCGCCCGCCGACTGAGTCAACCCGAGCCGCACAGATCCACGCTGGTCCGGCAGACCGCAAGGCTTTGATTCCCCGCAATGGTGCGCCGATCTGTCGCATTGCGCCGTGCAGGTTCAATGTGCCGGCGCCGGGCAGGCCGCACGCACACGGCCGGCAGCGGCCCTGCGATGTAGCGCAAATCCTTATAAACTAAAAGAAAACCTGGATTTCGAGAGCCGATCGGGTGTCCGGAAGCCGGGCACCCGAGGACTGGCATATGGGTTGCATTGATCGAAACAACAGGCGGTTTCGTCTGCAAGTGCGGCCTGTTTAGGCCAACGGCAACGCTGCCGGCAATAGCGCTCATCTCACACCCCCCCCGCGGTGAGCGCCGAATGTCGGCAGCGTTTTTTTTGCCTCCGGCCGTCGCCGAGCCTATAAGACTTTCAGCGCCTCGCCCGATGCTAAAGTGAAGGTTCATACAGAAGAGCCCAGGGGATGCCGCGGTTTTGCCTGCCAAGCGCCCGCGCCGGCGCGCGCGGTTTATCAGTGTCGATCTTCAGAATGTGCGCTTGGCACTGGCCGGCAAGCCGGTGCTGCGTGGCATTGACTGGCGCATTCGCCCCGGGCAGCGCTGGGTGCTCATGGGCCCGAACGCTGCGGGCAAAACGCAGCTGCTGAAGCTGCTGGCCGGAGACGTGTGGCCGAGCCCCGCGAGCGCCCAGGCCCGGCGATACCACTATCGTGGCGAGACGTTCGAGGATCCGTACGGCATCAAGCAGGAGATCGCCTATCTGGGTGCGGAACGGCAGGACCGTTACGAGCACTACGAATGGAATCATCGCGTCGACGCAATCGTTGGCACCGGACTGCATCGCACCGACATTCCGCTTGCGCCCCTCACGCCTCGCGCTCGCCAATGCATCGGGCAACTAATGCGTCGCCTGCGGATCGATGCGCTCGCGCAACGTCGTTTTCTGACGCTGTCCTACGGGGAGCGCCGCCTGGTGCTGCTGGCGCGGGCGCTGGCCTGGGCGCCGAAGCTGCTGCTGCTCGATGAAATCTTCAATGGTCTCGATGCTCGAAATCGCGAGCGTGTTCAGCATTGCCTGCGCCTGCTCAGTCGATCCTCGCTGCCGTGGGTGCTGACGTCGCATCGCGCAGAGGATATTCCGGCGCTCGCGACCCACCTGTGCCGGCTCGAGGCCGGGCGGATCACCATGCAGGCTCGCCTTGGTGCGCGTGCTCGCCGCGCCTTGGGCACGGCGGTCGTGGCGCGCACGGCGATCACTGCAGCCGCATCGGCACCGTTGCCGCCAGCGCATGATGTCGCGCAGGCGTCGGCCATCTCCGGCACGGCCGATGTGCTCATCGCACTGCGCCATGCCTGGGTCTGGCGTGAGGGTGTCGCGGCGCTCCGAGATCTTACGCTGCAGATTCGACGCGGTGATTGCTGGGTCGTGCACGGCGCCAACGGCAGCGGCAAGTCGAGCTTTATTCAGCTGCTGCATGGAGATTTGAGTGCGGCCAGCGGTGGCTCGATCGCCCGTGCCGGCATTGACAGCGGCGTGCCGCTCGACCGGTTCAAGCGTCGCGTGGGGTTGGTGACCCCGGAGCTGCAGACGCTGCAGCCACGCTATCTGCGCGTCGAGGAGGTTGTCACCTCGGGGCTGCATGCTAGTGTCGGGCTCAATGTGAATCTCACCGCCGCGCAGCGAACTCGGGCCAGAAGCGCGCTGCGTCGGGTCGGCGCGGCCACGCTGGCAGCACGACCCATACGCGAGCTGTCCTACGGACAGCTGCGGCGCGTGCTGTTCGCGCGTGCACTGGTACACGAGCCTGCTATGCTGCTGCTCGATGAGCCGCATGCGGGAGTGGATGCACGTACGCGCACCAGTCTGCGCTCGCTGGTGCAACAGGCTTGGGAAGCTGGTGTCACGGTAGTGATAGCGACGCATCATCGTGATGAATGGCCGCGAGGCGCGACGCACGAGCTTGAGCTCGCCAAGTCCCGGGTCGTGTATTGCGGCCCCATCCGGCTGCGGGCCGCCCGTCGCGCAAAGTCCCGCGTATGAAATTCCGAGCCGAGCTCATCGGCGCCGGTGGCGTCGCGCTGGTCGCGGCGGCCTGGCTGCTCTGGCCGGGTTTCGAAGGTCAGCGGTGGTCCGGCCCGCGCGCGGTGGTCAACGGCGGCGATGCGGGCGGCCTGCCGCGCGTGCCGCCGCAGCAAGAACATCTCGATGCCGCGGCGCTCGAGGATGCCGGCCGCGATGCGGCGGCCGATGGGCTACAGGTCCTGATCGTCTTGCGCCATGACTATATCGTCTATGAGCGCTATGGCCATGCAGTCAATGCCGAAACCATGATCGACTCGGGTCCGTTCGCGCAGGCGTTGGTGGCATTGGCCGCCGGAATCGCGGCGCACGATGACAGTCTGGCGTTGCAGTCCCTGAGCGGTTTCGATCCGGCGCGCCTGCGTGCCGCGATCGAAGCGGGCTCACGGCAAAGTTATCCGGACTATCTGTCACTGCGCCTTTGGCGTCGTCTCAATGCCGCACCGGCCTGGATTGCATTGCCCACCGCCGGCGCCACCGCGCCGGCCGACTGCTGCTTCCACGCCCGCGTCGTGGATTGGCTGCGCGTTGCCATCGTGTTGCTCGATGACGGACATTTCGAGGGCAAGGCTGTGGTGCCGCCGGGCTGGGTGGAGCGTATGCGGCGTCCGGTGTCCGCGGACGGCATCGGGGGATTCGGTATCGAACTCGCGGCCGCGGCGCATGGCGCCGAGCCGTTTGCCGCCGATGACGTATTCTTTCTTCGCGGGCCCGGACGCTGGCGGCTATGGTTGATTCCGACACTCAATCTGGCCGTGCTGTTCGGCGCCAAATCCGCCGCACAGTCGTTGCCCTTCGTGGCGCATGTGCCGCCGCCGGCGGCCGCGGGGAGCCCCAGCGAATCCCGACCCTGGGACGAGACGCGGTTGCCCAACCTCGTGATACGAGCAGTGTCGGAGCGTCCGGCGCAGCGCAGTGTGGGCTCACAGCTGCAGCAGCTGGTGCCCGGGCATTGAACAGCCAGGGCATGGAACAGCCACGGCTGAGAAGACTGGTTGGGCTACGAACGAGCACATGACGGAGAGAAGATTGAAACCGTTGCTGGCGCTATTCATCGTCTGCGTGATCGATGTACTCGGATTCGGCATCCTGATTCCACTGATTCCGTACATGGCGGTGCAGTTCGGGGCCTCGCCGACCCTCAATACCTGGATTCTCGGAATTTATTCGGCCTGTCAGTTGCTGGCTGCGCCGCTCTGGGGGCGGCTGAGCGATCGTCTGGGCCGGCGGCCGATATTGCTGACGAGCATGGTCGGCGCCTGCGCTTCGTATGTGATCCTGGCTTTTGCGCATTCCATCGCGACACTATTCCTGGCGCGAGCGCTGGCCGGACTGATGGCCGGGAATCTGTCGGCGGCCATGGCCTATGCCTCCGACATCAGCCAGCCGGCGGATCGCGCGAGGACCATGGGCACGGTGGGAGCGGCCATCGGCATTGGATTCATGCTCGGACCGGCGATCGGTGGCGCACTGGCGGGTGAGCAGTTGCAGACGGCGAGTTTTCTGCGGCCGGCGCTGGTGTCGGCATCCCTGAGCGTGCTGGCGATGCTGCTGGTGTTGTTCATGCTGCCCGAGAGCCACACTGCGGAACACCGGCGCGCGCATGCCTCGGGCGCTTCCCGTGCGCATGCATGGCAGCTGCTGCGCATGTTACCGGCGCTGCGCTGGCTGACGCTCGGCACCCTGCTGGTGACGTTTTCGCAGTCGACGCTGGAATCGATCTTTGCGATCTGGGCCATGGACCGCTATCACGTCGGGCCACGCACTGTCGGTCTGGCGCTGTTCGCGCTCGCGATCGTTGCCGTGGGCACACAGGGCGGATTCATGCGGACACTGGCGCCGCGTTTTGGGGAAACCCGGCTCGCGATCGCCGGGATTCTTTTCCTGGCTTCCGGGGTTGTGAGCCTGGCCTTCGGTGCCGCGCTGCCAATAGTGATTCTCGGGTTGATGGCTTGCGGGCTCGGTGTCGGACTGTTCGGCCCGAGTAGTGCCGCGCTCGCCTCACGCGAAGCGCAGGTACACAACCGCGGTGCGGTCATGGGGACGTACCAGTCGGGCACGTCACTGGCACGGGTGATCGCGCCGTTCGCGTCCGGCCCGACATACATGCACGTCGGGCCCAGCGCACCGTTTCTGATTGCCGGGCTGGTGACCTTGCAAGCGCTGTGGTGCGTCCTCGGTGCGCGCCGGGCGCACGCTGCCGATAATCTGGTCGATGACCCCCTTGGCCGCCAACGGAGGATACGATGAGTGCGGGGATTTACACGCTGGGCGAGCGGCAGTTGACGACCGCGGGGGCTGATTTCTACATCGCGCCCGGAGCGCAAGTGATTGGATCGGTAGTGCTCGGCGCCGGTGTAAGCCTGTGGTTCAATTGCGTATTGCGCGCCGACGACGAGCGCATCGATATCGGCAGCGGCAGCAACGTGCAGGACGGCACGGTCATCCACGCCGATGCGGGTTCGCCCACCGTGGTGGGACGCGAGGTTAGCGTGGGCCACATGGTGATGCTGCACAGCTGTGTGATCGGGGATGAATCGCTGATCGGTAACGGTGCGATCGTGCTCGATCGTGCCCGCATCGGCAGGCACTGCATCATCGCGGCCGGCTCACTGGTGCCGCCGGATCGCGAAGTCCCGGATGGCTCGGTGGTGATGGGCGCGCCGGCGAGACTCGTGCGCCAGGCGAACGCCCATGATCTGGCAATGATTGCCCAGGGTGCTGCGCATTACCGCGCACGCATGCAGTCCTATCGCGACTTTCTGCAGCCATACTTGCGTGGATGAACGCGGCGTTCATTGCCTGTCGCGGGGCGGGAGGCGGTCGGGTTTTCTAGTGTCTGAGCGGTTTTTTCAGGAAGTCGTCGCGATTGGCCGATTGCAGCAGCGCGTGAAATGCCTCGCCCCCGCGCATGAGTTTCAGGGCCACTTCGACACCGGCGGCACCGCTATTCCAGACACTGCGGAAAAACTGCGGTAATGAGGTCACACGATGTCCGGCGACCTCGACGATCACGTCGCCGAGGCGCACGCCCGCGCGGTGCGCGGGTCCATCGCGCGTGAGGCCGGCGACCATGATGTGGTCGGCTTGTTCCGCCGTGTACAGACCCAGCCAGGGACGCGCTGTGCGCCGCGGCCGGCCGAGTTCGATCATGTCCTCGAGTACCGGTTCGAGCAGATCGATCGGCACGAACATATTGGCATCGAAGCCTTCCTGCGCCAGCGATTCCTGCACGAACAGCGAACCGATACCCAGCAACAGGCCGTCGGTCCCGATCAGAGCCGTGCCGCCCCATTGCGGATGGGGCGGCGCGGTAAACAACGCCTCGTCGAGCAGGTATTCCCAATAGCCCGCGAACTCGCGGCGCGCGATCAATTGCGCTTCGAGCGAATGGCGCTCGCCGCCTTGCCCCACCACGAGGACGCGGTCGCCGAGCGCAAGCGTGGCGGCCGAGCCGCGCTCGATGGCCGGGGCATCGAGCAGGCCGAGCGGCTGCACCAGTCCGAAACCGCTGACCTGGTCGAACGCCAATGCAAAGGCCTCGACTACCTTGCCGTCGAAAGTCGTGAGCCAGATGGATTCGGCCTCGGTGATCAGGTAGCCGATCGTCAGCACCAGCTTGCGCTCGGCGCTGCGGATCACGACACCCGAGCCCAGCCGTTCCGTGCCGAGAAACTGCGCGGTATAGCCGTCTTCGCTGGCCTCGGTATGCACCAGCACCACCGAACGGTATGTCGCCGTCAGATCGAAATTGAATCGGCTCTGCCGTGGTCGCAGTGGCTCATGCAACTCCCATTCATCGCTCTTGCCCATCGTGCAATGCTAAAGAGAATGGCCCGGGCGATCCAGGCAGAGTGCGCGGTGCTTAAAACTCGAGCGCGGTGTCGAAGACGACCACGGCCTCGCCGATAACACTCACCGATTCGAGCAAATCCCGTTCCAGGTTCAGCGCCACGGTTACTCGGCCAGGGCGGCCGGTGTGGTGCCCTTGGGCGCCGGTGAACTCGATCGTGCTGCCGGGCGGCGACGCCGAGAGTAGCGGGCGGATCAGTCCCTGATGCAGCAGATAGGCGCCGAGCAGCGCATGGGCATTGCCGCTCACCGGGTCCTCGGGGATCCCGAGCGCCGGGCAGAACATTCGCGCCTCCGTGTAGACGTCAGCCAGGGACGGCTTGCGCGAAAATAGAAAATACCCGGGTGCACCGAGCTCTTCTGACAAAGCCGTCAGGCGCGCCAGGTCGGGCCGCAGGCGCGCGAGCGTCGTGCCCCGTTCGACCCCGAGCAGCAGCCGCATACTGCTGTCGCCGGCGAGCATCGGCGGACAATGCGCATCGAGGTCGGCGCGCGTCAAGGTCAGCGCCTCGAGTACGGCCGACAGTTCGCGCTCGCCGAGGGCACGCCGCAGTGTCGGCGGCGGCAGATGGATCGCAATCCGTGGCGGCCACGCACCGGTGATCGCGTCGACTTCGACGACGCCGCTGCTCTGCTTCTGGCGTCGCCGCGGTTCGAGCTTCAGCGCCGCGAGCACGGCATGGGCCGCGAGCGTCGCGTGGCCGACGAAAGCCGCTTCACGACGCGGCGTGAAGAACCGCAGCCGCAGGTCGTGATCGTCAGCATCCGGCCGTAACAAAAACGCGGTATCGCCATTGTTCAGCTCGCGCGCGAGCGCCTGCATGTCGTCGGTGGAGAGCGGGTCGGCGTCGAGTACCACACCGGCCGGATTGCCATTGAAGCGCCGTGAGGTGAACGCATCGACTTGGAACACGCGGACGCTGTTGCCCATGATCTCGCTCCTGGTACGGCGATTGTAACGGCGCAGTGCCATCGGCCGCTTGCAATCGTCCGTCGTTTCCTCGATAGTTTACGGCGCAAACCTTGGGGTGGTCCGGAACGGACCTGAGATGCCGATGGTCGGCAAACCCGTTGAACCTGATCCGGTTAGTACCGGCGTAGGGAGCAGGAATGAAATTTCATCGCACTGGCCTGTGGCCGCTCGCGGCTGTCTGTGCCGCCATATCTGTCACCGCATTGGCCGACGAGTCGCTGCAGGAAATCGTCGTCACCGCGAGCCTGCGTGACAGCAACGCCGCCGATTTGCCGCAGAGCGTGAGTGTGCTCGATGCCGGCACGCTGCAGGCCGCGGGCGTGCAGCATTTCGAGGACGTCTTGGCAATGATCCCGAATCTGAGCTGGGCGAGCGGCAGCTCGAGGCCGCGTTTTTTCCAGCTGCGCGGCATCGGTGAGGTGGAGCAATACCAGGGCGCGCCCAATCCTTCGGTCGGATTTCTGATCGACGACATCGATTTCTCGGGGGTCGGCATGCCGGCGACCCTGTTCGACACCAGGCAGATCGAGGTGCTGCGCGGTCCGCAGGGCACGGCCTATGGGGCCAACGCGCTGGCGGGTCTGATCTCTGTGCGCACCGAGGACCCGACGCCGGAGTTCTCACTGCACGGCGAGGCCACGCTCGGCGACTATCAGACTCGCGCGGCCGGCGTGGCGCTCAGCGACAGCGTCGACGATGGTCTGGCCGGCTGGCGCCTGGCGGCGCAGCAATACCGCAGCGATGGCTATCGCCACAACGCTTATCTGCAACGCGGCGATACCAACGGCTACGACGAGGGTACGTTGCGCGGCAAGTTCTTCTGGCAGGTGACGCCGGCGCTGCGCGCCGACCTGGCGCTGATGGACGTAGACCTGAACAACGGCTACGACGCCTGGTCGATCGACAACAGCTTCACGACGCAGTCGAATCAGCCGGGGCGCGATGCACAGCAGTCGCTGGGCGCATCGTTGAAGCTGTCGCTGAACACCGGCAGCTTCGGCGAGCTGCGCAGCGTGTCCAGTACGGCGGATTCGCACATCGTCTATTCGTTCGATGCGGATTGGGGCAATGATGCGTTCTGGGCGGCGTGCTGCGGCTACTCCCCCTACGATTACTTCGAGCAGGATCGGCGAGTGCGCCGCACCATCGCCGAGGACCTGCGTTTCATCGGCGACGCGGATCACAGGCTATTCGGATGGGTGCGCTGGCTGGCCGGGGCGTACTTCGTGCGGTTGACCGAGTCCGATGATCTGCTCGACACCTGGAATGATGAAGTCCTCGGCACGGGCTTCAACCTGTTGCACAGCGATTACCTGGCAACCAACGCTGCACTCTATGCCTCGCTCGACGCGGCCTTGAGCGAGCGTGCGAGCCTGACACTGGGACTGCGGACCGAGCGGCGCCTGGCTCACTATCAGGACAGCGCCGACGTGGAGCGGCCGTTTCCCGACGAGCGCGACACGATGTACGGCGGCAATCTGTCCTGGTCGCTGCGCACCAGCGAGCAGCAGAGCCTCTATGCGACCCTGGCGCGCGGCTACAAGGGCGGCGGCTTCAATATCGGCAGCGAGATCGAGGCCGAGCGACGCCGTTTTGCGCCCGAGTACTTGTGGAGCCTGGAGACCGGTGTCAAGCGCGAGTCGGCCGACAAGACGCTGCAGTGGCAGGCCGACGTGTTCTACATGCGGCGCGAGAACATGCAGGTCTACAGCTCGTGCCAGCTCGAGCAGGACAATCCGGCCACGTTCGTGTTCTTCACGCAGAACGCGTCGCATGGCGAGAACTACGGCCTGGAGAGCCAGGGTCAATGGCGGCTCAATGCTCGCTGGCAGCTCTCCGGTGGCGTCGGGCTGCTGCATACGCGCTATCTGGGCTACGACTCGCAGGCGATCGAGTGCGCCGGGGCGTCGGTGCTGGCGCTGGACGGCCGCGCCCAATCATTCGCGCCTGAGTATCAATTCTCCGCGGCCCTGTCCTATAGTCACCCGAATGGCCTGTTCGCGCGGCTCGACGCCTCGGCCACCGACGGGTTCTATTTTGCCGCCGGCCAGAACCAGGTGGCGCAGGCTTATCAACTCGTGAATTTTCGCTTTGGATACGAGCGCGGCGGCTGGCAAACCAGCATCTGGACGCGCAATCTTCTGGACCAGCGCTACGCCGTGCAGGGGTTCTATTTCGGGCTGGTGCCGCCGAACTTTCCGAACCAGCGCTTCATCCAGAACGGCGATCCACGCACCGTGGGGCTGACCGTTCGCTATCAACTTGGACACAACGAGGACTGAGAATGGACATTGGGGTCGAGATCAGCCTATACCCGCTGCACCAGGACTTCATTCCCCCGATCCAGAATTTCATCGACCGGCTGAATGCCGACCGCCGGCTGCGCATCGTCACCAACAGCATGAGCACGCAGGTGTTCGGCGACTACGACGCCGTGATGCAAACGCTGGTATGCGAGCTGCGGTCCACCCTCGAGGGCAACGACAAGGCTGTGTTCGTAATGAAAGTGCTTGGGCCGTTGAGTAGGTGATCGACACGCTGCTGCGCGGGCTCGCCACGACCAGGCCGCCCGAAGCCCTGGCAGTGCTGCTGGGCGTGATCTACGTGCTGCTGATCCTCAAGCGCAAGCGGCTGGGATGGATCGCAGGGGGCTTGAGTTCGTCAATCTATGTCTATCTGGCCGCGCGCGCGCATTTGCCGATGCAGTCGTCGCTGCAGGCTTACTACGTGGTGATGTCGTTCTATGGCTGGTACAGCTGGACTCGAGCGCAACAGCACGAGGCGGACCGCATAACCCGCTGGCCGCCGCAGTACCACCTGGCAGCGCTGGCCGCGATCGTGCTGCTGAGTTTCATTACGGCGCACTGGCTCGCGATCGAGACCCACGCAGCGTGGCCGTATCTGGATTCGTTGACGACCTGGATCAGTCTGCTGGCGACCTGGATGGTTGCGCGCATTAAGCTCGAGAACTGGCTGTATTGGATTACCGCGGACGCGATCATGGCGTTCCTGTTTGCCGCCCAGGGTTATCCGGTCACCGCCGGGCTGTTTCTGACCTACCTGACCATCGCTGTCATTGGATTCCGGGAATGGCTGCACCAGTACCGGCTGCAGGGGCGCTGAACGGGCCGCCCGCTTGGGCTTTGGCGCGCGTGCCTGGCCTGGAGCAGGGCGCGACCGCGCGGCGCATCGAGCGGCTTGGCGGCGGCACCGTCAATGAGGTTTACCGGGTCGACAGCGCCGCAGGACGCTTCGTGCTGCGCCTGGACGGCGCAGCCTGGCGCCGGCCGGGCGTGGATCGCGCGCGCGAGCTGGTACTGCATCGTGCTGCCGCGGCTGCCGGGCTTGCGCCGGCGCTGGTAGACGCCGCGCCCGAGTCACAGGGGTTGCTGATCATGGAATACCTGGAGGGCCGCAGCTGGGGCAGCCCCGACTATGACGACGTGCATGCGCTGCGGCGCCTGGGCGAGCGGCTGTATGCGTTGCATCGGCTGCCGGCTCCCGCCATCGATGCCTTCGATCCCTGGCAAGTGGCGCAGGCCTATGTCCGACAGATTGATGCCACACGGGCTGGCGCGCTCAAGGAGCCGTTACAGCGCCTCGAAGCCCTCGCCGCTGAGCTGCGCGCGGGTTACGCGGCCATGACCGTGGTGCATGGGGATTTATGGCAGGGCAATGTGCTGCAGGGAGCGCGGTTGTGGTTGCTGGACTGGGAGTATGCGCAACTCAGCGATCCGCTGATGGACGTGGCCTGCGTGCTCGCCTACTACCCCGGCGCCGAGCGCTACCGCGCCGAGCTGGCGGCGGCCGCGGGGTTTGACGCCCACGCGCTCGAGCGTACTTTGTCGGCACGCGTCTATGTCTACCGCGCACTGGCCTGGCTGTGGCGTCTGGCGCGCGGCGAGCCGGCCGAGCCACCGTGAGGCGGCACTCCTTAAGCCACACCGAGCTATAGGATCGACCCCATATCCGGGCTGGCTGGCGGGGACTGGCATCCCGATGGCGCGGCCGGCAAACTAGCGCGCCCTGGAGGTCCGAGGAGTGGTCATGCCGATGGTGCGAGTGATCGATCGTGATGGAATCGAACGCGAGCTGGAGGCGCAGAGCGGCGCGACGCTCATGGAGCCGCTCAGAGACATGGATGATGGCGTGGCCGCAATCTGTGGCGGCATGTGCTCCTGCGCGACCTGCCACGTATACGTCGATGCCGAGTGGGTGGCGAAGTTACCCGCACCGATGTCCGATGAGAGGGATATGCTCGGTGACCTGATCAGCCGCCGCGAGAATTCGCGCCTGTCATGTCAGATCGTACTCAATGATGCGCTCTCGGGCATGAAGGTCAGCATTGCGCCGGAAGAGTGAATGCGGCCGGCCAGCGGCTGCAGGTCATGGTCCGCCGTTGTCTTGCGGGTAAGCATCGACGATGCAGTGGGTATATCTATTATTGGTGCTGGCAGCGTTGCTGGCGATCGCGCGCGTCGTCATGGCGTTACGCAAGGCCCGCTCGCAGTCCTCGCATGACGACTGGGATGCGCGGCTGGTGAAGAATCTGCGCGCGGCCGGCGGTAATTCCTTCACCCCCTACGAAGTCGATTTCTTCTTCAATCTGCCGGACGAGGCGGCCTGTGCGTCGCTGCGCGGCGCCCTCGAGTCCGAAGGCTTCGCCATCGACACGCGCGTCATGACCGGCGAAGCCGCGAGCGGCTATTCGCTGCATGCGCGCAAACACCTGCGAATATCGGTGACTGAGATGCAGGACTACTCGCAGCGTTTTCGTGCGCTGGCGCGGCAGTACGATGGCCACTACGACGGCTGGATGACCGATCCGTCGCGTAAATAGCTGCGCTACGGCTGCTTTTCCGTCTGCCGTTTGACCGCATCGGCGGCGGCGCGGATGGCTTCCGGATCTCCCAGATAGCGGCTGCCGCGCGGATGGAGCGCATCGTCGAATTCGTACAGCAGCGGCACGCCGGTCGGAATGTTCAGCTCGACCACCGCCTGCTCCGACAGTCCATCCAGCATTTTGACCAGCGCACGCAGGCTGTTGCCGTGCGCGACGACCAGCACCTGCCGGCCGCGTTTGAGTTCGGGCACGATGCGTTGCTCCCAATACGGCAGCACCCGCGCCAGCGTGTCTTTGAGCGACTCGGTCGAAGGCAGGTCGCTGGCATCGACGTCGGCGTAGCGGCGGTCGAAGCGCGGGTGGCGCGGATCGTCGAGGCTCAGCGGCGGCGGCGCGATGTCGTAGCTGCGCCGCCAGATCTTGACCTGCGCCTCGCCGTGGCGCTCGACCGTTTGCGCCTTGTTCAGGCCTTGCAGCGCACCATAGTGGCGCTCATTGAGCCGCCAGCCGCGTGTCACCGGCAGCCACAGCAGATCGAGCTGTTCGAGCATGAGCCACTCGGTGCGAATCGCGCGCTTGAGCACCGAAGTGAAGACGACATCCGGCAAGATGCCTTCGCGTTCGAGTTCGCGGCCGGCCTGCCGGGCTTCCTCGCAGCCCTGCGCCGAGAGGTCGACATCCGTCCAGCCGGTAAACAGATTCTCCAAATTCCAGATGCTCTGGCCATGGCGCACCAGCACGAGTCTTACAGGCACGGCTCCCTCCCGCGGTCTAGGTGTTTGCCGAAAACAGGCGCTTTATAGCAGACGGGTAAGATCATGCGTGCGCCCGGCGGCAAGATTCCCCAGCGTCTCGACCGCAACCGTGAGGGCCGCCAGGTCCGGCGCCGGCAGTGCGCGCAGGTCACGCTGTACCTGCTGCCAGCGCCCAAGCGCGGGATCGCTCGCCGGCCCCGAAAACGCGCGCCGCCCGGAGTCGCCCGCCAGCACGGCGGCGCTGATCCGCAGGTGCGCCGCCAGCGCCGCGGCCTGCAGCCGCTGCTGCGCGGCGCGCTGCCAGCTGCCGCTCGCGGGCAGCTGTTCGATCGCGCCTTGCAGCCAGTCGAGACCGAGTCTGGCGCCGAGGCCGAAATGCGCACGCGCCACCGCCCGGGCGCGCGAACGCGAGCTCGCCATGAGTGCCACCAGGTCGGGCGCCACGCGCAGCGGCTCGAGTGCGGCGAGGCTCGCGGCTAGGCGCGCCGGCAGTCCCTGGCTCACGTAGCGGCCGCATCGCGCCAGATAACGCTCGCGATCCAGGCCGTCGAGCGCGGCCGGCATGACCTGGGCAAATTCGCGCAGCGCCGGCTGCAGCCGCACCACGGCCGCGCCCACGGCGCCATAGTCACTGCGGTGCTCCAGCAGCCACAGTGTGTAGTGCGACAAATAGCGGCTGGTTTCGAGCAGCGCATCGTATTGGTCGACCGGCTTGATGCGGCCGTCGAGGGCCTCGATCTGCGACCACAGCGTTCGCAGGTCAGCGCTGTCGCGCGCGATAGTGTAGGCGCGCGCGATCGCGGCCGCATTGGCGTCGCTGACCTCGCTGCATTGGAGCAGCAGTGTCGGGCCAACGCGATTGACGATGCTGTTGGTAGTCGCGGTGATAATGATCTGCTTGCGCAACCGATGGTGCTTGATCCGGTCGGGGAAGCGGCGTTGCATGGCCTGCGGAAAGTAGCGCTCGAGCTCTCGCGCCAGATACGGATCGGCCGCGCTGCCGGTCTCGGTCAGCGCATGATTGAGCGCAATCTTGCCGTAGGCGAACAGCAGTGCCAGCTCCGGCCGTGTCAGGCCGCGTCCCTGCAGCCGGCGCTCCTCCAGCTCCTCGTCGGTCGGCAGGAATTCGACCGCGCGATCGATCTCGCCGTGGCGCTCGAGCCAGCGCAGCAGCAGCTGATGCTCGCCAAGGTCCTCGACGGCGCGCCGTTCCATCAGGCTCAAGGCCTCGCTCTGCAGATAATTGTTGCGCAACACCAGGGCCGCGACCTCATCGGCGGCGGCCGCGAGCAGGCGATCTCGGCGGCCGGGGGTCACCGGTGTGCCACCGGGTGCATCCAGCAGAATCTTGAGATTGACCTCGACATCGGAGGTGTTGACGCCGGCGGAATTGTCGATGAAATCGGTGTTGATGCGTCCACCGGCCGCGGCATATTCAATGCGGCCGCGCTGCGAGAAGCCAAGATTGCCGCCCTCACCGACGACGCGGGCACGCACCTGGCGGCCGTCGACGCGCACCGCGTCATTGACGCGATCGCCGATCTCGCCGTGGCGCTCGCTCGACGCCTTGACGTAAGTGCCGATGCCGCCATTCCACAGCAGATCGACCCGCATGCACAGGATGGCGCGGATGATCTCCACCGGGCTGGCACGTCGCTGCGGCAATTCCAGCAGCGCCTGGGCTTCACGCGACAGCGTGACGCTCTTGGCGGTGCGCTCGTAGATGGCGCCGCCGCGTGACAGCAGCCGTGCGTTGTAGTCATTCCAGCCCGAGTGCGGCAGCCGGAACAGGCGCTCGCGCTCGCGGTAGCCGCGCTCGGCATCGGGCTTCGGATCGAGGAACACGTGCTGATGATTGAAGGCGGCAACCAGCCGTATGTGCCGCGACAGCAGCATGCCGTTGCCGAATACGTCACCGGACATGTCGCCGATACCGGCCACGGTGAAGGGCTCGCGCTGGATGTCGCTGCCGAGTTCGCGGCAATGGCGCTTAATGCACTCCCAAGCGCCGCGGGCCGTGATTGCCATCTTCTTGTGGTCATAGCCTTTGGTGCCGCCGGAGGCAAATGCGTCGCCGAGCCAGAAGCTGTATTCGGCCGAGATCGCGTTGGCGATGTCGGAAAATGTGGCCGTGCCCTTATCGGCGGCGACCACCAGGTACGGATCATCACCGTCGAGGCGCCGGACGTCGGGCGGCGGGACGACCCGGCCGTCGACGATATTGTCGGTGACATCGAGCAGACCGCGGATGAAGCTGCGGTAGCATTCGACCACTTCCCGCTGCTGCGCCAGTGGCGCGGTGCGCGGCGGCAGGCGGCGCACGACGAATCCGCCCTTGGCGCCCACCGGCACGATCAGAGTGTTTTTGACGTGCTGCGCCTTCATCAATCCCAGAACCTCAGTGCGGAAATCCTCGGGTCGCTCCGACCAGCGAATGCCGCCGCGAGCGATCAGGCCCGCTCGCAGGTGCACGCCCTCAACACGCGGGCTGTGCAGGAAAATCTCGTACGCCGGACGCGGCTGCGGCAAGCCGGGGATCCTGCCGGGATCGAATTTCAACGACAGCCATGGACGTGGACTGCCCGCGGCATCGCGACGAAAGTAATTGGTACGCAGCGTAGCGAGTATCACCGCGAGAAAAGCACGCAGAATGCGATCCTCATCTGGACTGACGACTGCCGCGATAGCGCGGCGCAGGCGTTGTTCGAGCAGGACCGCACGTGCCCGCGCGCCGCGGTTTGATTTCGGCGACAAGCGCTGCTGGAACAATTCGCACAGGTCGCGCGCCGCGGCGGAGTGCGTGCCCAGCACGCGCTCCATATAGCTCTGGCTGAAAGGAATGCCGGTCTGCAGCAGATAGCGGCAACAGGCTCGCAGCATCGTCACCTGGCGCATGCTGAGCTCGGCCGCGATCAGCAGGCGGTTGAAGCCATCGTCATCTAGCTCGCCGGCGCGTATGGCACGAAACGCCGCGATCAGCTCGTGGGCCACCCGTGGCACCGCGACGCTCTGCAGGTTGTAATGTTCGAGCTCAAAGTCCTGCAGCCAGGCCGAGGCGCCGTCCGCGCAGTCGAGGCGATAGGGTCGCTCGGCGATGACGCGCAGGCCGAAATGCTCGAAGGTCGGGAGGACTTCGGATATGGACAGAGTTTCGCCGCGGCGGATGATGCGCAGGTGCACGCGCCGATGCGGCTGCCGCGGCGGCCGATACAGTCGCAACTGTGTTGCCTCAACGGCGGCGTCGAGCCCTTCCAGATCGACGATGTCATCGACCGCCTGCGCCGCTTCCACGTCCTGCCGATAGGACGCCGGAAATGCGCCGGCATATCGGCGTTCGAGCGCGAGTGCCTGGGTCTCGCCGAATCTTGTCAGCACTGCCGCACGCAGCCGATCGCGCCATGAGACGATCGCAGCGGCGATATCACGCTCGAGCCGGTCGGCGTGGACTCGCGGGTTGCCTGCCGGATCGACCCGCACCACGATGTGCAGCTGTGCCTGTGGTGCTTCGCCGATCGCCAGACTGGATTCCAGCTCCACGCCGTGGCACGCCGCCCGCACCAGCGCCTCCACTCTGGCCTGAGCGGCGGCATCGCAGCGCTCGCGTGGCATGAATACCAGGCACGACCAGAAGCGCCGAAATTCATCGCGACGCATGATCAGCCGTACGCGCGCGCGATCCTGCAGCAGCAGCACGGCGCGTGCGCAACGGATCAGATCCGGCACGCTGGCCTGAAACAGTTCGTCGCGCGGCAGCGTTTGCACGATGTGCAACAGGCGCTTGCCGTCGTGGCTGTTGGCCGCGAACGGAAAGTGCTCGAGCACTCGTTTGAGCTTGTGCCGCAGCCACGGCACCTGGCGCGGATCGGCGGTATAGGCGTGGGCGTTCCACAGTCCGAGGATTCGGGCCTCGCCGATCACGCGGCCGCGCTCGTCGTAGCGTTTGACGCCGATGTAGTCGAGGTAGCCGGGCCGATGTACCGTCGAGCGGTGGTTGGCCTTGGTGATGATCAGCAGCTCCGGCGAGCGCAGCGCGCGGCGGATATTGGCGGTGACGATGCCGGTATCCCGCGGAGGCGGAAGGCGGCGACGCAGCAGACCGAGGGCGGTGCCCGGCAGCGGGACCAGCGCGGGTCCATTGCGCCGCCGGCGCAGGCGGCTCTCACGAAAGCCGATGAAGGTAAAGTGGTGCGCTTCCATGTATTGCAGCAGCGCCCGGCTCTCGGCGATCATATCCGCGGCCAGCGGCGGCGGGCGCCGGCTGATGTCGGCGCAGAGCTTGAGCACCGCGTTGCGCATGCGCATCCAGTCGCCGCAGGCCCGTCGTACATCCGCGAGTGCCGCCAGCAGGCGCCGCCGCAGCCGTTTGCATTCGGCCTCGTCGCCGATGCGATCGATGCGCCAATACTGCCAGGATTCGCGCACCCCGCCCTCGGCGCCATTCGCGGCCTCGATCTCGGCATGCAGCGACTGGATGGCTCCGGAAGCCTGGCGCCACACGCGCAGGACCGGATGGATGATCAGCTGCACCGATAGACCCCGTTGCGCGAGTGTCATGCTCAGGGTGTCCACCAGGAAAGGCATGTCTTCGATGACGAGTTCGACCACCGAATAGGAAGCGGCCGCGGCACCGGCCGCGGCCACGCCGGCCGGCGCGCTGCTCACGCGCAGCAAGGTCTGATGGCGGCGCCGGCGCGCCCCGAATTCGATGTGCGCGGCGCAACTGCGGCGCAGCGCCGCCTCATTGAAGCTGCGCCACTCCTCCACTGGCACGGAGGTGCGCCATGCACGCAGCAGCGAGGCCGTCAGTTGCGGGCGCGCAGAACCTGTCTGCGAGCCTCGAGCGCTCACTCGGGCAGTTCCAGATCGGCGATCACGCCGCCGAGAAAACGCACCGCTTCGCCGCCAGTGACCACGCGATGGTCGAAAGTCAGCGACAACGGCATACGCGAATGAACTTCGATGCGGTCCTCGGTCGCGATTACGTCGCGGCGCACGCGGCCGGTGCCAAGAATCGCGACCGCAGGGGGCACCACGATCGGCGTGGCGTAGCGGCCGGCCATGCTGCCGAAATTCGACAGCATGAAGGTGAAATTGCGCAGCTCCTCGCTGCCCACGGTGCGATCGCGTGCGGCGCGCTTGAGCCGATCGAGCTCGGCGCGCAGCTGCGCCGGACTGCGCTTCTCCACATGACGGATCACCGGCACCAGCAGGCCATCGATGGTGTCGATCGCGATGCCAACGTCGATCTGCTCGAACAGCGTACGGCTCTGCGACTGCCCGTCGAACCAGGCGTTCAAACCGGGCTCGGTGCGTACGCCAGCCGTGATGGCGCGCAGCACGCGCGTGGTGTAGTCACGGCCGGTACCCCAGGCATGCAGATCGGCGTCGTCGAATACCGAGCATGCCATGACCGAGTCGCGCGACAGGGACATGCTTTGCGCCATGGCACGACGCAGGCTGCGCAGCACCTCGACGTCGCCGCCCGCGGCAGGCGGCCGCGCCGACGGCGCGGGGTGCATCTTGCTGCCCGCGCTTCGTGCCGGTAGCCCCACCCCCATGACGTCATCGAGTGTGATCAGGCCCCCGCGCCCGGTGCCGGTCAGGCTCCCGATCTCGACACCGAGGCTTCGAGCCAGCGCGCGCGCGGCCGGCACCGCGCGCACGCGCGGCCCGGTCACCGCATTGGCGGCTTCGAGCGCAGCGGCGGCGGCGGCGTCATCGCTCAGACCCGGCATATGTCCGACCACAGTGCCGGAGTCGTCACCGGCGGCAGCGGCGCTGCCGCTCGCGACTGCGAATTCGATCAGCGGCGCTCCGATCTCGATGCGATCGCCGGGCTGCGCGTGCAGCGCGGTGATCGTGCCGCTGACGGGCGAGGGCACTTCAACCACCGCCTTGGCGGTCTCGACCGAGAGCATTGGCGCATCGACGTAGATGTAGTCGCCGACTTTGACGTGCCAGCGCAGGATCTCAGCTTCGGACAAACCTTCGCCGAGATCGGGTAGCTTGAAAACTGTCATGCCTGCACCCCTCATCGCCTCATCTATTCCGCCAGCGTGGCACGAATTGCATCGACGATGCGCGCGACCCCGGGGATATAATCATGCTCGAGCCGGTACAGCGGCATGATGGTGTCGTAGCCAGCCACGCGCCGAATCGGCGACAGCAGATCGTACAGCGCCTGCTCGCTCACCGTCGCGGCGATCTCGGCCCCGAGGCCGCAGCTGCGCGATGCTTCATGCACGATCACGAGCCGCCCGGTCTTGACCACCGAATCGAGGATGGTATCGAAGTCGATCGGCGCGAGCGTGCCGGCATCGATGACCTCACAGCTCACGCCGTCGGCGACCAGCTGCTCGGCGGCCTTGAGGCTGTCGACCGTCATCGCGCCCCAGGTCACGATGGTCACGTCGCTGCCTTCGCGCAGCACGAAGCAGCAGCCCATCGGCAGTGCCTGACCATCGTCCGGGACTTCCTGCCTGGCGAAACGATACAGCCGCAACGGCTCGAGAAACATCACCGGGTCGGGATCGCGAATCGCCGCGAGCAGCAGCCCGTAGGCACGCGCCGGAGACGAGGGGCACACGACCCGCAGGCCAGGGTGATGACACAGCAGCGCCTCGAGGCTCTCCGAGTGGTGCTCGGGCGCATGAATGCCGCCGCCATGCGGCATGCGCAGCACCACCGGACAGCTCAGTCGCCCGCGCGTCCGGTTACGCAGGCGCGCCATGTGACTGGCGATCTGATCCAGCGCCGGATAAATGAATCCCATGAACTGAATCTCGGCGACCGGCTTCAGGCCCTGCGCGGCCATGCCGATCGCAGTGCCGGCGATCAGGCCTTCGGCCAGCGGAGTATCCTGAACCCGCGTCTTGCCGAACCGTTGTTGCAGCCCGACCGTCGCGCGAAACACGCCGCCATTGGTGCCGACGTCTTCCCCCAACACGACGACCGACGGGTCGTGAGCCATCTCCCAGGCGTGCGCCATGTTGATGGCCTCGACCATCGTCATCTTCGCCATCGAAACCGTCCTTTGTTCTTGTCTGATTGCGCCAGTGCGTTGCGGCCTAATGGGCCAGCGCCGCATAGCGGCGCGCCTCCTCGCGCTGGGCGCGCAGCGCGGGTGTCAGCTGCGCGTAGAGAAAATCGAACATAGCGTCGGTGGACTGCTTCGGCGTCGCCAGGTACTGCTTTACCGCGGCATCGACCTCTTCACTGCACGCGGCCTTGAGAGCCAGCTCGTCGGCCTCGTCCCATAGTCCGCGCGATTGCAGGAATCTGCGCATGCGTGCGATCGGCTCGATCCGCAGCGCAGCGGCCACTTCCTCGGCGCTGCGGTAACGCGTGGCATCGTCCGAGGTGGTGTGATCGCTCAGGCGGTAGGTGAGCGCTTCGATGACCGTCGGCCCGCCGCCGCTGCGCGCTCGCTCGACCGCCTCGCCGACCACTTCGCGCACCACCAGCAGGTCGTTGCCGTCGATTTGCGCTGCCGGAATGCCCGCGGCGATCGCCTTCTGTGCCAGCGTCCTGGCCGCGGTCTGCGCTACCACCGGGACCGATATAGCCCAGCGGTTATTGACGATGACGCACACCAGCGGCAGCGACTTGACACCGGCGAAATTGATCGCCTCATAGAACGCGCCCTGTGAGGTACCGCCATCGCCGATGAAGGCCACGGCGCAGCGCCGTTCGTCGCGGATCTGCATCGCCAGCGCCGCGCCGGCGGCATGCGGCATTTGCGAGCCTATCGGTACGCAGAAAGGAAAATCCTGGGGCGTGCGCCGATACAGCGTGCCGCGCTCATCCCCGCCCCAATACAGCAGGATGTCGAGCAGATCGACGCCGCGCCAGAACTTGGTACCAATCTCGCGATAGACCGTGAACAGCACGTCCTCGGGATGCATCGCGGCACCGACGCCCACATGCGTGGCCTCGTGTCCCAGACATGAGGGATAGGTGCCGAGCTTGCCGGTACGCTGCAGATTGACCGCCTTGGTGTCGAAGGCCCGGGCGCGCACCATCATCCGGTACATGCGCCGCAGCAGCTCGCCGTCTTGCACCCATGCCGGCAGCGCACCGAGCGGTGCGCCGTTGCCATCGAGGCAGGCACGGTAGGGAATATCGAAATGCGCGACGATCTGATGTTCGCTCATAACAGAATCGTAGCACTTCGCCCTGATCGGGAGTGCCGCCGGCGGGCCTTGGGCCAAGCCGGCGGCGCGCAGTTCGAGCGGTCCGGGAACATGAGATGAATTCGAGGTCATGGCATTACTTTACCTAGGAAACTTTGACCAGCAAACATATCCGCCGGCGAAAGTTCCTGCCGAATTCTGCTACGGGGGTGTGATCCGAGCATCGGCTCAGGCGCGCCGCGGTCGCGCCAGGTAGCTTTCAGTCTGCATCTCGACCAGGCGGCTGGCGGTGCGGCGAAATTCCAACTGCAGCAGCTCGCCGCGGTACAAGTCCGCCGGCGCCGCCGCCGCCGACAGCACCAGCTTGACGCCCTGATCGTAGAACTCATCGATAAGTGCGATGAAGCGGCGTGCCGCATTGTCCTGTTGCGGCGCTGTGAAGGCAGGCACATCGGACAGCAGTACGGTGAAAAATTCCCGCGCGATGTCCGCATAATCGTTCGGACCGCGCGGCTCCTCGCACAGCGTCGCAAAGCTGAGCCAGAGCACATCGCCGCGCCGGCGCAATGCGCGCAGCCTGCGGCCGGAAATACGCAGCTCGGCATCGCTCGCGCCGTGATCGCCGGCGAGCTCATCGAACAGACTTTGCAGCTGGGCGGGGCTGTCGGCGGCGCGGCTGTCGAGATAGATCGGGCGGCGCCGCAGTTGGCGCAAGCGGAAGTCGACACCGCCATCGACTGCCAGCACCTCAAGCTCGCGCTCGAGTACGGCGATCGCCGGCAGAAAGCGGCTGCGCTGTAAACCATCGCGATACAGCTCGCGCGGTGGCACGTTCGAGGTGATCACCAGCAGGACCTCATAGCGCAGCAATGCCTCGCACAACCCGCCGAGCAGCATCGCATCGGCAATGTCATTGACATAGAGTTCATCGAGACACAGCAGCCGCGTCTGCCGCGCGATGCGTCGCGCGAGCAGCTCCAGCGGCTCGCGGTGCGCGCCAATCTGCCGCAGCTGCTCATGCACGTCGCGCATGAAATGATGGAAATGGCTGCGGCGGCGCGCGCGCAACGGCAGGCTGTCGTAGAACAGATCCATCAGCCAGGTCTTGCCGCGGCCGACGCCGCCCCACAGATACAGGCCGCGGGTATCGCGCCCGTCATCGCGCTTCGGCATGAGCGTGTGCCGCAGCCGCGCCCAGAACCCCTTGCTCCTTTCGGCCAGCAGCCGTGTGTGCAAGGCCTCCAGATGCTCGATGGCGGCACTCTGAGCCGCGTCGGCCGCGTAGCCGCGCGCGGCGAGTTCGCGCAGGTAGCGCTCGCGCAGGTTCAGGGCTGCCACCGATGGCGCACGCTCATGGGCCGTTCGCCGCCAGCTCCGGCGCCTCCAGGTCCGCCTCAGCCAGGACGGCAAGCAAGGCAGCACGAGCGGCATCGCGCAGCAGCACCGCACGATCGCCGGCGTCCTTGCCGCCGGCAGACGGCAGCGACGGCAGCGCCGCGAGCGCTTCGAGTCGAATGATGCCGGGCCGCGGCCAGAGGCTTCCCGGGGGCAGGCATCGGCGGGTGCCGCGGATCGCCACCGGAACCACCGGAACGTTAGCACGTACCGCCGCGGCGAAGGCGCCGATATGAAAGCGCAACAGCCCGACGTCGGCGCTGAAAGTGCCCTCGGGGAAAAAAACCAGCGAGTGCCCGATGGCGGCGTTGCGCAACAGCCGGCGCGCATCGCGCGCGCCGCGGATGTGATCGCCGCGCTCGACGAACTCGGCGCCGATGCGGCGTAGTAATATGCCCGCCAGCGGCACGGCGGACATTTCGCGTTTGATCACGAAACTGAAGCAGGGCGGGAGGGTCGCCGCCAGCACCACGCCATCGAGGTAGCTGCTGTGATTCGCGACCACGATGCAGGGCTGTGGCAGCTGGCCGAGGCCGTGGACCTCGAGCCGCATGCCGGCCAGGCCTAGTGCCAGCCGTGCGATCCGACTGACCAGCGCGCGTCGGCGCGACAACTGTGGCGTGAGCAGCAGCACCGGCAGCACCAGCGCGGCCGCGAGCAGGAACTGCAGCCAGGTGCAGATGCCATAGACCAGGCGTAACACGCTCAGGCGCCCCGGCGGCGCCGGGGCCCCTCCGCGGGCCGTAAGCGGGCGACCACGGGCCGATTTGCCGGCGGAGTTCGCATTACGCATGGTTTTGCATGTGATGCAGTTCTCTTTATGTTAACGGCTGCGCGTGGCTGTGAGGGTGATCACATCGAAGCGCCGCTCCGCCTCAGCATACTGCGCCAGCAAGAAGATCCCACATCAAGGTATGGCATTGACAAGTCAGGCTACGGTAACAGTGGAGAGATCCAGCACCGATCCGACCGATCCGCTCATCGCGCGTTTTCTCGATGCGGTATGGATGGAACGGGGCCTCTCGTCCAATACACTTGCGGCCTACCGTGCGGATCTGGTGGCGCTGCATCGCTGGCTGTGCGAGCGTAAGCTCAGCCTGGCGCAGGCCGGACGCGCTGAGCTGATGGATTTCATTGCCGCCCGCGTGCAAGGGGGCGCCCGGCCGCGTTCGACGGCCCGTCAGCTATCGTCCTTCAGGCGCTTCTTTCGCTACCTGGTGCGCGAAGGCGGCGTGCGCGAGGACCCCACGGCGCAGATCGCGATGCCGAAGATCGGCCGCTCGCTGCCGCGCTCGCTGTCCGAGGCGGAGGTCGAATCCTTGCTGGCCGCACCTGCGGTCGCGGACCCGCTTGGCTATCGCGATCGCACCATGCTCGAGGTGCTGTATGCGACCGGCCTGCGTGTCTCGGAGCTGGTGAGCCTGAAGCTCGGCCAGATCAACATGAACCAGGGGGTAACCCGCGTGCTCGGCAAGGGCAATCGGGAACGCCTGATTCCACTGGGCGAGGAAGCGGTGCGCTGGCTCAGAGCCTTCATCAACGGTGCGCGCAACGACATCCTGTTGGACCGCAGTACCGACTATCTTTTTCCCACGCGCCGCGGCGATCGGATGACGCGGCAGGCGTTCTGGCACATCATCAAAAGATATGCGCGCAAGGCCGGCGTGGATCGCGAGCTCTCGCCGCATACGCTGCGGCATGCCTTTGCGACCCATCTGCTCAATCACGGCGCCGACCTGCGCGTGGTTCAGATGCTGCTCGGTCATAGCGACCTGTCGACCACCCAGATCTACACCCACGTGGCTCGGGAGCGCATGAAAGAGCTGCACTCCCAACACCACCCACGCGGCTAGTCGCGCGGCGGCCACAGGGCTTGCGTCTGGCGCCCCATGCTATGCTTGGGCCCATGAAAAACTTCCGTTTTCGGTGCGCAGCACTGGCATCGCTGGGCCTCATGGCCGGAGGTCTTTGGGCGGCGACTACTGCGCCGCAGCAAGAGCCCGCAGCACCCGCGAGCGGCGCCACAGCCACGCCGGCCGCCGACGCGCCGGGCGCCGCCGCGGCCCATCTACCAGGCCCCCAGTCGGTAACCGCGTCCCAGGAGACGCTACGTGCCGTCGCGGGCCTTGCAGGCGTTAAGCCCGAGGACGTTCAGGCGACACCGGTCGCCGGCATTTTTGAAGTGCTGCGCGGGTCCGACATTCTCTACATGACGCGGGACGGCCAGTACGCCTTCATCGGCGATCTCTATCAGGTCCGCAGCCACGCCAATCTGACCGAAGTGCACCGGCGCGAGCTGCGACGCAAGCTGATCGACGCCGTTCCGGAATCCAAGATGGTGGTGTTCTCGCCGCCGCGACCCAAATACACGGTCACCGTATTCACCGATGTCGACTGCAGCTTCTGCCGCGCCCTACATCGCCAGATCGCCGAATACAACCGGCTGGGCGTGCGCGTGCGCTATGTGTTTTACCCGCGCACCGGGCCAGACACCGAGTCCTGGTACAAGGCGGAGCAGGTGTGGTGTTCGGCTGACCGCAAGGCCGCCCTGACCCGAGCGAAGCTGGGCGAGGCACTGGATTCGCAGCCCTGTGGCGATACGCCAGTGGCGCAGGAATATGAGCTCGGCAAGGCCATCGGTCTGGAGGGTACGCCTGGGATCGTGGCCGCGAATGGCGCCATGCTGGGCGGCTACCTGTCGCCCGATGCGTTGGTCGAACAGCTCAAGGAGCTGCAGCCGTAGCCGCCAGGCTTTCCGGGTGCTTGCCCTTAACGTTCCAGCAGCGCGCGCTTGTCGGCTTTATCTTCCCACTCCTTGGCGTCGGCCGGTGCAGTGCCCTTTTCCGTGATGACGGGCCACTGCTTGGCGAGTTCGGCATTGATCTGCTTGAACGGTTCCTGCCCCGCGGGCAACTCTTCCTCGGAATAGATTGCCTCCACCGGGCACTCGGGCTCGCACAGGGTGCAGTCGATGCACTCGTCCGGGTCGATCACCAGGAAATTCGGGCCGACGTGGAAACAGTCAACCGGGCAGACTTCCACGCAGTCCATGTACTTGCACTTGATACACTTTTCCGTCACGACAAAGGTCATTGCTGCTCCGATCGATGCTGGCACTGGGTGCCGGCGTAGCCACTGGTTTTCCGGCTCTCCCGCGGGGGGCGCGTATTGTGCCAAAGCCGCATCGACCCCGAAAGCGAGGCGGGCTAACCCGGCCGCGGCGGTGGGCGCGGCGGAGCGCGCGGCGCGGGCTCAATTCTGCAGGGGTCGATTGATGTCGCTGAAATGCAGCAATTCCTGCGCCGAGCGGCGATCCTCGAAATAGCAACGCAGCGCGAACTCGATGCTCGGAAAGGCGATCTGCTCCCAGGGAATCTCGGCCTCCTCGTACAGTCCGACCCGCAGGCTCTCGGCGCCGACGCCGAATTTGCCCTGAAGCAGGCCGGCACGGAAGGTCATGTGGACCTGCGACGCATGCAGAACGTGGGTGATCGCCAGCAGCGAGCCGATCTGGACCCGAGCCTCAGCTTCCTCCAGCGACTCGCGTGCTGCGGCAGCCTGCAGGGTTTCGCCGTTTTCCATGAAACCGGCCGGCGTGGTCCAGTAGCCGCGACGCGGCGCGATTGCCCGCTGGCACAGCAGGATGCGGCCTTGCCATTCGGGCACGCAGCCGACGACGATGCGCGGGTTCTGGTAATGAATGCTGCCGCAGGCGGTGCAGACCGCACGCGGCAGGTTGTCGCCGGGTGGAATGCGCATCTCCACCGGTTGACCGCACGCTGGACAGAATTTCATAAAAGATTGAGGTATCGTACTCGCACCGAGGGACGCTCTGCATCGCGAAACGGGCGCATCAGCATGGGTGATCGCCATGCGTGCAGGCAGTCCGACGGCCTCGTGGCGGAACTGGTAGACGCAGTCGACTCAAAATCGACCGGGCTTGCCCATCTCGGTTCGACTCCGAGCGAGGCCACCATTGCCATTGATACGACACTGAGCGGCCGCATTAAACGCAGCGACTTCGACTTCGATCTGCCGGCGGAGCTGATCGCGCAGACGCCGTTGCCGCGGCGCTCCGCGAGCCGTTTGCTGCTGCTCGACGGCGCGCATGGATCTTGGCAGGACCGCCGCATCGAGGAGCTGCCGGCGCTGCTGGCGGCCGGCGATCTGCTGGTATTCAACGATACACGCGTCGTGCCGGCGCGCGTGCCGGCACGTAAGCTCAGCGGCGGCCGCATCGAGCTGTTTCTCGAGCGGCCGCTCGAGGGCGCGCGGGCGCTGGTGCAGCTGCGTGACAGCAAGTCGGTCCGGCCGGGGATGTCGCTGCAGACGAGCGGTGGTTTGGTGCGGCTGATCGCTCGGCGCGCGCCGTTCTGGGAAGTCGAACTGCCGGCCGAGGCGGTGTCATTCTTCGACGCGCACGGTCTGGTGCCGCTGCCGCCTTATATCGACCGTCCCGCCGACGCGGTTGACCGCGAGCGCTATCAGAGCCTGTTGGCGCGCGTGCCGGGTGCGGTGGCGGCGCCGACCGCGAGCCTGCATTTCGATGAAGCGTTGCTGGCGGCGCTGGCGGCACGAGGGATCGAGAGCAGTTTGATCACACTGCACGTGGGCGCGGCTACCTTCCAGCCGGTCCGCAGCGAGTCGCTCGAGGCTCATGTCATGCATAGCGAGCGCTACGAGGTCAGTGCCGCGACGGTAGCGGCGATCGCACGTGCCCGCGCCGCCGGCCGACGCGTGGTCGCGGTCGGGACCACGGTCGCGCGCGCGCTCGAGTCCGCGGCGATGGCATCGGGGCAGAGACTTGCGCCCGGACACGGCGATACGACGCTGTTCATCCTTCCGGGCTATCGTTTCCAGGTGATCGACGCATTACTGACCAACTTCCACCTGCCGCGGTCGACGCTGCTGATGCTGGTGGCGGCCTTCGCCGGCCAGCAACATGTGCTGGCTGCCTATGCGCACGCGGTTCGGGAGCGCTACCGGTTTTTTAGTTACGGCGACGCCATGCTGGTGTACCCGCAAGCGCCCGGGCGCACACGCGAGGCACTGGCGCGCTGCGACGGGCTCGCACGCACGGGCGGCGCGGCATGAGTGGCAGCGATGTTGTTGGCGGCGGTGCCGGTGGGACTGGGCCGGTCACGCCGGTCACACCGGCAGCGCCGCGTTTCGAAGTGCGCGCCCAGGACGGCGCGGCGCGGCTGGCTCGCCTGACGCTGCCCCATGGCAGCGTGGATACACCGGCGTTCATGCCGGTCGGGACCTACGGCACGGTCAAAGCGATGACCTCCGAGGAACTCGAGGGGCTCGGAGCGCAGATCGTGCTCGGCAACACCTTTCACCTGATGCTGCGCCCCGGGCCCGAGATCATTGGCCTGCATCGCGACGGCCTGCACGGATTCATGGGGTGGCCGAAGCCCATCCTGACCGATTCCGGCGGCTTTCAGGTGTTCAGTCTCGCGTCGCTGCGGCGCATCGACGAGGACGGTGTCAGCTTCCGCTCGCCGGTCGATGGTGCCAGTGTGCACATGCGTCCTGAGGACGCCATGGATGTACAGCGCGCGCTGGCCTCGGACATTGCCATGGCCTTCGACGACTGCACCGCCTATCCCGCCACGCTGCAGCAAGCGCGCGAATCGATGCAGCGTTCGATGCGCTGGGCGCTGCGCAGCCACGACCATTACTATCGCGACCAGCCAGGTCGCGGGCCTCCGCCGGGCCATCTGTTTGGCATCGTGCAAGGCGGAATGTTCGAAGATTTTCGGCTCGAGTCGCTCGAGGCGCTGTCACAGCGCGAATTTGCGGGATATGCGATCGGCGGCCTGGCCGTAGGGGAGCCGGAGGAGGAGCGGCTGCGGATGCTCGACTTCGTGACCCCACGCCTGCCGGCGCACCGGCCGCGCTATCTCATGGGCGTGGGCTATCCGCACGACATTGTCGCCGCGGTGGCGCGCGGGGTCGATATGTTCGATTGCGTGATGCCGACCCGACATGCGCGCAACGGCCATCTGTTCACGTCCTCCGGCATCATCAATATCCGCAATGCGGCGCACCAACGCGATACCGGACCGATCGATCCGGCCTGCAGCTGCTCGACCTGCCGCCGCTATTCGCGTGCGTATCTGCGCCACCTCGACCGGTGCGATGAAATCCTCGGGGTGCGGCTGGCGACATTGCACAACCTGCATTTCTATCTGGAGCTGATGCGCCGGATCCGTGCCGCAATCGCGGCCGGCCAGTTCGCGCGATTCGCGGCGGGCATTATCGGTCTGCCGCGGCGGCCGGGTGCGCCTGTGGCATAATGCCGCCCCTTTGCGGGGGTACAGGGGCGAATGCCCCGAAGGCGCTCGCATGGGCAGCTCGAGTCAGGACAAGAGGCAAGCATGAGCTTATTGGTCAGCGACGCGTACGCGCAATCTACCGGCGGCGGCTTGGGCGGCGGCGGCATGAGTCAGATCGTCATCCTGGTGGTATTCGTGGGGGTGTTCTATTTCCTGCTGATCCGGCCGCAACAGAAGCGCATGAAGGAGCAGCAGGCGATGCTCTCGCGCCTGGCCAGCGGCGATGAGGTCGTGACCACCGGCGGCATCCTTGGACGCATCATCGAGGTCAACGATACCTTCGTCACGCTGGAAATCGCCGACGGCGTGCGCATCAAGGTGCAGAAGACGCAGATCACGCAGCTCATGCCCAAGGGCACGCTCAAGAGCGCCTGAGTCCTAAGTTCCTAACGCCCAAGCCTGTCTTTAGAGTCGGAAGCTCATGCTGGAATTTGCGCGCTGGAAATACGTGCTCGTCGCGCTCGTGGTGCTGATTGGACTGCTGTTCGCGCTGCCGAATCTGTTTGGCGAAGACCCGGCGTTGCAGGTGGAGCGCAAGAGCCGCGCGCCGATGGACGACATTGCGCGCCAGTCGATCGAAGAGCTGCTGCACAAGCAGAATATCGTGATCAAGCGCGACTTCATCGACAGCGGCCGGCTGATACTGGCATTCAACGACCTCGCCTCACAGCTCAAGGCGCGCGACACGGTCGATGCGACGCTGTCGGACGTCGATCGTTCGGCGCTGGCGAACGCCTCGCGGGCTCCGGGCTGGATGCGCAGCATCGGATTGAAGGCCATGCCGCTTGGCCTGGATCTTCGCGGCGGCCTGTATCTGCTCTATCAGGTGGACCTGCAGGGCGCGGTGAGCCAGCTGCTCGAGAGCTATGAGCAGAGCTTCCGCCGCGCGCTCAACGAGGCCAAGCTGCCGTTCGCCGATATCACGACGATCACCGCGGGTACCGGCGGGATTGCCAACGGTCTGCGCGTGAGCTTGCCGGCGGATGCGGACGCCGGCGCGATCGAGGCGGTACTGAAGAAGGTCGACGGCAATCTCAAATTCACCAGCAGCAGCAGCGCCTCTGGACCCGTAGTCGACATGGTACTGACGGCGGCCCAGATCAAGGCCCGCGAGGACTATGCGCTCGAGCAGAATCGCACCACGCTGACGAACCGCGTCAACGAACTGGGCGTGTCTGAGCCGATCGTGCAGCGTCAGGGCCTAGACCGCATCAACGTCCAGCTGCCTGGAGTGCAGAATTCGGCCGAGGTCAAGGATTTGCTGGGCAAGGTTGCCACGCTCGAGTTGCGTCTGGTCGATACGCAGAACAATCCGATGCAGGCTGAGCAGAGCGGACACGCGCCGCTCGGCACCAAGCTGTACAAGCGCGAGGACGGCGCGCCGATTCTGCTCAAGCGCGAAGTGATCGTGACCGGCGATGAACTCACCAGCGCGACTTCGACCACCTCCACCGAGGGGCCCGCGGTCTCGATCAAGCTCGATGCTCGTGGCGCCGATTCCATGCTGCGCACCACGCGCCTGAATGTCGGCAAGCCGATGGCCGTCGTCTATATCGAGAAAAGCCGCCGCCAGGTCGAGGTCAACGGGCAGAAAGTGGATCGCGATTCGACCAGCGAGAAGGTCATCAACGTGGCTACGATCCGCGGCGTGTTTGGGCCGCAGTTCCAGGTCACCGGGCTGACCGCGGGCGAGGCACGCGATCTGTCGCTGATGTTGCGCTCGGGCTCGCTGGCGGCGCCGATCGAAGTGGTGGAGGAGCGGGCCATCGGTCCGAGCCTGGGTCAGGACAATATCGACAAGGGCGTGCGCGCGCTCGAGATCGGCATGCTCGCCGTGTTCGTGTTCATGGCGCTCTACTACCATGCCTTCGGGCTGGTCGCGGACGCCGTGCTGCTCGCCAATGTGATTCTGCTGACGGCGCTGCTGTCGATGCTGCGTGCCTCGCTGTCGCTGCCCGGTATCGCCGGCATCATTCTGACGGTCGGCATGGCGGTGGACGCCAATGTGCTGATCTACGAGCGCATCCGCGAGGAGCTGCGCAATGGCGTCTCGCCGCAAGCAGCCATACGCGCCGGCTTCGACAAGGCGTTCTCGGCCATCGCCGACTCGAACGTTACCGCGTTGATCGCCGGCCTGGCGCTGTGGGTAATCGGCACCGGTGCCATCCGCGGCTTTGCGATCGTGCTGACGCTCGGCATCGCAACCTCGATGTTCACCTCGCTGCTCGGCAGCCGCGCGCTGATCACGCTGATGTACGGGGGCCGGCGCAAGCTGGCGCGGCTGTCGATCGGTTGACGCCCATGCGGCCGTATCAGCGCCAACGAATTTGAGACCGAGGACGGCCGTGGAATTCTTTCATCGCGCGACCACTTTCCCGTTCATGTCCACACGCAAGTGGTGGTACGGGCTGTCGATCGTTCTGATCCTGATTTCCCTGGTGTCGCTGGTGACGCGCGGGCTGAACCTCGGCGTGGACTTCACCGGCGGCGTGACCGTGCAGGCGACCTTCCCGGTCGCAGCCAATCGCGACGCCGTGATTACGGCGCTGACGGGCGCCGGCTACAGCGATCCGCAGGTCACGATTTTCGGCACCTCGCGCGACATCGCCATCAGGTTGCCGCCGACGAAGCAGAGCACCGAGACGGTGCGCAATCAGATCGAGCAGGTGCTGCACCGCGTCGATGCGGGCGCTCAGATTCAGCAGGTCGAGGTGGTCGGCCCGCAGATCGGCGGCGAGCTGCAGCGCAGCGCGGCGCAGGCGCTGATCGCGACCCTGCTGCTGATTTTCGGCTACATCGCCGTGCGTTTTCACACCTGGCGACTGTCACTGGGGGCGATCCTGGCCGTGCTGCATGATCCGATATTGGTACTCGGCACCTTCTCGGTCACACGCACGACCTTCGATCTGACTGTGGTCGCGGCGATGCTGGCGGTGATCGGCTACTCGCTCAACGACACGGTCGTGGTGTTCGATCGCATCCGTGAACGCTTCCGTACCGGCCGACGTCTCGATCCGGTGGCGGTGCTCGATCAGTCGATCAATCAGACGCTGTCGCGCACCATCATGACCAAGGTCGTGACGCTGATCGTGGTGGTGGCGCTGTACGCGCTGGGTGGTGCGGTGCTGCGGGGATTCTCCGAGGCGCTGATCATCGGCATCCTCGCGGGCACCTATTCCTCGATCTATATCTCGAGCGCGGTGGCTCTGGACTGCGGCCTCAAGGCCGAGCATCTGCTCGCCAGCGCGGTGAAGAAGCCGTTAGACGACCTGCCCTGAGGAGTTCGCGGTCTTAGGTCTGCTGCCGGCGCAGCCGGCTGTGCTTGTGGCCGTAGAAGAAATAGAGCGCAAAGCCGATCAGACTCCAGATCAGCAGCCGCAACCAGGTCGCGTTCGGCAATGAGTAGGCCATCATGCCGCAAAACACGACACCGCCGGCGGCGATAAACCAGACACCGCGGACTTTGAATGGTCGCGGCAGGTCAGGGCGCGTGTAGCGCAGCACCACTACGCCGATGCAGACCACGATGAAGGCGATCAAGGTTCCAATGGAGACCAGCTCGCCGAGGATGCCGATCGGCAACAGGCCGGCAAAGGTCGCGGCCAGTACGCCGGTAATCGCAGTGGAGATATGCGGCGTGTGGAAGCGCGGGTGTATCGCGCCAAGGGATTTCGGCATCAGGCCATCGCGCGACATGGTCAGCCAGATGCGGGCCTGCGGGATGATCATGGTGATGATGACCGAGGTCAGGCCGGCCAGAGCGCCGACGATGACCCAGAACTTGAGCCACGCTAGCTGCGGATGCGGCTGCAGAGCCGCTACCACCGGAGCCGCGTCATTGAGGTCGTGGAACGGCACCAGGCCGGTCATGACGCTGGACATCAGGATGTACAGCACCGTACAGATCCCTAAGCTGCCGAGCATGCCGATCGGCATGCCGCGCGCCGGGTCCTTGGCTTCCTGCGCGACGGTGGAGACGCCGTCGAAGCCTATGTAGGCGAAAAAGATGATCGCTGATGCCTGCCAGATGCCGCTCCAGCCGAATTGGCCGAAAGTGCCGGTGTTTTTCGGAATAAAGGGCACCCAGTTCGCCGGATTGACGTAGACCGCGCCGAAGATGATTACCGCGACGACGATACTGACCTTAATCATCACAATGATGGTATTGACGACCGCGGATTCCTTGATGCCCTTGTAGCAAAGTGCCGCGGCGGCCGCGACGATCAGGACGGCCGGAAGATTGAGAACCGCGCCGGTGCCGTGTATCTCGAAGCTGGTTTCGGCCGCGGCGAACGGCGCGCTGGTCAGCGCCTCGGGCAGGTGAACGTGAAACACATCGAGAAATGCCACGAAATAACGGCTCCAGCCGACCGCGACCGTGGAGCAGGCCATCATGTACTCGAGCACCAGGTTCCAGCCGACGAACCAGGCGACGATCTCGCCGAGCGTGGCATAGCTGTAGGCATAGGCGCTGCCGGCTACCGGAACCATCGCGGCGAATTCGGAGTAGCACAGACCGGCGAACATGCAGCCGATGCCGGCGATGACGAAGGAAATCACGATGGCGGGGCCGGCATGCTGGGCCGCCGCGAGTCCGGTGAGCACGAAGATGCCGGTGCCGATGATGCCGCCGATGCCGAAGGCGATCAGGGCCGGGATACCCAGGGCGCGTACCAGGTGTTTGCCGGCTGCCTCCGCGTGGTAGTCGGCGATCGGCTTGGTCGCGAACAATCCTTTCTTATTCACTGAAGGTTCCCGGAAAGACGGCCTGTCGTAGCCGCACTCTACACGTTGCGCAGTTCCTCCGGTACGTGCGGCGCGAGCGCTGCAATCAGTGCTTCGTACACTTTTGGCGCACCGGCAACGATATTTGGCCCAAGTCGATACTCGTCGCCGCCGAGCGTGCCGACGCGACCGCCGGCCTCCCGTATCATGAGCGTACCGGCGGCCGTGTCCCAAGCCTTCAGTCCCATCTCCCAGAAACCGTCGACGCGGCCGGCGGCGACATAAGCCAGATCCAGAGCCGCCGAGCCCGGGCGGCGAACCCCCGCGGTCATCGAGGCCAGCATGCGGAACATAGCGAAATAGTTGTCCGCATAGCGTTCGTCCTCGCGGTAGGGAAAGCCGGTTGCCAGCAGTGCTCCCTCGAGCCCGCGCTGCTTGCTGACACGGATGCGGCGATTCTCCAGATGCGCGCCGTCGCCGCGCGCGGCGGTGAACACCTCCTGGCGCATCGGATCGTAGATGACGCCGATCTCGAGCCGACCGCGTTGCTGAACCGCGATCGACACGGCGAACACGGGAAAGCCGTGCAGGAAGTTGGTGGTGCCGTCGAGCGGATCGATAATCCAGACGGTGTCGTTGTCGCCGCTGCCGCCGCTTTCCTCGGCCAGGATCGCATGGTCGGGATAGTGCTTATGAATGATGTCGATGATGTCGCGCTCGGCGGCGCGGTCGATTTCGCTGACGTAGTCGTTGCGGCCCTTGGAGGTGACCTCGAGACTCTCGAGCCGCACCAGGCTGCGGACGATTACCTCGCCCGCGCGGCGCGCGGCGCGCACGGCGATATTGAGCAATGGGTGCATGGCAGGACAATTGACCCGGATAAACGATTAGGATAACAGGTCGTGCCCTGTCCAATTCGCATCGTCCTGGTCGAGACCTCGCATCCCGGCAACATCGGCGCGGCGGCGCGCGCGCTCAAGAACATGGAGCTCGAGGAGCTGGTGCTGGTGCGGCCGCGGCAGTTCCCGCATCCGGAGGCCAGTGCCCGCGCCTCGAGCGCCGAGGACCTGTTGGCGCGGGCGCGGGTCGAGGCGGATCTGACAACCGCGCTGCACGGCTGCGGCCTGGTGCTGGCGACCACCGGCCGCGAACGCGATCAGTATTTTCGCGTGTTCGATGTGCGCGAGGCGGCGCGGCGCGCGGTGGCGCAGGCCGAGCACTCCCCGGTGGCCATATTGTTCGGCTCCGAGCGTGCCGGCCTGACCAACGAGGAACTGCGCTACGCGCATGCGCTGCTGCGCATACCGGCCAATCCGGCCTATGCCTCATTGAACATCGCCATGGCGGTGCAGATCGTTGCCTACGAGATATTGCGCGCGCGGCTCGATCGCGAGCAACTCGAGCGCGAACAGCACACCCGGGTCGCCGCGCCGCTGGCCGCGCCGCTGGCCGCGCCGCGCGCCGCGCCGCTGGCTACTCCTTCGGAGCTGGATCGAATGTACGAGCATCTCGCCGCGGTGCTCGAGGAGATCGACTTTCGCGATCGTACCCAGAGCGGGGGACATCTGATGAAACGGATCCGTCGCCTGCTGCAGCGCGCCGAGCCGGATGCGAACGAGGTCAACATCCTGCGCGGCATCCTCACAGCGGTGCAGCAGCGCCGGCGTCGTGCGGGCCAGGACGAAGTGCTGGCGCAGCAGACGGGCGAGCCGCGCGAATCATGAGCAGCGGCGCGCCGGTTTATCTCGACTACGCCGCGACCTCGCCGGCCGATCCGCGCGTCGCGGCGGCGATGAGCGAGTGCCTGACGCGCGACGGTGTGTTCGGTAATCCTTCGTCGATGCATCAACATGGCAGGCTGGCGCGCGAGTGCGTGGAGCGCGCGCGCGCGCAAGCCGCAGCGCTGATCCATGTCCAGCCGCGGCAGCTGGTGTGGACCTCGGGCGCAACCGAGTCCAACAACCTCGCGATCCTCGGTACCGCGCGCGCCACTGCCAAGCGCGGCCGGCATCTGGTCACGGCGCGCACCGAGCATAAGTCGGTGCTCGATCCCTGCCACCGGCTCGAGCACGAAGGCTTCCAGGTGACTTATCTCGACACCGACCACGAGGGTCTGATCGCGCCGGAGCGCGTGCGCGAGGCGCTGCGCGACGACACGGTGCTGGTGTCGATCATGCACGCCAACAACGAGATCGGCGTGCTGCAGGATATCGCGGCGATTGCCGCCATTTGTCAGGAACGCGCGGTGCCGCTGCACGTGGATGCGGCGCAGAGCGCCGGTAAGGTGGCGGTGGATGTCGCGCGCTTGCGCTGCGATCTGCTGTCCTTCACCGCGCACAAGCTCTACGGCCCGAAGGGGATCGGCGCGCTGTACTTCGCGCCGGCACGGCGCGCGTCGCTGCAGCCGCTGATGTTCGGTGGCGGCCAGGAGCGCGGCCTGCGCTCCGGTACGCTCGCGGTGCACCAGATCGTCGGCTTCGGCGTGGCCTGCGAGCTGGCCGCCGCCGCATGGCCCACCGACGCCGAGCGTTGCGAGCGGCTGCGCGCGCGCCTGTGGCTGGGCCTGCAGGCTCTCGACGGCGTGTTGCTCAACGGTCACGCCACGCGGCGCGTAGCCGGGATCCTGAATGTGTCCTTTACCGGGATCGAGGGCGAGAGTCTGCTGATGGGCCTGAGCGAGCTGTCGCTGTCGACCGGCTCGGCCTGCACCTCGGATAACGATGAGCCCTCATACGTGCTGCGTGCGTTGGGCCGTGACACCGAGCTCGCGCAGAGTTCGCTGCGCTTCAGTTTCGGGCGCTACAGCTGTGAAGAGGATATCGACGTGGCAATCGCGGCCGTGACACGCGAGGTGCGGCGGCTGCGTGCGGTGGCGCCGTGAACCCGGGCACCGTGAATTCAGGCGCCGAGGATCCGCTGGGGCCGCAGGTTCGTGTCCTGTTCGCGGCTCTGCGCCACGCCGGCGAGCCCGCGGCGGCCGCGATTACCGCTAGAGTGCTATGCGGCGAAGCCGGGCGCGAGCAGCGCGGCACGCGTGTGCGATTCATGCTGCGCCTGGTCGGCGACCGGCTGGTCGAGGTGCGCTATCGAGCCTACGGCTGCCCGTACACGCTCGCGGCCTGCGAATGGCTGGCGCAGCAGCTCGAAAGCGGCGGCCGCGATTCGATCGGCGGTCCCGCCGAGTGGGCGCAGAAGCTGCGGATCCCGCCGGCCAGGCTGGGCCGTCTGTTGGTGGTCGAGGATGCGCTGCGGGCGGCTTTGGCCGCTGCTGACAAAACAATGACGGATTCGTAGTAAAATGAATCCTCTGGAGAAAACGGCGATGGCAATTTCTTTAACCCAATCCGCAGCCGAGCGCGTCCGCAGCCGTATCGCCAGCCGTGGTCGAGGGCTGGGACTGCGCCTCGCCGTCAAAGCCAGTGGATGCTCAGGCTACAGCTACGTTGTTGATTACGCCGATGAAGTTCGCCCGGATGACCTGGTATTCGACACCTCGGGCGTCAAGGTGTATGTCGATCCGGCGAGCCTGGCCGCAATCGATGGCACGCGAATCGATCTGGTGCGCCACGGCTTGAACGAGAGCTTTCGCTTCGAAAATCCGAATATCAGCGGCGAATGCGGCTGCGGTGAGAGCTTCACCGTCTGAATTTCCTTAAAATGCGGGGACTTCCGCGCCCGGCTGGTTTGCCGGGGGCGCCTTCGAGCCCCTATACTGCCGCGCGTTTTCGGGATGGAGGTTCCGCATGGCGGTCGAGCGCACCCTATCCATCGTCAAGCCCGACGGCGTGGCCCGCAGCCTGATCGGCGAGGTCTATCGCCGTTTCGAGAGCGCGGGCCTGTGCATCATTGCGGCACGCATGCTTAGGCTGACGCAGCAACAGGCCGAACTCTTCTATCAGGTGCATCGGGAACAGCCGTTCTACCGCGATCTGGTGCGTTACATGTGCTCGGGTCCGGTGATGGCGCAGGTACTCGAGGGCGACGGCTCGATCGCCAAGAACCGCGACATCATGGGCGCGACCGATCCCAAGAAGGCCGCGCCGGGCACGATCCGCGCCGACCTCGCGCACAGCATCGAGGCGAATGTGGTGCATGGCTCGGATTCACCTGCAACCGCGGCCCGCGAGATTGCGTTTTTCTTCAGCGCGACGGAGCTCTGCCCGCGCAGCTGAAGCGTCCGGGCAGTCAAACATCAATGACCATGGGCGCGGGCGAAACGACACGGAGCGGCGGGGCCGGTGCCGCATACCTGCCGGCTGCCGGGCCGGCGGCCGGCCGCGTCAACCTGCTGGGTCTGCCCCGCGCCGGGCTCGAAGCCTTTTGCGCCGCCCTGGGCTCGAGACCGTATCGTGCGCGCCAGCTGATGAGCTGGCTATACAAGCGCGGCTGCGATCGCTTCGAGGACATGAGCGATCTGGCCCGTGATTTTCGCGTGCAGCTCGCCGAGCGCGCCGAGCTGCGGCTGCCCGAGATCGTCGCTGTGCAATGTGCCGGCGACGGCACCCGCAAGTGGCTGCTGCGTGCCGATCAGTCGCAGGCTTTCGAGATGGTCTACATACCCGAGAGCGATCGCGGCACGCTGTGCATTTCCTCGCAGGTCGGCTGCGCGCTCGATTGCGCATTCTGCGCCACCGCGCAGCACGGCTTTAACCGCAACCTGAGCACGGCCGAGATCGTCGGCCAGGTGTGGCTGGCGAATCGCGAATTGGGATTTCAGCCCGGGGGCGATCGCATCATCACCAACGTGGTGCTGATGGGCATGGGCGAGCCGCTCGCCAATTTCCGCAATGTGGTCCCGGCGCTGCGAATTTTCCTCGACGACCTGGGCTTCGATCTCTCGCGCCGTCGCGTCACGCTGTCGACCTCGGGCCTGGCGCCGCAGATCTACCGCCTGGCCCAGGAAATCAACGTCGCGCTCGCGGTCTCGCTGCACGCGCCGGATGACGAGCTGCGCAGTCAGCTGGTGCCGATCAATCGGCTGCATCCGATCGCCGAACTGCTCGAGGCCTGCTGGCACTATATCGATGAACAGAACGGGCGCAGCGTCACTTTCGAATACGTGATGCTCGATGGCGTCAATGATTCGCCGGCACAGGCGCGCGCCCTGGCGCGGCTGCTCGCGGGACATCCGGCGAAGGTGAATTTGATCCCGTTCAATCCGTTCCCGGGCACGCAGTTTCAACGATCGAGCGAGGCCGCTATTGGCTCTTTTCGTGACCAGCTGATTCGAGGTGGCGTTATCGCGACCGTGCGCCGCACGCGTGGCGAGGATATCGACGCGGCGTGCGGCCAACTGGTCGGCCGCGTGACCGATCGCACCCTGGTGCGCCTCAGCAGCAGGGTGGAGGCGGCGCGAACGCGCGCGGCCGGGATCGATGCATGAAACCCGGCCTGCTGTGCGCATCGCTTTGTCTCGGGCTGAGCGCTTGTGCCAGCACTGGCGACAGCAACGGCAGCGGCGTCGGCAGATCCGAGGCCGCGGCCCGGATCAATCTGCAGCTCGGTGTCGGCTACCTGCAGGAGGGTAATCTGCCGATCGCCAAAGAGAAGCTGGAGCGCGCGCGCCGCCAGGACCCGCATAATCCCGAGATTCACGGCGCCATGGCATGGCTCGATGAGCGCCTCGGCAAGGACAAGGAGGCCGACAAGGAATTCCGCACCGCCCTGGAGCTCGCGCCGCACGACCCGGCGATGCTGAACAACTACGCCGTGTTCCTGTGTAGTCACGAGCGAGCCGACGAAGGCGTGCGCTACTTCGAGCAGGCCGCCACCAATCCGCTGTATCGCACGCCGTGGGCGGCCTATACCAATGCGGGAGTCTGTCTGCGTGCGGCGCACCGAGATGCCGACGCGGCGCAGCGCTTTGCCCGCGCATTGCGATCCAACCCGGCATATTCCGAGGCGGTATTCCAGGCCTCCGATCTGGACTTTCAGCAGCAGAAGTTGGCCGATGCGCGATTTCGCATCGACGTCTTCATGCTGACCAACCCGGCGACACCGGACCTGCTGCTGTTGGCCTATCGCATCGCGCAGGTGCAGAAAGATGCGACCGCGCAGCAGCGCTATGCGATCCGCCTGTCGAAGGAATTTCCCAACTCCGACCAGGCGCACGCGCTCGCGGCGAGCAAGATCGATCCCGGCTGAACTATGGACGAGGGGGCAGCGCCATCGCAGAGCAGCAGCCCGGGTGCGCGGCTGGCGGCCGCGCGCGAGCACGCGGGAATGACGCTGGCCCAGGCCGCGGAACGCTTGCACCTGGATGTTGCCACGCTGCAGGCATTGGAGGCTGGACGCTTCCAGACTCTGGGCGCCGCGGTGTTCGTGCACGGCCATCTGCGTCACTACGCCGAGCTGGTCGGTCTGCCGGTCGGCGAGATCGAGGCGGCCTATGCGGCTTCGTCGGCGCGGCTCGCACCGCTGCCGGATCTGCGGCGTACCACGACATTGCCCGGCAGTTCGGCGTCGTGGGGCGTAGCGTTGCCGCCGCGCGCGGCACTGATCGGCGCCATCGTCCTGGTGCTGGCCGCCTTGGTATGGTGGGCGATGCGGGTGCCGGCCGGGCAGCGTCACGCAGCGAACCCTTCCTCGCTACCGGCATCGCCGTCGCTGCCGGCTGCCCCGCGGGCCGCGGATGCTGTGGATGCGGGCCCGGCGCCGGCCGTAGTCGCTGCGCCCGTGTCGGCTCGAAGCGATACTGCGGCGACGTCGAAGAATGCGGCGGCATCCAAAGACACGGCGCCGGCCGCTAAAGCGGTGCCTGGACATGTGCGGCTCGCGATCAAATTCAACCAGGACAGCTGGATCGAGATCTATGATGCGCGCGGTTCGACGCTGTTCCACGACTTCGGCGGAGCCGGATCCGAACGGCGTCTGACCGGCGTGGCGCCACTGCGCATCCTGCTCGGCAATCCGGACGGCGTCGCGCTCGAGCTCGACGGACATCCGGTGGCTTTGAGGCCGGCCGCTGACAGCGGCAAGCCGCAACGCTTTCTGCTGGACGACGGTGGACGCATCAGCGAGCTACCGACGCCGCAATCGCAGGGCGCACCGTCGGCGCCGTCCACGCCGCCTTAAGCCGCACGCAGTCCTGGAGGATTCTTGAGCAAGCAGATTCAGCCGGTGCGCGGCATGAATGACGTGCTGCCTGCCGAAATCGGCGTCTGGCAGCACCTTGAACGCGTCGCCCGCGCGGTTTTCGAGGCCTATGGATACGATGAAATGCGTGTGCCGATCGTCGAGCACACGGAGCTGTTCCAGCGCTCGATCGGCGAATACACCGATATCGTCGAGAAGGAGATGTATACCTTCCAGGACATCGGTGGCGATAGCCTGACACTGCGCCCGGAGGCTACCGCCGGCATCGCGCGTGCCGCAATCTCGAATGGTCTGCTGCGCGGCGCGCGCCACAAGCTCTGGTGCCTGGGTCCGATGTTCCGGCACGAGCGGCCGCAGAAGGGCCGCTATCGGCAGTTTTATCAGCTCGACCTCGAAGCCCTGGGGTTTCCGGGGCCGGACGTCGATATCGAGCTGATTGCGCTGACCGCGCGCCTGTGGCGCGAGCTCAGGCTCACGCGGGTGCGACTGATGATCAACTCGCTCGGCACCGTGGAGGCGCGCGCGATCTATCGCCACCGACTGCAGCAGTATTTTCGCTCGCACGACAGTGAGCTCGATGAGGACAGCCGCCGGCGGCTCGGCGGCAATTCGCTGCGCATCCTGGACAGCAAGCAGCCCGCGATGCGAGCGTTGATCGACGGCGCACCGCTGTTGACCGACCATCTCGACCCGGAGTCCCAGGCGCATTTCGCCGCCTTGCGCGCCGGGCTCGACGCCCTGGGCGTGGCATACGAAGTCAATCCACGGCTGGTGCGTGGACTCGACTATTATTCGCGTACCGTGTTCGAGTGGGTCACCGATGCGCTCGGTGCCCAGGACGCGGTTTGCTCGGGCGGGCGTTATGACGGCCTGATTGCGCAGCTCGGGGGTGAGCCTACGCCGGCGATCGGCTTCGCCATGGGAATCGAGCGGGTCGTGGACCTGCTGACACAGGCCGGCAGCGCACCGTCGGCCGCCGCGCCCGACGTCTATATCGTCGTGAACGGGGAGCGGGCGGCACGCGAGGCGTTGCGCCTGGCCGAGCAGCTGCGTGACGCCTTGCCGGGGCGCGGCGTGATGCTCAATCTCGGCGGCGGCAATTTTAAGACGCAGTTCCGCCGCGCCGATCGCAGCGGGGCTCGGCTGGCGCTGATCCTGGGAGACGCGGAGCTCGATCGAGGCATGGCTGCGGTGAAACCTTTACGCCGCGAAGACGGTCAGATCGACTGTCCGTTGAATGAGCTGTCGGCGCGCATCGCATTATTGCTGCAGGGGCCTGTGAGCATCGACAGGCCGGCGAATTCGGGGAGATCGTGAGTGGAAGAGTATCTGAACGAAAAGGAACAATGGCAGCGCGTGCTCGCCTGGTTACGCGAGCAGGGTCCCTGGATGCTTGCGGGAGTGGCGGCCGCGGCCGCGATATTCGGCGGCTGGGGCTACTGGCAGAAGCGCACCCAACAGCGCAACCTGGCGGCCGCATCGCGCTACGAGCAGGTCATCGAAGCCTTCAGCCGCAACGATGTCAACGGCGGATTTCGGCTGGCCGATGATCTGATCCAGTCCTTTCCGAGCACCGCGTACGCCGATCAGGCCAATCTGGCCGTCGCTCGCATCCAGGTCGAGAACAAGCAGCTCGACCCGGCCGTCGCTCGGCTGCGGCAGGTGCTCGCGTCGACCAAGGACGCGGAGCTGGCGTTGATCGTGCGTCTGCGCCTGGCGCGCGTCCAGCTCTCGCAGGGCAAGACCGATGATGCGCTGAAAACCCTCGATGCGGTCACCCCGGGAGCCTTCGCGGCGCGCTACGCGGAAGTCCGCGGCGATGTACTGCTGGCCAAGGGCGATCGCGATGGGGCGCTCAAGGCCTACCGCGAGGCGCGCAGCGGCGACGGCAGTACGATCGACACCGGGCTGCTCGATCTGAAGATCGGCGAGCTGGCGCGCTCGTGAGCACTAAGCGGGTTTGCGGGCGGCCGAGCTTGGCCGCGCTGGTCGGTGCGCTGGTGTGCGCGGCACTGCTATGCGCCGGGTGCAGCAGCACCGCCAAGAAGGCCAAGAAGAAAGCCGACGAGCCGGCGGCGCTGGTCCCGTTCGTCAATCGTATCGAGCTGCAGCGCGTCTGGTCGGTCAAACTGTCCGGTGAAGCGCCCAAACTGCGGCTCGGACTCGGAGTCGCCGCCGATGGCGAGCGCGTATTTGCCGCCAGCCACAAGGGTGAGCTCGAGGCATTCGATCTCAAGAGCGGACGGCGGCTGTGGCGTCGCGCGTTGAAGGCGCCGCTCGCGGGCGGCCCATCCGCCGGGTTCGGCCTGGTGGTGGTCGGCAGCTCCAAAGGCGAGGTGATCGCGCTGTCGGAGGCCGACGGCAAGCCGAGCTGGCGCATCCGCATCAATGCCGAAATCCTGTCGCCAGCGGCCATCGGCGATAATCTGGTGCTGGTGCGCGGCGTCGACGGCCGAATCCATGGCCTGTCGATCAAGGACGGCAGCGAGATCTGGGTCGCCGAGCAGCAGGTACCGCGGCTGTCGCTGCGCGGCAACGGTCCACCGCTGCTGGTGGGCGATCTGGCCATCGCCGGCTTCGACAACGGTCGGGTCCTAGCCGTCACCCGCGGTAATGGCACCACGGCCTGGGATACGGCGATCGGACAGGCGCACGGCAGCACGGAGCTGCAGCGGCTGATCGACGTCGATGCAGCGGTGGTGGCCGACGGCGATGATTTGTTCGCAGTGGCCTATCAGGGACGCGTGGCGCGGCTGGCGCGCGAGACCGGGCAGGTGATCTGGGCGCGCGACATATCGAGCTATCGCGGGCTCGCGGTCGACGACAACGCGGTCTACATTTCGACCGCAGATGGCGATGTGGTGCGGGTGGACCGCAAGAACGGCACCGAGCAGTGGACCCAGAAGGCGCTGGCCCGACGCCAGCTGACGGCGCCGGTGATTTACCGTGGCCGTGTCGTGGTGGCCGACGCCGGCGGCGTGCTGCACTGGCTCGACGCCGCGACCGGCGATTTTGTCGCGCGCGCCCTGGTCCAGAGTTCGGTCAGCCGCAGGCCGGTCGCCTCCAAGGGCATTGCCGACAAAAAGCGCGTCAGCAGCACGCTGGTCGTGGCCGGCGGACTGGTGCTGGTATTCACCGACGCCGGTGTGCTCAGTGCGTTTCGCGCCCCAGAAGCTGTAGCCGTCGAGGCCGCGGCACCAGCGGCTGCGGCGGAGCCGACCAAGTAGGCGGCTAGCCATGCTGCCGGTGGTTGCGATCGTCGGTCGGCCGAACGTCGGCAAATCGACGCTGTTCAATGTGCTCACGCGCAGCCATGCGGCCATCGTCGCCGACGTCCCGGGCGTCACGCGCGACCGCCAGTACGGTTATGCGCGCGTCGGTCGCGTGCCCTGCGTGCTGATCGATACCGGCGGCCTGATCGAGCATCCCCAGGGTCTGGATGCACAGATGCGCGCGCAGACCGAGAAGGCGGTGGCGGAAGCCGACTTCCTGATCCTGGTTGCCGATGCACGCGCGGGGATGACGGCGCAGGACCAGTTCATTGCGCGCGAGCTGCGCCGGACCGGCAAGCCGGTCGTGCTCGCCCTCAACAAAGCCGAGGGACTCGAGGGCGATGTGGTGGCGGCGGATTTTCATACGCTGGGACTGGGCATGCCACTGGCGATCGCTGCGAGCCACGGCCAGGGTTGCCTCGAGCTGCTCGATGCGCTGCTCGCTGGGCTCGAGCCCGAAAGCGCGCCGGCGGAAGACACTACGGGCATTCGCGTCGCCATCATCGGCCGCCCCAACGTCGGCAAGTCGACGCTGGTCAACCGCCTGATCGGCGAGGAGCGCGTGATCGCCAGCGAGCAGCCCGGCACCACGCGCGACAGCATCCTCGTGCCGTTCCAGCGCGATGGCCGCGAATTCCTGTTCATCGATACCGCCGGCGTGCGCCGCCGGGCACGGGTGGAGGATCCGATCGAGCGCGCCAGTGTCGCGCGCACTCTGCAGGCGATCGCCGGGGCGCACGTGGTGATTCTGGTGCTGGACGCGCACGACAACGTCGGTGAGCAGGATGCGAGCGTACTCGGGCAGGCCCTGGATCGCGGCCGCGTGATCCTGATTGCAGTAAATAAATGGGATGGCATTGCCCAGGAGCAGCGCGAGGAAATCAAGCGGCAGCTCACGCTCAAACTCGATTTCGTGCCGTTTGCGCCGCTGCACTTCATCTCGGCGCGCCACGGCACCGGTGTGGGCGAGCTGGCGCGCGATGCCATCCGCGGTTACGACGCCGCGATGCGCGCCTTGCCGACTCCCGCGCTGACCCGCACGCTCGAGCGCGCGCTCGAAGCGCATCAGCCGCCGCTGGTGCGCGGCCGGCGTATCAAGCTGCGCTATGCCCACCAGGGCGGGCGCAATCCGCCGCGCATCGTGATCCACGGCAATCAGACGGTATCGGTGCCCGAAGCCTATCGACGCTACCTGGCGAATGTCTATCGCGGTGCGTTCGATCTGTACGCGACGCCGGTGGCGATTGAGTTTCGCAGCGACGTCAATCCCTACGACCGCGTCAAGGCGGGGAAGGTGAGGCCTCGGAAAGCGGCAAGAACAATGCCGGGTCGACAAAGACGCGGTTGAGCGCGACGCCAAAATGCAGATGCGGCCCGGTCACGCGGCCGGTGGCGCCGACCTTGCCGATGACGGCGCCGGCGGCCACCACCTCTCCCGGCCGCACCCCGATCGCCGACAGGTGGCAATACATCGTGATCAGACCTTCGCCGTGATCGATCAGCACGGTCTTGCCGTTGAAGAAATAATCGCCGGTGTCGATGACGCGGCCGTCGGCGGCGGCGCGCACCGGCGTGCCCCAAGCGGCCGCAATGTCCATGCCCGAGTGCGGATTGCGCGGCTGGTTGTTGAAGATGCGGCGCGAGCCGAAGGAGCTCGATCGCACGCCGTTCAACGGCGGCAATAGCTGCAGCGTTGCCGGTGGCTGATCGACGAAGGTGGCGAGGGCGTCGTGCAAATGAGTCTGTTCGCGGCCGACGCGCTCCAGATCCTTTTTGGACAAATCGACCTTCGAGGGCGCCACACTCAGCCGCTGTGCCTCGTATTCCTTGGGACTAATCTGGAACCCCAAGGCCTCGGCGGCGGTGCCGGTTGCACGCCGGATCGCGATGCTCGCGCCGCCGGGCTCGGCGCTCAGCGGGATGCCGACGACCGCAAGCCAGTGATCGGACTGCTTCAGCACCATGACGCGCTGGCCGCCGTAGCTGACGGTCGGCGTGACGCCGCCATCGTCCGGGCTGATAGCGAGCGGCAGCAGGGCGACCCCGCCAGGCACCTGGCTGGCCTGGGGCAAGGCGATCGCGAGCGCGCTGCCCGACAGGCTCAGGCCCAAGGCCGCTGCCAGGCCCAGGCAGAGGCTCAGGCCGGGCCCTGAGGCGGGGGCGGGCCTGCCCCCAGAGGCACCCACTCGCTGACTGCTCATGGCCGCGATGCCAGGACCGCGGCGTGCAGACTCCCTTGCGCCAGCGTCGCGTCAAATGTCTCCCCGACCGATAGTTGCGCGGCCGCAGTCACCAGCGCGCCATCGGCGCTGCGCGTGATCACGGCGAAGCCGCGGCCGAGCGTGGCCAGCGGGCTGACGCCCTGCAGGGCGCGCGCGGCACTCTCGAGCCGCGCGGCATGGGCCGCGAGCCCCGCTTGCAGCGCGAACTGCAATCGGCCCTCGAGTTCGTCGAGGCGCTGGCTGTATTGCGACAGGCGCGCGCCGGGATGCGCCTGCTGCAGCCGCCGCATAAGCGCTGCGAAGCGCGTGTGCTCATGCTGCAGCTGGCGGCGCATGCCGGCTGCGAAGCGCGCGCCGAGCTGCGACAGCTTGTGCAGCCAGGCGCGGCCGTCGGGGACCACGAGCTCGGCGGCGCCCGACGGCGTCGGCGCGCGTAAATCGGCGACGAAGTCGGCAATCGTGAAGTCGATCTCGTGGCCGATGCCGGTCACCAGCGGAATCCCGCAGCGATGGATGGCGCGCGCGACGCGCTCATCATTGAAGGCCCACAAGTCTTCGAGCGAACCGCCGCCGCGAGCCAGAATCAGCACGTCGCACTCGGCGCGAGCCGAGGCCAGATCCAGCGCCGCGACGATCGCCGGCGCCGCCGCCGCGCCCTGTACCGGCACCGGGTAGATCAGTACCGCGGCGGCGGGAAAGCGACGCGCCAGGATATGCAGGATGTCGCGGATCGCGGCGCCGGTCGGCGAGGTGATCACTCCGATGCGTCGTGGCACGACCGGCAGCGCCCGCTTGCGTTCGGCGGCAAACAGGCCCTCGGCCGCGAGCCGCGCCTTGAGTTCCTCGAACGCACGCTGCAGAGCACCAAGCCCGGCATCCTCGAGATATTCGACCAGCAGTTGATAGTCGCCGCGCGGCTCGTACAGGCTCACGCGGCCGTACGCGATCACCAGCTGGCCTTCGCGCGGCGTGAAGCGGGCGAGGCTGTTGCGAGCGCGGAACATCGCGCAGCGCAACTGCGCGTCCGGGTCCTTGAGCGAGAAGTACCAGTGCCCGGACGATGGCCGCGCCAGATTCGACACCTCGCCCCGAACCCAGATCTGGCCGATGCCGGACTCGAGCAGCATGCGCACTTCACGATTCAGCTTCGAGACCGAGTAGATGGCGTGCGTCGGCACCGTTGCGCTGAGCGCAGCGGTGGCGTTCGCCGCCGCCGCGACCATGGCGCCGGTAGTGAGGTCGGTCAGTGGGTCGGTCATTTGCGGTGCTTCAGACAGGCTATTTCCGAGCATCTTACCCTCGCCGAGCGGTTTCGCGTACGCGCCGCGCGGCTCGATGCCAGTCCGGCGAGGTTTACCCCACTGGCACGAGGCCGTACAATGGCGCGCTTCTTCTCGAAGCCGCGAGGCTCCATGCGAATCCTCGAAGAAGCGCTGACCTTCGACGACGTCCTGCTCGTTCCGGCGCGCTCCGACGTACTGCCCCGCGAGGTCGACCTGTCGACCCAACTCACTCGCAGGATTCGTGTCGGTCTGCCGGTGCTGTCGGCGGCCATGGATACCGTGACTGAAGCGCGGCTCGCGATCACCATGGCGCAGGAAGGCGGCATCGGCATCGTACACAAGAACATACCGATCGAGACTCAGGCCCGTGAGGTGGCGCGGGTAAAGAAATTCGAGAGCGGCGTCATCACCGATCCGATCACGGTGCCGCCGGAGACGACAATCCGCCAGGTGATCGAGCTCACACGCGCGCGCGGCATCTCCGGCGTGCCAGTGGTCAGCGGCAGCAAGGTCGTCGGCATCGTGACCCACCGGGATCTGCGTTTCGAGCGCAAGCTCGATGCGCCGGTCAGCGCCGTCATGACGCCGAAATCACGGCTGATCACGGTGCGCGAGAACGCGCCGAAGGAAGAAGTTCAGCGGCTGCTGCACAAGCACCGCATCGAGAAAGTGCTGGTGGTCAACGGCGATGACGAGCTCAAGGGCATGATCACCGTCAAGGACTTCCAGAAGGCCACCGAATTCCCGCGCGCGAGCAAGGACGAGAGCGGCCGCCTGCGCGTCGGTGCCGCGATCGGCACCACGCCCGACACGCTCGATCGCGTCGTGGCGCTGCGTGAGGCCGGTGTCGACGTGGTGGTGCTGGACACCTCGCACGGTCATTCACGCGGCGTACTCGAGATGATTGCGCGACTGAAGTCGCGCTGGAGCGACCTGGAGCTCATCGCCGGCAACATCGTGACGCGCGAGGCCGCGCTGGATCTGGTCACCGCGGGTGCCGACGCCGTCAAGGTCGGCATAGGGCCGGGATCGATCTGCACCACGCGCGTCGTCGCCGGCGTCGGCGTGCCGCAGATCACGGCGGTGGCCAACATCGCCGCCGCACTCGAAGGCCGCGGCGTACCGATCATCGCCGACGGCGGCATCCGCTATTCGGGTGACCTTGCCAAGGCGATCGCCGCCGGCGCGCATGCGGTGATGATCGGCGGCATGTTCGCGGGCACCGAGGAGTCTCCGGGCGAGGTCGAGCTGTATCAGGGCGCCTCGTATAAGGCCTATCGCGGCATGGGCTCGCTCGGTGCGATGTCCGATCGACATGGTTCGGCCGATCGCTACTTTCAGGACACCGCCACCGAGCTCGAGAAACTGGTGCCAGAGGGCATCGAGGGTCGCGTGCCCTACAAGGGCAGCCTGGTCACGATCCTGTACCAGCTCGCCGGCGGACTGCGCGCCGCCATGGGCTACACCGGCAGCAACAACATCGAGGAGATGCGAACGCGGCCCTGGTTCGTGCGCATCACCAGCGCCGGCGTGCGCGAGAGCCATGTGCATGACGTGACGATCACGAAGGAGGCGCCCAATTACAGCGCGTCCTGAGCTCGTGTCCGTGGCGTCGCTCGACGCCGTCGCGCCGCCGGCGGACATCCATGCACACCGGATCCTGATTCTCGACTTCGGTGCGCAATACACGCAATTGATCGCGCGCCGCGTGCGCGAGCTCGGCGTGTACTGCGAGATTCATCCCTGGGATGTCAGCGAAGCCGAGGTGCGGGCGTTCGGCGCGCGCGGCATCATCCTGTCGGGGGGTCCGGAGTCCGTTACCGACCTGGCGCCGCCCAGAGCGCCGCAAGCCGTGTTCGAGCTCGGTATGCCGGTGCTCGGCATCTGCTATGGCATGCAGACCATGGCGCAGCAGCTCGGCGGCCATGTTGTCGGTGGCCATAGCCGCGAATTCGGTTACGCCGAGGTCCAGGTCGGCACGTCCTGCCGGCTGCTCGAAGGAATCCGCGATCGGGAGCACGACGGCAGTGCGGTGCTCGACGTCTGGATGAGTCATGGCGATCATGTCGAAGCGCTGCCACCGGGCTTTGCCGCGGTTGCCAGGACGCATGACGCTCCCTATGCGGCCATGGCCGATGAGCAGCGCCGCTTCTATGGCGTGCAATTCCACCCGGAGGTCACCCATACGCGCCAGGGTGCGGCGATTCTCGAGCGTTTCGTGCGCGAGATCTGCGGCTGCGAGGCGCGCTGGACCGCAAGCAATATCATCGAGGATCTGGTAGCGCGCGTGCGAGCGCAAGTCGGCGCCGGCGGGGTGCTGCTAGGTCTGTCCGGCGGCGTCGATTCTTCGGTGGTCGCGGCGCTGCTGCAGCGGGCGATCGGCGCGCAGCTGACCTGTGTGTTCGTCGATCACGGCCTGCTGCGTCTCGGTGAAGGCGACCAGGTAATGCGCACCTTCGCCGACTCACTCGGCGTGCAGGTGATCCGCGTCCACGCCGAGAAGCGTTTTCTCGATGCGCTGCAAGGCCAGACCGATCCCGAGGCCAAACGCAAGATCATCGGCGGGCTGTTCATCGAGCTATTCGAGCAGCAGGCGCGCAAGCTGCGCGATACCCGTTTTCTCGCGCAGGGCACGATCTATCCCGACGTGATCGAATCGGCCGGCGCGCGTACCGGCAAAGCGCAGGTCATCAAATCGCATCACAACGTCGGCGGCCTGCCCGCAAATCTGAAGTTCCAGCTGGTCGAGCCGTTGCGCGAGTTGTTCAAGGACGAGGTGCGCCGCATCGGCATCGAGCTTGGGCTGCCGCACGACATGGTGTATCGCCATCCGTTTCCCGGTCCGGGCCTGGCGGTGCGCATTCTCGGCGAAGTCAAACGTGAATATGCCGCGCTGCTGCGCCGGGCCGATCACATTTTCATCGAGGAACTGCGCCGTCACGAGTTGTACGAGCGCACCAGCCAGGCCTTTGCCGTGTTCCTGCCGGTACGCTCGGTCGGCGTCATGGGTGATGCCCGGCGTTACGATTACGTGATCGCGCTGCGCGCGGTGGAGACGATCGATTTCATGACCGCGCACTGGGCCCATCTGCCGTACGAGTTCCTCGACCTGGTGTCGCGACGCATCGTCAATGAGGTACCGGGCATCTCACGCGTCGTGTACGACATCTCCGGCAAGCCGCCGGCCACGATCGAGTGGGAGTGAAAACCTCAGGACCGAAGGGAAATCCGCAAAGCCTATGTACAAAGGGATTTGAACGCTGCTTAAGCGCTTTGCTGGGCTGATAGTAAAAAGACCGCTCGCTGAGGTCTCTATTGTGATCGCGGTCAGGGCGGCGATGCGCTTGATCAACCGACCAGGAGAGAAGTCATGATCCCCAATATGCGTATTCTACGGCCCTTTTTGCCCACTTGCTCTTGGCGCGCGGGCTTGGCGTATAGGGATCGCGCTGGATTGAGTTTCATATCGTTTGGCTGATTTGCATGATGGCAGGCGGCTCGGTGCTGTGGCTGCGTGAGCTGAGCAAGCTTATCTCGCGATCGGGAATCCGAAGGGATGCCTGAGCCAATTGTTTCGCATTACCCATCTGTCGGACTTGCATGTGCTTTCGGCGGCTGGCTTCGAATGGCGGCGCATGCTCTTCAACAAGCGCATCACCGGATACGCGAACCTGCTCCTGCGCCGCGGCCGTGTGTACCGCCGCGACTACCTGCGGGCCGTCCTGGCCGCTGCCGTCGCCCAGGCCGACCATGTCGTCGTCACCGGCGACATCACGAACCTCTCGCTCGAGAGCGAGTACGAAGCGGCGCGCGCCCTGCTCGACGAAGTGGCGCGCTCGGCGGAGGTGAGCGTCGTGCCGGGTAACCACGACATCTACCTGCCGGCCATCCACCGTGAGCGCCGCTTCCCGCACCACTTTGCTGCCTTCCTCGTCAGCGACCTGCCGCAATTCGCACGCGATCTGCCGGCCGGCCCGTTTCCCTGCGTGAAACTGCGCGGGCCGGTGGCGATCATCGGGCTGTCGAGCGCCGTGCCGCGACCGCCTTTTGTCTCGGCGGGCTATCTCGGCCAGGTGCAGCTTGCCGCGCTCGCGGACCTGCTCGCGCATCCCGAGGTGGCGCGGCGCACGCCGGTGGTGCTGCTTCATCACCCGCCAGTCGACGCGCGATGGCGTATCTTCCGGCTGCGCGACGGCTTGGTCGACGCAGCGTCATTGCGCCGCACGCTGGACGGACTGTCGCGCGGCCTCGTGCTCTACGGCCACACCCATGTCCGCGTGCGCTGTCGGCTGTTCACCGCCTCCGGTACGCTCGACGTGGTCAGCGCCAGCGGTGCCGCCCTCGATCACCCCGACGACGCAGTCCGCGCGGGATTTAACCGCTACGGGTTCGACGACGACGGGCGCATCGCGAGCGTCGAGTCGTACGTGATCGACCCGTCCGGCCGGGGCTTGCGCTCGACTGCGATACCCGAGCGGCGCAGCTGCCTGTGAAGTACCACCGCATCCTGTTGATCACGTCACTGGAAGGCGATGCGCGCGCCGCGATCGCCGCCATCCGTCGCATCGCGCCACAGGCGGAGCGGCTCGTCATCGTCGCCGGCCTGCCCGCGCGGAAGCTTGCATGGTTGATCAATGAAGCGCCGGCCGATCTGCATCAGGCGGCGGGCGCCTCGCTCGACGGCCTGCGGGACCTGGCGCAGGGCGCTGCGGCGGCGATCGACGTCGAGCTCTTGCATGAGCTGGAGATCGGCATACTGGACGAGATCGCGGCCGCAGAGCAGGTCGACCTGCTGGTGACCGCTGCGCTGCCGTTTGGCAGCGTTCCGATCGTCGCCGCACTGCGCGCGCGCCGATCGGTCGCGGTCCTGTGGGTGCCCGAGTTGACTGCGCCGCAGGCCGAGCGGCCGATGATCGAGTTGGTCTGTATCGCGCTCGGCCAGCGCGCACGGGCGACCTTCGCCGCGTTCCTGCGCGACCACGGCGATCCGGCCCAGCATGTCACCGTACTGCTGCTGGCGGGGCCCGTGCCGCAAGATCTGGCTGCGGCGGTCGAGGTGGCGGGGATCCACGCCGCGGTCGAGTTCGTCGCGCTGCAGGGTCTGTCGCCGCGGCAATGGCTCGACGAACGCCTGCGCACGAACGCGCCCGACCTGCTGGTCTATGCGCGCATGCCCACGGCGCTGCTTCTGAGCGCGCGCTGGCGGGCGCCGAGTCTGCTGCTGCCACCGCCCGCGCCGGCCACCCGGCCGCCCCTGCAACTCGACATGGACGCGCCCGATCTGGTCGACGAGGGTGCTGCGCTGCGCGCTCGTTTCGAGTACGCGGCGGGCATCGGTCGGCGCGAGCCGATCCCCGATCAACGGCTCGCGTTCGTATCCGGCGGCCGGGTCGTGGCGTTGCTGACGACCTGTGACGGCGAGGCCGAACTGCCCGGCGACCTGCAAGCCGGCTCGTACGGCGTGTTTCGCACCGACGAAACGGCCCCAGCGCAACCACTGGCCGATCTGGAGCAGCATGTGCTCGTCCTCCGGCCCGCCACGGCGCCGCTCGTGCTGTTCGATGCCGAGCTCGCGCCCGAGGCACTGGCCGCGCTGCGCGCGCTCGCCGCCGCGGGCGCGCGCGAGCTGTTGGCCGTGCGCATCCGGCCGACGCGCAGTTGCCGCTCAATCCGCGCACGGCTGCAGGCGGCCGGCTTCGAGCCGCGTGTCGTGGACGCCCGCGTCGTGCTCGACGAGGGCGCGGCGCTCGATGTGTCCGAGCTGCTCGACGCGGTGCGCCTAGCGCGCGTCGCATCGCGCATGCGCGCCGCGGGGTTCCCGGTCGTTGCGATCGTCTATCGCGGTGCGGAGCAACCCGTCGCGCACGGTTTCGCGGCGCTGCCTGTGGATGAGATCACCGCCGCCGTGCCCATGCCCTCGACGCCCCCGGGGGGCCGACCCATGGCGCTGGCGGAGCGCCTCGAGGCGACGACCGCCACGCCGGTCATCGCGGGCAACCGCGTCGACATCGAGCTCGACAACGTCAAGGCGCGCTGCTGGCTGCTCGAGGGGATCGCCGCGGCCACACGGCGCATCCATCTGCAGGTCTACGCGGCTGCCGACGACGACGTCGGACGTCAGGTCGAAGCCGCCCTCACGCAGGCGGCTAGGCGCGGGGTGACCGTGCGCGTGCTCGTCGATTCGCTGCACGGCCGGCACGGCTCGCTGGGCGTGGTCAATCCGCTGCTTGCGCGCCTGGGCTCGCAGCCGGGAATCGAGCTGCGCGTGTCCCAGCCGATCTCCGGCCTGCCGTCGCTGCAGGAGCTGAAGCAGCGCGATCACCGCAAGCTCGTCGTGGTCGACAACCGGCTCGCCCTGCTCGGCGGACGGAACCTCTCGCACGAGTACTACTCGGGCTTCGACGAGGTGCCGCTGACGGCGCAATCGATGTGGCGCGAGGTGCCGTGGCTCGACGCCGGCGCCCGTGTGGAGGGCCCGGCCGTCACTGCCCTCGAGCGCGGGTTTCTGAACGCATGGACCGAGCAGGGCGGTTCGGCCTTCGATGTCGCCGACACAGCGCCGGCCGGCGGCACGTCGGCGCGCGTTGTGATCCACCGCGGAATGCGCGACGCCGCGACGCTCGAAGCGTACCTGGCGATCATCGAGACGGCGCAATCGCAGCTGCACGTGGTGTGCGGATTTCCGCTCATCCTCGAAATCCAGCACGCGCTGCTGCGCGCGCTGCGGCGCGGTGTGCGGGTGCTGACGCTGTTCGGCCGCCTCACGCCCACGCACGGCGGTAAGCCGTTCGAGGGGCCCTGGGCCTCGGCCAGAACGGCGGCGACGGCGCTGGTGCACTCGCGCATGGATGCATTGGTTGCGGCGGGAGCCGACGGCTACCAGTTCACCGTCCTGCCGCGGCCGGCGTGGGCCGCGCAGCTCGGCGCGGTTCAATCGCACGTGCACGCGAAGGCCATGAGCGCGGACGGCCGGGTTTGTGCGGTGGGCAGCGCCAACATGGACATCACGGGCGGCTACTGGGAGAGCGAGCTGCTGCTGGTCGTCGAGGACGCGTCGATTGCCGGTGCAATCGAAGCGCGGGTCGCCGAACTGATCGCCGACTCGGTGCGCGTGGACCGCGACGACCCGCAATGGCAGGCGATGGCTCGAGGCCGTCACTGGATGCGCCACTGGCCGGGCGTGCTGTCGATCTAGGGCCTGCGGCTGCCGGCTAGCTTGCGGGCGGGGCCTGATCACCGAACTCGGTCACGCGGTCCTGCGGCCGAAGCGCGGCGATGTAATGGTGCGGCGCATGCTCGGCGATCGTGTAGCGCAGGGACGCGCGGCGTTTCTCGGGGGCAATCAGCGCCAGCACCGATTTGGGCAGTTCCTTCATCCCGGCCAGCTGTGACGTCGGCACCACGGCCGGTTCCCAGCGGCCGTCGGCGCATCGGTATTCGTGCCCGAAATGTGCAAGCTTGCCCCACGCGGCGGGCGGCAGGGCGGGCACGGGATCGCGCAGGCGGACGTGACGGAACAGTATTTGCCCAACTTGCGCGGCGCGTGGCGGCAAGGGCTCGCCTATGACCAACGGCTGCCCGTACGTATACACGGCACGCAGTCTTTCGGCGACGGCGCGGTCCGCGCCATCGCTGTCCAGCGTCAAGGCGAAGAGCGCGGCCATCGCGCCGCCGAGGCTGTGGCCAGTGACGTACAAGGCCTCGAGCCGATGACTGAGCGACTGCTGAGGGTCGGCGAGCGATCTGCCCCGAAGCGCGAGCTGCAACTCCTCGAGCACCGCCCACCGCGTGGCGCGGACATTGCGGTGGAAACCGGCATGCACTCGCAGCAGTTGTGCATTGTCCTGGACGAGGCTGAAGTAATCCGACCCGACGTCGGCATCGCCGAGCCAGCTCAGGAGCTCGGTTGGTTCCGTGCCGCGATAGCACAGGATCACCACCCGGCCGCAGCGGCTCTGCACGAGATAGGCGGTCGAGAAGATGAACATGACATCGACGGTCTGCGCGACGCAGGCGCAGCCGTTCGATTCGAGCCCGAGTCGGGTCATGATCGTCGCCACAGTCTCGATGTCGGAATAGGCGTAGCCCGCACAGGTGCCGAGCACATGCGCAACGATCGCATCGCGCGTGCCCGCCGCCGGCCTGTGCGCGCTCAGCAGAGCATCGACGAGCTGTTCGTACACCGGGAAAGGCGGGCGGCAATTGCCGCCCCGGATTCTGCGAGGTTCCATTGGGCTCGATTCAGGCGACGGGGACGGAAGCGACCATGGCGACGAGGGCAGGATACACGCTGCCGGGCTGCGCGCATGAGTGCAGTCAATAGCCCTGCCCTCATACAACGATGACGCCCGCCCAGTCCAGCCTCGACGACGCATTCCGTTATGTGCCCGGAGATAGCGACCTCAATTCGCGGCTGTCCAATCGCCACTCGCCACGTTCGAGCGTCTCAAACGTCATTCCGCTTAGACCGAGGCAATCGCAGAGTCGCGAGCAGCCGAATTTCGATGTCGCTGCAGTACGGTCCGCAACGCCTTCCCCAAACGCTGGGCGCCGCCGACGATCTCTTCTAGAGCCGGCGCCGCGAAACACAGCCGGATATGGCTCGAGTTTGCTCCGTTGGTCAAAAACGAGTCCCCGCTGCGAACCAACACGCCATCGGCGGCCGCGGCAGCCTCGAGCTCCTGCGACTGCAGAGGTTTCGGTAGCTGCGCCCAGAGGTAAAGACCCCCCTGAGGTTTGGCATAGCGCAGCTCAGGGCAGTGAGCCGCGAGTGCGGCGATCAGGGCGTCGCGCCGCACCCGAAGCTGGTCGCGAAACTTCGGCAGATGACGGGCGTACGCTCCGCTTTTCAAGAACCCAGCCAGAACGGCCTGCGCCAGAGCGGGCGTCGACAGGTCGAGACTCGATTTAGCGGGCCCAAGGAGGTCAATCGCGGCGCGAGGCGCAACGAGCCAGCCGAGGCGCAGGGCCGGACTGATAGCCTTCGAGGCGCTGCCCTGATGGATCACAAGTCCCGCCGAGTCGAGACTCTTCAAGGAGGGCACCTTCTCGCCAAAGGAGATGTCGCCGTAGACATGGCTTTCCAGGATCGGCGTGCGCAAGCGAGCGCATAGCGCGAGGATCCGGCGTCGTCGCTGCAAGCTCAGTAGCCGGCCCGTCGGGCATTGGAAGCTTGGAATCAGATAGACGAACTTGGGACGCAGACGGACCAGCGAGTCCTCCAGCGCGTCGGGATCAACTCCCTCGTGGTCCATCGAAACGCTCACCACTTCCGCACCTGCGGCCCGGAACGCTCGCACGGCCCCGTACCAAGTGGGGCTTTCGCAGACCACCGCGTCGCCAGGCGAGATTAGGGCGCGGGCGACAACATTGAGACCCTGCTGGGCGCCGCCGGTGATGAGCACCTCGCTCGGCGTCGTCTTCACTCCGTTCGTGCGCAACGTATCGATCAGCGCTTGTTGCAGGGCTGGGAGCCCGAGCAACGGGGCCGCCTGCGTCAATACAGCCGGGTCTTGCGCGGCCCTCGCCGCGCAGGCCGCCAGGGCAGCATGAGGTATGAGACTCGGGTGCAGCCAGCCGTCGCCGAATGAGATGAGGCCAGGATTGATGGCATTGCTTGTCGACGGACTGAGTCGCGCGAGCCGCGAGGCGAGCTGCGACCAGGGAATCGCGCCGGCGGGCGCTCGATCCGGATCGTCGGCGATCACTATCGCCCCGCGTCCTACATAGCCGCGCATCAAGCCCATGGCCTTAAGCTCTTGGTAGGCGGACGTCACAGTCGTGCGGCTGATGCCGAGGACCTTGGCGTAGAGCCGCTCGGATGGCAGCCGCGCTCCGACGGCGATTCGGCCTGCGCGGATCGCGTCCGATAGCACCGCCGCCAACTGAACGTAGATCGGTTCAGCGACGGTTGGATCGGGCCGAAAGCCGAGGCCAGTCAGATCGGTGGATAGCGTCATCGCGCTATTGTGCCGGTCCATTGCGGAATTGGATATTTATATCGGCGCCTCGGACAACTAAATTAGCAGTCCATAAGGCGTATTGGCCTTCTGGAGCCACTCATTCAATGCGCACACCGATCTTCCAAATAGACGCCTTCGCCGTCCGCCGCTTTGCCGGAAATCCCGCGGCGGTGATGCCGATGGACCGCTTTTTGGCTGACGCGACGCTGCAGTGCATTGCTGCCGAGAACAACTTGGCCGAGACGGCTTTTCTGGTCCCCGAAGGCGGTGACTATCGCCTGCGTTGGTTTACGCCCACTGTCGAAGTACCGCTTTGCGGCCACGCAACGCTCGCCAGCGCCGCAGTGGTTATGGAGCGGCTCGAACCGGGGCGCAGCGCGGTGGTATTCCACTCCCCGAGCGGACCCTTGAAAGTCAGACGGATCGCTGCCGGTTACGTCATGGACTTCCCGGTTTGGCCGTCCAGTTCGGTCGCGCCACCACGCGGTCTGGCCGAAGCGCTCGGCGTCCTTCCCATAGAGGTCCACGTGAACGCGTTCAACTATCTCGCGTTGGTGGAGAGCGCATCGGTGTTGCGCGCTCTTGCACCCGACATGCCGGCTGTCGCTCGCATGGACCGGAGCGGTGTAATCGTGACCGCGCCGGGAGACGGCGCCTACGACTTTGTCAGTCGCTACTTCGCTCCCGCCAAGGGCATCGCGGAAGATCCTGTGACTGGCTCTGCCCACTGCATGCTCGCGCCCTACTGGGCGAAAAAGCTGGGCAAGAGCGCGTTTCGCGCTTTTCAAGCCTCGCCTCGCGGCGGGGAGATCAATTGCCGGCTCGCCGGTGATCGCGTCGAGCTGGAAGGCTGTTGCGTCTTCTATCTGGAAGGGCAGGTGGAGATCTGAGGATGCACACCGGGCCCTGCCACTGCCGCCGCCGCTGCGGGATCTCCGTCTTTCAATGAATGTGATACATCCTAGCGCCGCCGCCACGGTGGGCGGTACACCGCTGGTGGAGCTTGCTCGCTTGGGCCGCGGTTTGAGCGCGCGCATCGTCGCGAAATTGGAGATGCGCAATCCGGCAGGCAGCGTCAAGGATCGCTTGGGCGTTGCACTCATCGAGGACGCCGAACGTCGCGGGGTCCTCAAGGCCGGTATGACCATCGTCGAGGCGACCGGCGGCAACACGGGCATCGGCCTGGCCTTCGCCGCTGCCATTCGCGGCTATCGACTGATACTGACCATGCCCGAGTCCATGTCCAAGGAGCGGGTAGCTTTGCTGCGCCAGTATGGCGCTGAGATTGTTCTGACTCCCGGCATATTGATGGCAGAGGCGGTGGCGCGCGCCAAGGACATCACCGAACGGACTCCCGGGGCGATCAATCTGGACCAGTTTTCAAATCCTGCCAATCCAGCCCTGCACAAGCGGACGACCGGCGTTGAGATCTGGAACGACACCGGTGGCGGCGTGGACGTGTTCGTGTCCGCCGTGGGTACGGGCGGAACGATCACGAGTGTCGGCGAGCTGCTCAAGGAACGCAAGCCCGCAGTCAAGGTCGTGGCCGTAGAGCCCGCTGGCGCCGCGGTGCTCTCGGGCAAGCCCGCCGGGAGTCATCAGATGCCGGGCATCGGCGTCGGATTCGTACCCGCGGTTCTGAATCGAAAGCTCATCGACGAGGTCATCGCGGTCAGTGACCTCGATGCATTCGCATGCGCGCGGCGTCTTGCACGTGACGAAGGTGTCTTAGCGGGCGTTTTCCGCTGGTGCGGCATTGCATGCTTCGCTGATACTTGCGGTGCGGCCTGAGCACGCGGGCAAAATGATTGTGGTCATCATCTGCGATACGGGCGAACGGTACCTATCATCGGCGCTGTTCGCTGATCGATAACCGAGTCCCCTGATTCGCCGTGGGCGGCGCGAAGGCACCGTAGAGGCTCATCCAGTCGATCAGGGGTGCCAGACATTGCGGCTGGGCACTGTAGTGGGACTGGCGCCCCTCGCGCCGGTCGCGCACCAAGCCGGCGAGCTTCAGGACGCCCAGGTGCTTGGACACAGCAGGCTGCGAGACGCCCTACTGGTCGGCCAGTACGCGCACAATAGCCGACCGGCTTTGCCTCGTTCCGCGATGCAGCTAACGGCGGATGGTCGCCTAACGAGGTATAGATAGCTATGGATAGTACGCCACGATGGTGCCGGCCATAGTTGGGGGCCGCAAGCAATGTTGATCGCAGTCGAAAAGCCGCCGCTGTTGATTCTGGATCCGACCGCGGCAGCGGCCGGGCGCGCGGCCAAGAAATCGCTGGCGCGGCTGGCATATCCGCTATTGGAGTTGAAGGAGGCCGGGGCGGCGGCTGCATCCATCGCCAACGGCTTCCCCGCGGTGGTTCTGATCATTGCGGACGGATCGATCGCAGCTGCCGCCGCGCTGTGCTCCCGACTATTCGAGGCATTCACCAGCAATCCGCCGGCTATGGTCCTGCTCAGCGGCAAGCCTCTGGCCGCCAATCCGGCGCAGCTCGCGGCCCAATTCGTCGCGCCATTCGATTGGGATGCCATCGTCGATCGTCTCGATCAGCTGTTGATGCTGGCGATGCTGCGGCGTGAACACTCCGCGCTCGGCACACTGCTGCAACTGAGCCGCGTCGAACTGGTTTCCATCGACACCGAAAGCCAGAGTTGCCGCGTGACCGAGACGCTGGCCGTGTTGCTGGCGCTGCCGGGCGCGGCCAGCGCGGCGAGCGCTGTCAGCCGCCGGGACCGATTGCAGCCGATACACTGGCAAAAATTGTTCGATCACTGCGATGAGCCTGACCGCCAGCGGGTGCTCGATACCGTCAGCGGCTCCTTTGAGTCGGGCCTGGGCTTTGAAGCCGAGTACGACATCCGGGTCGATCGCAATCACAAGCGGCGCGCACGGCTGACCGGTCATCCGATCCAAGGCAGCCCCGGTGCGCCGCCGCGGCGGCTCGACCTCGTGATTCAAGACGTCACACCGGTGGAATCCAGATCCACCGCGGATGCCACCAACCGCCTGCTGGACACGACGCTCGGCTTGCGGCATGGCGATCGCGTGCTGCAGTCACTCATGCGCATCGGTCAGGACTACAAGAAGGGGACGATACTGTTACTGCGGATGCACGGGCTTGCGGATTTCTATCGCCATCACGGCTATGAGACCGGCGGTGTATTGCTGCGCACGTTTGCCGAAGCCATCGAGTCCACTCTGCGCAACGTGCCCGGTGTCATTCGAATCAACCCGAACAAGGAACAGGTGCTGGCGCGGCTGGCGGGCGGCGAGTTCGTGGTGCTGATACCCGATACGACCGACGACCAAAGCATGGTCGAACCATTGAGCCGGCTGCTGGAGGCCACTCGCAGCGCTATCCATGCCGATGAGCGGCTCAAGCTGATCAACACCCGCATAGGCATGGCGACCTGGCCCAAGGACGGATCGAGTCCGGACGTGATCCTCAAGGCGGCCAGCCTGGCTTGCGATTATTTTTCGATCAGCGAAGACGGCGGCCCCGGCACGATTATGGCGGCGGTCGTGCGCGCCCGCGGACAGGCTCGGCTCGAATACGAGCTGCACCACGCGATCGAGCGCGGGCAGCTGCAGCTGCACTATCAACCGAAAGTGTCGATACCCGATGGCCGGATCGTCGGCTTCGAAGCGCTGCTGCGTTGGCAGCATCAGAAGAGCATGTTTGTGCCGCCGGCGATCTTCATTCCGATCGCCGAGCGCACCGGCTTGATCGCGCAGCTGGGGGACTGGGTGATCGAGCGGGCCGCCGAACAGATCGCACAGTGGCGCTCCGACGGCCTTGGCCTGGTACCGGTGGCGGTCAATGTCTCGCCACAGCAGATGGTGACCGGAGATGTGGTGTCCAGCATCCGCGGCGCCTGCACTCGCCAGATCATCGAGCCGCTGTTTCTGCAGGTTGAACTGACGGAAAGCTGCCTGATCGATGATGCCGAATCGGCGATGAAACTGCTGGCCGAGATTCGCCGCCTGGGTTGCCAGATAGCATTGGATGACTTTGGCACCGGCTATTCGTCGCTGTCCTATCTGAGCCGACTGCCGCTGGATATCCTCAAGATCGATCGCAGTTTCGTATCGGGCATTGGCGAGAAGCCGGGCGATAGCAGCCTGGCCTTCAACATCCTCGGCATCGGCCGCTCGCTCGGGCTCAAGGTGATCGCCGAGGGCGTCGCTTCGGCCGCGCAGTGGGATGCGCTGTGCCGCTGGCGATGCACCGAAGCCCAGGGATATTTGATCAGCCAGCCGGTGGCAGCCTCCGCGGCAGCGCCGATGTGGCAGCATGGACGCTGGGATGGGGCCGCGCATAAGCTGCGTTTGCCATCTGCACCCCTGGCACAAGCGTCCGCCTGAATCCCGCTGCTGGCGGTGCGCGCGCTCGAGCCGGCGCGCGGGTCCGAAGCTGCCAGCGCCAGGATGCGGCTACAGGAGGCGATCAGTTGCGTTACAGGAAATTTGGACGTACCGGGCTATTCGTTTCGGAACTCTGCCTTGGCACGATGACGTTTGGCGGCGGTGACGGAATCTGGCGCCAAATTGGCAATGTGCAACAGGCCGAGGCCGACCGGTTGATCGGCCGGTCCCTCGATGCTGGCATCAATTTCATCGACACCGCCGACGTCTATGCCGACGGGCGCTCGGAAGTCATCACCGGCCAGGCGCTGAAGAATTTGCGGGTACCACGCGAAAACGTAGTGGTCGCAACCAAGGTGTACGGCGAGACAGGGACGAAAGGCGTCAATTCACGCGGCACGTCGCGCTATCACATCATGGAGGGCGTGAAGGCGAGTCTACAGCGTCTGCAGCTTGATCATGTCGACCTGTACCAGATCCATGGGTTTGATCCGGCGACGCCGATCGAAGAGGCCATGCGCGCACTCGACAGTCTCGTGCAGCACGGCCACGTGCGCTATGTCGGCGTTTCGAACTGGGCAGCATGGCAGATCATGAAGGCGCTCGGCATCGCGGAGCGGCTCGGGCTCGCGCGCTTTGAATCGGTACAGGCCTACTACACGATCGCTGGCCGCGATCTGGAGCGCGAGCTGATCCCGCTGCTGCTGAGCGAAGATGTCGGCTTGCTGGTTTGGAGCCCGCTCGCGGGCGGCCTGCTGAGCGGTAAGTACGGCCGTGACGTCAAAGCTGAGGACGGTAGCCGTCGCGCCGCATTCGACTTCCCCCCGGTAAACGTTGAACGCGCCTACGATTGCATCGATATGATGCGCAACAGCGCGGAGGCGAGGGGCGTCTCCGTCGCGCAAATCGCCATCGCGTGGTTGCTGCATCAGAAGGCGGTCACCAGCGTGATCATCGGCGCAAAGCGCGTCGAGCAGCTCGATGACAATATTGCGGCGGCGACCATCAAGCTGAACGACGAGGAGATAAGCATGCTTGATAAAGTCAGCATGCTGCCGTCCGAGTATCCGGGCTGGATGATCGACCGTCTGGGCGAAAGTCGGCGCAAGCAGCTGGCGGAGTCTGACGGCGTGAACCATGCCGCCGCCCGGCGACCTTGACTATATGCTGCGCGCGCTCGAACTGGCGCGCGAGGCCCAGGCCGCGGGGGAGGTTCCGGTCGGCGCGGTGCTGGTGCGCGATGCGGCGGTCATCGCCACCGGCGCGAATCGGCCGATTGGCGCCTGCGATCCCACCGCGCACGCCGAAATCGAGGCGCTGCGCGCCGGCGCACGCGCCCTAGGAAGCTACCGGCTCAACGAGACCACGCTGTATGTCACGCTCGAGCCTTGTCTGATGTGCGCGGCGGCGCTGGTGCACGCGCGCGTACGGCGCGTGGTGTTCGGCGCCTTCGATCCCCAGGCGGGCGGGGCGGGCAGTCTGATAGACGTGTTCAAGCTCGCCGGCCTGAATCATCGCGTCGATGTGTTCGGCGGCGTGCTGGCCGCGGAGTGCGGTACGCTGCTGCGCGATTTTTTCGAGCAGCGCCGGCCGTGATCTGTGCCGCGCTTGCGTGCGACAGTTCGGGCAAGGCTAATTAAACCCGCGCGCTTCCGCTGCCGATGGCGCCAGCGCCAGCGCCGCGGGCGCATGTACGCGTGCGACCGTGCCGGTGCCGGTCCACTCGAGCACTGCCAGGTATTGGTGCACTTGCTCGACAAACCTGGCCGGCTCCCAGCCGCGGGCATAGCCGCGCTTGACCCGCGAATACCACTGTTCCTGCGCCAGCAGCGGCAGCTGCGCGCGTACATCGTTCCACGAGTCCGGGTCTTTGCCGCGCATCTGCGCCAGCACGCGCGCGTCTTCCAGATGTCCGTAGCCGACGTTGTAAGCCGCGAGCGCCAGCCAGGTGCGATCGGGCTCGCCGATGCGGTTGGGGATGGTGTCGATGACCTGCGCCAGATATTTGGCGCCACCGAGAATGTTCTGCCACTGATCGAAGCGATCCCTGACGCCGACGGTGCTGGCGGCATCGGTGGTCAGCATCATGATGCCCAGCGCGCCGTCGGCGGAGGCCGCCTGCGTCTGCCATTTCGATTCCTGGTAGCCGACCGCGGCCAGCAGCCGCCAGTCGAGCCCGGTGATCTGTGCGGCTTCCTCGAACATGGCCTGCAGCTCTGGCAGGCGTGCGGTGATGTCGGCTTGAAAGCGATGCGCATCCTCGTAATCAAATCCGCGCGACTCGGCATTCGCGTCCCCCGCGATGCGCGCGAACTCGCCGGATGCCTTGGCGCTGATGAAGAAACCATTCGCTGCCTGTGCCAGGTCCAAGGCGTCGGCCCGCACGACCCACTGCAACGACCGCGCGCCGGGCAGTGTGAAGGCGACGGTGGCATCGGGATACAGATGCCGTGTGAATTCGAATTCGTTGGCGTCGACGATCGCGTAGTCGGCATCGCCGTCGGTAACCTCCTCGAGCGGATCGGGCTGATCGACCCTCAGCGCGACCCAGGACAGGTCCGGCGCACCGTTGTTGCTGATCGAGCGCAGCAAATCGAGCTGCGGACTGTCCTGGCGCACCACGATATTGGCGAGGCGCAGGCTGGTCAGGTCGCGCGGATGCGGTTTGCCGCGGTTCTGCACCACGAGCTGCGGAATCTCATCGTAGTTTTCGGTCGGCAGGCCAACCTGCAGCCACTGCGCGTCGGGGCTGATTTGCGCCGCCGCCAGGTCCGCGCGGCCGGCAGTGAGCGCCGCGCGCATGGCCGCCGCATTCGGCAGCGGCTCCATCACCAGCCTGACCTGCAGCTGCCGCGCGAATGCGCTCGCCAGGCGGTATTCAAAGCCCTGCGGCCCCTGGGCGCCGAGGTAGTAGCTGGTCGGGGCATTGAGCGTGACCACCCGCAGCTCGCCGCGGGCGCGGATCCGCTGCAGCGCGCTCTGCGGTTGTGCGCAGCCCGCCAACATGAGCGCGGCGGCCACCGCGCCGCTGAGCTGCGAAGCCGTGCATAGGCGCCGCAGCCGGCGGCGACCCCGAAGCTTTGGTCTCATTGCGTTCATCACTACGCTAGAATAGCAGGCTATCCCCGGAGAGGTACCGAAGCGGTCATAACGGCGCCGACTCGAAATCGGATGGTCGGGTTAAACCGGCACGTGGGTTCGAATCCCACCCTCTCCGCCAAGTAATTTTACTTTGTGTGCTCGCCAGCGGCCGCGCTGCTGCGCAGCATCGATGTTGCGGGCATAATGGCGCCATCCAGTCGCAGGGAGTGCTTGCTCCGGCCGGTCCCACCTGCCGGGCCTGGTGTCGTTGTCGGCCTTAAGATCGGGAACGCTTAATCGATGTGGATCGTAAGACTTGCCCTGCGACGGCCTTACACGTTCATCGTATTGGCTTTGCTGATCGTGCTGCTGGGCGTATTCACGATTCTGCGCACGCCGACCGACATCTTCCCGGCCATCAACATTCCGGTCGTCAGCACCATCTGGAGCTACGTCGGTCTGCCGCCCGAGGACATGGCCAATCGCATCGTCTCCAATGCCGAGCGCTACGCTCAGACCACTGTCAATGACGTCGAGCACACCGAGTCGCAGTCGCTGCCCGGCATGTCGGTGGTCAAGTACTTCTTCCAGCCGAACGTCAACGAGGATCTGTCCTACGCGCAGATAACCGGCGTCTCGCAGACCTTGCTGCGGCAGGCGCCGCTGGGCACGACGCCGCCGTTCATTCTGGCTTATAACGCCTCGACGGTGCCGATCCTGCAGCTCGCACTCGAGAGCTCCACGCTGTCGGAGGCGACATTGTTCGACCTCGGCAATTCGGTCATCAGGCCGGGATTGTCTACGGTTCAGGGTGCTTCGCTGCCCTATCCCTATGGCGGCAAGCAGCGCCAGGTGCAGGTCGACATCGATCCGGAGGCGCTGCGCTCCAAGGGGCTCTCGGCGGTCGACGTGAGCAATGCCATCGGCGCGCAGAACCTGATCATTCCGGCGGGCACCGAAAAAATCGGCGGTATCGAATACAACATCAAGCTCAATTCCAGCCCGCTCAAAGTCGAAGAGCTCAACAACGTGCCGATCCGCACCGTCAAGGGCACGGTGGTGTTCGTACGCGATGTTGGCAATGTGCATGACGGCTCGAGCCCGCAAACCAACCTGGTGCGCGTCGCCGGCCGGCACGCGGTACTGATGTCGGTGCTCAAGACCGGCAGTGCCTCGACGCTGCAGGTCATCGACGAGGTCAAGCGGCTGTTGCCGGGGATCCAGACGCAGCTGCCGGAGAGTTTCAGAATCACGGTCACCGGCGATCAGTCGCTGTTCGTGCGCGCGGCGATCAGCGGTGTGGTGCGCGAGGGCGTGGTCGCGGCGGCGCTCACCGGGCTCATGATCCTGCTGTTCCTCAGCTCGTGGCGCAGCACGCTGATCATAACGATCTCGATCCCGCTTTCAGTACTGGCCTCGATTATCTGTCTGTCGGCGATCGGCGAGACCATCAACATCATGACGCTCGGCGGGCTTGCGCTGGCGGTCGGAATTCTGGTCGATGACGCGACCGTGGCGATCGAGAACATCAACTGGCATCTGGAGCAGGGCAAGGAGGTCGAGCCGGCCATTCTCGACGGCGCGCAGCAGATCGCAGTACCCGCACTGGTGTCCACGCTGTGCATCTGTGTCGTGTTCGTGCCGATGTTCCTGCTCTCCGGCGTGTCGCGGTTCCTGTTCGTGCCGCTGGCCGAGGCGGTGGTGTTTGCGATGATCGCGTCCTACGTGCTGTCGCGAACGCTGGTGCCGACGCTGGCGAAGTACTGGCTGCACAAGCACGTGCCGGAGCACCCGGCCGGCGCCACGACCAACGTATTCCAGCGTTTCCAGCGAGGTTTCGAGCACCGCTTCGCCGCTGTTCGCAACGGTTACCATGAGCTGCTCGGCACGGCGCTGCAGCACCGCCCCGCCTTCGCCCTGGTTTTCATCGCGATCGGAGCCACCGCGTTCCTGCTGCTGCCGTGGCTCGGCCGCGACTTTTTTCCGACAGTGGATGCCGGCCAGGTGCGGCTGCATCTGCGCGCGCGCAGCGGCACGCGTCTGGAGGAGACGGCCAGGCTCTGCGATGCGGTCGAAGCCGGAATAAGGCAGATCATTCCGCCACAGGAGCTCGACAGCCTGATCGACAACATCGGCGTGCCTTACAGCGGTATCAATCTCTCCTATAGCACCTCAGCGCCGGTCGGTCCGGGCGATGCCGACATCATGATTGCGCTGCGCGAAGGGCACCGGCGGCCCACGGCCGAGTACGTACGCATGCTGCGCGCGCAGCTGCGCGATGAGTTTCCGGGCACGAGCTTCGCCTTTCTGCCGTCCGATATCGTCAATCAGATCCTGAATTTCGGCTTGCCCGCGCCGCTCGACGTGCAAGTCGTGGGCAATAACATCGATGCGAACCGCAGCTTTGCCAACAACCTGCTGGCCAAGCTCAAAACCATTCCCGGCGCGGTGGATCTGCGCATACAGCAGGCGTTCGACTATCCGCAGTTCAATGTGGCGGTCGACCGCACCAACGCCTCTCTGGTCGGACTGACGCAGCTGCAAGTCGCCAGCGACGTGTTGATTTCGCTCTCGGGCAGCCAGCAGACCGCGCCGACATTCTGGGTCGATCCCGGGAGCGGCATCCAGTACAACATCACGACGCAGGCGCCGCAGTATCGCCTCACTTCGCTGCACGACCTCGCGGCGACGCCGATCACCACCGGAGACGGAGGCTCGCAGCAGCTGCTGGCCAATCTCGCCACGATCAGTCGTGGCGTCGGGCCGGCCGTCGTAAGCCATTACAACGCGCGCCCGGTGATCGACATCTATGGCTCGGTCGACGGCACGGATCTCGGCACGGTGGCCACAGCGGTGCGCGGCATAGTCGACGGCTCGCGACACGATCTGCCGCGCGGCAGCGAGCTGCTGCTTCGGGGGCAGATGGAGACCATGCGGACCTCTTTCAGCGGTCTCGCGTACGGTATGATCGGTGCCGTCGTGCTGATCTACCTGCTCATCGTGGTCAACTTCCAGAGCTGGCTCGATCCACTGATCATCGTCAGCGCGCTGCCTGCGGCGCTGGCAGGCATGGTCTGGATACTGTTCGTCACCCACACCACCATCAGCGTGCCGGCATTGATTGGCGCGATCATGTGCCTGGGCGTGGCCACGGCCAACAGCATTCTGATCGTAAGCTTCGCGCGCGAGCGTATGGATGCAGGTTTGAGCGCCATGGCGGCGGCCCTGGAAGCCGGCTTCGTGCGCTTCCGACCGGTACTGATGACGGCACTGGCCATGATGATCGGCATGTTGCCGATGGCCCTGGGGCTCGGTGAAGGCGGCGAGCAGAACGCGCCGCTGGGACGAACGGTCATCGGCGGTCTGCTGTTTGCCACCTTCGCGACGCTGCTGTTCGTGCCGGTGGTGTTTGCCGTCATTCACGCCAGATTTACCCAGCCTCGGGCCGGCAGCACAGCGGCACAGGCCTGAACAAGACCGGAAAATGACCGATACACCGGCAGTCAAGGCAGCATTGCGGCGACTCAAGCGTATCGGCCTCTGTGTGCTGGTGGGCGCCGTCATCATCGCGGCCTGGGGTATCTTCACGCGCGTGAACTCCCGCGCCGCGCTCAAGCAGCTCGCGCAGCAATCAGCCGTGCCGGTAGTCATCGTGACGATGCCGAAGCACAGCGATGTCGGCGATGAGCTGGTCCTTCCGGGCGACATCCAGGCCTATACCGATGCGCCCATTTACGCGCGCACCAACGGCTACCTCAAACGCTGGTATGCGGATATCGGCAAGCACGTCAAAGCGGGGCAGTTGCTGGCGGAAATCGAGACGCCCGAGGTGGACGCCCAGTATCGCCAGGCGAAGGCCGACCTTGCCACCGCCGATGCCAACAACCGGCTGTCGCAGACCACCGCCCAGCGCTTTCAGGAGCTGCGCAAGACCGGTCTGGTCGCCCAGCAGGACGTCGACAATGCGCTCGGTGATGCCGAGGCCAAGAAGGCCCAGACGGAGTCGGCGCGGCAGAACCTCCAGCGGCTCGAGCAAATGCAAGGCTTCAATCGCATCACCGCGCCATTCGAGGGCGTCGTGACCGCGCGCAGGACCGATGTCGGAGCACTGGTGACCGAGGGCAGCACGACTGGCCAGGAGCTGTTTCACCTAAGCTCGACCAGCCGGCTGCGCGTCTACGTGCAGGTGCCCCAGGCCTATGCGAACTGGATCACGCCCGGAATGGCTGCCGATTTGACCACGGTCGAGCGGCCCGAACTGCGCCATCCGGCCAAGGTGGTCAGCACGGCCGGGTCGATCGACGCCACTACGCGGACATTGCTGACCGAACTGGAGGCCGATAACCCCAAGGGCGAGCTGCTGCCCGGGTCGTACTCGCAGGTCCATCTGCCGCTACCGACCGGCCTCAAGACCTGGCGGGTGCCATCCAACGCGCTGCTGTTCCGCGGCGACGGCCTGCACGTGGCGACGGTCGATGCACAGAGTCAGGTGCACCTGAACACCGTGGCCATCGGCCGCGATTACGGCGCCGAGGTCGAAATCCTGAGCGGGGTCAGCGCACAGGATCGGATCATTCTTAATCCGCCCGATTCAATATTGGCCGGCGCCACAGTCAAGGTCCGCGCCGAGCGCTAGCGGTGGACGCGTCGGCGCCGGGCGCGCGACGGTTACGACTTGGAGTGGTCGCCGTTGTTTTGCTTGAAGGCGGTAACGAAGGCGCGAGCGAAAGCCTCGGTGAATAGGTGCGGAAATTTGCCGGCGGGCATTTCGGTAATGCTACGAAAACGCGCAGCCAAACCCTAGGACTCGCCATTGCCGGTGGCCGCGCCGCCGGCACTTCCATCGCTCTGGGCAAGTGCTCTGGGGTCGAGTCGGGCGAGAAACTCGCCGAGCGCGGTGTGCAGGGCGCGCATGGTGGCAAGATCGTGGCGGCGCGTGCTGGCGAGCATATCGCGCACCCATTGCACCGCATCGAGATCGCGCCGGTCGTGACCGATCAATAGCCGCAGCAACAGATCGTCCACCGGCAGGCCCGTCAGCCCGATGTGTTGCGGATCCTCCTTGCCGACTTTGATATGCGTCTGATCGCGGATCTCGCGTTGCGCGAGTGCCAGGCCCTTCAGGCCGAGCAATGCCTCGCGCAGCAGCACCCCCGCCAGTTGCAGCATGCGCGCGGACGCGTCCGCCGGCAGCTGCTTGAGATCGATGCCGGCGCCTCGACAAAACGCCTCGATTCCCGCGGCATTCTCGGCGGCGCGGTCGGCCATGCGCGGCTCGTGCCGTGCCGATACCGGTACCGGTACCCGCAGGTCGGTAGGCGACGAGCGCTGGCCGCCGTCAAAAGCCAGCAGCCCGGTATCTTCGGTCAGCATCGACTGACCGAAGACGTCGACGGCGCCCATGCAATTGCCGGGCGATGCCTCCGGGCGCAGCAGGTCGCGCACATTCAGTTCCACGCCGATGTCACCGCGGGCCGCCATCGGCTCAGCCGTCAGCGGGTCGGGATTGATGGGGAAGATCGAGCTCGCTTCCGGCGCCTCACTGCGCTCGGTATCGATGCTGACGGCCAGCTGGTACTCGCCGAGACGAAGGTGATCGCCGTCGCGCAGCGGATAGGAGTTGCGCCGACCGATCGGTACGGTGCCGTCATTGACGTACACCCCGTTGGTGCTGGTGTCGAGCAGATAGTAGGCGCCATCGCGGAACTGCACGCGCGCGTGATGGGCCGACAGGTAACGTTGCGGATCCGGCAGGACCCAGTCGTTATCGTGCGCACGGCCGATTCCGCCGCCGCCGACGCCAAATACAATGCTGCCGCCCCGGCCGGACTGGCTGCGCTCGTCGTCGATAATGGTCAGCTTCAGGGCCATTTGAACAACTCTAGGTTCGGTCCACGTAATCCATATAATAGGCCCGCGGCGGCTCCTGAGCATTCTGCCGTGCAAAAAAGGCTGCCCGCCCGAAAGTTCAACCATGGCATCCAATCATATCTTCAAGATTATGTTCGTGAACCAGGGCAAGGTTTACGAGGTCTATGCGCGCAAGGTGAGTCACGGCTCACTGTTCGGCTTCGTGGAAATCGACGAGCTGGTATTCGGCGAACGCTCCTCGGTGGTGGTGGACCCCGGTGAGGAGCGCGTAAAGAGCGAGTTCGCGGGCGTCAAGCGCAGCTATCTGCCGCTGCAGTCGGTCATTCGTATCGACGAGGTGCGCAAGCAGGGCGTGAGCAAGATCGTCGCGCTCGAGGGCAGCAACGTGGCGCAGTTTCCGGCGCCGCTGCTGCCCCCGTCGGCTATGGACCCCGGACCGAAGAAGACTTGATGCTCAAGCTGCCGGGCTCCTCAGCGCTGTCCGCGTTCCGCATCGCCCGCCTACTCGCGCGCCTTCAGGCGCTTGAGCCCGCTGTCAGCACTCTGCAGGCGCAGTTTCTGCATTTCGTCGATTGCAACGGCGAGCCGGATGCCCGCGAGCGCTTGCTGCTCGATCAACTGCTCGACGATGGCGGCGAGCGACCGCCGGGCGCCGCGGCGCACGCGGCCGAATCGCAGCGGCTGCTGGTGGTGCCGCGACCGGGCACGATTTCGCCATGGTCGAGTAAGGCCACGGACATCGCGCACGTCTGCGGACTGTCGAGCGTGCGACGCATCGAGCGCGGAATCCTTTATAGGCTCGGGCTGCGGCGCAGCGTGCCGGCCGCTCGCCGCGCCGCGCTCGCCGCGCCGCTGCATGACCGGATGATCGAGGCGGTGTTCGAGGATATCGAGTGCGCGACGCGGCTGTTTGCCACCGACCAACCCCGCCCGTTGCGGTTCATAAGTCTGGGTCAAGGCCGCGCCGGTCTGATCGATGCCAACCGACGTCTGGGTCTGGCGCTGGCCGACGACGAGATCGACTACCTGCTGGAGACTTTCCACAGACTCGACCGCGATCCCACCGATGTCGAGCTGATGATGTTCGCACAGGCGAACTCCGAGCATTGCCGCCACAAGATATTCAATGCGCAATTCGTGATCGATGGCCGCGAGCGCGAGCGCTCGCTGTTCGCGATGATTCGCAACACCTACCAGCACGCGCCGCTCGGCGTGCTATCCGCGTATCGCGACAATGCCGCCGTGATCGAGGGTGTGACCGGCAAACGCTGGTTCCCTGATCCGGCGAGTGGCATTTATCGGGGTCATGACGAGCCGATCGATATTCTGATAAAGGTCGAGACCCATAATCACCCGACCGCGATTTCGCCATTTCCTGGCGCCGCCACCGGCTCCGGCGGCGAGATTCGCGACGAGGGCGCGACCGGCCGCGGCGCCAAGCCCAAGGCGGGACTGGTGGGTTTCTCGGTGTCGCATCTGCTGATCCCGCAATTCATCCAACCGTGGGAGCGCAGCGTCGGTAAGCCGTCGCGCATCGCCTCGGCGCTCGACATCATGCTCGAAGGACCGATCGGAGCGGCGGCGTTCAACAACGAGTTTGGCCGACCGAATATCTGCGGCTATTTCCGCACGCTCGAGACGGCGCTGCCGGGGGATCGAGCGGGCCGGGTGCGGGGCTATCACAAACCGATCATGCTCGCGGGCGGTCTCGGCAACGTGCGCCGGCCACAGGTGGATAAGAGCGAGGTGTCGGTGGGTGCCACGCTCGTGGTGCTTGGCGGTCCGGCGATGCTGATCGGCCTTGGCGGCGGCGCGGCCTCGTCAGTGGGCAGCGGTACGTCCGCCGAGGAGCTCGATTTCGCGTCGGTGCAGCGCGGCAACGCCGAGTTGCAGCGGCGAGCGCAGGAAGTCATTGATCGCTGCTGGGCGCTCGGCGCCGACAATCCGATCGAGCTGATTCACGATGTAGGCGCGGGCGGACTATCCAATGCTATCCCTGAGGCCGTGGCCCACAGTCACCGCGGTGCCCGCCTCGAGTTGCGCGAAATACCCAATGCCGAGCCTGGCATGTCGCCGCTCGAGATCTGGTGCAATGAGGCCCAGGAGCGCTACGTGCTGGTGCTCAAACCCGGCGGCCTGGCGCGCTTCGGCGCCATCGCGCAGCGTGAACGTTGTCCATTCGCCGCGATCGGCGAGATCACTGACGACGGGGTGCTGGTGGTGCACGATCGCGAGTTTGGCAATGATCCGGTGCACATGTCGATCGAATCTGTGCTCGGCAAGCCGCCGCGCATGCGCCGCCTGGCGGACAGCCTGCCGCCGCCACGGCGCGACAACGATTGCGAGACGGTGGATCTGCGCGAGGCCGTGTACCGCGTGCTGCGATTGCCGGCGGTCGCTGACAAGACATTTCTGATCACGATCGGCGATCGCACGGTCGGCGGCGAGGTCAGCCGCGATCAGTTCGTCGGGCCGTGGCAGGTGCCGGTCGCGGACGTCGCGGTGACGCTGGTGGACTACCATCATCATGCCGGTGAGGCGATGGCGATCGGCGAGCGTACGCCGGTAGCATTGCTCGATGCAGCCGCCTCGGCGCGGCTCGCGGTAGCCGAGGCGATCACCAATATCCTGGCGGCCGATATCGGTGCCCTGAGCGATGTCCGCCTGTCGGCCAATTGGATGGCCGCATGCGGCGAGAAGGGCGAGGATGCGGCGCTTTACGCCGCCGTGCGCGCTGTTGGCGAAGAGCTCTGTCCGGCGCTGGGCATAGCCATTCCCGTTGGAAAAGACTCGCTATCGATGAAGACTGTCTGGCAGGACGGCGGTGAGACCAGATCGGTGCTGGCGCCCATATCCCTCATCATCTCGGCATTTGCGCCGGTGCGCGATGTGCGGCGCACGTTGACGCCAGTGCTGCAGCTCGATCGCGGTCCTTCAGTGCTGCTGCTGATCGATCTGGCGCGCGGGCGCAACCGGCTCGGGATGAGCTCTTTGGCGCAGGTGTTCAATGCCGCAGGCGGCGCCCATGCCGATGCCGATGATCCAAAGCGGCTGGCCGGTTTTGCGGCGGCGCTGATCGAGCTGCGCTCGCGCGGCTTGGCGCTCGCGTATCACGATCGATCTGACGGCGGGCTTCTGGTCACGCTGGCGGAGATGGCCTTTGCCGGCCACTGCGGTGTTGACGTCGCGCTCGCGTCGGGCGCGGCTTCCGCGCTCGCGCCGCTGTTCGCCGAGGAGCCGGGAGCCGTAGTTCAGGTGCTGCAGTCGCAGCAGCAGGCGGTGCTGAACTGCTTCGCGACCCACGGGCTGGCCGACTGCGCGCAGGTCATCGGCGCACCGATGCCGCAAATGCGCCTGCGGATCCGCAGCGGTGGCACGCTGCTCGATGAGGCTTGGATCGACCTGCGTCGTGCCTGGTCGGAGACCTCTTATCGCATGCGCCGGCTGCGCGATGACCCGCTATGCGCCGAAGAGGAAATGGCTGCGCTGCTCGACCAGGCCGATCCGGGGCTCTCGCAGCAACTGAGCTTCGATCCGCAGAACGATATCGTGGCGCCGCTGATCGCGCGCGGCGCGCGGCCGCGGGTTGCCGTCTTGCGCGAGCAGGGCGTCAACGGTCAGGTTGAAATGGCGGCGGTGCTCGATCGTGCCGGGTTCGAGGCGCACGATGTGCATATGTCGGATCTGCTTGGCGGCGAGCGCACGCTCGAGGGTTTCTCCGGTCTGGTCGCATGTGGTGGATTCTCCTATGGCGACGTGCTCGGAGCGGGCGGCGGCTGGGCGCGCTCCATCCTGTTTCATGAGCGTACGCGCCGCGAATTCGAACGCTTTTTCAAGCGCAGCGACACCTTTTCCCTCGGCGTGTGTAACGGCTGCCAGATGTTCGCGCTGCTCAGAGAGCTGATTCCGGGCGCGCAGCACTGGCCGCGCTTCCTGCGCAACCGCAGCGAGCAGTTCGAGGCGCGCTTCAGTCTGGTGCAGATCGCTGACTCACCGTCACTGCTGCTGGCGGGAATGGGCGGTTCGCGCCTGCCGGTGGCAGTGGCGCACGGCGAGGGCCAGCCGCAATTCCAATCCGCACAGGACCTGCAGCGCTGCCTCGAACAGCGGCTGATCGCCTTTCAATACATCACCAACCGCGGCGAGGTCGCTCGCGCCTACCCAGCCAATCCCAATGGGGCGGTTCAGGGCATCGCCGCGCTGACCACACCCGACGGCCGCGCGACCATCACCATGCCGCACCCCGAGCGCGTGTATCGCACGGTGCAGAACTCCTGGCATCCGCACGACGCCGGTGAAGACAGTGGCTGGATGCGCATGTTCCGCAATGCGCGGCTATGGCTGGACTGAGCCGGCGCGCCCGGCGAGGCGGCGATCAGCCTTCTACGCGGCTGCTTTCGAGCGACTTGGTGCTGCTGCTGGTATCGGCCCGAGCATTGCGCTCGGCTTCATCGGAGAAAAAGCGCCGTACCACCATCGCCTGCTGCAGGCGCCCCTTGCGCACGTACGATTGGTATAACAGGTCCTTCATCACCTCGAGCAGCAAACCGGACTGATCATCGTCGAGTATCGGCATACCCGGCGCCGGATCGGCATCGGTGCCGAAGATCACGCGCTTGATCAACGCAAAACTCGCGGCATCGATTTGCGCCATGTCGCGCACTTCATTGAGTTCATCGAACACACGCATCCTGCCGGCCTCTCCGGTATTCGCGAACACGGCCTGCGTGGTGCGCCGGCACATGGTCGCGAAGCCGTTGAAAGCGCCGTGCGAATAGCACAGCAGCGCCTCGCGAAACATCGTCTCCACATCCTCGGGCAGGTAGGTGAAGCTGAATTTCTCTTTCGGGCGTTCGATCTCGCTGAATTGCGAGGACAGCTCGATGCGTGCCGGACCGTAGTTGCGCACATTGAAGCGCAGGAAGATCGGGGCACTGCAGGCGTCGCAGCGATAGACGATGCCGATCTGCTTCGGGCGCGCGGCGGTCAGGTCGGAAAAGCGCGGCACGGCCTCTGGGGTAACGTGGGCCAGCACCAGGCAATGCGGACAGGTCAGGGCAAGGCTCGTAGTCTGCTCCTGGTGCAGCCGATCGCTGGTATCGATATAGACCGACATGGTGATGCTTCTAATGTGACCGCAGCATCAGTGTAGCCGAATGGCGACAGAGTGGCACAGCGCCCGGGCGGTGCTAAGGCGCCGGGGAAATGCAGACATAACGCCGGGACATAATGTCCGGACATAATCTGCCCCGGCAGCTCATGGGCGCAGTTCGCCCTCTCCACCAGCGCGATCAACTCGGCATGAAACGTCGCGGGGTTGCGCGCGCGACGGAAGAAGCGGGCATCGAGCGACTCCATTCTGTCTGCAGCATCATTGGTGATGTCGATGCCGAGCGGCGTCGGCTCGATCAGCAACGCGCGTGCGTCCTTGGGATCGGGTCGCTTGGTGAGCAGCCGTTTGCGCTCCAGGACCTTGACCAGATCGGAAACCATCATCTTATCCATCCCGGTGTACGCGACCACGCGCGCCGCGGTGACCGGCTCGAACTGGTGCAGATAGACCAGGCAGGCCATGAAGGAAAACTGCCCGGGAGTGACGGCGAAATTTCTGAGGCGGCGGCCTTGCATCCGCTGCAGCAGGTTGGAAGACCTCCAGAGCATGAAGCCGGGACTGTCCTCGGCGCGCCGGAAGCCTTTCTTGCGATGCGTCGGCTGCCACATGGCTAAGCCCTCAAGTGCGGGGCGCAAAAAAGAGTAAGCATGCTTACTAAATTCCTGCAACTCGCAGCCGCAATCCACGCGCAGCTTAGCCGGTGAGGCGTCGGTACTTCAGGCGATGCGGCTGGGCGGCGTCTTCGCCACGCCGGCGCTTGAGGTCGGCGACGTATTCCTGGTAGTTGCCCTCGAACCAGACCACCTCGGAGTTGCCTTCGAAGGCGAGGATGTGGGTCGCAATGCGGTCGAGGAACCAGCGATCGTGCGAAATCACGACTGCGCAGCCCGGGAAATTCAGCAGCGCATCCTCCAGCGCGCGCAGAGTCTCGATATCCAGATCGTTCGTGGGCTCGTCGAGCAGCAGGACGTTGCCCCCGGCACGCAGCACCTTGGCCAGATGCACCCGATTGCGTTCGCCGCCGGAGAGCTCGCCGATCTGCTGCTGCTGCTGAGTGCCTTTGAAATTGAAGCGGCCGACATAGCTGCGCGAGGGTGTCTCGTAGCCGTCGATCCGGATGACGTCGTGGCCGCCGGAGATCTCCGCCCACACCGTCTTCTTGTCGTCGAGCGTCTGGCGGGACTGATCGACATAGGCGAGCTTCACCGTCGGGCTAATGCAGACTTCTCCGGCATCCGGCTGCTCGACGCCGGTGAGCATGCGAAACAGAGTGGTCTTGCCGGCACCGTTCGGCCCAATGATGCCGACGATGCCGCCGCGCGGCAGAGTGAAATTCAGGTTATCGATCAACAAGCGATCGCCGAAACCCTTGCGCAGGCCCTTGACCTCGATCACCAGGTCGCCCAGCCGCGGTCCGGGCGGGATGTAGATCTCATTGGTCTCGTTGCGCTCCTGGAACTCCTTGGAGGCCAGCTCATCGTAGCGGGCCAGGCGCGCTTTGCTCTTGGCCTGCCGCGCCTTTGGATTTGCGCGCACCCATTCGAGCTCGCGCGCGAGTGTCTTGCGCAGGGCGTCGCGCTCGCGTTCTTCGAGCGCCAGCCGCTTTTCCTTTTGTTCGAGCCAGGAGGAGTAGTTGCCTTGCCAGGGAATTCCATGGCCGCGATCGAGCTCGAGGATCCATTTGGCGACGTTATCGAGGAAATACCGGTCGTGGGTCACGGCGACCACGGTGCTCGGATATTCCTCGAGGTAGCGCTCGAGCCAGGCTACCGACTCGGCATCCAGATGATTGGTGGGCTCATCGAGCAGCAGCATGTCGGGTTGCGACAGTAGCAGTCGGCACAGCGACACGCGACGCTTCTCACCACCGGAAAGCTGGGCAATGATCGCTTCCCACGGCGGCAGGCGCAGCGCGTCGGCTGCGATCTCGAGCTTGCGGCCGAGCTCCCAGCCGCCCGCGGCGTCGATCGCGTCCTGCAGTTGCGCCTGCTCCTCGAGCAGTTTGTTCATCTGCTCGTCCTCCATCGGCTCGGCGAACAGTTCGCTGATTTGATTGAAGCGCTCCAGCAATGCGAAGGTGCCACCGACGCCTTCCATGACCACGCTGCGTACATCCTTGTCCGGATCGAGCTCCGGTTCCTGTGACAGAAAGCCGACCTTGATCCCAGCCTGCGGCCGTGCCTCGCCATCGATGTTCTGGTCGATGCCGGCCATGATCCGCAGCAGCGTGGATTTACCGGAACCGTTCAGGCCGAGCACGCCGATTTTGGCGCCGGGGAAAAACGACAGACTGATGTCGCGCAGGATGACGCGCTTGGGGGGCACTATCTTCGAGACCCGATTCATCGTGTAAATGTATTGCGCCATGGGGCTCCAGTTCAGCGGCGGCGGAGGGCGCGCATTATCGATGAACGCCTGGGTGCGGTGCTACCGCGCTGTGATATCTTGCCGTGGTCTGCAGTGTCGCAGGCTCAAAGCTCGAAGCTCGAAGCATAGCGCTTGAACGCCACAGGCCCTGAGGTTGCAGTCGTGCTCGGCGAGCAGTTGGCCCGCTACGGCTTTGGCGACGGCCACCCTTTCGGTCCGGACCGCCACGGCGCCTTTGTGCGCGAGTTCGAGCAGCGCGGTCTGGGCGCCCAGGTCGCGCTGCTCGAGCCGCGGGATGCCACTGAGGCCGAGCTGCTGCTGTTTCATACGCCCGAGTACGTCCATTTTGTCATGGAGCGCTCGCAGTCGGGCAGCGGCTGGCTGGACGCGGGCGATACGCCGGCATTCCGCGGCGTGTTTGAGGCCGCTTCCTGCGTGGTCGGCTCGAGCCTGGTGGCGGCTGACTGGATCATGCACGGCTTGCGCCGGCGCGCATTTGTGCCGATCGGCGGCCTGCATCACGCCGCCCGTGACCGGGCCGCCGGATTCTGCGTATTCAACGACTGCGGCGTGGTGATTGAGCATCTGCGGCGCGCCTACGGGCTTGCGCGCATCGCCTACGTCGATATCGACGCCCATCATGGCGATGGCGTCTATTACGCCTTCGACGACGACCCGGATCTGATCATTGCCGATCTGCACGAGAGCGGCCAGTCGCTGTATCCGGGCACCGGTTCCGACGCGGAAATCGGCCGCGGGGCAGCCGCGGGCACCAAGCTCAACGTACCCCTCCCGGCCGGCGCCGGCGAAGCGGAGTTCGACGCGGTGTGGCCGGGCATGCTCGCCCACGTGGAGCGCTTCGCGCCGGCATTTATGATTCTGCAGTGCGGCGCCGACAGTATCGCCGGCGATCCGATCACGCACTTGAAGCTCTCGAGCGCCTGTCATGCGCGAGCAGCGCGGGAATTATGCCTGCTGGCTGATCGGCTGGGCCACGGCCGCGTACTGGCATTGGGCGGCGGCGGGTACGATCGCGGCAATCTGGCCCGTACCTGGTGCGGTGTGGTGGAGGCCCAGCTCGCCGCCTGAAACGAGCGTGTTCGGGTACAATCCCGCGCCTTTCCCGCTCATTCCGAGTTTTACCACGAAAGGCAGTTGCGTCATGTTTTCGAACCGTTTGCTCATCAAGGATGTTGACCCGGAACTCCAGCGCGCGCTCGACGGCGAGCGGCAGCGGCAGGAAGATCACATCGAGCTCATCGCATCGGAGAACTACGCCAGTCCACGGGTGATGGAGGCGCAGGGCTCGTCGCTGACGAACAAGTACGCCGAAGGCTATCCGGGCAAGCGCTACTACGGCGGTTGTGAATTCGTCGACATCGCCGAGCAGCTGGCGATCGACCGCGCGAAGAAGCTGTTCGGGGCCGACTATGCAAATGTGCAGCCGCACTCGGGCTCACAGGCGAATGCGGCGGTGTACTTGGCATTGCTGTCGCCGGGCGACGTGATTCTCGGCATGAGTCTTGATCAAGGCGGCCACCTCACGCACGGCGCCAAGGTGAATTTCTCGGGCAAGCTGTTTCATGCCTTCCAGTACGGCGTGCACCCCGACAGCGGGCTGATCAACTACGAGCAGATCGAGGCGTTGGCGCTCGAGCACAAGCCGAAGATGATCGTCGCGGGGTTCTCGGCCTATTCGCGTGTCATCGATTGGGCGCGGCTGCGCACCATTGCCGACCAGGTCGGTGCGCTGCTGTTCGTCGATATGGCGCACGTAGCGGGCCTGGTTGCCGCCGGGGAATATCCGAACCCATTGCCGTACGCGGATGTCGTCACGACCACGACCCACAAGACCCTGCGTGGGCCGCGCGGCGGCATGATTCTGGCGCGCGCCAATGACGCGCTGACCAAGAAAATCAATTCGATGGTGTTCCCGGGCACGCAGGGCGGCCCGCTGATGCATGTGATCGCGGCCAAGGCGGTTGCGCTGCTCGAGGCGCTGCAGCCCGATTTCAAGCAGTATCAGCGTCAGGTGGTGGCGAATGCGCGCGCCATGTGCGCGGTGCTCGCCTCGCGTGGCTACGGCATCGTCTCGGGCGGCACCGACAACCACCTGTTGCTGCTCAGCCTTGTGGGCCGCGATATCACCGGTAAAGATGCCGACGCAGCGCTCGGACGCGCCAATATCACGGTCAACAAGAACGCGGTGCCGAACGATCCGCGCCCGCCGATGATTTCGAGCGGGCTGCGCCTGGGCACGCCGGCGGCAACCACCCGCGGCTTTCGCGAGCCCGAAATCCGTAAGGTCGCCGGATGGATCGCGGACATCCTCGATGCCGGCGGCGCCGACAGTGCGATCGAGCGCGTGCGGCCGCAGGCTATCGAGCTGTGTCGCCGATTTCCGGTGTACGCGGCTTGAACCCTGACCCGGGCAGTCGATGCATTGTCCCTTCTGCGGCCACGTCGAAACCAAGGTAACCGACTCGCGGCTGGCCGCCGATGGCGGTCAGATTCGCCGCCGGCGCGAGTGTCTGAGCTGCGGCGAGCGCTTCACGACCTTTGAGACCGCCGAGCTGCTGATGCCGCGCGTGATCAAGAGCGACGGCAGCCGCGAACCCTTCGACGAGCGCAAACTCGCCCACGGCATGATCAAGGCGCTGGAGAAGCGTCCGGTCAGCGCCGAGGCGATCGAGCAGGCCGTGAGCCGCATCTGTCATAAGTTGCGGGTGTTCGGTGAACGCGAAGTGCCCGCCCGGACGATCGGCGAATTCGTGATGGACGAGCTGCGACACCTGGATGAGGTCGGCTACGTGCGCTTCGCGTCGGTATATCGCAGCTTCCAGGACGCAGAGGCGTTTCGCGAGGAGGTCGAGCGCTTGCGGCACCATCGACGACGGCGCGCAGAGCAACGCGATTCGGAGCAGCTGCCGCTGTTGCCGGGCGAGACGGCAACCTTGAAATCAAAATCATGAATGAACATGCCGACAGCATTGCCACCCAGAGCGAGCGCGACACCCGCTACATGCGTCGGGCTCTGGAACTCGCGGCGCGCGGCCTCTACACGACCGAGCCGAATCCGCGTGTCGGCTGCGTGTTGGTGCGTAACGGGCGCGTCCTCGGCGAAGGCTGGCACCAGCGCGCCGGCGAAGCGCACGCTGAAGTGCTCGCGCTGGCTGCGGCTGGAGAGGCCGCCCAGGGAGCCACAGCCTATGTGACGCTCGAGCCCTGCGCCCATACCGGTCGCACGCCGCCGTGCGTGCAGGCGCTGATCGCCGCGCGTGTCAGCCGCGTGGTGTATGCGGTCGACGATCCGAATCCACTGGTCAGCGGCGCCGGCATGGCGGCGTTGCGGGCCGCGGGCATCGATACCGTCGGCGACGTGCTGGCGGCTGAGGCGCGCGCGCTCAATCCGGGGTTCTTCAAGCGCATGCTCACCGGCTTGCCCTGGGTCCGGGTCAAGCTCGGAGCGAGTCTCGATGGCCGCACGGCGCTCGCCAATGGAGCCAGCCGGTGGATCACCGGCCGGGCCGCGCGTGAGGACGCGCAGCGGTTTCGCGCCCGCAGTTCCGTGGTGCTGAGCGGCAGCGGCACGGTACTGGCCGATGATCAGGCGCTGAATGTGCGGATCGAGGGCGCGACGCGGCAGCCGCTGCGGGCCGTGCTCGACAGCGGGCTGCGGGTACCCCCGCAGGCGCGCATGTTCGACCGTGAAGGTCCGGCGCTGGTGTTCACCGCCAGCAATGACGCCGCGCGCCGTGCCGAACTCGAGCGCCGTGGCGTGCGTGTTGAGACCGTTGCACGCGCGCCCCAGGGCGGACTTGAACTCGAAGCGGTGCTGCGCCGGCTGGCACAGCTCGAGGCGAATGAAATCTGGGTCGAGGCGGGCGCGCGCTTGGCAGGTGCGCTGCTGTACTCGCGGCTGGTCGATGAGCTCATCGTCTATCTGGCACCGAGTCTGCTCGGGCCCACGGCGCGAGCGCTGGTAGAGTTGCCGGAAATCTCGCAGCTCGAGCAGCGCCTGCGGCTGGAGTTCAGCGAATGCAAGCCGGTCGGGCCGGATCTGCGCCTGACGGCCGTGCCGGCCGTGCCGGCCGTGCCGGTCGCGCCGGTTTAGGCGGCATGTTTACCGGCATCATTCAGGACGTCGGCCGCATCCTTGCGCTCGAAACGCTCGGCGGGGATACACGCTTGACCGTAGGCGTCGATCGGCTCGACCTGTCGCACGCCGCACTCGGCGACAGTATCGCGGTGGCCGGCGTGTGTCTGACGGCGGTCGCGTTCGAGCCGCGCGCCTTCAGCGCCGACGTGTCGCGCGAGACGCTCATGCTCACGACCATCGGCGACTGGCGCGTCGGGCGGCGCGTCAATCTTGAGCCGGCGCTGCGCGCCGGCGATGCGCTCGGCGGCCACCTGGTCTCGGGGCACGTCGATGGCGTCGCCGAAGTCCGTGCGCGCGCCGATGAGGCGCGCTCGCAGCGCTTTCGTATCCGGGTGCCGCAACCGCTGGCACGGTATTTCGCGCGCAAGGGCTCGGTCGCGCTCGACGGGGTGAGCCTGACGGTCAATGCGGTCGAGCAACAGGAGGTCGAGGTAAATCTGGTGCCGCACACGCTGGCCGTCACAACGCTCGCCGAGCTTGCGGTCGGCGACCGTGTCAATCTTGAAGTCGATCTGATCGCGCGCTACACGGAGCGGCTGCTTGCCGCGCACTGACGGACACCAGAGAACATGAAGATTGCGCGCGCCATTCTCGATCGCATCGTGCTGCTCGTCGCGGTGGTGGCGGCGGCCTGCATTCCGAGCTTTATCGTTCAATACCGGCAACGCGTTGGTGGACGACTCGATCAGGTGGTGGCTGATCTGTCGCCATTTCAGGCGATCGCGGACCGCTATCATGGTGGCAGCCTCGCCGAGCTGATTCACTACCACCTGCAGAGCACCGATGCGACCTTTCACCAGGAGGGCGCGGCGCTGCAGTCGATGGTGCAGGCCGCCGAGCGGCTGCGCGCGATGCTGGCGGCGCTCGACACCGATCTGCTGCATCAGTGTGGCTATCTTCTGCTCCACCACGACACGACCCTGCTGCGCGCAACCTGGGGCGGTTACCAGCCCGGCTTTACGCTGGACTTGCCGAGTGCGGTGTTTGCGCTGGCGTTCGGTGTCACGCTGTGGGCGATATTTCTTGGCGTTTGGCTCGGCGTCGGCCGCCTGTTCCGTGCGCTGCGGAGCGGACTATCCCGCGGACCGTCCCGCGGGCCGTCCCGTCGCATAGAGCCGCGGCTGCGTTAAGATGGCGACCGCATATTCTGCAATCGCATCGCGTCGCCAGGCACTGCCGGCGTTCATCCCGCGGTACCACTAATGATCAAAAAACTTTCCACACTCATCGGCACTCTGACTTGCGCCGGGCTGGCGGCGGCGGGGCCGATGGATCAGGCAACGAGTGCTGCGATGCTCGGGTTCAGCGCCGCGCACTCGCCCGATGAGCAGGCGGTGGAGCGGCGCTTCGATGCTGACCTCAATGCCGCGGAGCTGCGCGAGTGGATGCAGACGATGGCCAGCGAGCCGAACCAGGTCGGGTCGGCGCACGATAAGGCCAACGCCGAGTTCATGCTGCATAAGTTTCGCGATTGGGGCTGGGACGCGAGTATCGAAACCTTCAGCGTGCTCTATCCGATCCCCAAGCATATATCGCTGCAGCTGATCGCACCGAAGCAATTCACCGCCAGATTGCATGAGCCGGCGATCAAGGGCGATGCGACTTCGGACAAGAGCGCGGGCGCCCTGCCGCCGTACAACGTCTATGGAGCCGACGGCGATGTCAGCGGCGAACTCGTGTATGCCAATTACGGCATGCCCGAGGACTACAAGGAGCTCGATCGTCGCGGTGTCAGCGTCAAGGGCAAGATCGTGATCGCGCGCTACCGCGGCGGCTGGCGCGGGCTCAAGCCCAAGCTCGCCGCCGAACACGGCGCGATCGGCTGCGTGATCTATTCCGATCCGCGCGACGATGGCTATTTCCTCGGTGACGCCTATCCACTGGGTGGATGGCGTCCCGCCGACGGTGTGCAGCGCGGATCGGTGGCCGACATCCCGATCTATTCCGGCGATCCGCTGACACCGGGTGTCGGTGCCACCGCGGATGCCCAGCGTCTGCCGCTGTCCGAAGCCAAAACTCTGATGAAGATCCCGGTGCTGCCGATCTCCTACGCCGACGCGCAGCCACTGCTTGCCGCGCTCAGCGGTCCGGTCGCACCCGCGAGTTGGCGCGGCGCACTGCCTATCACCTATCACATCGGTCCGGGCCCGGCAAAGGTCCACATGCAGGTGCAATCGGACTGGAGCCTCAAGCCCATCTACGACGTGATCGCCAGGATACCGGGCAGTGAGCTGCCCGACGAATGGGTGGTGCGCGGCAATCACCACGATGGCTGGGTGTTCGGCGCCTGGGATCCACTCTCGGGCAATAGTGCGCTGATGGCGGAGGCCAAGGCGATCGGCGCCTTGCTCAAGACCGGCTGGCGGCCGCGGCGCACGCTGGTCTATGCGAGCTGGGACGGCGAGGAACCCGGCCTGCTCGGGTCGACCGAATGGGTGGAGACCCATGCACAGGAGCTCAAGCGCCACGCCGTCGTGTACGTGAATTCGGACACCAATGCCCGCGGCTTTCTCCAGGCTAATGGCAGCCATTCGCTGCAGCGTCTGGTCAACGAGGTCAGCGCCGGCATACGCGATCCCGAGACCGACGCCAGCGTGCAGGCGCGGCTGCGCGCCAAGCTGCGCGTCGACGCCTTCCAGACCCTCGCGCCCGATGAGCAGGTCAAACGTCTGGGGCAGGCCGCGGCCTCCGCGGCAGACGTGCCGATCGGGGCGCTCGGCTCGGGCTCAGACTACACGCCATTCCTGCAGCACCTGGGCATCGCGACGCTCGACCTGAGCTACGAAGGCGAAGCCGACAACGAAGGCGTCTACCATTCGATTTACGACAGCTTCGATCACTTCGTGCGCTTTGGTGATCCGGGCTTCGTGTATGGCATTGCCGAAGCGCAGACCGTGGGCCACCTGATCCTGCGTGTAGCGGATGCCGACGTGTTGCCGCTGCAGTTTTCCGATGCGGCCGAGGCCTTTGACGGCTACGTGCACGAGCTGCACAAGCTGGCTTACGACGAAGGCGAGCATGCCCAGACCCTGGAGGAACTGCGCCGGGCGCACGCCTTCGAACTGGCCAGCGATCCGACTCGGCCGGTCGGCCCGCCGGCCAGTGAGGCCGAGGTGCCATACCTCAATTTGGCGCCCCTCGACGACGCGATGGCACGCCTGAAACGCTCCGCCAGGGCCTACGACCAGGCACTCGCCGACGCCGACGCCAAGGGCGTGGCGCTCGACGCCGCGCAACGCGGCCAGCTCGACACCGTGCTGCAGGGCGTGGAGCAGGCGCTGACCAGCGACGACGGTCTTCCGGGGCGTCCGTGGTACAAGCACCTGATCTACGCGCCAGGGCTCTACACCGGCTATGGGGCCAAGACCATTCCGGGCGTGCGCGAGGCAATCGAACAGCGTCGCTGGGACGAGACGGCGCAGTACATCGGCATCACGGCGCGAGCGATCGAGAACTATTGCGATCGGCTGGACGCCGCCACCGCGTTGCTGCGCCACTGAGAGTCCGGTGCGACTGGATGGCGGCATGCAGATCGAGCTATTTTCGCTTCCCAATCCGCCGCCGTGCGCCTCGCAGCCGCAGGCCTGTGGATTGCGGCACCTCGCGTTCGCGGTTGGCAACCTCGATGAGCGCGCGCAGGCGCTGCCGCTGGAGCTCTATGAGACCTAGACGATGAGGCGACATCACTTCGAGCGCCACTATAGCGAACGCACCGGCTGGCTGCGCGCCGCGGTCCTCGGCGCCAATGACGGCATAGTTTCCGTGTCGAGCCTGCTGGTCGGTGTGGCTGCGACGCACGTGTCGCGCAGCCAGGCGCTCATCGTCAGCGTCGCCGGCCTGGTCGGCGGTGCGATGTCGATGGCCGCCGGGGAGTTCGTTTCGGTGAGCTCGCAGGCCGACAGCGAACGCTCGGATCTGGAGCGCGAGCGCCGCGAGCTGGAAGCCGACGAGCCGTCCGAGCGCGCCGAGCTCGCCGGCATCTATGTGCAGCGCGGCCTCGAGCCGGCACTGGCCAAGCAAGTGGCAGTGCAGCTCATGAAGCACGATGCGCTTGCCGCACACGCCCGCGATGAGCTCGGGTTGTCGGCGACGCATCGAGCGCGGCCGCTACAGGCAGCGATGGCTTCGGCCTCGAGTTTCGCAGCCGGCGCGGTGCTGCCGCTGCTGATGGTGCTGTGGAGTCCGACCGCAATCCTGATCCCGGTCGTCGCCGGCAGCTCGCTGCTGTTCCTGGCGGTGCTCGGCGGCCTGGCGGCGCGCGCCGGCGGTGCGCCGATCGCCACCGGTGCCCTGCGCGTGACATTCTGGGGGGCGCTGGCGATGGCTCTGACCGCGGCCGTAGGCAGCGCCTTCGGCGCCTTCGCCTAACGCCGCGGGCCCGTGGTAGCGTGTACGCATGGCTAAGTTGAGCGCGATCAACCCGATCAATGCCGGACCTGCGGCCGGTGCCGGCTGCTCCAGCGGCCTCAATTCCATCGACGAGATCCTGGCCGAGCTGCGTGCCGGACGCATGGTCGTGATCGTGGACGATGAAGACCGCGAGAACGAAGGCGACCTGGTCATGGCGGCCGACTGCGTCCGGCCCGAGGACATCAATTTCATGGCCCGCTTCGGGCGCGGCCTGATCTGTCTGACGCTGACGCGCGAGCGCTGCGCGCAGCTGCGCCTGCCACTGATGGTCAGCGACACCGATCGCAGCCAGCGGACCAATTTCACGCTGTCGATCGAGGCCGCCGAAGGCGTTACCACGGGCATCTCGGCCCACGACCGCGCCCATACCGTGCGCACGGCCGTGCGCCCCGATGCGCAGCCGGAACATCTGCGGCAGCCCGGTCACGTATTCCCGATCATGGCGCAACCCGGTGGGGTGCTGACGCGTGCGGGACACACCGAGGCGGGTTGTGACCTGGCACGCCTGGCCGGTTTCGAACCCGCGGCCGCGATCGTGGAGATCATGAACGACGATGGCACGATGGCGCGCCGGCCCGAGCTCGAAGCATTCGCGCGCCAGCACCAGCTCAAGATCGGCACCATCGCCGACCTGATCCGCCACCGCCTGCAGACCGAGCGCTCGGTCGAGCGCATCGCCGAGCAGACCGTGACCACGGCCTACGGCGACTTTCGTCTCTACTGCTACGAAGATCACGTCAACCACGACGTGCACCTGGCGCTGGTGCATGGGGACCTGCAGTCCGACACGCCGATCGTGCGCGTGCATGTCACCGACACGCTGCGTGATCTGGTCGGTGTACGTGACGGCTCGCAGGCCTGGGCGCTGCCGGCGGCGCTGCTGCGCATAGCGCGCTCGCCATGCGGCGTGGTCGTCATCCTGCGGCAGCGCGAGCCGCCGCGCGAACTGGCCGACGCCGTGAGCTCGCTGTCGCGCCGCGCTTCGGGCGAGGCGCCGTCGAGCTTGAGCGGACGCGTGCTGCGAACCTACGGGGTTGGCGCGCAGATCCTGCGCGATCTGGGCGTGCAGCGCATGCGCGTGCTGTCGGCGCCCAAACAGCTGCATGGCATCTCGGCTTTCGGGCTCGAGATCGTCGATTACGTCGGCGAGAGCGGCTGAGGCTTCGCTATACTTCGCTCACCGCATGGGTACCGCGGCCATTCAATCGGGCACGTTTGCGGCGAGCGAGTTCAAATTCGCGATCGTCGCGGCGCGCTATAACGATGACGTCGTTGAGGCGCTGCTCGACGGTGCGCGTGCCGCCTGGCGCAAGCGCGGCGGCACCGACGCGGCGTTGCGGGTCGAACACGTGCCGGGCGCATTCGAGCTGCCGTTGGCGGCCAGGGCCCTGGCGCTACATGGCGCGGTCGACGCCGTGGTGGCGCTCGGCTGCGTGATCCGCGGCGACACGTCGCATTTCGAATTCGTCGCCGGCCAATGTGCGCACGGCCTGCAGCGCGTGATGCTCGACACCGGAGTGCCGGTGAGCTTCGGCGTGTTGACCGTGGACACGCGGGCGCAGGCGCTCGAACGCGCGGCGCCGGATTCGCTGAACAAGGGCGGTGAAGCGGTCGATACCGCGCTCGCGATGGCAAGCCTGCTGCGGCGGTTGAAGTGAGCGGGCGGTTCGAGCGCAATTCCGGCGCCCGCACGATCGCGCGCAAACTGGCGCTGCAGGCGCTGTATCGCTGGCAGCTCAACGCCTGCGAATGGCAGGACCTCGTACAGGAGTTCGCGACCGACGCCGACATGCCCCGGGCCGATGCCGAGTACTTCGAGGCGTTGATCGCAGCCATCTGCCGCTCGCACGACGAACTCGACGCCGCGCTCGCGCCGCTGCTCGATCGCAAACCCGCGGAACTCGACCCGGTCGAGCACGCGCTGCTGCTGATCGGCAGCTACGAGCTGCAGCATCGCCTCGAGGTTCCCTTCCGCGTCGTGATCAACGAAGCCGTCAATCTCGCGCGCCGCTTCGGCGCCACCGACGGCCATAAATTCGTCAACGGCGTGCTCGACCGCGGGGCCCGCCTGTGGCGTATCCAGGAGCATTGAGCGCCGCGGCGCTCATGCCCGCCGTGGCAACTTGGCCGCTTCCGAGTCGCAACTGATCGAGCGCTATTTTCGCGAACTTGGCGCCAGCCGCGAGGATATCGTGCTCGGCATCGGCGACGATGCCGCGCTGCTGCGGGTGCCCGGCAACTGCGAGCTGGTGCTGACGACCGATGCGCTCATCGAGGGCGTGCATTTTCTGCCCGGTGCGCCGGCGCGAGCGCTTGGCCATCGCGCGCTGGCGGTCAATCTGAGCGATATCGCGGCCATGGGTGCCAGTCCGAGCTGGGCGCTGCTATCGCTTAACCTGCCCATGGCGGACGAAGCCTGGCTGCGCGAATTCGCGGCGGGCTTTGGAGCGCTGGCGCGCAGCCATGACGTGGCGCTGGTGGGTGGAAACCTGAGCCGCGGTGCGCTGTCGATCACGGTCGAGCTCGCGGGGCTGGTACCGACCGGACAAGCGTTACGGCGGGACGGCGCGCGCGCCGGCGATGAGCTCTACCTCAGCGGCAGCGTCGGCGATGCGGCCTGCGGTCTGGAATTGCTGCGGGGCGAGGTGACGGTGCCGGCGGCCGAGGCGGCTTATCTGCAGCGGCGTTTCGAATACCCGACGCCGCGCGTGGCGCTCGGGCAAGCGCTGCGCGGCATCGCCAGTGCCTGTATCGATATCTCCGACGGGGTGTACATCGATGCATCGCGCCTGCTCGCGGCGTCTGGCTGCGGCGCCAAGCTCGAGATCGAGCGCCTGCCGGTGTCGGAGCCTTTGCGGCGCGCGCTCGGCGAGCAGTCCTGGCGGACCGCGCTGTGCGGCGGCGAGGATTATGAGCTATGCTTCACGGCCCCACCGGCGCAGGCAGCCGCAGTCGTTGCGACGGCGGCGCGGACCGGGCAAGCCGTGACGCGCATTGGCGCGCTGTACCCCGGAACAGGCCTGACGCTGACAGCGGCCGGTTCGGTGATGCAGTTCTCGCCTTCGGGTTTCGATCACTTCGGCGATTGAACATTGCGCGCCCGTCGCGCGGTGCGTGTACGACATCGTCGCGGGCGCGTTGACAGCCAGCGCTGATCCGCGATCCGCATCACAGCCCACTGGTGTTGCCGGCGCCTATGCTGCCCGCTATCGTCTAGGGGTCGTCGGGTCGATGAAAGCTTCCGCACCGAAAAACGCAAACGCTGTCAAGATTCCCGAGCGTATTGGCAAGTACCCCATCATCAATGAGGTCGGCCACGGCAGCACGGGCACCGTGTATTTGTCACATGACCCGTACTACGGTCGTGACGTAGCCATCAAGGTCTACAACATCGAAGCCGGCGGCGATAACGAGCGCGCACGGGTCGCCCGCAAGATGTTCCTGTCCGAAGCGCACATGGTCGGGATGCTGCACCATCCGAACATCCTACCCATCTACGACGCCGGCGAGGAAAATGGTCAGTGCTACATCGTCACCGAGCACGTGCACGGTGCGCGCACGCTGTCGGCATATTGCCGCCCCGACAATCTGCTGCGTCTCGATGATGTGGTCGCACTGATGTTCAAATGCGCCAAGGCGCTGCACTACGCGCATTCGCGCGGCGTGATCCACCGCGACATCAAGCCCTCGAACATCATGCTCACGACTGACAGCGATGTTCGCATCATCGACTTCGGCATTGCACTGGTCGCCGACTCGGATATATCACGCATCGAAGGCATCGCCGGTTCGCCGAGCTACATGTCGCCGGAACAGGTGCAGAGCCTGGACCTGAGCAATCGTTCGGATCTGTATTCGCTGGGCGCGGTGATGTACGAATTGCTGACCGGCGTGCGGCCGTTTCGCGCCGGCAATCTGGCCAAGCTGCTGCACCAGATCGTCTATGCCACACCGGTGCCGATCCATACGTTGCGCACCGGCGTGCCGGAGGAGATCGAGAACGTCGTCGCGGTAGCGATGCACAAAGAACCGGAGCGCCGCTATCAATCGGGACTGGATTTTGCCGCCGAGCTGACACGTGTGCATCAGACGCTGCGGCAACAATACTCACGCATCGACCAGCAGGAACAATTCGGCCTGCTGCGGCGCCTGAAATTCTTCCACGAGTTCTCGCATGCGGAGATTCACGAGATGCTGCGCGCCAGCCACTGGCAGGAATACGCCGCCGGCGAGCAGATCGTGAAGGAAGGCGAGATGGACGATCGCTTCTACATCATTGTTGCCGGTAACTGCGCCATGGAACGTCATGGCGAGCGGATCGGCCTGCTGTCGAGCGGCGAGTGTTTCGGCGAGACCAGCTACGTGCAGGGCGCCAAGCGCACCGCGACCATTCTCGCGGCCGACGACGTCACCGTGCTGAAGGTCAGCTCGACGCTGCTGGAACAGGTCTCGGCGTCGTGCCAGCTGCGCTTCAACCGGGTATTTCTGCGCTCGCTGATCGGCCGCCTGCAGAGCACCGAGCTGCGACCCTAGGTAGACCCAAGCCCAGGCCGGCGCCGCGCCCTGTCAGTGTCCTTGCGCCCCGTGCTCCTCGTGCTCCTCGCGCTGCGGATGCGGCGGCGGAGCGCCGCCGCCCGGTGGGTGACCCGAGGCTCCGGCGGCTCCGCCCGGGGCTGCGTGCTGAAGTTTGACGGCCGGCACACCTGGGGTACCCGGTGCACCTGGATTACCGTGCGGCGGCGCGGCCGCGGTGACGTGGGCGGGCGTGCCCGTAAAGGTTGTCGGGTGTTGAGTCCCGCCGGCCGGTAGAGTCACGCCGCCTGGGTGCGGCGTGACCATCGCCGGGTGCGACACGGCGGCTGCTCCGTGGGCCGCGACCACCCCTTGGCCGGAGAACACGCCTGCGCGCGCCGTGGCGGCGATCGGCGGATGCCCGTGATTGGCCGACGCCAGCAGCCCCGGGTTGTGGCTCGCACCCTGCTCGTGCTGCACTTGAGCTGCCACCGGCGGCAGATGCTGCTCGTGTTGCGCCGCCAACTCCTGCGAGGTCGGCTGGGCTCGCACGCCACCGCTGCCGCCGCTGTAGCTGACATTGGTAACCGTGGTGTTGTTGATTACGGTTTTGGTGTAGACGTTGGTGATCTGTGTATTGCCGCGGACGTTGCTATAGGCGCCGTTGTATTGGAACGCGCCATGGTCCCAATAGCCACCCTCGTAGCCGTGGCCGATATAGCCAAAACCGTAGTTGACGCCGCCGTAGTAGCCGATGTGGGGACCCCAATAGCCGCCGTTCCAGACGTAGACCCCATCGTTCCAACCCCAGTAGCCCGGGGTCCACAGGTATCCGGGCTGCGGCGCCTCCACCCAAGTGCCGGGAACCCAGTAATAGCCAGCGTCGCCGCCCCAGGCCCAGTATCCGGGCGTCCAGAGGTAACCGGGTGCCGGGACCGGTGGCTGCTCGTAGACCGGCAGCTCGGGCGGCGCGATGTTGATCGATACCCCGATCGTGACGAAGGCCTGTGAGGCTTGCGAACTCAACAGCAGCGCGAACGCCAGAGCTACTGTGTAGAAAATACCGCTGTTAAGAATACTGGTCCGGTTCCGCATGAATCGATCCCCTTGCTGCTGCTGCGCCCAGCGATGCTTACATCAAACGCCAGCGATACTAATTCGTTGACGCTGAACGGCTGCTGACTGGAGCGGTTCCGGGGTATTGCGCACTCAAACGCGCGCAATTGCAATCAGACGCGCACGCAATCGCCATCGCAATCGCACGTGATGGCAGGCGCAAGCGCTGGCGAGCACACGCGCACGCGTTGTTCCACGTCCCCGCGCCAGCGCTTCAGCGCTGTCTGGCCTTGCTCAGAAAACGCAGGATCTCCAGATACAGCCACACCAGTGTGACCAGAGTACCGAAGGCCGCATACCATTCCATGTAGCGCGGCGCGCCCTGCGCTACGCCGGTTTCGATCAGGTCGAAGTCGAGTACCAGATTGAGCGCGGCGACGCAGATGATGACCAGCGACACGCCCATGCTCAGCGGGCTCGCATCGTTGAGAAACGGCACGCCCACGTGGAAAAAGCCGAGCACGATCGACACCAGATACAGCAGCGCAATGGCGCCGGTGGCCCCTACCACGATGGATCGGAAGCGTTGCGTGACCCGAATAATTCCCATCGTGTAGGCCAGCAGCAGCGCGGCCATGACACCGATGGTCAGACCGACGGCCTGGATGGCGATGCCGGGATAGCGCTTCTCGAGCACCGCCGAGATGCCGCCGATCATGAGGCCTTCGCACGCCGCGTAGGGTATCGACAGGTAGGGCGCCAGCGTCGCCTTGAAGCTGATAATCAGCGCCAGCACGAAACCGCCTATCCCGCCCGCAAGAATCGCCGGGACGACCACCGCCGGATTCCCGCTCGCAAAGAACTGCGACCACGGCCACAGCGCGGCGGCCAGCAGCACGACCAGCAGCAGGAACGACTTGTTGATCGTGCCCTGCAGCGTCATGGCCTCGCCGGCGACGCTCGCCCGCGGCAGGCCCGAAAAAGTCTTGTCGTTGAGGCCCGGGTTGCCGCTGCGCGTGAGCCAGGTTCTGTCGTCCATCGTAAAGTTTCCCTCAGCGCTGCGGCGGCGCCTGCTGCTTGTCGTGCTCGATCATCGCATAGGCCGAATGGTTGTGAATCGATTCGAAATTCTCGCTCTCGACCACATACGCCGAGATGCGATCCTCGCTGTTGAGCCGCACGGCTACGTCGCGCACGATGTCTTCGACGAATTTCGGGTTGTCGTAGGCATGCTCGGTGACATACTTTTCGTCAGGCCGCTTGAGGATGCCGTAGAGCTCGCAGGAGGCTTCCTTCTCCGCGAACTCGATCAGCTCCTCGATCCAGATGTGCTGCTCCAGCCGCGCCTTGATGGTCACGTGCGAGCGCTGGTTGTGCGCGCCGCGCTCCGAGATCTTCTTCGAACAGGGACACAGGCTGGTGACCGGGACCACGACCTTGATCCAGGTGTGGGCCTCGCCGCTGCAGATCTCGCCGATCAGCGAGGCCTGGTAATCCATCAGGCTCTCGACGCCCGAGACCGGCGCGCGCTTCATGACGAAGAACGGAAACGACATCTCGATATGACCGGCATCGGCGTTGAGCCGCGTAGTCATCTCGCCGAGCATCGATCGGAACGAGTCGACCGAGATCTCGCGCTCGTGGTGCAGGATCTCGACGAAGCGCGACATATGAGTGCCCTTGAAGTCATGCGGCAGGTTCACGTACATATTGAACGTAGCCACCGTGTGCTGCTCGCCGGTGGAACGGTCCTTGACCTTGACCGGATGGCGGATGTCCTTGATACCGACCCGGTTGATCGGGATGCGGCGGGTATCCGCGCGAGACTGCACGTCCTCGACGGATATGACGTTCTTGGGTCGCGGTTGGGCAGCGATGTGCATGGCTTCACCTGTAGACGTTCAATTTGGGCCGACGCCGCCCGCTGCGGTCAATCTGGTGACGGTTCGGGTCAGCTTCAAGGCGGGGACTGCCGCGCGCCAACGCTCGATGGCCGCGGCGATGCCTGCCAGGTCGAGTCCCGCCGCGGCGAGACACTCATCGCGGCTACCGTGCTCGATGAAGCGATCGGGAATGCCGATATGCAGTCGCGGCGTCGAGAGTCCCTCGGTATCGAGCGCCTCGGAGCAGGCGCTGCCGGCGCCGCCTGCCACGGCGTTATCCTCGATGGTCACGATACCGGCGTGCGTGCTCGCAATCTCGCGCAGCATCGCGGTATCGAGGGGTTTGACGAAGCGCATGTTGACCAGGGTCGCATCGAGGCGTTCGGCCAGCGTCGTCGCCGGCGTCACCATCGCGCCGAAGGCAAGCAGCGCCAGACCGCTGCCACCGCGGCGCCTGAGCTCGGCACGACCGATGGGCAGAGCGGTCATTTCATCAGCGATAGCAACCCCTGGGCCGCTGCCACGCGGGTAGCGTACCGCCGCCGGACCGTCCAGCGTGGTGGCGGTGTAGAGCATCTGGCGGCATTCATTCTCATCTGCCGGCGCCATGATCACCATGTTCGGCACGCAGCGCATGAACGATAGATCGTAGCTGCCATGGTGGGTGGCGCCATCGCTGCCGACCAGCCCGGCGCGATCGAGCGCAAACACCACCGGCAGCTTTTGCAGCGCGACGTCGTGAATCAACTGATCGTAGGCGCGCTGCAGGAAGGTCGAGTAGATCGCCAGCACCGGCTTCATGCCTTCGCAGGCCAGGCCGGCGGCGAAGGTCGCGGCGTGCTGCTCGGCGATGGCGACGTCGAAGTAGCGCTCGGGAAAGCGACGCGAGAATTCCACCATGCCCGAGCCTTCGCGCATCGCGGGCGTGATGCCGACGATGCGCGGGTCGCGTGCGGCCATGTCGCACAGCCACCGACCGAATACCTGCGAGTAGCTCGGCGTACCGGGCTTTTCCTTGTGGATGGTGCCGCTGACGGGGTCGAAGGGGCCGGGACCGTGCCAGGCGATCGGATCGGCTTCGGCCGGGGCGTAGCCCTTGCCCTTGCGTGTCACCACGTGCAGCAGCTGCGGCCCTGAGAGCCCGCGGATGTTGCGCAAAGCGCGCAGCAGCGACTTAAGATCGTGGCCATCAATGGGCCCGACGTAATTAAATCCCATCTCCTCGAACAGCGTCCCGGGCAGCACCATGCCCTTGACGTGTTCCTCGGAGCGGCGCGCGAGTGCGCGCATCGCCGGCATTTGCTGCAGCGCTTTCTTGCCGCCTTCGCGCAGTTGCGCATACAGACGGCCCGAGATCACGCGCGCCAGATAGTTCGAGAGCGCGCCGACGTTCTCGGAAATCGACATGTCGTTGTCGTTGAGCACGACCAGCAGATTGATCGGCAGGCTGCCGGCGTGGTTGAGCGCTTCGAAGGCGATGCCGGCGCTCATGGCGCCATCGCCGATCACCGCGATCGCGCGTCGCTCCTCACCGTTGCGTGCCGCCGCAATCGCCATGCCCAATGCGGCACTGACCGAGGTGCCTGAGTGGCCGACACCGAACGCGTCGTAGGGGCTTTCGCTGCGCGTCGGGAATGGCGCCAGGCCGCCGCGTTGCTTGATCGAATGCAGCCGCTCACGCCGGCCGGTCAGTACCTTGTGCGGGTAGGCCTGGTGGCCGACGTCCCAGACCAGGCGGTCGTCCGGGGTGTTGTAGATATAATGCAGCGCAATAGTCAGCTCCACCGTGCCCAGTCCGGCCGCGAAATGTCCGCCGCGGGTACTGACGGTTTGAATCAGGAATTCCCGCAACTCCGCCGCGAGCGCGGGCAAGTCTCGCTCGGCTACAGCGCGCAGGTCCGCTGGGGATTCGATGGCACCCAGCAAAGGGTAGGACGGGGTGCTCTTTCGCATGGTGATCCTTAAGTTTACACGGTCCAGGGTCCTTGGTGCCGCGCTGCCACGTCCCGGGTGCCTTGCCCGGGGGGGGGGCCGGGCGGCGCGGGCTATGGGAGGCCTGCGGGCACCTAGGGCGCGTTCAGAGCGCCCGATCGACCACGTAGTAGGCTAGCTGGCGCAGCTGTAGGGCAGCGGCGCCCAGGCCGTCAAGGGCCATCAGGGCCCGATCGCGATGCTGCACCGCAAGGCTGCGGGCCGCCTCGAGGCCGAAAACGCTGGGGTAGGTCGGCTTACCCAGGGCGGCATCTGCGCCCTTTTTCTTCCCGATCACGCTGGTCTCGCCGGTGACATCGAGGATGTCGTCCTGGATCTGAAACGCCAGCCCGATTTCGGCCCCGAACGCCCTGAGTGCAGGGTAGGCGGGCCCGTGCGCCAGTCCGGCGGTAATGGCGCCGAGCTCGACGCTCGCCTGGATCAGCGCGCCGGTCTTGCGGCGATGCATGCGCTCGATGGTCTCGGCGCTTAAGGCCTTGCCGATGGCTTCGAGGTCGATGGCCTGGCCGCCGGCCATGCCCTCAGTCCCGATCGCGCGCGCCAGCGTTGCGAGCATCAACACCCGCTCCTCGGGGCTGCTGTCGCCGCCGGGCTGCTGCCGGGGCTGCGCCAGCACCGCGAAGGCGAGGGCCTGCAATGCATCGCCGGCGAGAATCGCGGTGCCTTCGTCGAAGGCCCGATGGCAGGACGGGCGGCCGCGCCGCAGATCGTCATCGTCCATGGCCGGCAGATCGTCATGGATCAGGCTGTAGGCGTGGATCAGCTCGACCGCGGCTGCCGGCGCATCGAGGCGCAACAAAGGCGCGCCGAAGGCGTGGCCGGTCAGGTATACCAACACCGGCCGCAGGCGCTTGCCGCCGCCGAGTACGCTATAGCGCATAGCCTCGCACAGACGCGAACTGGCCGGGTCCTCGCTCGCGAGCTCATGATCGAGCGCGCGCTCGATGCGCTGCTGATAGGCTTCGATGCTCACCGCGAGAGCGCTGTCGCGCGCAGCGGCGGGCGCCCAGGGCGAGATCAGCTCGACGCTCATTCCGACGGGGCGGTCTCGAGGCTTGCGGCGGCGTCGATATCCTCGATCGCGACGTTGTCGCCACGCTGCAGCAACAGCTGCACTTTCTGTTGCGCGGCGGCGAGCGCGCTCTGACATTCACGCGTCAGCCGCACGCCCTGCTCGAAGGTACGCAGGGCCTCATCGAGCGGCAGATCGCCCGACTCGAGCCGGGTCACCAGCGATTCGAGCTGCGCCAATACCGTTTCGAAAGCGGGCGCCGCCGCCGAGGATGCAGACTTCGATGCCATCGAATTACCCTAGCACAATTGCTACCCTATTTACTGTTCGCGGGTCGTTGACGAACGGGGCGCTTGCGCATAGATTGGGCTTGATTAGAATTAGTCTAAAAGCGGGCTGAGGTTTTTTTACGGAGGTTACTGTTCATGAAACTCGCTGGATCCAAGACCGAAAAGAATCTGAAAGATGCCTTTGCCGGCGAATCGCAGGCTAACCGTCGCTATCTGTACTTCGCGGGCAAAGCCGACGTCGAAGGCTACAACGACGTGTCGGCGGTGTTTCGTTCCACTGCGGAGGGCGAGACCGGCCACGCGCACGGCCATCTCGAGTATCTCGAGCAGGTGGGCGATCCGGCCACCGGCCTGCCGATCGGCGAGACCAAGTTGAACCTCAAGTCCGCGATCGCCGGCGAAACACACGAGTATTCGGACATGTATCCGGGCATGGCGAAGCAGGCGCGCGAGGAAGGCTTCGGCGAGATCGCCGACTGGTTCGAGACTCTGGCCAAGGCCGAGCGCTCGCACGCCAATCGCTTCCAGAAGGCGCTCGACACGCTGTAAGGGCTGCGACGGCTGACGGACCGAAACGGCGTGAGTTCAGCGACGGACGGAGGCGGGCGCGAGGGCAATCTCGAGGCGCCGACCCGCCATCCGCTCAACTGGCGCGATGCCTCGTTCTACGACGAGGCCGCGCTCGATAAGGAGCTGCAGCGGGTCTTCGACATCTGCCACGGCTGCCGGCGCTGCTTCAGCCTGTGCCAGTCGTTCCCGATCCTGTTCGACGCCATCGATGCCTCGCCGACGCTTGAGATCGACGGTGTCGACAAGCGGGTCTACTGGCAGGTCGTGGAGAACTGTTACCTCTGCGACATGTGCTACATGACCAAGTGTCCGTACGTACCGCCGCATCCCTGGAACGTGGACTTTCCGCACCTGATGCTGCGCGCCAAAGCGGTGCGGGCGCGGCGCGGCGAACTCACGCTCGGCGACCGCGTGCTCAGTTCGACCGATGCGGTCGGGCGCATCGCCGGCATTCCGGTGGTGGCCGAGATCGTCAATGCCGCCAACCGCAATGGCGTCGCGCGCAAGCTGCTCGACAAGGCACTTGGCGTCGATGCACGGGCGCCGTTGCCGAAGTATTACTCGAACAGCGCGCGCCGGCGTCTGCAGCACGCTCTGCGCCGCGATCTGCCGCTACAGCCGAGCGGCGATACACGCGGCCAGGTGGTGTTGTTTACGACCTGCTATGGCAATCGCAATGAGCCCGAGCTGGCGCAGGATCTGGCAGCGGTGTTCGAGCACAATGGCATTGCGCTGGTGCTCGCCGCCAAGGAGCGCTGCTGCGGCATGCCCAAGCTCGAGCTCGGCGACCTTGAGTCGGTGGCCCGGTTCAAGGACGAGAATATCCCGCAGCTGCTCAAGCTGGTCGATGCCGGCTACGACATCGTGGCGCCGATTCCCTCATGTGTGCTGATGTTCAAGCAGGAGCTGCCGTTGATGTTTGCCGGTGACACGCAGGTGCAGCGGATTGCCGAGCACATGTTCGATCCGTTCGAGTACCTGATGCTGCGCCACAAAGCGGGACTGTTGCGCACCGACTTCAAGGCACGACTCGGCAAGGTCAGCTACCACGTCCCCTGTCATCTGCGGGTGCAGAACATCGGCCTGAAGACGCGCGACCTGCTCAGGCTGGTGCCGGACACGACGGTCGAGGTGATCGAGCGCTGCTCGGGCCACAACGGCACCTATGCCATCAAGAGCAGGTTTCGCGACGCCTCGATGAAGATCGGCGGGCCGGTGTTCCAGCGCGTCGCCAACTCCGGGGCGGACTACTATTCCAGCGATTGCCCGATGGCCGGCCATCAGATCGAGAGCGGTCTGGCTGCGGCTACCGCGCCGTCGCATCCGCTGAAGCTGCTGCGCATCGCCTACGGCATCTAAAGCCGCCGCGGCAGCCGCAATCGTCCCGATCATGCAGAAACTCGCCGCTACGCAGTTGATGTCGCTCGAGCAGTACGCACGCGAGCGTCCGGCGTTGCGCCCGGGGATGATCGAGCATCGGCGTGCGCGCCAGTTGCACATCGGTGAGCATTGCTCCTGGTGTTTCGAGGATCGGCGGACGGTGCATTACCAGGTGCAGGAGATGCTGCGCAGCGAGCGCATCTTCGAGCCCGCCTCGATCGCCGAGGAACTCGAAACCTACAATCCGCTGATCCCGGACGGCAGCAATCTCAAAGCCACCCTGATGCTCGAGTACGCCGACTCCGAAGAGCGCGCACGCCGCCTGGCCGAGCTGCGCGGATTCGAGCGGCGCTGCTGGATGCGGGTCGCGGGCTTCGAGCCGGTGTACGCGATCGCCGATGAGGATCTGGTGCGCGAGAACGACACCAAGACCTCGGCGGTGCATTTCCTGCGCTTCGAGATCTCCGCGGCGATGATCGCCGCTGCCCGCGCCGGCGGCGCACTCGCGGCCGGCGTCGACCACCCCAAGTATCGTCACAGCGTCGATCCGCTGCCGGAAGGCTTGCGGCAGGAACTGCTCGCAGACTTTGCCTGAGCCGCGCGGGCTCATGCGAGTCCATAAACCCCTAATCAGAGGGATTGAACCTATCGCGCGTATTTCATTACGAAATACGCGCGATAGGTTCAATCCCTCTGATTGGAATTTTCAGGCTCGATGAGTCCGCGGGACACGCGCGCGGTGTCTGCTAGAATCCGCGCCGCCGCGCGTTCTCATCGTTCCGACCTGGAAAACAATGGCTGAGTCGTATACCGCATCCGATATCGAAGTCCTGAGCGGCCTGGACCCGGTGCGCCGCCGCCCGGGCATGTACACCGACACCACGCGGCCCAATCACCTCGCGCACGAGGTCATCGACAACAGCGTCGATGAGGCGATCGCCGGTTATTGCAAGAACATCAGCCTCACGCTGTACAAGGACAACTCGCTCGAGGTCGTCGATGATGGCCGCGGCATGCCGATCGACATCCATCCGAAGGAGAAAGTCAGCGGCGTTGAGCTGATCCTCACCCGTCTGCACGCCGGCGGCAAATTCACCGAAGGCTCTTATAAATTCTCCGGTGGCCTGCACGGCGTCGGTGTCTCGGTGGTCAATGCGCTGTCCAAGCACCTCGAATGCTGGGTCCGGCGTGGCGGCCGCGAATACAACATCAGCTTTCGCGACGGCCGGGTGCATTCGAAGCTCGAGAGTGTAGGCAGCGTCGGACAGCGCAATACCGGCACCACGGTGCGCTTCTGGCCCGATCCGAAGTTTTTCGATTCCGATCGCTTCTCGGTGCCCGAGCTCAAGCGCGTGCTCAAGGCCAAGGCGGTGCTGTGCCCGGGGCTGCGCGTGAGCTTTCACAACGAGCAGACCGGCGAGAAGGAGGAGTGGTTCTACACCGGCGATCTTGGCGCCTACCTGCTGGAGCAACTGGGATCCGCGCAGCGCATGCCGCCGGAGCCGATCACCGGACGGCACGTGTCGGAGCAGGATGTGGTGGAGTGGGCGCTCGCCTGGTCGAGCGATGCCGAGCCGCTGGTCGCCGAGAGCTACGTCAATCTGATTCCGACCACCGGCGGCGGCACGCATGTCAATGGGCTGCGCGCCGGCGTGGTCGAGGCGGTGCGCGAATTCTGCGAATTCCGCAACCTGCTGCCGCGAGGCGTCAAGCTCATGGCCGAGGACATCTGGGATCGCGCCTGCTACGTGCTGTCGATCAAGATCCGCGATCCGCAATTCGCCGGCCAGACCAAGGAGAAGCTCGGCTCGCGTGAGGCCGCGGCACTGGTGGAGACGCATGCACGCGACGCCGCGGCGCTGTGGCTCAACCAGCATCCGGACGCCGGCGAGCGCATCGCCCAGTTCGCGATCGAGAATGCGCAGGAGCGCATGCGCGCGGCGGCGCGCGTGGTGCGCAAACGCGCGGTCAACGGTCCGGCGCTGCCCGGCAAGCTCGCCGATTGCAGCTCGCAGGATCCGGCGCGCTCGGAACTGTTTCTGGTCGAAGGCGACTCGGCGGGCGGTTCGGCCAAGCAGGCGCGCGACCGGGAATTCCAGGCCATCATGCCGCTGCGGGGCAAGATCCTGAACACCTGGGAGCTCGAGCCCGGCGAGATCGGCAGCTCGCAGGAAGTGCATGACATCAGCGTCGCGCTCGGAATCGACCCGGGCTCATCGGACCTGAGCGAGCTGCGCTATCACAAGATCTGCATCCTCGCCGACGCCGACTCCGACGGCCAGCACATCGCGACGCTGCTGTGTGCCTTGTTCCTGCGGCATTTCCGGCCATTGGTGACCGGCGGCCACATCTACGTCGCAATGCCACCGCTGTATCGCATCGATGCCGGCAAGCAGGTGCTGTATGCGCTCGACGACGAGGAGCGCGATGCCACTCTGAAGCGGCTCACCGAAGAGCGGGCGCGCGTCAAACCGGTGGTCACGCGCTTCAAGGGCCTGGGCGAGATGAATCCGCCGCAGTTGCGCGAGACCACGATCGATCCGCGCACGCGCCGCCTGGTGCAGCTCACCATCGAGGCCAAGGATCAGACCGACAAGCTGATGGATATGCTGCTGGCGAAGAAGCGCGCCGGCGACCGGCGCGACTGGCTGGAGAGCAAGGGCAACATGGCCGAGGTGTTGATCTGATGGCGCAACCGCCGGTGAATTTCGAGGGCGTCGAGCGGCGAGCGCTCGGTACCTTTACCGAAAAGGCGTACCTCGACTACTCGATGTACGTGATCCTCGACCGCGCGTTGCCCGCGCTCGGCGATGGCCTGAAGCCGGTGCAGCGGCGCATCACCTACGCCATGAGCGAACTGGGGCTCTCGGCCGCCTCCAAGCACAAGAAATCGGCGCGCACTGTCGGCGATGTGATCGGCAAATTTCATCCGCACGGGGATTCCGCCTGCTACGAGGCCATGGTGCACATGGCGCAGGATTTCTCCTATCGTTATCCGATCGTCGACGGCCAGGGCAATTGGGGCTCACCCGACGATCCGAAGTCGTTCGCGGCCATGCGTTATACCGAGGCGCGCCTGACGCGCTACGCCGACCTGCTGCTGGCCGAGCTCGAGCACGGCACGGTCGATTGGGCGCCGAATTTCGACGGCACGCTCGATGAGCCGCTGATGCTGCCGGCGCGGCTGCCGAATCTGCTGCTCAACGGCGCCTCCGGCATCGCGGTCGGCATGGCCACCGACATTCCGCCGCACAACCTGCGCGAGATCGCCGCCGCCTGTGTTCATCTGCTCGATGATCCCGAGGCCACCACGCGGGCCCTGCTCAAGCACGTCAAGGGGCCCGACTTGCCGACCGGCGGCGAGATCGTCTCTCCGCGCGCGGATCTGGTGACGTTCTACGACACCGGGGCCGGCAGCTATAAGGCGCGCGCCACCTGGGAGGTGGAGCAGGACACCGGCCACGTGATCATCACGCAGCTGCCGTTTCAGGTCTCCGGCAGCCGTGTGCTGGAGCAGATCGCGCAGCAGATCCGCGAGAAAAAGCTGCCGATGGTCGAGGATGTGCGCGACGAGTCGGATCACGAGAATCCGACGCGGCTGGTGATCGAGCCGCGCTCCAACCGCGTCGACGTCGAGCAGCTGATAGCCCATCTGTTCGCGACCACCGATCTGGAGCGCAGCTACCGCGTGAACCTCAACGTGATCGGCATCGACGGGCGGCCGCGCGTCATGGGACTCAAGGCGCTGCTGAGCGAATGGCTCGAGTTCCGGCAGCAAACCGTGCGCCGCCGCCTGCAGCACCGGCTCGACAAGGTCGCCCGACGGCTGCATATCCTCGATGGCCTCGCGATCGCTTATCTGAATCTGGACGAAGTGATCCGCATCATCCGGCGCGAGGAAGAACCCAAGCCGGTGCTGATCAAGCGCTTCAAGCTCTCGGACGAGCAGGCCGAGGCGATCCTCGAGACCAAGCTGCGTCATCTGGCCAAGCTCGAGGAGATGAAGATCCGCGAGGAGCAGCATGAGCTCGGCGAGGAGCGCGCCAAGCTCGAAGAGATACTCGGCAGCAAGGCCAGGCTCAGGAAGCTGGTGCGCGCGGAGATCACGGCCGATGCCGAGGAATTCGGCGATGAGCGGCGCACGCGCATCGTCGAGCGCGCGGCGGCGCAGGCGATCGAGGAGAGCGAGCTGCTCGCTAACGAGCCGGTCACGGTGGTGCTGTCGACCGGCGGCTGGGTACGATCGGCCAAGGGCCACGACATCGACCCGCGCAGTCTGTCATACAAGACCGGCGATGCCTTCCAGGCGGCGGCGCGCGGCCGCAGCACCCAGCTCGCGGTGTTCATCGACAGCACCGGTCGCGCCTACAGCCTGCCGGCGCACAGCCTGCCCTCGGCGCGCGGACAGGGCGAGCCGTTGTCGGGGCGGATTGATCCGCCGGACGGCGCGCGCTTCGCGGGCGTGCTGCTCGGTGAGCCCGAAGACCTGTGGCTGCTCGTGACCGACGCCGGTTACGGCTTCAGCGTGCGGCTCAAGGAGCTGCATTCGCGCAATCGCACCGGCAAGGCGGTGCTGAAGCTCACCGCCGGCGCGCTGGTGCTGCCGCCCGTCCCCATACCGCTCGCGGCGACGAGCAGCGCCGGCAGCGCTGGCCCGGCCGCGGGCGCGCCGGCGCCGCCGCCGGCCGCGGATGCGCGCGCGGCGCTGGTCAACTCCGAAGGGCGCCTGCTGTTGCTTGCGGCAAGCGAGGTGCCGGAGTTGCCGCGCGGCAAGGGCAATAAGCTGTTCGGCATCCCGACCAGGAAGGCCGAGTCACGCGAGGAGTTGCTCGCGGCCATGACCGTGCTGTCGGGCGCACAGTCGCTGCTGGTGTCATCGGGCGAGCGGCAGATGACGCTGAAGCCGGCGGATCTCAAGGACTATATCGGCGAACGCGCGCAGCGAGGCGCGCTGTTGCCGCGCGGCTGGCGAACAGTGGTAGGCATACAGCCCGCGGACTGACGGCGCGGGAGGCAGCCCGGCGGGCCCTATTCGATCGCGATCGAGGATGGGCTGCCGGCGAAAATGACCGTCGAAACCTTACCAGGCCGGCGCCGGCCAATCCGGCGACGCTGCCGCCCACCGTGTAGAAATTCGTGGTGCAGGAGACGACGACGCTGGCCACGTTGACCGTGCCCACGGTGCCGACGCCGTTCATCACCGTGCAGATCTGCGAAGGATTGAGCGGTTGGGACTGGATCGTGACCGCGTAGGTCGCGCTGTGCTTCGCGTTCAGTCGCCCACTTCCTCGGCGCGATGGCAGGCTACCTGGCTGTCGGCGACCTGCCGCAGCAACGGGATTTCGCGGGCGCAGCGATCGATCGCCATCGGGCAGCGCGTTCGGAAGACGCAGCCGGAGGGTGCGAACAGCGGCGAAGGTATCTCGCCTTCGAGCGGCGCGCTGCGCCGGGCGCGAGCGGCAACTGGATCTGGAATCGGCGCGGCGCGAATCAGGGCGCGCGTATAGGGATGGCGGCAGGCTTTGAACAGCGTGTCGCAGCCGGCGATCTCCATGACGCGGCCGAGATACAGCACCAGCACGCGATCGCAGCTGAAGCGCACGGCCGCCAGATCATGCGAAATGAACAACAGCGACAGTTGCAGCTGCCGCTGCAGATCCTTGAGCAGGTTGCCGATCTGTGATTTTATCGAGACATCAAGCGCCGACAGCGGCTCGTCGCAGACGATCAACTCAGGCTCGATGATCAGTGCGCGGGCAATGCCGATGCGCTGCGCCTGCCCGCCGGACAACTCGTGCGCAAATCGATGCAGCTGCTCAGCACCGAGTCCCACGGCTCGAGTCATGGCCAGCACGCGCTGCAGGCGCTGCTGGCCTGAGAGCTGCGGCTCGAATACGCGCAGCGGCTCGCCGAGGATGTCGCCAATGTTCATGCGCGGATCGAGCGAGGCCAGCGGGTCCTGGAAGATCAGCTGCAGATGCCGCCGCATCGCCTGCAGGCGCGCACCCGAGAGCTTGAGCAGGTCGGTGCCATGAAACGACGCGACGCCCGACTCGGCGGGGACCAGCCGCAGCAGGGCGCGGGCAATGGTCGACTTACCGCTGCCCGATTCGCCCACCAGCCCGAGGGTCTCGCCGCGCGCGAGCTCGAAGCTGACGCCGTTGACCGCGCGCAGCAGCGCATGGCCGCGGCGATAGGCGACACGGTAAGTGACCGACAGCTCCCGCACCGCGAGCAGTGCGCAAGGCTGCGGTGGCAGCGCTTGCGCCGCCGATCCCGTCCGGTCGCAGCGCTGCGGGTCAGCGCCGCCGGCTTGCGGCACGCCGGTGTTCACGCTGCCTCGCCGCGCAATTTGCCCAGCGCCCCGTCGTGATGGCACGCCTTCCAATGGCCTGCGGTCGTCTCGATCAGCGGCGGCGTCACGGCTTCGCAGATCGGCAGCCGATATATGCAGCGCGGTGCGAAAGCGCAGCCGGCGGGCAACGCCGCCGGGTTCGGCGGCGCACCACCGATGCTCGCCAGGTGCGTGGGCCGTGGCGCATCGATGCGTGGGATCGATTGCTGCAAAGCCTCGGTGTAGGGGTGACGCGGATGCGCGAATAGCCCATGCACCGGCGCCTGCTCCACGATGCGGCCGGCGTACATCACCGCCACCCGATCGGCCACTTCCGCGATCACGCCCAGGTCGTGCGTCACCAGCACGATCGCGGTCCCGGTGCGAGCGCGCAGTTCCTGAAACAGGCTGAGGATCTGCGCCTGGACAGTGACATCGAGCGCGGTGCTGGGCTCGTCCGCAAGCAGGATCTCGGGTTCGGCGATCAGTGCCATGGCGATCATCACGCGCTGGCGCATGCCGCCCGAGAGCTCGTGCGGATACTGGCGCATGCGTCGCGGACCTTCCGGGATGTGCACCGACTCCAGCATCTCGATGGCGCGCCGTTCGGCGGCGCGCGCGGTAGCGTCACGGTGCACCCGCAGTACCTCGGTGATCTGGCGGCCGACCCGCAGATAGGGGTTCAGCGCCGTCATCGGGTCCTGAAACACCATGCTGATGCGATTGCCGCGGACCTGGTTCAGCGCTGCGCTGCCCAGGTCGAGCAGCTCCTGCTCACGATAACGGATGCTGCCGCAAAGCTCGGCGCGCGGCGCTGAGAGCCCCAGTATGGACAGCAGCAGTTGCGTCTTGCCGGAACCGGATTCACCGACGATGCCGAGGAATTCGCCGGCGGCAACGTCGAGATCGATGTCGCGCACGGCTTCGATCTGCCCGTGATCCGAGGGGTAGCGGACCGACAGGCCGCGGATCCGCAGCGGCGGCCCCGCAGTCACGTCAGCGGTCCCTCGGGTCGAGCGCGTCGCGCAGCCCGTCACCCAGATAGTTGAAGCAGTAGATGATTGCGGCCAGAAAGGCGGCCGGAACGATCAGCAGGTGCGGGTGCGATTGCATCTCCGAGGTGCCGTCCGCCACCAGCGAGCCGAGCGACGCCAGCGGCGATTGCACTCCCAGCCCGAGGAAGCTCAGAAAGGCTTCGAACAGGATTACCGTGGGAATCGCCAGTGTGGCGTAGATGATCACGATGCCGATCAGGTTCGGTACGATGTGGCGCGCGATCATCGCCGCGCCGCGCACCCCGGATACGCGCGCGGCCTCGATGAATTCGCGTTGCTTGAGCGACAGCGTCTCGCCGCGCACGATGCGCGCGATGTCGAGCCAGGACACGGCGCCAATGGCGAGGAAGATCAGCCACAGCTCGCGGCCGAACAGCACCGTGAGCACGATCACGAACGGCACGAACGGCACTGAATAGAGAATGTCGACCGCGCGCATCATCAGCGCATCGGTCGGTCCGCCGACGTAGCCGGCGGTGGCTCCCCAGGTCACGCCGATCAGCACGCTGACCAGGCTGGCCGCAATACCCACGGCCAATGAGATGCGGCAACCCCACATGACGCGCACCAGCAGGTCGCGCCCCAGCGGATCGGTGCCGAGAATGTGTCCACCGGCGAGCATCGGGCCTCGCGACAACAGCTCGAAGTGCGGCGTGAAATAATCATAAGGCGAGAGCAGCGGCAGCAGCAGACAGGCCAGCATGATGAGCGAGAGCAGCAGGCCCGCCGCCATGGCCATGCGCTGCCGGCGCAGGCGCCGCAGGGCTTGCCCCCAGAAACCCTGCGCGCCGCTCATCGCAGCCGCACTCGCGGGTCGATCCACGCATAGCAAAGATCGGCCAGCAGGTTGAACAGGATGATCAGGGCGCCGTAGAGCACGGTAATGCCGATTACCAGCGTGTAGTCGCGATTGAGCGCCGCGGTGATGAAATAGCGGCCGATGCCCGGCAGGCCGAACACGCTCTCGACCACGATCGAACCCGTCAACAGGCCGGCAATCGCGGGTCCCAGAAAGGACACGAGCGGCGTCAGCGTCGGGCGCAGCGCGTGACGCCAGACGATCAGCCGCAGCGGCAGGCCCTTGGCACGAGCGGTGCGGATGAAAGGACTGTTCAGCACTTCGATGGTGCTGCCGCGCATCATGCGGGCCACATAGGCGGTATAGGGCAACGCCAGCGCCACGGCGGGCAGCAGCAGATGGGAGGGTGAGCCGCGGACCCAGTCGCCCGAGGGCAGCCAGTGCAGCTTGATCGCGAAGATCAATATCAGCAGCGGCGCCACGACGAACACCGGAGTAGAGATGCCCACGACCGCCAGCGCCATCGAGCCGTAATCCCAGCGTGTTCCCCGGCGTAGCGCCGCGTTGACGCCGACCGCAGCACCGATCGCGAGCGCCAGGGTCATGGCCGTCAGGCCGATGGTCGCATCGACCGGCAGGCCCTGCGCGATGATCTCGTTGACCGAGGTGCTGCGATACTGGAACGAGGGCCCGAGATCCCCGCGCGTGAGATCGCCGAGGTAGCGCAGGTACTGGCGCCACAACGGTTCGTCGAGGTGGTACTTCGCTTCGATGCTCTTCTGGATTTCCGGCAGCAGGCGTTTGGCGCCATCGAATGGACCGCCGGGCGCCGTGTGAAGGAGCAGAAACGCCAGCGTCACGATCACCAGCAGTGTCGGTATCGCGCCGAGCAGCCGGCGGGCGGTATAACGCAGCACGCTATCGCCCCTGATGCTCGAGCAGATACATGTAGCGCGACAGGTTACGGTCCATGACGTTCGATTGCCAGCCGCGCAGGTACGGCTTCACCAGGTGCCGCGTGGCGTAGTAGTACAGCGGAATATAGGCCGCGTCGTCGTTGAGCAGCCGTTCGGCCTGCTCGAACAGCCGGAAGCGCTTGCCCGCGTCGGCTTCCTGCCCGGCCGCATCGATCAGCTGATCGAAGTGTGGATTCGAATAGCCCCCATGGTTGTTGCCGTTGCCGGTGTAGAAAATCTGCATGAAGGTGTAGGGATCCGGATAGTCGCCGATCCACGCGTCGTGAAACAGCAGCAGCTTGTGCAGCTGCAATTCCTGCAGCAGCACCTTGAATTCGCGCTCGTCGATATGTACCTCCGCGCCCAGGACGCTGCGCCAGTTCGCGGCAACGGCCTCGAGGTAGTGGCGCGAGCCGGTATCCAGCATGGTCGCGTCGAGGTCGAGGCGCAGCGGGTGTCGGTCCGAATAGCCGGCCTGGGCGTACAGGCGGCGCGCGAGCGCGTAGCGTGCCTCGGTGGACAGTCCGGTCCAGTCCGGCAGCGGTAGTTGGTAGTCCGGCAGCGGCGGCATCAAGGTGTAGGCCGGCTCGTACACGCCCTCGCGCATATAGCGTGCCAGCGGTGCGCGATCGAGCGCCAGCACCAGCGCCCGGCGCAGCGGCAGATTGTCCTTGAATGGCGGCTGTGCGAAATTCATCCCCAACATGTAATTGCCGAAGTACGGCGAGTTGACGACCTGTTCGCCGAGCGCCGACTTGAGCCAGGCGCGCTGGTTGGCCGGGAAGGAATCCGTCCAATCGACATCGCCGGCCAGGAAGCGGGACACCTGCGCGCTGCCGTCGGTTAGGATGTAGTAGACGACGCGCTGCAGGCGAACGTGAGCAGCGTCCCAATATCTATCGTTCTTCTCGAGCGTCATGCGGCTGCCGAGCACGTTCTCGCGCAGCACGAACGCCCCGTTGCACACGAGGTGCTCCGGTCGCACCCAGTTATCGCCATACTGCGTGATAGCCGGTTCATAGACAGGATACATATATTGCTGCGCCAGCAGATCGAGCAGATAGGGGGTCGGACCGTTCAGCCGCACTCTGAGCGTGTGATCATCGAGCGCCTCGACGCCGAGCGTGTCGGTGGGTTTCTTGCCAGCGGCGATCTCCAGTGCGTTATCAATCGCCGCAAGTCCCTGCGCATACTCCGCGCCGGTTCCGGGATCGACCATGCGACGCCACGAGTACACGAAATCGCCTGCCGTCAGCGGTGCGCCGTTGGACCAGCGCGCGTCGGGCCGCAGATGAAATACCCAGGTCTTACCGTCGGCGCTGCTCTCCCAGGAGGACGCGACGCCGGCAGACGCCTTGCCAGCGACGTCAATGGTGGTGAGTCCTTCGAACAGGTCGTCGAGGACGCGCTGGCCCGGCACATCGGTGGCCAGCTGCGGATCGATCGATCGCGGCGTGTCGTCCAGGGCGCGCGACAGAGATTGTACGCTCGCCAGGGCCGTACCGACCGTGATCGATGATGCCGGCGATGGCTCCGGCGCCGACGACGGGGAATCGACGCTGCCGCAGCCGGCGATGAGGCAGGCCGCGCACGCGGACGCCGCTCGACGTCGGGCTGCCGTCACGACTTGAGCACCACCTCTTCGGGCGCGTGTACGAAATAGCCCTGGATGTACTGCACGCCGAGCTGCCAGACCACCGCCATGGTGTTGGCATCCTCGATACGCTCGGCGATGGTCTGGATGTGATGCCTGGCCGCCGCATCGGCGATGACGCGTACGCGCCGCTGCAGATCCGGGCTGCCGGCTAGGCCCTGCATGAGCGAGCCGTCGATCTTGACGAAGTCCATCGGCAGCGATCCGATCAGGCTCTGCGACTGCGGGCTGGTGCCATAGTGCTCGAGCGCGAACTTCAGGCCGCGTGCGCGCAATGCATTGACCAATTGCGTCGTCTGCTGCAGGTGCATCGTGGCCACCTCCTCGGTGATCTGCAGACACAGGCGCTGGGGCTCGGCATGCGTCGACTGGAGCTGCGTCTCCAGCCATTGCGGTAGCGACGCATCCACGGCGCTGTCGCGCGACAGCCGTACGAACAGCAGATCGGGCTTGCGCTTGGACACCAACGACAGTGAGGCGCCGATGACCCAGCGGTCGATGTTCTTCATCAGGTCATTGCGCGCGGCGGCCGGCAGGAACTCGGAGGGCAGGACTTCCTTGCCCTGGGCATCGAGCATGCGGATCCCGACGTCGAAGATCTTCTGATCGCCGCCGGCCAGCGACGCGATCGGCTGCTGCACCAGTCGAAAGCGGTTCTCCATCAGCGCCGCCTTGATGTGCTTGACCCACACCTGGTCATAGGCCTGCACGCGGGTGTCGTTGTCGGCGCGATCGACCGTGACCATCTGATTGCCGCCGCGCTCGCGCCCACGGCGCGTCGCATCGAGGGCGTCCATCGCAGCCAGGTCGATGTCGGGCTTGACGGCCGCCACCGCCCCTAAGCCGATGGTACAAGTCGCGTGCAGCGCGTGGCTGCCGACCTGGAAGGGATGCTTGGCGACGCGATCGATCAGGCTCTCGCACCAGGCCTCGACATCGCGCTGATTGCCGCGTTCGAGCAGCAGCAGCAGGCTGGTACCCCCGAAGTGGCCAGCGATGTCATGCGGCCCCAGCAGCGTGCGCACGATGTTGGCGAAGACGATCAGCATCTGCTCGCTGGCGAGAATGCCTATGTCGCGCTCGATGGCGCCGAATTTATCCGGGCGCACGCAGGCCAGATAGCGCACGCCGCCGGCGACCGGTTGCTCCAGCCGCTCCTGCAGCGCCGACAGCAGATTGCGCCGCGTCAGCAGCCCGGTACCCGGGTCGCTGCGTACCGCGGCTTCAAGCTCGCGCGCGAGCTGCCGATCATCGCGCTTATGCGCCGCCACGATCAGCCGCACGCCGGGCTCGCCATCGAATTCTGCCAACGCGAGCGCCAGTTCCAGCGGCACCACCGAGCCGTCGCCGAGAATCGCCCCGGCCCTGAGCGTGTGATTGCTCCAGCGCCCCTGCAGGCACGCCGCCAGCGCGGCCTTCAGCGGCGCATGCGTCGTCTCCTCGAACAGGTCCATCACCGGCTGGCCGACCAGTCCGGCGGCGTCGACGAGGCCGAACAGTTCGAGCCAGGCGGCATTGGCGTCGACCAGGATGCCCTCCTGAATATGCGCGATTGCGTCATTGGAGCGCTGCAGGACCGCTTCCAGCTGGCTGCGATAGTCCTGCGCGGCCCTCAGGGTCGAATTCAGGGTGCGCTCGAGCCGAAAGGCGCGCAGCTCGCGCGCGATCACCGCCTGCAGCCGGCTAGGCTGCTGCAGCGATACGGTATCGCGGGCGCCCTGGGCCATGTCCTCGGCGATCACGCTCTCATCGACCTGCTCGCGCACCGCGATCAGCGGCACCGTGCCCGATATCTCATCGCGCATGCTGGCGAGCGTTCGCAGATCCTGGCCCGCGCCCAGGTAGCAGATCAGCAGCTCGGGATTGAGCTGCGCGAGAGCATCGGGAATATCCTGCGCCGCGGGAATCCAGGTGCAGTGCGCGGCCACGCCGGTTCGGCGCAGCAAGCCATTGAGGGCCTCGACGGCATCGCGCGTGGCACTGTGTACGATTAGCGGAACCGCGGTGGGATCGCTCAAGAGTCTCTCTCCGGAAGAGAGGAGTCTAACACTCGGGTCGCGCGTGGCTGTGAAGCGCATCCCACGAGGCATTCGCCAACACCGTCTTGGCCGCGGCTCCCGGCGTCTCGCGCGCCAGTCGCGGCAGCAGGTAGCCCGGCAAACGTGCGGCCAGCCCCGCCATCAGCTCCCGTGCGCGTGTTTCACTGACCTCGAAATGCGCCGTGCCGCGAACGCGATCGAGCAGATGCAGGTAATACGGCAGCACGCCCGCCGACCACAACGCCGCCGACAACTCCTGCAGCGCCGCGACCGAATCATTGATTCCGGCGAGCAGCACCGACTGGTTGAGCAAGGTGGCGCCGGCGGCGCGCAGCCGCGCGGCGGCGCTGCGAACCGTGGCGTTGATTTCATTAGCGTGATTGCAGTGAAGCACGATGACGCAGGGCCAGGGCAGGCCAGCGATCCAGGCGATCAGCTCGTCATCGACGCGTTCCGGCAGCACCACCGGCGTGCGCGTATGCAGCCGCAGCCGGCGAACATGCGGAATGGCACGCAGGCTCTGCGTGAGCCGCGCCAGCCGGGCCGTGGTCAGGGACAGCGGGTCGCCGCCGGAGAGGATCAGCTCCTCGATCGAGCGGTCGGCGGCGATGAGCCCGAGTGCCTCGCGCCAGCGCGGGCCCTCGCTCTGGGCGCTGTCATAGGGGAATTCGCGACGGAAGCAGTAACGGCAGTGAATGGCGCAGGCGCCGGTCGTGAGCAGCAGCGCCCGGCCGTAATATTTGTGCAACAGTCCCGGGGCGCGCATGGCGGCGCGTTCCTCGAGCGGATCGGCACCGAAGCCGGTGTGCTCGATCAGCTCCTGCAGCCCAGGCAGTACCTGGAGCAGCAACGGATCGTTGGGGTCGCCTCGGCGCATGCGGCGCACGAAGCCGCGCGGTACGCGCAGCCGAAACTGCGCCGCGGCGGCGTGGCCGCCGAGCGCGAGCTGCGGGTCCAGGCCGAGCAACCGGCACAGCTCGAGCGGATCGGTGACGGCCTGCGCCAACTCGCGCTGCCAGGTCTCGATGCGCTGATCGGGCTGTGGCTGGCGGGTCAAGGTTGATGTCGTTATCATACGCGCCCTTTTTTGACGGTCGCCATTGTGCGGCCGCAAGCGGCGGAAAAGAAATGGCCAGCTACACGACCAACGAGTTCAAGTCGGGTCTGCGCATCCTCATCGACGGCGATCCGTTTGCCATCGTCGAGAACGAGATGGTCAAGCCTGGCAAGGGTCAGGCCTTCAACCGCGTCAGGATTCGCAATCTGAAGACCGGCCGCACGATCGAACGCACTTTCAAGTCCGGTGAGAGCGTGGAAGCGGCCGACGTGGTCGATGTCGACATGCAGTACCTGTACAGCGATGGCGATTTCTTCCATTTCATGATCCCGGAGAATTTCGAGCAGCATGCCGCCACCAAGGCGGTGGTCGGCGACAGCGCGCAATGGCTCAAGGAGGGCACGGTCTGCATCGTGACGCTGTGGAACAACGTGCCGATCGTGGTGACGCCGCCGCCGCACATCGAGCTCAAGGTGGTCGAGACGGATCCGGGCCTGCGCGGCGATACCGCGACCGGCGGGCAGAAGTCGGCCAAGCTCGAGACCGGGGCGGTGGTGCGCGTGCCGCTGTTCATCAACGAAGGCGAAATGCTCAAGGTCGACACCCGCACCGGGGCCTACATCTCTCGCGCCAAGCAGTAACTCCAGCGGCTGCGCCGCCGGCGCACAACGCCTGCGCCTCAAGCGCGCTCGAGCGGGAAGGCCAGCACTTCGCTGATGTCGAGCGCGCCGGCGCGCAGCATCAGCAAGCGATCAAACCCCATGGCGACGCCGGACACGGGAGGCAGCCCCGCTGCGAGTCCATCCAACAGCGCCTGGTCGATTTCCGGGGCCGGCAGACCGCGGCGCCGGCGCTGCTCCCGATCGGCTTCGAATCGTGCGCGCTGCTCGGCCGCGTCCGCAAGTTCCTCAAAGCCATTGGCGAGCTCGAGGCCGCGGTAGTAGAGCTCGAAGCGCAGGGCGAGTCGCGGATCATCGGCGTCCAGGCGCGCCAGCGCCGCCTGGCTGGCCGGATAGCTGTGCACAAAGCACAGCGTGTCGGCTCCCAGGCGCGGCCCGACCGCGCTGCCCATCAGCCAGTCGAGCAGCTCATCGCGGCTACAGTGCCCGGCCACTTGCGGGTCGAGCCGCGCACGCGTGGCCAGCGCGCGCAGCACCGTGTCACTGGCCGTTAGCGGCGCGCAGCCGAGCGTGCGCTGGAAAGCCTCCGCGTAGCTTAGGGGCTCGACCTGCGCCTCCGCGGTCAGGCCCAGCAGCAGCCGCGCCAGCTGCGCCACTTCCTGCATCAGCTGCTGCATCGAATAGCCGCAGCGATACCACTCGATCAGCGTGAACTCAGCGTTATGGAGCCGGCCGCACTCCTCGCCGCGAAATACGTGCGCAATCTGATAGATATCGCCGCTGCCGGCCGCCAGCAGGCGCTTCATCGCGTACTCCGGCGAGGTATGCAGGAACAGTGGCGAGCGATGGCCAGGTAGCTGCACCTGCGCCGAGTGGATGTGCAGGTCGGTGACCGCGTGGCGCACGAGCGCCGGGGTGTCGACCTCCAGTACCCGGCGATCGGCGAAAAACTGGCGCGCTGCCGCCAGCAGCTCGGCGCGCAGGCGCAGCGTCGGCAGCGCGGCAGTCGGCCGCCAGCTCATGAGCGGACGGGGACGATGACTGAGCCGAGCCCCTGGCCGACGGCCACGGCAGCCCCGGGCCGCAGCTCCTGATCCCAGCGGGCGAGGCCGGGCGGCAACAGCAGCAGCACCGTCGAGCCCATGTTGAAGAGACCGAGTTCGGCGCCGCGCGGTTGCCACAGGTTGGCGGCGTCGAGCGGCTCGAGGCGATGCATGCCGCGCGCCGTCTGGGGTGCGCTCACCAGCTGGCCGGCGCCGGACGGCTGGCGCCAGGGCGTGATCTCGCCGTGCCACACGGTGCTCATGCTGCCGACGAACAGTGCGCCGACCAGCACCACGACGAACGGGCCGTACTCGCCGTCGAATGCGCAGACGATGCGCTCATTGCGCGCGAACAGGTCCGGCACGCGAGCGACGGTGGCGCTGTTGACGGAGAACAGGCGGCCGGCAATGCGCCAGGCGGCGTGCAGGCGCCCGGCCAGCGGCATATGCACGCGGTGGTAATTGAACGGCGCCAGATACAACGTCGCGTACAGCCCACCGCGCAGCCTCGGCGCCCACACCGCATCATCGCCGAGCAGCGCCTCCAGACTGTAGCGATGCCCTTTGGCCTGCAGCAGTTGATTCGCCTGCAAAGCGCTCGCGACGCTGAGCGTACCGTCACAGGGGGATACGACGCGCAGCGGATCGGGATCGATCGGACGCGCCTCCAGGCGCAGGCTGCGCGTGAAGAAGGCGTTGAAGCTGGGGTAGCGCAGCGGCTCGGGTTCGAGCGCGTCGGCCATGCGCGGCTGGTAGCCGCGCATGAAGGCCGCGATCAGAAAATTCTTCAGCCAGGGTACGCGCGAGCGCGACAGGGCGTAGGCGATTCGGCACAGCAGATGATGCGGCAGCAGGTACTGCAGCCTGACGAACGGCCCGCTCATTAACGCGGCTACAGCCGAGCAGCCGCGGCGACCCGGCGCAGATCGGCGGTGAGCTTCGGAGCCGAGAACGGCGGTGAAAACACTGCGACCAGCCGACCCCGGGTATCGAGCAGATACAGGCTCGACGAGTGTTCCATCGTATAGCTGCCGTCGGGCAGATCCTGGCGCTCGGCGATTGCGCCCAGGCTGCCGAGCAACGGCGCCAGTGCCGCCGCATCGCCGCGTGCGCCAATGAAGGTCTTGCTGAAGGCGCCGAGGTAGACTTGCAGATTCGCGGCGCTGTCGCGCTCGGGGTCAATGGTCACGAAAACGACGCGGGTGCCCGGCAGCGGCGCCGTGCGCTGCACCTGCGTCAGCGTGGCGAGGGTAGTCGGGCAGAGATCGGGGCAATTGGTGAATCCGAAGAACAGCAGCGTCGGCTGGCCGCGCAGACTCTTGAGGTCGAATTCAGCGCCCGACAGATCCTGAAGGCGAAATTGCGCCAGCGCGCGCGGCTGCGGCAGCCAGGTACCGCTCTCGAGCGGCACGCTGGTGGCGCCCAGCATGCGAGCCAGCAACGCTCCGGTGAGCACAGCGGCGGCGCCGATCATGGCCAACAGCACGGTGGTACGACGAGTCATGCGGCAATTATCACACAGCGGCCACGCTAACCCGACGGTCGAAGCTGTGCTCGAGCGCAGCACGCGACGGCTGGCGCGCGCGCGGCTGCACTATGGGCACGGGACCGACAGTGCGCGCGACGATGCGGCCGCGCTGCTCTGGCACGTACTGCGCCTGCCGCTGCCGGCGTCGGCCGCGCTGTATCGGCGCCGCGTGTCGGCGCGCGCGCAGGCCGCTCTCGAGGAGCTGCTGCAACAGCGGATCCGCGAGCGCATACCGGTGGTGTATCTGACGCATCGCTGCTGGTTCGCGGGCCTGCCGATGTACGTCGATCCGCGCGTGCTGATTCCACGCTCGCCGATTGCGGAGCTGATCGAGCGGCGCTTCGAGCCCTGGACGCAGCGCACGCGCGTGCGCCGTATCCTCGATCTCGGCACCGGTTCGGGCTGCATCGCGATTGCCTGCGCCCGGGCATTTCCGCGCTCCAGGGTCGACGCGGCCGATATTTCCGACGACGCCCTCGCGGTGGCGCAGATCAACATCCGTCGCCACCGCCTGTCGGCACGCGTGCGCGCGGTGCGATCGGATCATTTCACCGGGCTCGGGGGCGCCAGCTACGATATTATTGTCAGCAATCCGCCTTATGTGGGGCGGCGCCAGTTCGAGGGCTTGCCAGCGGAATACCGGCACGAGCCACGGCTTGCTCTGGTGGCGGGCGCGGACGGCCTGGACTCGGCGAGGATTATTTTGCGCGATGCAGCATCGCATCTGAATTCCGGCGGAATCCTGATCGTCGAGGTTGGCAATTCGGAGAAAGCTCTGCGGCGCGCGTATCCACGGCTGGCGTTTACCTGGCTGGCGTTTGAGCGCGGCGGCGGCGGCGTATTTGTGCTCGGGCGCGAGCAGCTACTGCAGCGGATGTGACGAACTAACGAATGTCGGGCAATACCATAGGCCGATTGTTTTCGGTGACCTCCTTTGGCGAGAGCCACGGGCCGGCGCTCGGCTGCATTGTCGATGGCTGTCCTCCGGGGCTCGCGCTCGAAGCGGCCGATCTGCAGCGTGACGTCGATCGGCGTCGCACCGGCACTTCGCAGTTCGTGAGCCAGCGGCGCGAAGCGGACGAGGTACGGATTCTATCGGGGGTGTTCGAGGGCCGGACCACCGGCGCACCGATCGGGCTACTGATCGCAAACACCGACGCGCGCTCGCGCGACTACGATCGACTGCAGGATCGTTTTCGTCCCGGACACGCCGACTATACCTATCAGCAGAAGTACGGCCTGCGCGATCATCGCGGCGGCGGGCGTGCCTCGGCACGCGAGACCGTGATGCGCGTGGCCGCCGGTGCGATTGCGCGCAAATATCTGGCCGAACGCCTCGAGGTCCGTATCTACGGCTATCTGAGTCAGATCGGCCCGCTGACGCTGTCGCCGCGCCAGCCGACTGCGGCTTATGAGAACCCGTTCTTCTGTCCCGACCCGCAGCGATTGCCCGAGCTCGAGCAGCTCATCTGGGACATACGCGCCGCCGGCGACTCGATCGGCGCGCGCGTGACGGTGTGCGCCGAGGGCGTGCCACCGGGGCTCGGCGAGCCGGTGTTCGACAAGCTCGATGCCGACATCGCGTCCGCCATGATGGGCATCAACGCCGTGAAGGCGGTGGAGATCGGTGATGGGGTCGCGGTGGTTGGCCAGCGCGGCAGCGAGCACCGCGATGAGCTGACGCCTGCAGGATTTGCATCAAATCACGCCGGCGGCACGCTCGGCGGCATATCCTCTGGGCAGCCGATTGTGGTGCATCTGAGTTTCAAGCCGACCTCGAGCATTCAGGTGCCGGGCCGCACGATCGATGTCCGGGGCAACCCGGTCGAGGTCGTCACTACCGGGCGCCACGATCCCTGCGTCGGCCTGCGTGCGACGCCGATCGCCGAGGCGATGCTGGGGATCGTGCTCATGGATCATTACCTGCGGCACCGCGCGCAGAATGCCGACGTGGTGTCAGCCACACCGGACATTACGCGGTCCACGCCTGGGCCGGGTCAGGGCCAAATAGGAGCTTAGATAAGCGATGGGCGGGAGTTTCAGGGTGGCGGTGGTCGGAGCGACGGGCCTCGTGGGTGACACCATGATCAGCGTGCTCGAGGAGCGCAAATTTCCCGTGTCCGAGCTGTATGCGCTGGCGAGCAATCGCTCGCTCGGTAAAACCGTGCGCTTCGCCGGCAAGCAACTGCCGGTGGAGGATCTGGCCAGCTTCGATTTCTCGCGCGCGGACATCGGATTGTTTTCGGCGGGCAGCGAGATCTCGGCCGAATATGCGCCGAAGGCCGCGGCCGCCGGCTGCACGGTGATCGACAACACCTCGCAGTTTCGCTATCAGGACGACATTCCGCTGGTGGTGCCGGAGGTCAACGCGCACGCGATCGGCCGCTATCGCACGCGCGGCATCATCGCCAACCCGAACTGCTCTACAATTCAAATGCTGGTCGCGCTCAAGCCGATTTACGATGCGGTCGGGATCGAGCGCATCAACGTCGCGACCTATCAATCGGTTTCGGGCGCCGGCAAGGAGGCGGTCGAGGAACTGGCAGCGCAGACTGCGAGTCTGCTCAATGGCCGGCCGATCGATGCGCCGCGGCTGATCTCGAAGCAGATCGCATTCAATTGTGTGCCGCAGATCGACCGATTCGAGGACAACGGCTACACGAAAGAGGAGATGAAGCTGTTCTGGGAGACCCGGAAGATCATGGAAGACCCCTCCATTCGGGTGAATGCGACCGCAGTGCGGGTGCCGGTGTTCTATGGCCATTCCGAGGCGGTGCATATTGAGACACGGCTCAAGATCACGGCCGCCCAGGCGCGCTCACTGCTGCAGCAGGCCCCGGGCGTGGCCGTCATCGATGAGCGCAAGCCCGGCGGCTATCCGACCGCCGTTACTGAAGCAGCGAACCACGACACGGTTTATGTTGGCCGTATTCGGGAAGATATGTCGCATGAGCGGGGTCTTGACCTGTGGATTGTGGCGGACAATATCCGTAAGGGTGCTGCCACCAATAGCGTGCAGATCGCTGAGATTTTGGTTCGCGAGTATTTATAAGTTATATTGCAACCCAAATAGGTGCGGGCCTAGGTTTTGCATTAACTATATGTTTTATAAGGATTACTCAGCAACCAGGTTCGCCGGGAGACACGATGTCCAAACGTAATTTTTGCCCGGTCCTGCTGCTGGCATTGCTATCTCCGGCGGTCACGCTGGCGCTGGGCCTAGGGGATATCCATCTCAAATCGTCCCTGAATGTGCCGCTCGATGCCGACATCGAGCTGGTCGGGGCCAGCGCTGACGACCTTTCCAGCCTCAAGGCGAGCCTGGCTGCGCGCGAATCGTTCACGCGCGGCGGCCTGGATTATCCGGCATTTCTCGGTGCGCTCAGCTTCGTGCCTGAGAAGACTGCGGATGGCCACAACGTGCTGCACGTGCACTCGGCCGACGCCGCGAACGAACCGTTCGCGACCCTGCTGGTCGAGGTGGATTGGGCACGCGGCCATGTGGTACGCGAATACACGGTCCTGCTCGATCCGCCCGTGTTCAGCAGCACTGAGGCTTCGGCAAAGGCCAGTGTCGCCGCGCCCAGCGCTGGCAGCACCGCCCGCAGCGGCACCGTGGAACAGCGCGCCGCCGCCGCGGCCAGCGCCGCCGCCGCCGCGCCCAGTGCAGCTGACAATGCGCCAGCTGCTTCGGCGGCGCCGGCGTCGACGGCGCAGACCATGTCCTCCGCGCCCGCCAGCAAGATGAGCGCTGCGCATCCGGCCGGCAGCCGTTACACCGTACGGCCCGGGGATACCCTGTCCGCCGTGGCATCGCAGGCCTACCCCGGCGGCGATCGCCGCATGCGTGCGCGCGAGCTGGTTGCGATTTATCGCGCCAATCCAACCGCCTTCGAGGGCAACATGAACCTGCTGCTCGCGGGCAGCCGACTGGAGTTCCCGGGCGACTCCGAGCTCGAGGCCATCAGTCCTGGCGAGGCCTCTACTGAGGTGCGGCGCCAATACGCTGCCTGGGCGGGCGCTCACGGCGCCGGGGCGCCACAGGCCCACGCCGGTAACGGCGAAGCGGCCGGCGGGCAATTGCGCCTGGTGCCACCGCAAGAGTCGGCGCAGACCCCGCCGAGCGTCGCTCCCGGTGCGCCCAGTTCCAACGCTGCTCCCACTGCTGCCAGTGGCGCCAATGCCGCCGCCCTGACCCAGCGGGTGCAGCAGCTCGAGACCCAGCTGGCCGAATCGCAACGACTGCTGCAGCTGCGTAACGCCGACCTGGCCGCGCTGCAGGCACGGATGGCCCAGAGCGCTGGCAATAACGCCGCCGCGCCGACGCCGACGGCGCCCACTACCGCCGCCAAGGCTCCAGTGCCTGCCGCAGTGCCGCCGGCGGCCCCGGTCCCGGCCCCGACCGCCCCGGCCCCGGCGGCCACTCCAGTGCCTAGCGAGAACGTCACGCCGCCCGCGCCGCCAGCAGCCGCAACCCCGGCGGCCAAGCCCAGTGCGCCGGCCGCGGCGGGCGGTGAAGCGGGCAATTCGTTGCTCGATCTGATCGAAAAATATTGGTACGTTCCTGCAGGTCTGCTGGCCGTGCTGATCATATTGGTGGTGCTGCGATTTGTGCGCGCACGCCAGGAAGATGAATTCGATCGTTCGCTCGGACGACTGCAGCCGTCGTTCGAGACCCCCGCGACGGATACCCTTCGTCCTTCCGACACGGTGCCGGTGCGCACCCTGCCGCCCGCGGGCGCAGAGACTTCCTACCACGTCGAGGAATCCGGCGCGCATGAGCAGCCGGCATTCGAGCAGCCGCCTGATGGGGGTCATTTAGCGGCCACCGGCCAGCACGTTGCCATCGACGACACGATCACGGGAGAGCGGCCGGCGGCGCTCGATCAAGGCGATCCGCTGGCGGAAGCGGATTTCCACATGGCCTATGGTCTGTACGATCAGGCGGCGGACCTGGTGCAGATCGCGATCTCGCGCGAGCCGAATCGCCGCGAGCTGAAGCTCAAGCTGCTCGAGGTGTTCTTCGTCTGGGGCAACAAGGATCGCTTCCTGCAAACCGCTCGCGAATTGGCGGGGACACGTCCTCAGGCGCTGGCGGGCGAGTGGGAAAAGATCGTGATCATGGGCCGGCAGATCGCGCCCGAGGACCCGTTGTTCGCCAACGCCGGCGCCCTCACCGGGGCAGCGAGCGGCGGAGTCGATCTCAATCTGGAGGGCGGACAGAACCGGGTCGATTTCGACCTGCTCGGTGAGCCCTCAGTCGGCGGCGGCAACGCCGAGGCCGGAGTCGGTCTGGATCTGGATCTAGGCGCGGCGCTGGGCCCTGGCGATATCACCGGCGAGGTCAACAAGGTCGGCGACGCCAGCGTGGACTTTGTGCTCGATGATCCGGAGCGCGGCAATGATTCCACCGGTTCGACGCGCGAAATGCCGGGCGCCCCGGGATCGACTCGCGAAATGCCAGCCGTGGCGGGAGGGGCCGGGACCGCTGTGGCCAAGGAATACACCGCGACTATGCAGCTCGTGGGCGCGCCCGGGGTTAGCCCCGAGGCCCCGACCGTCGAGCAGCCGCAGCTGCGCAGCGGCGAGGGCGCCACGATCCGTGAAAAGATCGACGCGGCCGCGCGCACCGGCACGTCCGCTGCGGAACAGACCGCCGAGCTGGCGCTCGATGACCTGGGGCTGGACCTGGGTGCGCTCGAAGGCATCGCCGATGAGACCAGCATCACCAGCGTGCCCGATGCCCCAACGATGCTTTCCAATCTGGATGAGGATACGCGCGAGTTGCTGGCACGTGCCCGGGCAGAACACGCAGACAGCGATGCCACGCAACGCTCGCCCACCGGCGACGGCCCGAGCGACAGCGGCACGTGGTTGTTTACCGACAGCGACTTCGCCGACGGCATGGCGCGCGAAGCCGGCAAGGCTTCAGGCTCCTCCGAGGCCGGCACGCCGACCCAGCTGATCACGCAGATCGCCCCGCAGCCGCCGATGGAGACGGACACGAGTGCGACCTCGAGTCTGGCTGCACTCGACAGCAGCGCGCTCGACCTGGATCTCGGCAGTATGGCCGAGGAATCAAGCGGCAATGGGATCGATCTGGACGTCGGTACGCCTTCGATCGCCGAGGGTACCTTCGTTCAGACGCAGAAGATCGCAGCCGGGGAAATGGCGCTGCCCGAGCTCGAGCCGGCCACGATGAGCGAGGTCGGCACCAAGCTCGACCTGGCGCGTGCGTACATGGATATGGGTGACCCGGAGGGTGCGCGCAGCATCCTGGCAGAGGTGTTGAGCGAAGGCTCGGTGTCGCAAAAGCAGGAAGCGCGCCGGCTGATGGATACCCTGCCGGGCTAGGCTCAGAGCGGCCTCGCGACCCATGCGCCGCCGACTGGCGGTCGGCCTCGAATACAACGGCGGCGCTTACTGCGGCTGGCAGCAGCAGCGTGGCGCGGCCAGCGTGCAAGCTGCGCTCGAACAGGCCTTGAGTCGCGTCGCCGACGAGCCCATCTCGATCATATGTGCCGGCCGTACCGATGCCGGCGTGCACGCACGCGAGCAGGTGGCGCACTTCGACACCCAGGCGGTGCGCAGCCCGCGCGCCTGGCTGCTCGGAGCCAACACCCACCTGCCGCGCGATATCAGCCTACGCTGGGCGCTCGGTGTGCCCGAAGATTTTCATGCTCGCTTCAGCGCACTCGCGCGCAGCTACCGTTACCTGATTCTCAACCGCGTCACGCGCTCGGCGCTGGCGGACGGGCGTGCACTCGTGGCGCACCACAGGCTCGATGTCGCGGCCATGCAGGAGGGCGCACATTGGTTGATCGGCGAACACGACTTCAGCGCTTTTCGCTCCTCGGAGTGTCAGGCGCGCTCGCCGGTACGGCAATTGCGATGGTTGCGCGTGGCACGCAGCGGCGACTGGATCGCCATTGACGTGACCGCCGATGCGTTCTTGCATCATATGGTGCGCAATATCGTCGGCCTGCTGCTGGCGATCGGGCAGCAGCGGGCTGCGCCCGAGCGCGCACGCGAACAGCTCGAGTCGCGTACGCGCAGCAGCGGTGAGGCGACCGCTGCGGCCCAGGGGCTGTATCTGTGGCGGATCGACTACCCGGGGCAGTTCGGCCTCCCGGCGGATTCGGCTATCATCGACGCTCCGATTCTTGGCTGGCCGTAACGCCCGCCGCAAGGATTCGCCGCGATGTCCTGGTTCGAAAAGATCGTGCCCTCGCGCATCAAGACCGAACGGCGCTCGCGTTCGGTGCCTGAAGGCCTGTGGATCAAGTGCCCGGCCTGCGATGCGGTGCTGTATCGCGCCGAGCTCGAGCGCAATCTCAACGTCTGCCCCAAGTGCAGCCACCATATGCGCATCGGCGCGCGTGAGCGGCTGCGCGCGTTGCTCGATCCGGAGCCGATCAGCGAGATCGGTGCCGGCGTTATGCCGGACGACCCGCTGAAGTTCAAGGACAGCAGGCGCTATCGCGACCGCCTGGCACAGGCACAGAAGACCACCCGCGAAAGCGATGCGCTGGTGGCGCTCGCGGGGCAGCTGCACGGCGAACCCGTGGTGGCCTGCGCGTTCGAGTTTCAATTCCTCGGCGGCTCGATGGGCTCGGTAGTCGGTGAGCGCTTCAAGCGCTCCGTGGACTTCTGCATGGAGCAGCGTTGCGGCCTGGTGTGCTTCTCTGCCACCGGCGGCGCGCGCATGCAGGAGGCGCTGCTGTCATTGATGCAGATGGCGAAGACCAGCGCGGCGCTGGCGCGCCTGGCCGGCGCCCGGCTGCCTTTCATCTCGGTGATGACGGACCCGACCACCGGCGGCGTGTCGGCCAGCCTGGCGATGCTGGGCGATCTTAATATCGCCGAGCCGCGCGCCCTGATCGGATTCGCCGGCCCGCGCGTGATCCAGCAGACCGTGCGCGAGACGCTGCCGGAAGGATTTCAGCGCAGCGAGTTCCTGCTCGAGCATGGCGGCCTCGATCTGATCATCGATCGGCGCGACATGCGTGACCGCATTGCGCAACTGCTGCGTTTGCTGCAAAAGCGCCCGCCCCTGCCAGCCGCTTGAGCAGGTCGCTCGAGCAGTGGCTGGCCTACCAGCAGGGCACGCACAACCTGAGCATCGATCTGTCGCTCGAGCGCGTGCGCGAGGTGGCGGCGCGGCTTGGACTGCTCGAGAAGCGCTGTCCGGTGGTGATCGTTGCCGGCACCAACGGCAAGGGCTCGACCGCGACCACGCTAGCGGCTTTGCTTCAGTCCTGTGGCCAGCGCGCAGGGCTGTTCACCTCGCCGCACCTGGTGCGCTACAACGAGCGCGTGCAGATCGACGGCGTGCAGGTGAACGATGCCGCGCTGCTGGCCGCTTTCGAGCGTATCGAGGCGGCGCGCGGTGCCGTGACGCTGACGTTCTTCGAATACAACACGCTGGCAGCGCTGGAGGCGTTCCGCCGCGCGGCGGTCGCCGTGATGGTGCTCGAAGTCGGTTTGGGCGGCAGGCTCGACGCTGCCAACATCATCGATGCCGATGTCGCGGTGCTGTGTTCGATAGGCTTCGATCATCGCGAATGGCTGGGACCGACACTCGAGGCGATAGGCGCCGAGAAGGCGGGGATCTTTCGCCGCGCTCAAAAAGTGGTGCTCGGTAGCGCGGCGATGCCCGCGAGCGTGTGGCGTGCCGCGCGCGAACTCGATTGTCAGGTCTGGACCGCGGAACGGGAGTTCAGCTGGCGCATTCACGGCGACGGATCCGGCGGCGAACCGTGGGACTATGGCTGCACCCTGTGCACGCTCGCGGAATTACCGGCGCCGGCGCTGGCGGGAGCGATTCAATATCGGAATTCGTCCAGCGCGCTGACCGCATTGCAACTGCTGGCGGTGCCGGGTGCCTGCGATCGCGCCTGCATCGTGCAGGGCCTGAGCCGCACTGCGCTGCCGGGGCGCTTTCAGATCGTCCCGGGCGAAGTCGAGTGGATCCTGGACGTGGCCCACAACGAGGCGGCAGCGGCGGTGCTGGCCAGCGCGCTCGCCGCCCGGCACTGCGGGGGCCGCAGCTTCGCGGTCGCCGGCATGCTGGCCGACAAAGACGCGGCGGCAATTGCCCGCGCACTCGATCCCCTGATCGATCAATGGCTACTTGCCGGCATCGTTGATGAACCGCGCGGTCTGGATGCACGCGCGCTGCAGGCGCGGCTGCCGCCGCTGCGCGGTACGGTCGAGCTCGCGACCGACGTGGCGGCGGCCTGCGCACGTGCACGCGTGCTGGCGCGGCCGCGCGATCGCGTCATTGTGTTCGGCTCGTTTTACGTGGTCGGGCCGGCGCTCGTGTGGCTTGGGCTATACTGAACGCGGATAGGTATGGAAAACCGCCTCAAAGAGCGACTGACCGGCGCGGCCATCCTGGTGGCGCTGGTCGTGATGCTGGTGCCGGAGATGTTTCATGGGCAACGCGGCGACGTTGCGACGATTGCCGGCAGCAGCGGTGAGGGACCGCCGGTGCGCTCCTACACCATCGATCTGTCCAACAGCCCGACACGTGCCGGGCCGCTGCAGTCGACCCCGGCGGGTGGCGGCAGTGGCAGCAATGACGACAAGCCGACGACGGTGCCGGCGCCAGAGCAGCCAACCGCGGTGACGACCACGGCTGCGGACGGTGCGGTCACTGCAAGCCGGCTCGCGGCCGCGGCCGCGGCGCCTTCGCACGGCGCCCAGGGCGGCTGGGGCGTACAGCTCGGACTGTTTGCCAAGCGCGACAATGCCGAGCGGCTCGCGCATGCCGCGCAAACCCAGGGGTTTGCCGTCAGCGTCTCGAGTGCCGATGCCAAGGGACTGTATCGCGTATTCGCCGGCGGTATGGCCGACCGGGCTGCGGCGGAAGCCTACTCGCAGCGGCTCAAGGATCACGGCTTTGCCGCCGCCGTTGTCGCGTCACCGTGACATGCGCGGCACTAAGGCGCCGGAGCTCACGATAGAATGACGCCTCTGCGCCGGTAACCGTGGCTATGAACTGGTTCGACTATCTGTTGATCGCGCTGATTGCATTTTCCTGCGTCGTGGGTGTGCTGCGCGGGCTGCTGCGCGAGGTGATAGCGCTGGTGACGTGGATCGCTGCGGTCTGGATCGCCTGGCATTATGCCGGTGTGCTCGAGCCGCGCCTGGGCGGGGCGCTCGCGTCTGCAGGCGTGCGCGCCTGGGCCGCGCGCACCATCATCTTTCTGGGGATCGTGCTGATCGGCACCTGCATTGGCGCCATCGTCGGGCATGTTGTACGGCTGTCGATATTCAGCGGCACCGACCGCTTTTTCGGCGGCATCTTCGGATTTCTGCGAGGACTGGTGATGATCGGTCTGCTTGTCATGTTGTGTCATGCGCTGCGCTTGAACGGCGAGCCCTGGTGGCGCGGCTCCACGTTGATGCCTTACGGCGAACGCGCGGCGAATGTGCTGCGTGGCATGGTCGGTGAGCGTAAAATACTCATCGAGCAGTCAGCCACCGCGTCGAATCAACGAATCTAAGGAACTGTAGCGCAATCATGTGCGGCATCGTCGGTATCGTCGGCACGAGTCCCGTCAACCAGCGTCTCTATGATGCGCTGACGGTCCTGCAACATCGCGGCCAGGATGCCGCCGGCATCATGACTGCGTCTGAAGGCCGGCTGTGCTCGCGCAAGGGCGCGGGGCTGGTGCGCGATGTGTTCGAGCAGCAGCACATGCTCGCGCTCCAGGGTAACGAGGGCATCGGCCACGTGCGTTATCCGACCGCGGGCTGCGACAGCCCTTCCGAGGCGCAACCCTTTTATGTCAATGCGCCCTACGGTATTTGCCTGGCGCATAACGGCAATCTGACCAATGCCGCCGAGCTCGCCGAAGTGCTGATCCGTGAGGATCGGCGTCATCTGAACAGCGAGTCCGATTCCGAAGTGTTGCTGAATGTGTTCGCCTCGGAGCTGCAGCGCGTGGGTACGCCGCGGGTGACTCCGGCCGATATATTCGCCGCCGCGAGCGCGGTCTATCGACGATGCCGCGGCGGCTACGCCGCGGTGGTCATGGTCATAGGCCACGGTGTGCTGGGCTTTCGCGATCCGAACGGCATCCGGCCACTGGTGCTCGGTCAGCGGCGCACGCCGCGTGGCACCGAATACATGCTGGCCTCGGAGAGCGTCGCGCTCGACATGCTGTCGTTCGAGCTGCTGCGCGATGTCGCCCCGGGCGAGGCAGTGTTCATCGACGAGCAGGGCCGCCTGCATTCACAGCAGTGCGTCGCGACCGTGCGCCATACCCCCTGTATCTTCGAATATGTCTATTTCGCCCGACCCGACTCGATCATCGACAACATTTCCGTGTATCGCGCGCGCATGCGCATGGGCGAGAAGCTCGCGGCCAGGATCCTGCGCGAGCATCCCGATCACGATATCGACGTGGTGATTCCAATTCCGGATACGAGCCGCACCAGTGCTTTGCAGATGGCGCAGATCCTCGGCATCAAGTACCGCGAAGGGTTCACTAAGAACCGCTATATCGGGCGCACCTTCATCATGCCGGGCCAGGAGCAGCGCGAGCGCTCGGTGAGGCGCAAGCTCAACGCCATCGAGCTGGAGTTCCGCGGCAAGAACGTGCTGTTGGTGGATGATTCGATCGTCCGCGGTACCACTTCGGCCCAGATCATCGATCTGGCACGGGAAGCGGGAGCCAAGAAGGTCTATTTCGCCTCGGCGGCGCCGCCGGTGCGCTTTCCGAACGTCTATGGCATCGATATGCCCGCCACCAGCGAGCTCGTCGCCGCCGGCCGCAGCGCCGATGAGGTCGGCCAGTTCATCGGCGCCGATTGGCTGGTGTACCAGGAGCTCGAGGATCTGGTGGCAGCCTGCCAGCACGACAACGCCAAGATCGAGGAGTTCGACACTTCATGCTTCTCGGGTGAGTACGTCACCGGCGATGTCACTTTTGAATACCTCGATCGCCTGCAGCGCGTGCGCTCGGATGAGGCGCGCAACCGGCGCCGCCTCGCACGCTCGGGTCTCAAAGCGATCGGCGCACCCTGAAGGCCGGCCCCGCAAGCGCTCGCAATGCATGGTCGCCGCGCGTCGCCCGTGATCTAATCACGCTAACAGGGCACGGGCGAGCGGGCATGCGACTATTGCTGGTGGAGGAGGATCCGAAGGTCAGGGCGCTGCTCCGCCATCATGTGAGCTGCCGGTGGCCGGAAGCGCAGATCAGCGCGCACCCGCCGCTGCAACGTGGGCCGCTGCCGGTGGAATTCCTCGCGCAAGGCTACGATGCGGTGCTGCTGTCAGCCTCCGCCAACGACGGACACGGACTGATGTGGCTGCGTGAGCTCACCAGCCGCCCGGGTTTTTGCCCGGTGATCTTCCTGCTCGAGCGCGAGGACGAGAAGCAGCGCTCGCACGCGACCGACGCCGGCGCTTACGGAGTCGTGTCCAAGTGCCGCATGGACCACAATCGATTTATCGAGCTGATCGAAGCGGCCGCGCGTGAGCATCGGCGGACGCTGGCCGACTGGCGCATTTCGACCGAAGCGCAGGAATCACGACGCTTCGGCGAGGCGCGAATACCGGGCTACCGTCGTGCCCGGCTGCTCGCCCGTGGCTCGGTGTCGCAGCTTTACGTCGCCGAGAGCGAAAAGGCGGGCATCCTGGTGGTGCTCAAGGTCACGCCCTCGCGCCGTGACGAATCCGGGGTCGATCAGGCGTTCGCACGCTTTCTGCAGGAGTACGAGATTGCACAGCGCGTGCATCACCCGAACATCGTGCGGCTCTACGAGCTCGGCGTCGCGGATGATCATGCGTATCTGGCGATGGAGTACTTCCAGTACGGCGACCTGCGCCGGCGCATGCGCAGCGGCATATCGCCGTCGGAGGCGCTGAACTTCGCCTCGCAAGTCGCTCGCGCGCTCGGCGCCCTGCATGGGGCGGGCATCCTGCACCGCGACCTTAAGCCCGGCAATGTCATGCTGCGGGTCGATGATCAGGTGGCGCTGATTGATTTTGGCCTCGCCAAGCACGAGGCACTCGAGTTCGAGATCACCGATACCGGCCTGATCTTCGGCACGCCGCATTACATGAGCCCGGAACAGGGGCACGGCCAGGACCTCGATCCCCGCAGCGATCTATACAGTCTTGGCGTCATGCTGTTCGAGATGCTGGCGGGACGTAAGCCATTTACGGCCGACAATCCGATGGCGATTATCTACATGCACCGCAATGCCCCAATGCCGCGCTTGCCCGAGCCGCTCGCCGATCTGCAGCCGCTGCTCGAGCGGATGCTCGGCAAGAGTCCGGAGGATCGCTTCACCGACGCCATGGATACGGTGCGGGCGCTCGACGCCGCCCGCACCGCCTGGCTGCTCAAGGGAGCGCTGGTGTGAACATCCTGGCGGCGCCGACACCGGCCGCCTGGGTCGATGCCGCCTGCGAGCACTGGCGCGAGCTGCTGATCGATCACGCCAACTGCGAGAAGAAGGCGGCCTCGAGCGCGTTGGCGCTGATCTTCGCCTATCCCGAGGATCAGGAGCTGAGCTCGGCGCTGTCGCGGCTGGCGCGCGAAGAGCTGCGACATTTCGAACAGGTATCGCAGCTGATGCGCCGACTGCATATGAGCTTCGAGCGTCAGCGGCCCGGGCGCTATGCGGCCGGACTGCGCGCCGCACTACGGCAGCATGAACCGGCGAGAAAGCTCGACTTGATGCTCGCCGGAGCGCTGATCGAGGCACGCTCCTGCGAGCGCTTCGCGCTGCTGGCGCCGCGCCTGCCGGAGCCGATCGGCGGTTTCTACGGCAGTCTGCAGCTGGCCGAAGCGCGCCATTTCGAGCTGTATCTGCGCCTTGCGCACCGTGCCGGTGGAGCTGGCGATCCGGCGCTCGTCCGCTCGCGACTGACGGCGCTCGCCGCGGTGGAAGCCGAGCTGATCACGGCGAGCGATGAGCAGCTGCGTTTTCACTCCGGCCCGCCGCTGCCGACCCGGCCTGAGCCTCTCGCATCTGCCACGGTCAGGCAAAATGCGCCGCCTGGCTCCTCGGCAGCTCCTCCAGCCTGAACCCTTCCGGTCCCCAGGCCAGGGCGCTGCCCCGATCGTGCCAGGCGCCAAGCACGATACGGCGCGCGGGCCGGCCGTCGAGCTCGAACTCGTGTACCGCCGGTCTGTGAGTATGACCGTGGATCAAGGTGCGCACGCCGCAGGCGCGCATAGCCGCGGCGACCGCGGCCTCATCGGCGTCCATGATCTGGCCGGCGGTGCGCTGGGTATGGCGCTGGCTGCCCTGGCGCGCCTGCTCGGCGAGGCTGCGCCTAACGCTAAGCGGCAGGTGCAGGAAGCGCCGTTGCCAGCGCTCGCTGCGCACCACGCCACGCAGCAGCTGATACGGCCGATCGGCGGTACACAGCGCGTCGCCATGCGTGAGCAGCGCCTGCTCGCCGTACAGGTCCACGATGATCGGATCGGCGATCAGGCGCGCACCACTGCGGCGCGCAAAGCCGCTTTGGAACAGGAAGTCGCGATTGCCGTGCATCACATAGCACGCTACCCCGCGCTCACTCAAGGTGGCAAGCGCAGCGCAGATCCGGTCGCGATACGGGTCGCTGTCGTCATCGCCAACCCAGGTTTCGAACAGGTCGCCGAGGATATAGAGCGCGTCGGCCGTGCTCGCCTGTGTCGCCAGAAAGTCGATGAATTGCGCTCCGGCCGCCGGCTCGCTGGCATCCAGATGCAGATCGGAGATGAACAGCGTGCCCAAGGCGGATCGCTCAGCGCTGGTAGTTAGGCTACATTGTACGGATGTCTCAAGACACCGTCGTCACGCGCTTTGCGCCGAGCCCCAGCGGCGCTTTGCATCTGGGAAATGCGCGCACGGCGCTGTTCAATTTTCTATTGGCGCGCAAGCACGCCGGCCGTTTCGTGCTGCGCATCGAGGACACCGATACCCTGCGTACCCAGGACGCCATGGTTGCCGCGCTGTGTACCGATCTTGCGTGGTTGGGGCTCGACTGGGACGAGGGGCCGGATCGCCCCGGCCCTCATGCGCCCTACCGGCAATCGCAGCGCACGGCGCTCTACCAGCTCTACTTCGAGCGTCTCGAGAGGGAGCAGCTGGCGTATCCCTGCTTCTGCACCAACCTCGAGCTGGATCTGGCGCGGCGCGCGCAGTTGGCTGCCGGGCAGCCGCCGCGCTACGCCGGAACCTGCCGCCAACTGACCGCCGGCGAGTGCGCAGCACGCCTGGCGCAGGGGCGCAAGCCGAGCCTGCGCTTTCGGGTGCCGAGCGGGCGGCGCATCGAATTCGAGGATCTGGTGCACGGTGCGCAGAGTTCTCTTTCGGACGACATCGGCGACTTCATCATCCGGCGCGAAGACGGCAGCGCGGCGTTCTTCTTCAGCAATGCGCTCGACGATGCGCTGATGCGCGTCAGCCACGTGCTGCGCGGCGAGGATCACCTGAGCAACACCCCGCGACAGCTGCTGCTGCTCGAGGCGCTGGGGCTGCCGCCGCCGCAATATGGCCACGTGTCGCTGCTGGTCGGTGACGACGGTACGCCGCTATCCAAGCGCCATGGCGCTACCGGCGTGCGCGAGCTGCGCGATGCCGGTTACTCGAGCGCGGCGGTGTGCAATCAGCTGTTCCGCCTGGGTCATTCGACGCCACTGAATCAGCTGCTGTCATCGCCGCTGATGGCGGCAGCCTTCGACCTCAGGCATCTGCAGCGCGCACCGGCGCATTTCGAATTGGCGCAGCTGCGGCACTGGCAGAGTGAATGGGTGCATGGACTGTCGCGCGAGCAGGCGCGAGGCTGGCTCGAACCGATTCTGCCGCCGGATCTCACGGCGAGCCAGTCCGATGCCTTCATCGCTGCCGTGTTGCCGAATATCGTGCTGGCCGAGGACGCGCGCCTGTGGCAGCAGATCATCTTCGGCGAGGCCCTGTCCTTCGAGGAGCCCGCGTTGCGCACGGCGCGCGAGGCGGGCCCGGAATTTTTCACGGCGGCGGTCAACGCGATCAGCGATCGACCGGATATCGGCGCCTTGCGCAGCGCCACCGGACGCAAAGGCGCGGCCTTCTTCATGCCGCTGCGTGCGGCACTGACCGGCATGCTGCATGGCCCCGAGCTCGCGCCGCTGCTGGCCGCCATGCCGACCGATCGGGTACGCGCTCGTCTGCTGCGTTTCGCCAGCGTTTGACCGCAAGCCGTTGGAGCCGAATGCTGCGCATCCATAATTCCATGAGCGGCCAGAAGGAGGAGTTCCGGCCGATCCATGCCGGGCGAGCGGGCCTGTATGTCTGCGGCGTTACGGTGTACGACTACTGCCACGTCGGCCATGCGCGTTGCTATGTGGCGTTCGACGTGATCCGTCGCTGGCTGCGATACCGCGGCCTCAATGTCATCTACGTGCGCAATATCACGGACATCGACGACAGGATCATCAGCCGCGCGGCCGAGAATGGTGAGCCGATCGATGCGCTGACGCGGCGCTTCATCGCCGCGATGCATGAGGATTTCGCAGCCCTCGGCATCGAGCCACCCGATCACGAACCGCGCGCCACCGAGCACATTCCCGGCATGATCGCCATGATTGCGCGGCTGATCGAACGCGACTACGCCTATGTCGGCACGCAAGGTGATGTCCTGTACGCGGTCGCGAAGTTTCCGCCGTACGGACAGCTGTCCGGCAAGCGGCTCGCGGATCTGCGCGCCGGCGCCCGCGTCGAAGTGGACGAAGCCAAACGCGATCCGCTCGATTTCGTGCTGTGGAAGCGGGCCAAGCCCGGCGAGCCGGCCTGGGCCTCGCCCTGGGGCGACGGCCGGCCGGGCTGGCACATCGAATGCTCCGCCATGGCTGCGGCATTGCTCGGCACGCACTTCGATCTGCACGGCGGCGGCATGGATCTGAAGTTTCCGCACCACGAGAACGAGATCGCGCAATCCTGTGCCGCGAGCGGCGGGCCGTTCGTGAATGTCTGGGCGCACAACGGTTTCGTCAATCTCGACAATGAGAAGATGTCGAAGTCGCTGGGTAACTTCTTTACGGTGCGCGAGCTGTTGCCGCGTCTGCGGCATCCGGAAGTGCTGCGCGCCTTCCTGCTGTCGAGTCACTATCGCGGTCCGATCAACTACAGCCAGGTGCAGCTGCTGCAGGCCGATGCCGCGCTGAGCCGGCTGTACACGGCGCTGCGCGGTATCGAGATGAGGCCGGAGGCCGCGGGCGGCGAGGCGGGGCGCAGCGCGCATAGCGCGCGCTTCGAGGCGGCGCTGGACGATGACTTCAATACGCCCGACGCCTTAGCGGTGCTGCAGGGAATTGCGCGCGAGCTCAATGCGGGGCGCGCCGCCGGCTCGGCGCAGCGGCAGGCGACGCTGGCCGGGGAGCTGCGTCGGCTGGCGAATCTGCTGGGGCTGCTGCGGCTGCCGCCGGAGCATTGGTTCCGGCTGGCGCCGGCGTTACCGCTCGAAACCGAGGGCGCCGCGCCGGTGGCAGCGGCGGAACTGGATGAGGTGCAGATCGAGGCGCTGATTGCCGCGCGCCATGCGGCGCGCCAGGCGCGTGACTTCGCCGCTGCCGATCGCATCCGCGCGCAGCTGGCGCAGGCGGGCGTGGTGCTCGAAGATCAGCCCGGTGGCGCTACCAGCTGGAAGCGCGCCTGAAGTGTCGTCCCGACCCGCAGCGCAGATGTCACTATCTTCCCGACCGGCATTGCGGTATTTTCCGCCCGCGGCACTCAAGTGCCGAAGGACCAGTCAAGTCCATGGCGACTCCAACACCAGGCGTGATGCCTGATGAGGCCATCGAGCTGCCGGCGACCGAGTCGGTACAACCGACGCGCGGAGCTCGGGCGCGTCGCGGGCCGGAGCACTGAGGCGCCGTGGCAGACACGCTCGTCCAGAACCGCGACGTATTGATTATTCCGTGTTGGCGCCGGCCCGAGTTTCTCTGGCACTGTCTCGATAACCTGCGGCGGGCCGAGGGTATCGGCGATCTGCACGTACTGTTCCGTCCCGACCGCGGTTACGATCCACGAATCCTTGACGTCATCGACGAGTTCGGGCCGCAGCTAGGAAGCTATGAGATCGATGTGCCGCCGCATTGTCCATATCGCCACGGCAAGCAGAGCGCCAACGTGCTGGGGGCCTATCTGCTGGCCGCTTCCAGGACGCGACGCTACGTGTTCATGGTGGAAGAGGACGTCATGGTGGCGCGCGATTTCCTGCGCTGGCACTACGCGGTGCAGGCGGCGCAGCCGCAGTTGTTCTGTTCGATCGCCACGCGCAACACCAACCGCGCGGTGCCGGAGGCAGCCGACCCCGAGGCCTACTACGTCACGACGCTGGATTATTGCTCGCTCGGCGTTTGCTTCGAGCGCTCGGTGATCGTGCGCCGGATTGCACCGCATGTCAGGCGCGAATATTTCGAGGATCCCGGCGCCTATTGCCGGCAACACTGGGGCGGCAGTCAGGTCGGGGCGGGGTATGTCGAGCAGATTGGGCTGATCCGACGCATCCAGGAGGAGCAGGGGCCGCGGCGGCCGATCGCCTATCCCTTCCGGCCGCGTGCTTTTCATGCCGGCTTCTTCGGCTACCGTCCGCGAGGAGTGATCAATGGCGCGTTGTCGCATCGTATCCGCGAGGTCGGCGCGATCATCTACAACGTTGAAGCCATGCACTATGCGGCTGATCGCCCGGAATTCTCGGCCGACAGCGTGCCGGTGTCATTGGAGACACCGCCGTGGAAGCATGTGCGCTGCACCGCCCGGTGGGAATGATCGACTGCGCGCCGGGGCCCGCGCGGCGCTGAATCCGCGATGCTGGGCGGATCCTCCACTATAATCTTCGACGCTATGATCACCGCCGTGGACCGACTCGAATATGCCCGCGATCGCGAGCCCGTCGGGCTGGTTGCGGTTTGCACAAATGCATCGTGCTGTTCGTCGCCCGAGCGATCTGAAGAGAAGCCGGCGTGAGCCGAGGCCGCTGCGGCGCCTGGGCCGCGACGCTGCTGCTGGCGGCGGGCCTCGGCGCCAGCTGCACTGCGCGCGCCAGCGGCGCGAGTCCCTATCTGCCGCTCAACCTGTCGCCCGGGATCGAGCGCAAGATCGAGCGCGTGCTGATTCTCGGCGGGCAACCCGTACTGACACGGCCGGTCCCGGTGGACAAGGTCATGCTGGCGCTGCCCAAAGCCCGCAGGCTGGATCGGGCGCTGTGCGCCGAGGTCGAGCGCTATCTCGACCGCTACTTCAAGAGCGCGGGTATCACGCACGCGAGCGCCGAAGTCGCGGCGGCAAAGCACTCGACCACGACGCTGCCGAACGAACGTGGCGAGCGTGCGGATTCGCCCTGGGACGCCTCGGCCGCGGCTTTCTATCGACCCGGCGATTACCTGCTGCTGACCGCGGGCGGCGTCGGCTACGGCGGCACCGACAGCCGCTTCAATCCGGCCGGCACCATGGCGAGCCTCGGCGATGAATATGTGCAGCTCGATGCGGGCTATCGCGATCATTGGCTCTCACCGCTGAGCGACAGCAGCATGCTGCTGAGTACCGAGGCGCCCACGCTGCCCTCGGTCACCCTGTCCAACCAGCGGCCGATCGGGGGGTTGGGGCTGGAGTACGAATTCTTTCTCGCGCGCATGAGCTATACCAACCAGATCGTCTGGCGGAATGCACTCACGGCAGGCTATCCGCGGCTCTTTGGCATGCATCTGGGTATCCAGCCGGTGGACGGTTGGGCGATTTCGGGCAACGGCACCTGGCAGTTCGGCGGCGGCGCGCGTCCGGGCTCGTTGGGAGAGTTGTTCAAATCACTCTTCAACAGGACCGCGCTGCCCACCAGCACGGGCGCGCCCAATGCCGACAGCAGATTTGCCAACCGTCAGGTGTCGATCACCAGCGCCTACACTTTTCCCGCGCCGCAACCGTTCGTGGCCTATGTTGAGTATGCGGCGCGCGACACGCTGCACGGCAATCGCTTTCGCTTCCGCGATGCGGCGCTGTCTGGCGGGGTGCATTTTCCGCAGTTCTTTAAGCGCTTCGATCTGACCGTCGAAGCCGCGGAGTGGCAGGACTCCTGGTACACCGACTACGTATGGCTGGAAGGCATGACGGTGAACGGTTACGTCACCGGCGACTGGGGAGCCGACTGGCGTACCTTCGGCGACGCCGTCGGTGCGCAGACGGAGATGGCGCAGCTCGGCTGGGCGCTGCAATCCGGGGATGAGATCAATCTGCGCTATCGCACACTGCAGAATCAGGGTTATCAGGGTTATTCCGCGTTCCTGGGGTTTCCCGCGGTCGACTACCGCCGCGCCAGCATGCTCACGGCCGAGTACGCGCAGCCGCGCGACGGCTATACCCGCGGCCTGTCGCTGGATCTTGGCCGCGACGTCTATGGCAAGAGCTTCGCGCGCCTCGCGGCGTTCGTGCGCCTCGACGGCGGCAATCAGGAAGGTGCCGCGGCGAATGTCGACAACGACGACGCGCAGCAAGCCGGTGACGCCCAGGACATCGCGGACGCGGCGCAAGCCGCGAGGCTCGAGCGCTTCGTCGATGTCGGCGCGAGCGGCGGTCGCCTCGGGCTCGATCTCGGGGGGTTTTCCGCCGCGCAGGAGGCGGCGACAGCCGTGCAATACCGCAGCGTAATCTCGCCGCATCTCGGTGTCGGGGTGCGCCGGGCCGTCACCACGAATGGGGATCTGGGCGTACGCGCCGAATTCGACGATTTTCACGCCCCGATGGTGGCGCTGCGCATACTCGATTACCGCTACCGCCTGGACCGGCACTTCGCGATCGGGGCATTCTTTGGCTTCGCGCGTTACGCCGGTCCGACCCCGGCGCTGGGCTATTACGAGGGCGCCGGGCTGCAATGGCGCGACTTGTGGCCACACTGGGATCTGTCGCTGGATGCGCGCGTTTTCGACCACGTGCAACGCAACAAGCTGCCGACGGATCCGCAGAATGGCGATCCGGTCGAGTGGTACACGATGCAGGCGGCTACGCTGTACCTCAGCCGGCGCTTTTGAGTGCCTGACGGCGCGTGCTCGCCTCGAGCGTGTTATTCAGCAGCGTTGCGATCGTCATCGGGCCGACGCCGCCGGGCACCGGCGTGATCCAGGCAGCGCGTGCCGCCGCCGCGGCGAATTCAATGTCTCCTACCAGTTTGCCCCCGGGCAGGCGGTGAATGCCGATGTCGATCACGACCGCGCCGGGACGGATCCATGCGCCAAGCACCATTTGCGGCCGCCCGATTGCCACCACGAGTAGCTCGGCGCGCCCCACTTGAGCTTCGAGGTTTCGCGTCTGCGTGTGGCAGACGGTAGTGGTCGCGCCGGCCAGCAGCAGCTCCAGCGCCATCGGCCGTCCGACGATACTCGAGGCGCCGACCACCACGGCTTCCATGCCTCGCGGCGAGATACCGATGTGCTGCAGCATCTTGATGACGCCGTAGGGCGTGCAGGCGCGTAACAAAGGCTCACGTTGCGCCAACCGGCCGAGGTTGTAGGGATGCAGGCCATCCACGTCCTTCGCCGGATCGATGGCCTCGATCACGGCGCGGCCGCGGATGTGTGGCGGCAGCGGCAGCTGCACCAGGATGCCGTCGATCGACGGCTCGTCGTTGAGTTCGCGCAGCAGCGACAGCAGCTCGGCCTCGCTGGCGGTCGCCGGCAGATCGTAAGCGACCGAGATCAGGCCGACCTCCTCGCAGGAGCGGCGCTTATTGCGTACGTAGACCTCAGAGGCGGGGTTGTTTCCGACCAGCACCACGGCCAAACCGGGCCGGCGAGCACCCGAGGCGACCATAGCCTCGATGGCACCGCGAACCTCATGTTTGAGACTCTTGGCGATGGCTTTGCCGTCGATCAGACGAGCGCGTGGCGGGGGTGTCGTGCTCATATAGGATAGTGTCGCATTTGGCAGCCGCAGCGGAAGTAAATTGACGCTGCCAAGAGGGACTCCGTATGATGCGCGCCCCCGTGCGGTGGACACGGAGGGCGCCTCGGAAGGTTGAGAGCGGGGCATGGCGCAGTCTGGTAGCGCATCTGCTTTGGGAGCAGAGGGTCGGGGGTTCAAATCCCTCTGCCCCGACCAGCTCAAACTGCTGTGCGCCCGTAGCTCAGCTGGATAGAGCACCGGCCTTCTAAGCCGGTGGTCGCAGGTTCGAGTCCTGCCGGGCGCGCCACGATCGACGGTGGACGTAGCTCAGTTGGTAGAGTCCCGGATTGTGATTCCGGCTGTCGCGGGTTCGAGTCCCGTCGTCCACCCCATTCTTTGGGCCGTTAGCTCAGCTGGTAGAGCAGGAGACTCTTAATCTCTTGGTCGTAGGTTCGATCCCTACACGGCCCACCAACTAAATCCTTAAAAACAAGCGCTTGGATGCGATCTCGCCGACCGGCCGAAGTGCTGGCGCCGTGATCTCGATGCCACGAGAGCACTACGACCCGGCCAATATGACCCGGCTCGGACCGACTCTGACCTGTGCTCAGCAATTGGCGCTTGTCAGCTGGTCCACGTTTGCACCCGGCTGGCCTTGGCCGATCAACGCGGAGTGACCGGCTTGCAGGTAGTGGGCACCAGTGGCTCGGTGAGCGTGATATCTGACGGCCGCACGACGCGCGTGTACCTGTCGGCCAACTGGTCCGGCATTATCGAATGCGATGGCCGCATGGTGGTGCATCGCGAGCGTGCCCGACAGGGCCTGCTGCGTCGCTTCCTAGGAAATGCGGATCAGCGCCGCGCTCGCTGCGCCAAGATAGCAGCGGATTGTCCCGTCGAGGACTGGTAGCGAGTAGGCAGAGCCGGGACAAAAGGTTCCGTCTTGGGCCACCGAACTTCCTTGGATCATCGTACCGCTCGTTGCATCCAACGCTGGCCCAGTGAGCAGCCAGAGCTCCGCACGGCTTGCCAACCCGCTGGGGGCGATGGTGAGGCTCAAGTTCGTTGTTGCATCCTTGTTGACGACAACAATATTGCGGCAGCCCTGAGAAGACGCCACCGCGTAAGCCGTGAGGTTAAGTCCCGCTGGCGCGGAGATCGAGGCGGCGAGCAGATCGCCCTGCCCCGCGAGGGAGAATAGAAGCAAGCCGTAATATTCTGGACGTGCTTCGACGACTACTCCATTGTCATCAGCGATGGGCGTGTAGCCGCCGGTGTTCCCGCCACCCGTCATGTTGGCGCCGGCGCCGCCTCCGAGCGCGATATTGAACAGATGGTCGATCACCCATAGTGCCGAGGCGTAGCTGTCGCTGACCCCGATTGCGCCACCGGCCCAGAACGAGTTCGTCTCATCGAGGCGGAACGGAATGCCGATCGAGTCCGTGGCAGCCTTTAATAGTGCGAGGTCATCAGTCAGCGCCGAATCCTGACTGAGCATTTCGGCGATGGTGGATGAGGGATCCAGACCGCTACCGCGATAATAGTGCTGCGTCAGCAGGCCGATCTCGTTGCCAAGATCACGGGCAAACGGCAGCGTCCAGCCCGTTGTAGCAGCGACGCATGACGGTCCGGTCATTACCACATCAGGCGTCGCCTGCACGATCGCGTCGCGAAACTGCTGCCAGCGCTGTTCGAAATCCTGCGGCGTCCAGGTCGGGAAGTAGTGGTACGCGCCATAGATGTTGGGTTCATTTCCAAGCTCTACGCCATAGAGACTCTTGCCCAGGGCACCCGACGCATACGCCACTTCAGCGGCAGCGTCGGCCGGTGTCGAGAAAGCAAGATTCACCGAGTAGAGGACCGTCCAGCCCGTCTGCTGGATAAACTGCGCCAGCGCATCGATATCGGTGGGCGCAACCTGTCCACTCGTAAGACCTGGTCCACCCGCCGCCCAATGAATCAGATCCACGGAGTAGCCGCCGATCCGGAGCATGCTGGGTCCGAGGTTGCGAAACAACTCGATCAGTGTGGAGTTCTCGGGCCGGAATAGCGGCAGGTACATGGCAGTCTTGTCGTAGCTCAGCCCCGCAAACGCTGGCCCCATCTGTCCCACGTGTTGGCTCGAGACACTGATCGCTGCCGACGTGAGCGGACCCTCGGGCGGGGGCTGTGGATTCCAAAGCGAGGATCTGGTCGAGGAGGCCCCGTCACAGCCGCTGAGAACAGTTTCAGCTGCGAACGCGCTGAGTGAGCCGAGCACGGAGCGGCGCGTCAAGACCATGGTTCACCCCGAACCGATACCATGCGGATACTCGGCATCAGCTGCCATCCGACCATCCAGCGCGATCCCGCGCCGGATGCACCCTGCAAGGACAGCACTCGCAGTCGGCTGACGCTCCCGGCTGGCGACGAAAGTGCGAGCAACTGCTCTGTGCCCGGAAGACCCGCCGATTGTCCCCTGTTTCATGCCACCTGTCGTCAACCAAGCGTCGATGGGACCGCTGCCTGTCTGGTGGGCACCCCTGGATGGCCCGAGCGCCAACTAACGGCTCCCTCACGTCCCGCTTAGAACAGGGCTAAGCGAACAAGACCGAAACACTCATAATATTCCCGATTCCTCTCGCGCTTATTCTTGCCCGGTTACGCCCCGGCATGGTTGGATCAACCCCCTAAGCTCTTGGTGGTAGGTTCGGCCTGACGACGCGATCGTCGCCGCGCTGTGCAATGGCGCGTTGTCCGGGATCAGGCCAGTCAAAGGAGCCATTTCCTAAGCCAGATTCGGTCCGAGGAGAGCCGGCAGGTCACCGGCGCGCCTCTCAATCTCTTGGTCGTAGGTTCGATCCCTACACGGCCCACCAATCCCTTATTGTCTGCGGCGGCAAAGCGGCGCCTCCTGACCATCCAGGCAATTAGATGTCTATCAGTCGTCGCCCATTCTGCTATCTATGTAGTCGAGCACCTGTTGGTGTGTGACATCGTATTCGCCTTCAATTTCGCAGCGATCCTTGAACGTAGGGTTACATCCCGCCAAGAGAACGAGGGTTTGTGCGTCCAATAGCAGAGGCTCGCTTCCCCGGTCGGTACTCCGCTCCGCCCTCAGCAAGCAACGAGTTCCCGCGAGGTCATAGTGGGAGCGAACGACAAAGTAGGCGTGCGCAGCCTCTCGGGCCTTTTCCCATTTGTCAGCCAAAGCCGCGCATTGCGAGCGCAGCTCGAATAGTTCCTTTTCGGTCGGCATTTTTGGCTGGCACGCGGTGAATGCCAGGCTCAGCAGAGCCAGCGCCACTAGCCGCTGCATTGCCGCTCTCTGCCTGTTGCCGGCGCGTCTCGGCATCTGGATGTCGATCACTGCCCGGCCACAGTGTTGTAGATGGCGGAGTTCGCACCGAGAGTGCTGTTGTGCAGGTGCACGGCGAAATAGAGTAGCCCAGCTATGACGATAGCCGCGGCTAGTATTGTTGCTGCTCTGTCACTCATTGGGTTCCTATCGGTTGCTGTGATTCCGCGCCACGGTCCCGCGCTAGCGCCTCACGTCCTCCACGGCGTCAATTCGCTGCTGAACCCACACGTCTCCCTGGTACCGCAGGGCGCCGAACTCGCATTCGCAATAGCCCCGCTCGCTCAGGTTAATCATGATCGCCTTGTGAATGAGTGTGCGGCCGGTGAGCACAGAGTCATCCAAAGGGCGATCCCGTTCGATCATTTCGGCCAGACGTTCCAGCTGCACGGCCAGCTCACGCACCTGCGCCCAAATAGGACGCGGCGATTCGCCCGGCCCTTGGGGAAGGCCGCCGCGCTCCTCCAATAGCTTGACACTGAGCAATCGCCTTATCATGCGGGGAGAGCGATCACGCCGCGCCGCCTTCTTGATGATTTGCTGCACCTGGTCGGTGATGGTCATTAGTGGTGCGCCCCGAAAGAGCTAATTCTTGCGGGAGTCAAAGCACTTGCCTTCTGTGCGCGAGGTGATCCCACGGCTATCACTCGAACATTTCTGACGATCAGTTATCGCCAACCAACTTGCTCAGTGCTTCTACTTCACGTTCGAGGCATTCGATAAAAGTCTTGAGCTGCCCGAATTCTACGAAATCCAATAAGGAAAACTCTGTCGTACCACCTTCCCGAGCGACGTACGCGTAGTCTACCTCTAGGAGAAAGTTCTCCTTGATCGCGACCGGATCTGTTGTGTCCCGAACACTTGTCCGAAAAAAATCGCCAAACTCTGAACAGACAATTACGGGATATTTCAATTCGATCGAATCTTCACCGTCCGCATACGGAATCAAAGATGCGCGGTCGCGGCTATGTAGAAAACCATTGAGGCATTGGTTAACGGCGCGGAAAATCGGGTCATTCTCGTCACCTTTTTGCTTCGCACTCGCGAATAGCTTTGCTGCCTCATCGCCCCTTGTCAGATAGTGATGTTCTTTGGAAAAGACGTTGTCGCGAGCGAAGGGGGTTCTTGAGTAAATCCATTCGCGAGCACGTACTTCATCGATCGAATCGAACCAAAATACAACTCCTTGAGTAATGTACTTGCACTCAATGAACAGGCGCACGCGTATGTTTATCGGGGGGGCCTATCCAAACTCGTTTCACAGAGTATACGGCCTCAGCTATGAGATCGAGTTCACGGGTTTTATCCGTCGAAGAATCGACATAGTACGGGCTAATTAGTACAGCCCATTTACGGTCTCGAAAGAATGTGGCTACTCTGCACTGAAAGCTATTACCGCTTTCGGCTATCAGTGTTTTTGCGCCCTCGAGATCCATGTTGGGTAAACTGATGGCGGTTACGCCAATCTGTTCATATCGATGGTATAGCCAGCGGCCCTCAATTCGCGGGCCAACGGCAGCTTCCACGCTCCGAGGTCATCCATCGGTACGTACACGACCCCGGCGTAATCGCTTGGAAGCTCGATAGGTGGCTTATACAGGGCGCACACACGCTCGCGTTTTAAGAGACCCACAAAGTAACCAAGCTCGAGCACAACGTTTTGTCGCGCACGAGGACGCAACGGCTCGTCAGCGACGCCAGGCTCGCGACCCTCGTCATCCGGAGTCAGAAGGACCACGGCAAAGCCGACATTGCCGTAGCGCTCGAGCTTCTCAATCACGGTCATGCCGCGATTGGCCTGCTCGTGAAGGATAACGGGCTCAATTCCTAAACCCTCGAGAACGCGCGCCACGGCCTCCCGAGCGGCCTCGTCATGGCCGTGTACAATGAAAGCGCGAGAAAGGTCTCGCTGCTCGCCCTCGGCCTCCACGCCGTTCGCGACCGACGCGCCAGCAACGGGATAGAGATCTAACCGGCCAGATATCGACCTGAGGCATGCAATTTCGGACCGGATCCTCGTCTGCTCCCTTTGAAGCAGCTGCTGGAAAGAGGGCTGAGCAAAAAAGACGCCGGAATTGGGATAGGCCGCGCTCTTATATTCGTGCGCGATCGCCTCGGATCTGATGTGCGCAGCGAGCAGGGCTTCGTTGTAGTCACTCCATTCGCGGTGCCGTTCCTTGAACGCCTGCAACTCGGCCGGCCCACTGGGGCTCTGCGCCAAGAGCGCATCGGCGCTGGTAATACGCTCTTCGAGCCTGGCGCGGACCTCAGCAGGTGGTCGCTGTAGATGGCGGTCAGTAACCGTGTAAATCTGGCGATGAGGTGCGGATTGTCCCCTCAACGCTTTAAGTCAACCGCCGCTGATTGATCCCTATCAGAGGACCGTCCGGTCCCTTCTTGTTGTT